>Ga0315291_10000892_pt1 | contig 39870 bp, 39 predicted proteins | sample YL17G12_20_MG_FD_203070 | JGI IMG/M metagenome (GOLD analysis project Ga0315291, IMG submission 203070) | Sediment microbial communities from Yellowstone Lake, YNP, Wyoming, USA - YL17G12_20 | ecosystem: Environmental > Aquatic > Freshwater > Lake > Sediment | place: USA: Wyoming | collected...
GCTTATCCGGGCAAGGTGGAGGCCACGGCGGACTCCATCGTTGTCGATGGCAAGCCCATAAAGGTACTGGCGGAGAAGGATCCGGCGAAGATCAAGTGGGGTGATTTGGGCGTCCAGGTTGTGATCGAGTCCACCGGGTTGTTCACGGACGGCCCCAAAGCCGCTGCCCACCTGCAGGGCGGCGCCAAGAAGGTGATCATCTCCGCCCCGGCCAAGGACGAAGACATCACTATCGTCTTGGGCGTCAACGAGGATAAGTATGATCCGGCCAAGCATCGGGTCATCTCCAACGCCTCCTGCACCACCAATTGCATCGCGCCTGTGGTCAAGGTACTGCACGAGAACTTCGGCCTGACCAAGGCGCTGATGTCTACTATCCACGCCTACACTAACGACCAGAAGATCCTGGATATGGTCCACAAGGACCTGCGCCGGGCGAGAGCCGCCGCCATGAACGTCGTCCCCACCACCACCGGCGCCGCCAAGGCCGTGACGCTGGTGCTTCCGGAACTCAAAGGCAAGATACACGGCGTGGCTTTCCGGGTGCCTGTTCCTGCGGTGTCCCTCTGCGACCTGGTGGCCGACCTTGGACGAGAAGTCACCGCAGAAGAGGTCAACCAGGCCTTCAAGAAGGCCGCTGAAGGGAAGCTGAAGGGATACCTGGAGTACTGCGAGGAACCGCTGGTAAGTCTCGACTTCAAGGGCAACCCGGCCAGTTCCATCGTGGACGCCCTGAGCACCATGGTCGTTGGCGGCAACATGGTCAAGGTGCTGGCCTGGTACGACAACGAGTGGGGCTACTCCTGCCGCCTGGCTGACCTGATTTACTTCATGGCCGGCAAAGGCCTGTAGCCACACTGGCACAATCTTGAGAGGGGGCAGCTAGTTTGCACACATCAGCGCGCAGCATGATCGCGCAGCCAAATCCACATCTCACACGTTCTTATTACATGAATCTGTTTTGTTGGAGAATGGATGGATGATGATCGTTGGCAAAGTGGCGAAATCTTCACGCATCCTGTTGGCCTTGTTCATCGTCCTGGCCATCTCCGGCCTTGTTCTGGGCATGAAGGCAACGCCCGTACCTGAGTCCCATGCGTCAGACTTGCCTGGCGCTGGTGCAGACTCTAACCCTTCCGTCACCTGTGTCCCATTCGGGCTCTATGGAGACATCACCACGCCACCGCTCGTGGACAGGCTGAGCGACAGCAGCGACAACCTGACGTTTGTGGGCACCACCAATGGCCTCTATGTGGTGGCTCGGGGCGGCAAGTTACAGCACTTCGTCTACTCGCCCTTCGGCATCAAGTATATTGCTCTGATCGATGACATCACGGGGGACGGCGTCCGTGAGGTCGTCGTCGCGCTTGACGATACCCAGGTGCCAGCGCTCCGCTGCTACAACGGAGCCACCTGGGGGGAACTGTGGCAGTTCGCCCCCGTGGCCAGGATCTGGGACAAGCTATGGGTGGACTGCCAGCTCATCATCACCAACCTCGAAGTGATAGACGCTGGGGATTCCCAGAGGGTGGTGCTCACATCCGGCCGGTGTGTCTTGTCAGTCGATGCCAAAGACGGAACGGAGCAATGGCGGTTCACTGCGTCGGCGGCGGTGTGGCGGATGGTGACTCTGGCCGATCTCAACGGCGATGATGCGGCTGAGGTATTCGTGGGATCGGACGACGGACACCTCTTCTGGCTCAATTCTAGGACAGGTAAGATGCTGTGGCAGACGAAGCTGTCTGAGCACAAGAGTGTGAACTACAACGATGTCGAGCACCTGGTGAGTGACATCATCGTCCTGGACGAACAAGCAGGCAAGGTGGCAGTGGCCTCAGGAGATGGTTCAGTACAGATGTACGACCTACGGGCGAAGAGGCGCGAATGGGATACGCTTGTCTTCGTCAGGGAGGACCCCCAGAATCCCGTCACGTCCAACTATCTACTCATGTCGCCGACCGCTGACATCACCGGCGATGGTCTGGCGGAAGTCCTGCTGAGCAAGATTTCATACGATAGCCAGTACAGTCTCCAATACAGTGGCGCCATGACCAATGGGAAGACGGCGCTCTGCGATTCTGCCGGGAACGTAGTATGGCAAAGAGGCACGTCCAGAGAGAGCGCGGACGTGTGGCCCGGCATGGCATTTGAGACAGATGTCTTCGAAGGCCAGCCAGTGTACCTCGACAGGGCAGGGGGGCAGGAGATCACGCTGGTCAACGTCAAAGATGGCGAGTCTGTTCTGCACAAGGTTCCGCTGGACGGCCTGAACCGCGCGGGAGTCATTGTGAAGCAGCCGGGAGGAGATGGTTACCTGGCCTTTTCGTCGGAGAGCAACCTCGCGGCCATATCCGCCACGGGCGAGCTGCTCTGGTACTACCCCAGGATCAAGAACGTAACAGCTGAGAGTGGCAGCTTCGTCGGCGATAGAACCGAAGATGTCCTTTTCTGCGGCGAGTCCAGCAGCCAGCCGTATTCGGCCACACAGGAGCCCGAAGTGAGCCTACTGCGTATGATGGACGGAGCCACCAGGACCATAGTCTGGTCATATGAAATGCCGTACGGTGAATTGAAGAGCAGCGGAGGATTGAAGAGAGTACTGGTAGCCGCAGACCTGGTGGGCAGCGACAACATCCAGGACATCATCGGCTACTGCGCAGACACCGTTCTCATCTTCAGCGGCAAGGATGGCACTAGTTCCAAGATCGTGGTAGGACAACCGATAGTCTCTCTGGAGGTCATCCGCAACGGAGCTTCCGGCGACGCCTTCGCTGTCGGCGTCGCCAGTGGCCTGATGATCTTCGACACCAGGGGCACGCCCCTCCTCTGGACAACCACTACCGCCGACTGGATCGGGGATGAGAGCGGCAGCTTCATGGCGCTCGACGATGTCAACGCCGACAACGTCAGCGACCTGGCAGTCATCTCCGATAGCAGGATAGTAGTGCTCAAGAGCCATGGCCATGCCTCCAACTACGAACTCCTCGAGACGATCCTGTCCGAAACCGGGTTGTCTATCTGGCTACCCGAAGTGGTAGAGGACAGTGACAAGGATGGCATCAGGGAACTGGCATTCTTCCAGGAAGGCGCGCAAGAAAGTAGCCACGAGCGTGGGTATGTTCCTCCACACAATCTGCTCTGCGTACAATCGCCGGAGGATGGGCAATGCCTGTTCAGAGCAGAGCTACAGAGGACATTAGCCTACGATCTGGCCTGCGGTGACTTCAACGGAGATGGACACCCCGATTCGGTACTCCTTCTTGATTGGTACGAAACTGACGCGACGGGCAACTTGGGAGGCAACCGTTGGCTACGGATACTCTCGGGCAAGGATGGCGGTCTAGTGTGGCAGCGTGTCGACGCAGCCTACGGGTCCAGCTACAGCTACACCTACCCCGGCAGCAGTATAGGCAGGAACGAACTGCCGGCAATGAACATCGGCGACACAAACGGCGATGGCGCAGATGACCTGGCGTGCAACGTTCCGCTGTGGGAATTGTCGGGCTCCTATCGACAGCAGCGGCTGCAAGTCTTCGACGTGGCCCACGACACGACGCTAGAGGACATCGCGGTGACTCCGCTGCTGCACCGCAGTAGCTTCGGTGATTTCTACGACACCGGGTCAGACGAAGCCATGCTTCAGGGGGATTTCAACGTTGATGGCCATCCGGAAGTAATCATGACGGTCGCGGAACCATCAATGCCCTCGTACGATCCGGACGCCCACGCAGTCAATTACGGTTCCGACAGCAATTCACCGCAATACCTGGCCCTGATAGACATGGACAGTGGCCGGCGCCTGTGCGCCTTCACCGGTTTCGACCCAACCGGCGTGTCGCTGTTCCAGAGTCGCCAGCCTGGGATACTGCAGGTCGCGGCCTGCGGCGGAGTCTGCTTCCTGAACGTGGGCTCCGATCTCCAGGTCACCTCGCCTGAGGATAGAGCAAGGACGACACCCATCGTCGGAGTCAAATGGGAAGGCCCGCCTGACAGTGGCTTCTCGCAGGTGTTCGTGGACGGAGTCCGCAACGACATCACCAACGGCTTCGAGTCTGAACAGTTCCTGGCACGGGGGAACCACACTATTGTAATCAGGTCCATCGATGATTTCGGGCGGATATCCTACAGCCCCTCCGACCTGAGTGCTCCCCTGGCCATCAAGGTAGCGCCCTCTCCCTGGAAGCCGGTTTGGCTGGTAGTGAGCCTGTTCGCCCTGCTGGCGATCGTCCTGGTCCTGTTCTATGCCAGGCTACAACGGATGTGGCGGGCGCGCCGGAGGGCAACGAAGTGAAGCGTATTTCAATTCGCGCCAACGGATCAGTAGGGGGACCCGGCACTCGCCGATGCGTTGGGCAATCACAGGGGATTGCCCCTACGTGGTCACGGCAGAACGGTGCAGCGTCCCGCTGCCGGGGCCTGGGGTGTCCCCGAGATTCTCTCTTCTTCAAGTCCCCCAAGAGTGGGGGCTCGGGGGTTGAAATGACGATGCAGAGACAGCTGCGGTGGGCACAGCCCACCCTGCATGACGGTGGCGGTGGATCTCGCTCCGCTCTATCCACTCTATACCTGGATTCCCGCCTGCGCGGGAATGACAGAGATGCTGCAGTCCGCATCAGGAGGAGTAGGGGCCAGGGGGTTGATCGCGGCTCCCATGGAGCCACTTTCATATCATGACCGAAAGGAAGGCCAACATGCCCAATGACGTGATGATTGAAACCAGAGGATTGACCAAGAAGTACGGCAAGCTGGTGGCCGTGAACAGTCTCGACGTAAAGGTGCAAAAAGGAGCTGTCCATGGCTTCGTGGGGCCAAATGGAGCCGGCAAGTCGACCACCATCAAGCTCCTAGTGGGCGCTATCAAGCGCACCAGCGGCGAGGGATTCATCAAGGGATATCCCATCGGGTCGGTGGACGCCCGTCGGGCCATCGGCTACTCTCCCGAGCGTCCTTCTTTCTACAAGGACTGGACCGCCTTTGACTACCTGGTCCATATGGCTGCCCTGAGTGGACTCAAAACGGATGAGGCGGAGAGACGGAGCCAGGAGCTTCTGGACTGGCTGGAACTCAGCGACTTTGCCAAAGCCAAGGTGGGCGGATTCAGCGCCGGCATGAAACAGCGCCTGAGCATCGCCCAGGCCATGTCCCACAAGCCGGAGCTGCTTGTTCTGGATGAGCCCACCGCCAACCTGGACCCCGATGGACGGATGTCGCTTCTCGCGAAGCTGAAGGGTCTCCCCCGGGAACAGGGGGTGACCATCTTCATCAGCAGCCACATCCTGTCTGAACTGGAATATCTCATCGATTCCGTCACCCTGATCAACAAGGGCCGAATGGTGGCCGAGGATAGCGTAAAGGCGATGAAGGAGGAGATATCCCTGAATCGCTTTGCCCTCAACACATCAAACAATGAGGCAGTGATGAAAGCCCTGCAGGGGCACCCGTCAATTCAAGAAATGAAGCTGGGCAACGACGGCGTCATTCACATCAGTAGCCAGGATATGGGAAAACTCCAGTCGGCTGTGATGGAGGCGGTAACGAAGACCGGCAGCCTGCTCAAAAACTTCGGCGAGGAGCAGGTGAAGCTGGAGGATATTTACCGCAGCACAATGGAACAGGGAAAGGATAAGTAACATGGGATTTCGAGCCGTAGTTCGCAAGACGCTCATCGACCTGACCGGATGGAAGAGGACTCTGATACTGCTGGTGCTCGGCCTGCTGATTCCAGTGCTCACCGGCATATTCTGGCGCTTCGACCTGCAGAAGGCCGGCCTGTCACCGGAAATGGAGACCTTCCGCCTCCTGGAGCGATTCATCGGGGTCTCCTTCATCTGGACCACCGGATTGTTCCTGGCCTTCGCCGTGGTTACCAGCGCCGCGGGGGCCATCTCCAAGGAATCCAACGACGGGACGCTCTTGACCCTAGTCAGCAAGCCGATCGCCCGGCGCCAGATAGTGCTGGGGAAATTCACCGGCATAGTCATACATGCTCTGCTGATGATCACCGTCATCTTCCTGATTCAGGCCGTCATACTGTGGTTCTTGCTGCCAGTGGAGGCTCCCACATTCGGCGCGCTGCTCTTGGCCATCCCCTGGATGATCCTCTACTCGCTGCTGGTGATCCTGGTCTTCGCCTCCATATCACTGGCCCTCTCCTCTCTGATCGACAACCAGGTGGTCACCACTGTCCTGGCCTGCGGGCTGATCTTCTTCGTGTTCCTGTTCGGCCCCATGAGCAGCATGATGTTCAGAATGCAGTCGCAATCGTACGAGAACAATTATGTGTACATGATTGACGGTACCTACCAGCTTGGAAACGCCTTCGCGCCCGCGCTCGAACGGGCGCTGGGTGGGGAGATGCTGCCAGCAGACGAACTGGGTGAGATCAAGTACTTCGCCGGCATATTTGAGGGAGGAAGGCTGGAGGGCAAATACGGCTCCTCCGAGTACCTCTACCCCGGGGAACTGGCGAACTACGTCACGCCCGCTGTCTCCGCCATTCTCCTAGTGGTACTGGTCGCCGGGTCGCTGACTGTGGCGGTCTTGATGACAGAGCGAAAGGATGTCGGCTGAAGGCAGGGCAGATGCCCTTAACAGAGACTGTTCAGGAGATGCGAATGACGAGGATAGCGAGACTACTGGCAATCTTGGTGATTTCGGCCTGCATCATCTCCCTTGGCACCCTCAGTATCGGAGCGGTTGCCCCACACCAGGCGGATTCGGAATCGAGCAACCCACCCGCGGCTGAGGCGGAGTCAGAAACCTCAGTCAGGTGCCTGCCATTCGGCCTCTACGGCGCCATCACGGCGGAAGCACTGGTGGACAGACTGAGCGACAGCAGCGACAACCTGACCTTCGTGGGGACCTCTAACGGGTTATACGTTGTGGGGCCGGACGGGAAGCTGCGGCACTTCCTCTACTCGCCCTTCGGCACAAAGCATGTCGTCCTGATCGATGACATCACCGGCGACGGCAGCCGCGAGGTGGTGGTGGTGCTGAACGACACCCAGGTGCCCGCGCTCCGCTGCTACGACGGGATCACCTGGGAGAAGCTGTGGCAGTTCGCCCCCTTGACCAAGATCTGGGACAGGATGTGGGTGAAGCGTCAGATGGGCATCACGGACCTCCAAGTGATTGGGAATGGTGATTCCCAGAGCGTCGTGGTCACCTCCGGCCGGTGCGTGTTCTCGGTCGATGCCAGGGACGGCAAGGTGAACTGGCGATACGGTGCGTCCGGCGACGTGACGCAGATGACCACTGTGGCCGATCTCAATGGCGACGACACGGATGAGGTCTTCGTGGGATCGGATGACGGCCACTTCTATTTGCTCGATGGCAAGACGGGCGAGGTGCGATGGCGAACAAAGCTGCCAAGTAGACTAGTGCACGGCGAAGTCACCCAGTCCGCGGCACAACATGTCCTCACGTTGGACAGAGAAGCAGGCCAGGTGGCGGTCGCCTCGACGGACGGTTTGGTGCGGCTGTTTGACCTGAAGGATGAGGAACTGGAATGGGAGGTCTCGCTTCCGACGCAGGATGGAAACTCCGCCGGGCCCATGACACTGGTTCCCAATGCTACATCGGATGGCCAGCCAGGGATCCTCATATCCTACCCCAGCGGCACAGAGAACAAGGTAGCACTCCTGGATGCCACCGGAGGCAAGTTGTGGGACAAGGATATCGGTGTCTCGAGCCTCGAACTGGGCTCTCTTGGTGGCAAGCGGGTGATCATCGTGGCGACGGCAGAGGAGATCAAGCTGCTGGACCTGGCCGACGGCGAGACGGTGGTCAAGACCATTCCAATGTCCACTCTTGATGGGCAGGCTCCTATGGTGCGGCAGGTCGGAGAAACGAGCTTCCTCCTGACATCGTCCACCAGCGACCTCTCAGTTGTGTCGGCCTCCGGAGACACCTTGTGGAACTACCCCAGGGTCACCAATGTCAAGGCCAAGGGCGGCAGCTTTGTCGGCGATGGCACTCCGGACGTTTTGTTCTGCGGCGAGTGGAGCAGCAACAATCAGTATGGCTACAGCCCAACAACCACGAAGACCGACGGCGGGATAACTGTCTATGTTGGCACAGTAAATGCCCAACAAGTATCGGAGCCTGAAACGCGACTGCTGAACGTGATGGACGGGGCTACCGGTAAAATCGCCTGGTCATACGAAGTCCCGTTCAGCGAGCTGAGCACCGTCGGTGGTCTCAAGGGAATAGCGGCAACCGCAGACTTGGTGGGCAATGATAACGTCCCAGATATCATCGGCTACTGCGAAGACACCGTCTTCATCTTCAGCGGCAATAACGGTGTTCTTCTACCACCCTTCCCGGTGGGACAGCCGATAGCATCTCTGGATGTCATCCGGAACGGAGTTTCCGGCAACGCCATCGCCATCACAGTGGCCGGCGGACTCATGATATTCGACACTACAGGCACACCACTCTGGACCACCACCAGTGCCGACTTGATCGGGGACGAGAGCGGCAGCTTCATGATGCTCGACGACGTCAACTTCGACAACGTCAGCGACCTGGCCATCATCTCTGCCGCCAAGATGGTGGTATTGAAAAGCGTGGCTGCCACAGACAACTATCAGCTGCACCAAACGTTCAAGGCCGATGCCAACTACTACATCAGCTATGCGAAGATAGTGCCGGATGCGGACAAGGATGGGGTAAGAGATCTGGCCTGCATCCAACGGGCCCAGGAAAAGCAACAACCGGGAGGACAGTACGTTCAATCTCCGAATCCGCTGCTGTCGCAGAGATCCCTGGTCGACGGCAAGGAACTCTTCAAGGTGGAACTGCCGGCGTACTGGCCGGCGTACGATCTGGCCTGCGGCGACTTCGACGGCGACGGCTATGCCGATTCGTTGTTCAGCTCCTCCAGTGACGGTGGTCCAGGGTTGAGACTGTGGGTACTCTCGGGCAAGGATGGTGCGATCTTGCAGATGCATCCCATAAAGACGAACGTCTACGGGAGCCCAGGAGGGGGCAAACCCCCGGCCATCAACACTGGAGACGTCAACGGTGACGGGGCAGATGACCTAGTCAGCTCTGTAGACCCGCGTGTCAACGGATACCCAGACTACCACGAGAAGATTCAACTGGGTCTTGAAGTCTACAGCGTGGCCCAGAATGCCGCACTGGATAGCATACCGATCACTCCGCCACTCAAGGGCAACATGGCGGGCTACGGATACGGGGATAGCGTCACCGCGCTGAAGCCATACGTCGACGCCGACAACCGTATGGAGGTAATTGCTGGTATAGTCGAGCCCTGGATTCCCTCTTACGATCCTGACAATTACGAGGGCAACGATCCCAACAGCTCCTCTTACTTCGCCGTAGTCAATATCGCTGGCGGCCAGCGCCTGGCGGCTTTCATGGGATTCAATCCAGCGTCGATCTCTCTGTTCGAGACCCATCAGTCAGGGGTACTGGGGGCGGCTGCCAGCGGCGGAGCCTACTTCCTGGATGTGAACGCTCATCTCCATGTCACTTCGCCTGAGGATGGAGCGAAAACCGGACCCAGCGTCGGTGTCAGATGGGAAGGCCCCACTGACGGCGACTTCTCCCAAGTGTTTGTGGACGGAGTCCGCAACGATATCACCAACGGCTTCGAGTCCGAACTGTATTTGGGTCGCGGGCAACATGACATTGTGGTCAGGTCCGTCGATGACTATGGGCGGATATCCTATGGCCCTTCCGACCTGAGCGCTCCTGTCTCCATCAAGGTAACACCGTCTCCTTGGAAACCCGTCCTGCTAGTGCTGAGCCTCTTCGTGCTGCTGGCCGCGATCCTGCTCCTCTTCTACGCGAGGCTGCACCGGGTATGGCGGGCGCGGCGGAGGGCCGCAAAGCCGTAGAGGCGGGTTTCAAACCTGCCTCTACACAAGTTCAGGAGAAGCTCCTGCCAGCAGTCTGGGATGTCCCTCTATTCCGAAATCCCCCAGAATCCTCCTTTGGCAAAGGGGGATTTAGAGGGTTCGGGGGCCAGGGGGTTGAAAGATGGGCTCTGAGACAACCTGTCGCCGACAGCTGACACCTAGCCCTTCACCGACACCTGACGCCTGCGCCGTTTAGGCGAGAAGACAAAACAGAGGAAGAAGATCGCCGCCGCAGTCAGCACGATGGTGGCGCCGGAAGGCAGATCAAGCCTGTAGGAGAGAAACAGCCCGCCCACCCCTGACACCACCCCGATGAGGACCGATAGCAGCATCATCCGTACGAAGCTGCGCGTCAACTGGAAAGCCGCCGCCGCGGGGATGACAAGGAGGGCCTCCACCAGGATGATGCCCACGATCTTGATGGAAACGATCACCGTCAGCGCCATGAGCCCCAAGAGCAGAAAGTACAGCGCCTGCACCGGCAGGCCGCTGACTGCCGCCATCTCCTCATCGAAACTCATGAAGAGAAGCTCCTTAAAGAGCAGGATGACGACCGCAATGACCCCCACCCCCAGCCCCAGGATGAGCCAGAGGTCGGACTCAGAGACGGCCAGAATGGAGCCAAACAGGTAGCCAAAGAGGTCCACGTTGTAGCCTTCTTTCAGGCCGATGAACAGAGCGCCCAGCGCCATAGTGCTGGCAAAAGCGATCCCTATCGCGGTATCTTCCGAGACCCGGCCTTTCCGGCTCACCCAGCCAATAGCCATGGCTGTCGCCAGGCAGAAGGGGATAGCTATGCCGATCGGGCTCACCCCCACCAGATAGCCCAGCGCCACGCCGCCGAACGCCGAATGGGAAATGCCGGCCCCAATGAAGGCCATTTTTTTCAGTACGACATAGGTGCCGATGACCGAACAGACCACCCCTACCAGGACCGCCGCCACCAGCGCCCGCTGCATGAAGGGATAGCTCAGGACATCGCTCACTTGTGCTCCTCTACCACGCGGTGGGGAATCCGGCCATGCGCCAGCAACTCCACCTCGCATCCATAGACCTTCTCCAGCGTGCCGGCCGTGATGACCTCGGCGGGCGAAGCATGGGTGAACAGCGTCTGATTCAGACAGGCCAGCTTCTCCACATGAGCCGAGACCACCGCAATATCGTGAGTCACTATGACGATCGTCAGGCCTTGCTGCTCCTTCAACCCCTTCAGCAGTTCGTAGAACTTTTCTTCGCCATACGCGTCTACACCAGCCGCCGGCTCATCCAGCAGAAGAAGCTTCGGCTCGGTGGCTAGGGCCCGCGCAATCAGGACTCTCTGCTGTTGGCCACCGGAGAGTTCCGCCAATTGTCGACGGGCGAAGTCGTGCATCTGAACATCCTCCAGCGCCTGCATGGCCACCTCGCGGTCAGCCGCCGACGGGCGCTTAAACAGGCCAATGCGGCCGTACCGCCCCATCATCACCACATCGATCACGGAGACGGGGAAGCTCCAGTCGCCCTGGCTCCTTTGCGGAACGTAGCCAACCAAGTGGTGCCTGGCCCCCAGCCTGTCCGGAGGCACGCCGAAAACCTCCACCTTGCCCCTGTCCGGTTTCACCAGCCCCAGGATGACTCTGATCAAAGTGGTCTTGCCGCTGCCATTCGGGCCGATCAGCCCCAGGAATTCGCCATCCTCAATCTCCATATCGACGGCCCTCAAGGCCAGTGTCTCGTGGTAGGAGACCCACACGTCTTCCAGCTTGACGACGCTCGGTTTCGTCATTGCATCGCCTCCCCCATCTGCCCCACGTTGTATCTCATCAGAGCGATGTAGCTGTCTTTTCCCGGCAGGTCCGCGCCACCGATGGGATCAAGCAGAAGGACTTCAGCCCCACTATCGGCAGCAATGGCATCCGCCGCTTTGGTACTGAACTGCGGTTCGGCGAAGATGGCCTTCACCTTCAGTTCTCGCACCAAGTCGATTATCCGCCTTTGCTCGTCTATCGTCGGTTCTTTCCCGGGCGCTTCCTCAATCACCGCCGCTTCCACCAGGCCGTATCTCTTGGCGAAATAGGTCCAGGCCGGATGGAAGGTGATGAACTCGCGGGTGGAGAATCTATCCGTTTCTTCTCGGATCTCTCTGTCCAGGGATTTCAGTTCGCCAATGTATTTGGCCGCGTTCTCCAAATAGAAGCCTTTGTTCTCCGGGTCAACCATGACCAGGGCAGCCGCAATAGCCTCAACCTGTTTCTGAGCCAGCACGGGATCGAGCCAGAAATGGGGGTTTACCCCCCCGTGTGCTGTATCTTCGCTCTCGTGCTCGTCACCCGAAAGCAAGGCGCCTTCCATAGCCGGGATGATCGAAGTATCCACCACCATCAGATCCGGACTGGCCGCCGACTTCACTTTCTCCACCCAGAAGTCCAGGCCGGCACCATTAATCACGAGAAGGTTGGCCTCCGCAACAGACTTCATGTCATTCGGGGATGGCTCATAGGTGTGCGGGCTGTCTCCCGGCTGCAGGAGGGTGGCCACCTCGGCTTTGTCTCCGGCCACGTTCCTGACGAAATCCGCCAGCGGGAAGATCGTAGCCACCACCTTCAGCTTGTCGCCGGACGCGGACGGCTTGCAGCCTACAGCGCCAAGAAGTGCCAGCAACAGCACGACCACCAGCAGGGTTCGCGCCAGAACCGTTGTTCTCTTATCCACTTCTAACCATTTCCCGTCCTCAACGGCGCCACTAGTCACGGCAATCCTTGCACAGCCCGGAAGACTCCGTCACATGGTGTTCCGCCCGGAAGCCCATCTTCTGGGCAATCTGACTCTCCCGGTCACACAGCGCTTCGTCGTGGAACTCCTGGAGGTTGCCACACCCCCGACACAACAGGAAGCGATGACACCCCTCCTCCTCCAGCAGGTCACACCTGACATACCCGCCTCGCGACAAGACCTTGTGCACCAGGTTCAAGGAGCACAGCAGATTCATCACCCGGTAGATGGTGACCTGATCGAGATGCTTACCCTCCTTCTCTGTCATCTTCCCGATGTCGCAGGGCGACATCGGTCCATCCGCTTTCTCTATGGCCTCCAGCACTTGCTTCCGGGGCTTGGTGACCTTGTAGCCACCGTCGCGCAGCGCCTTCACAGCGTACTCAGTAAATGACATCTTCCGACTCCCTCACAGACAAGCTCAATATAGCACGGCCCAAAGTCAAATGCAATAGTGTTGCATTACTGTCCAGCCCTCATATTGGTGATCCCTCCCTGTCCCCTTCCACGGTCGCGCGCCAGGCGATACCCAAGGATGCAATCTCTAATGTGGGACTGGATAGAAGTAGGCTTACGAGATTGACTTAGTAATGTGATATATCTTATAATTCACTAACCTATGGAAGGGGCGCACAGAACTGACAGCCCATTTGGTGTCTAGGCTCAGGCGTGGGATTGCCGGCATCTCCTGTCGCTGAGCCAATCACAATTGCACTTGCCACATAATCAAGAAGGAGGTAATGATGACTGAACTAGACCGTGCATTCGAAATGATCTTGGAATGGAAGGCCCGGAGGATGCTTAATGCTGACTACCAGGCCAACATCGGAGCGTCTTCTGCTGACGGCGCATTCAAGGTTGGAGCCATCGATGCCATGGTTTATGACCTGGCTTCCCTGGTCGGATTCAACCGGAAGACGTCCGACCATGCCAACTGGGCTTCATATGGTGTTCGTAAGGTCTTCCTCGACAGACTCCGCAACAGCACCACTCAACCGCAGGCGACGCCTACATCAAGCGAACAGTCTCCCGATCCCAATTGTGCCTAGGCGTCTAGTCTGCAATGCAGGGCGGGTAGGGTACTTCCCAATACTCTACCCGCCCGACGATTGAAGAAGTGGAACAAATGCCGGACGGCATGGCGGGCGGTACATGATTCTCCATGGGGAGTGATAGCGGATTTCGCTTCACTCCATACGCTCTACAGGTCGCGCGGGAATCTACCTCTGTAGCTTCCGCACCACCGACTCCACCTTGCCGCTCATGGTCAGGGGCTTGTCGCGGCGGTCGTCGATCTTGATGGTGGTCACCACTCTCCGAGCGCCACCTTCGAGAACGGCCTCGTGCATCTTCCTGGCCGCTCTGAGGACATCATCGAGTTCGCCCTCCAGGATCGTCCCCATGGAGGTCAGTTCATACACCACCTTCTTCTCTTTCCGCAGCACCTTCAGCGCCGCGACCACATGCTTGCTGACAGAAGTAGTCTTCGTGCCTATGGGTATGATGCTAATCTCCGCAACCGCCATCATGAACCTCCTTCGCGAGACTGAGTGTAAGTCTTCAACCCCCAGACCCCCAGTCTTGGGGGATGATAAGAAACGCAGAGGAGCTTCGCCCCTCTGCACGCCCCAACGAGCGGAACCGGCGAAGCGAAATCCGCCGACACCGTCTCCGCGTTCTCCATTTCAAGCGCCCCATGCCATGTCGCATGGCTGTTGCAGGGGCTGTGCTCTACCGCTTCAGCGAGGCCGATATCTTGATCGCCTCCGATCCGCAGGACTCAATGCATTTCCCGCAGCGAGTGCAGTCAGTGCAACTCTCGATGTCCTCCAGCTTCTCGATCCTGGCTGGGCAAACGCTGAGGCAGTCTTCGCACTGATTACATTTGCTGAGATCCACTCTCACCTTCAGTATGCTCACCGGATTGAACAGGCCCAACACCGCCCCCATCGGACATAGGAAGCGACACCAGAACCGTCCGACAAGTACGAAGAGAACGAGAGCTACTGCCAGCGTCACTAGATGAACATAGAAGAAAGTGCCAAAGGAGAACTCGGTGGAGACAAACCGCTGGGGAATCGCGGCGAACAGGCTTCCCGCCGGACAGATCTTGCAGAACAGCGTCTCCGCCGCTATCCACGCCAGGATCAGCGCAGCGAAGAGGACGACGAACTTGGTCCAGGGAACACGGGGGAGCCGGATTATGTCCTTCGACCGCCGGCGTCCGACCACAGAGACCAGATCCTGTACCAGTCCGAAGGGACACGCCCACCCACACCAGAACCTCCCCATGGCTAGGCCGAACAGGCCCACCACACCCAGTGCGTAGAACGGGAACTGCTGCAGAATAGCGTAGTTCTGAAAGATCCCTATGGGACAGGCGAAGGCCGCCGCCGGGCAAGCATAGCAGTAGAAGAAAGGGCAGGGGACGCCAGTCTCCAGGACCTTGAAAAGCCCGAGGTTGGCTATCGCCAGGACTACGAACTGTGAGGTCCACCTCAGCTTGCTCATACGCTTCTTGTCAACCGATCCCTATGCAGGAGAGACAAAGGACAGTAACCAGACTGCGCACGTCACCATACTGGCTCACCACGAACCCGGCGACGAACCCAATGAACGCCAGCAGTAGGATCAAGCGGATGATCAGAAGGCTGTGGCTTCTCATGGTTCACTACGCTTCTGGCAACAGGGCAGATTCGAACATCAGCTCACATAGCCCTTCAGTATCGACTGCATTTGACTCAGGAACTGCGCCGGAGACAAGTACCCCACTATTCGGTCGATCTCCTTGCCTGATGCATCGGCGAAGACAGTCTGAGGAACGGCGGATATCGAGTACTCCTTGTAGAGCGTGCCATTCCCGGCCTTGTTCTTAACGGGCACCAGATTCTCGTTTATGAACGCACTGACCTCGTCGTTGGAGAACGTGTCGGCATCCAGCCGCTTGCACCATGGTCAGACGTCTGTGTAGAAGCTGATCATGATCGGCTTGCCTTCGCTGGCCGCCTGGTCCTTCGCCGCGTCCCAGTCGCGCAGAAAGTTCACTTTGGTCGCGCTGCTGCTTCTGCAACCCGCTACGCCTACGAGAAGAACTGCTATCAGAGGCAGCAGTAGTCCCAACCAGCCAAGTTTCCTAAGTACTCTCATGTGTCCGCAACCTCTAACACGAATTGACCTACAGCGTGATCTGCGTACCCGCGTTGTTGAAGAAGAAATCGCCGCCGAATCCCTGAGCCAGTCGCACCCCCGTCGCATTCCCGGTACAGTGCGATACCCCCAGCCGCTGCACCCCCAGCGACATGAGTTCGGAGATCGTCTGCTCCAACTGTGCTTCCGAAGACCGGAGCAGGTGCGTTCCTCCGACCACCGTGTGTATTGTCTCCACACCCGTCACGGTCTGGGCATGGCGCAAGGTGTTGATGACGCCACGGTGCCCGCAGCCGAGTATGACCACCAGCCCCTCTTCTGTCTTGATAAACAGTGCCTGGTCATCGGCCAGTGGATCGGGAACCAACGCCTCTCCGTCTTTGACATACATCCCGAGGTCGATCGTTTCGAAGTCGGTGACCATCGGGATCTCTCCACTGGTGACCACGTCGTCAGACAGCCAGGCTGGATCACGTGTCAGTTCAAAGTCGGCGCCTAGGCTCTCCAACTCCATCTTCTGACACGGGATTCCGATGTAGGCAGGAGTCTCCTCTTTGAAGATCTGGATGTACTTCGGCGCCCAAACGTCAGGATGGGCAATCACCGGCACCGTCTTCTTGATGCGGGAGAGCACCCGCCGCAGGCCTCCGGTATGATCATAGTGACCATGGCTCAGGACCACCGCGTTGATGCTGAACCATTCAACGCCCATAATATCCCCGTTGTTCACGGCAGATACGCTCTGTCCGGCGTCCAGAAGGACTCTGAGGCCGTTCACCTCTACCAGCACGCTCAGTCCCCACTCCCCCAACAACCCCCGCGGGCGCGGCGCCACGCCGTTTTCGCTCAACGTGGTTATCCGCACGCTCATCGGCTTGCCCCCACACAGGCTTGTCCGTCTTTGACCACGAGAGATCCAACCGGGCAAACCCGAACGCACTCCAGGCAGGAGTCGCACTTGGCATCTGCCAAGGGCTTGTTGTCAAAGGTACTGATCCTGGTCTCCAGGCCCCGGGAGGCAAAGTCAATAGCACCCACGCCATGTCGCTGGCACACCCAGATGCATTTGCCGCAGAGAACACACTTGTTGGGATCATAGGTAAAAAGCGGGTGGCTGGAGTCTATCGGCAGATCACGAGGTATGCGCCGGAGTCTCTGCAGCTTGAGCTTGAACCCCTGATGAGCAGCGATTTTCTGCAGTTCGCACTTCTTGTTCTTGGGGCAATGGGCACAGTCGAGATGATGATGCGACAGAAGGAGTTCAAACGCAGTGCGCCTAAGCTGCTTCACCGTCGGTGTGTCCGTGTGAACCACCATTCCGTTCTCCACAGGCTGGCTGCAGGCTGTTACCGGTGCCCGCCTGCCCTCGATCTCGACGAAGCAGAGCCGACACCCTCCGAACGGCAAGCCCGCCTCGCGCATGGCGCACAGGTTCGGGACGTAGATGTCATGGTCAAGGGCTACCCAAAGGAGTCTATCTCCTTGTTTGGCCCCGATCTCGCGACCGTCTATGGTCAGGACAACTCTTTCAGCCACATTCCCTTTCAACCAAGCAGCAACGTCATACGCCGTTAATGGCACGGGCTGGCCTTCTCATTCCACCAGCCATTTCAGGGCTTCTTCTTCAGTTCTGAAGGACTTGACCTGGACGGTACTCTTGTCCATCATGGCCACGAATGCATCGAAGAACACCTTCTTGACTCCCGTGACGCCTACCACAGCCAGCTTCTCGAACCTCTTGCGGACGGACTTGTCTGCATACTGCTTCAGTTGACCCATGACCTCTCTTGACACCACCGCGTCCTCGATGTTGCCAAGATAGAGCACCTTGGTCGGTGAGGCAACCACCATATCGTCGCTTTCTTTCATCAGCTTCAGGATCTCACTGGAAGTGAGCTTGCGGAAGTCAACGTAGAGGACCCTCTTTCCTTTGTGGTCGATCCATTTCGCCGGCATCTGCTCCTCCTTTTGCCATCTAGAAATCGGTCTGGCAAGAGATCAAGAGGCAATGCGTGCGGCTATTCGACCAGCCACTCCAGTGCTTCTTTTTCGGTCCTGAATGATCGAGCGTTGGTCTTGCCCAACGCCATGACAAATGCATCGAAGAATACCTTCTTGACTCCGGTGACCCCGACTACAGCAATCTTCTCCACCTTGTCACGAAGCATCGATCCGGCTGATTTCTTGACATTACGCATGGTTTCGGTCGTCACGATCGCACCTTCTATGTTGGTCAGGAACAGCACCTTCACTGGCGAGGCCGCTAGATTGGCGTCAGTCTCCCTTGCCAGAGAGTCAATCTGTTCCGGCTTCAGCCCGCGGTAGTCTGCATACAGAATCGTCTTGCCTTTGTGGTCCATCCATTTCACCGGCATCCTCTACCCTCCTTCTACCACGCTGCAGGCTGGGAATTGCGGTCGCGGTTTCGATCTGATCCGGCTCATTCGGTCAGCCATTTCAATGCGTCCTCTTCCGTGCCGAATTTTCGGGCATTGTCCCTATCCAGAGCCACGACGAACGAATCGAAGAACACTGCCATCAAGCCCGTGGCGCCAACGACAGCGATCTTCTCTGCCCTATGGCGGAGGACCATGCTCGCCGACCTCTTGAGATAGTCCATCACTTCCCTGGTCACCACCGCACCCTTGACATGGCCCAGAATCATCACTTTGTCCCGCGAAGCCGCCACTGCGTCATTGGTTTCCTTCATGAGGGGAAGGATATCCTTTGGCTTCATCCCACGGTAGTCGACGTAGAGGATTCTCTTGCCCTGGCGCTCCATCCATTTCCAGCGCACTTCCGTCATCTGCTGTCTCGTTCCATCTGTTCCCTCAACTTGCATGCAGAATATCGACTCAGGTTGTCACGGGCTCAACGGTGGCATATAATGGCTGCGGCTTCAGCCAAAGTCAGCCCATTTTACCACCACAGGCTCCCATTTTCTAAATAGCTACACGATGCACAGGAAGGAGAAAGGGGGAAATGGTGAACGAGATCAAAGACCAGGACTTCGACCAGGAGGTGCTGAAGTCCAGTCTGCCAGTCGTTGTGGATTTCTGGGCCCCATGGTGCGGCCCTTGCCGACAGATCGCGCCGATATTGGACAAGCTATCCGAGGAGTACAAAGGCAAGTTGAAGTTCTGCAAGGTCAACGTTGATGAGAACCACGACACGGCCTCCAAGTATCACGTCATGAGCATACCGACGCTGATCTTGTTCAAGAAGGGCCAGTTGGTGGAACAGACCGTGGGCGGCGTCTCTGAGAAGACGCTTCGCTCCAAGATCCAGGACCTTCTCTAGTCACCTGCCCGGGGTGAAAGGCTCAATCTGGCGGTACGACCTCTTCCAGGGCTCACGCCGCAGGGCCAAATAGTCGACCAGCGCCTGCTTCAGGGCGGTGACGGCCAGCGTGGCACAGTGGGTCTCAGAATCGGGCAGGCCGTCCAGTCCGATCATTATGTCATCCTCACTCAGCGCCATGGCTTCATTGATCGTATTCCCCTTCACCAGATCGGTGGCCATGCTGCCACAGGCGATGACCGGCCCGCAGCCGTCGGTCATGAACTTGGCGTCGAGAATCCGGTCATAGCTGACTCTGAGGCATATCTGCATCGAGTCGCCGCAGGGGATGGATGCCCGACCGAGTCCATCGGCGGCCCGGAATTCGCCCACATTGCGCGGGTTCAAGAGATGATCGACCACCTTCTTCGAGAAGGTCTTCTTCAGCTCATCAACGGAGATGCTTGGCAGCTGCTCCCGGGAGGTAGAATCAGATTGCATGAGGATCACCAATGGGGGCTATCTGCTGACGGCGGTCTTCAGCCCAGCTTCTTCGACTATCTTGCGGCATTGGGCAACGTGTTCATTGGACGGAAGAGGAACATCATCCATGGTGTACCGCCGGCCCAGCTTCTCGAACTTGGACTTGCCCCAGACATGGTAGGGAAGAAGCGAGACCTGCTCCGCACCAATCTCCTGGGCGAATCGAGCGGTCGCCTTCAGGTTCTCCTCAGAGTCGTTGTACCCTGGAATCAACGGCACCCTCACCCAAAGCCTTCTCTTGGCAGCCGCCTTTCTGGCATTCTCCAGAATCAGCTCGTTGGTCTTTCCGGTTCCTTCACGGTGTTTCGCCGAATCCATGTGCTTGACATCGTACAGAACGAGATCGGTGTACTCCAGGACTTTGTCCAGGATTCCCCACTCGGCGTAGCCCGAGGTCTCGATCGCTGTATGGAAGCCTCTTTCCTTGCACTGCTTCAACAGCTCAAGCGCGAACTCATGCTGCAGTAGCGGGTCGCCACCGGAGAGAGTCACTCCGCCCCCAGAATTCTGGTAGAAGAGGTCATCGCTGGCTACTTCCTGCATCACGTCATCAACAGTCATCCATCGTCCCGTGACCGCCAGCGCTCCGGTGGGGCAAACGTCAGCGCACTTGAGACACAGATTGCACAGCCCTCGATCCAACTTCCTGGCCGTCTGATCAACGACAATGGCGTTCACCGGGCATACCTGCTGACAGCGGCCGCACCTGGTGCAACGCAGGTCATTGGCCACGATCTCCGGATGTTCGTTCCAGGACTCAGGGTTCGAGCACCAGCGGCAGCGCAGTGGGCACCCCTTGAAGAAAACGACGGTCCTGATGCCGGGGCCATCATGGATACTGAACCGCTGGATGTTGAATATGAGCGCGAGCTTCGGTGAAGCCTCTGGTTGCGGCGACGGTCCTATGTCAAGCCTCCTTATGTTCAGTAGCCAGGTATAGGATAGCCCAAGGAGAAGCCAGGTTCAAATCATCCGGCTTGGCACTTTCACCCCAGCAGTCTGTGAGAGCCGGAACAGGCTTAGGGGTCAGCGGAGAGTAGCTGCGATCACAGGATGACCGCCACTGAGGCGTAGCCGACGACCTGAGAGTGGTCACCGGTGATATCCCCTGAGGTGGCATACCGCAGGAGTCTGGCTTTCTTGGCACCCAGTTCCTTGCAGGCGGTGATCATGGCCATCACCGGCCCCGGGCCACACATGCTGATGTTCTCGCTGTTCACCGTCTCTTCCAGGCGCGCCGGGTCGAGATTGAGTATGGCCTCGAGCGCCATGCGGTCTTTCCGGCTGGCGGACGCCTGAGATTCGTAGTGACTGAAATCGGAACTGGCTATGATCAGGCCATCTTTCCCTTTGAGCGCGGCGGCGATGGCCCGTCCCAAGTCCTGGGCGATTTCCAGTTCCTGCCTCATCATAGCAATGGCGACGATCTTGAGGTCAGACCCGTAGATGTATTGCAGGAATGGCACCTGGACCTCAAGTGAATGCTCCACGCTGTGCGCCAGATCATCCCACTTGGCCCAGCGTCCCGCCGAGACGATCGCCTCCCCCACCCCCACATCCACCTCTGCAGAACCCAGCGGGGTCTGCCAGGTGCCTTCACGGCCCACCGCTACTGCGGCCCCCAGGCCGCGATGGTTGGGGCCCACGATGACTACAGTTCCGGGTTTCTTCTCCGCCGCTATCCGGTAAAAGCCATTGGCGGCCACGGGCCCGGAGTAGATGTAGCCGGCGTGCGGACTGACCAGTCCCAGTATGTGCCGCTCCGCAGATTTGCCTTCGCCGGGGAGCGAGCCCGGTCCCAGCGGATGCTTGAAGCAGTCCTCAATCTGGCGCTGCAGCCCGGTGAATGAACCGGGGTAGAAAGATCCGGCTACGGCAGGCTTTCTCATGTCGCTTCCCTAGTCCGATTATAAGCCGACAGTCCAGGCCGCAAGCAGTCAGTGCCAGATGCGCTTTCGGCCAGCGGGCTAGGCCGCTGTTTGACTACGCCTTGAGTCGATCCAGTCTCTCCTCCAGATCCTGCTGTCTCATGGCGATGGTGAGATCACCCCTGGTCTTCTCGAGAATGCTTCTCAGCACATCGGTCGCTCTTCTCAGGCCGAACGTCAGGGCATCCGGGAAGTCCATGGTCACCAGAACGCCGTAGATATCATCCATGTAGGAGAGCAATTCCTCGCAACCGCCGGTATCATTCTTCCTCAGGACATCCAGGAGATGCCGGCGCATCTCCCCCACCGCCTCCGCCAGCCCGTGAAGGTAGGCAGGATACGCGACTCCCAGCTCTTCCGGCGTGGGCAGCGGGTTGTTCAGCACCAGCGCCAGGGTTATGGAGCCTTCTGCGTATTCCTTCTGAGCGTCATGAATGAAGCCCGCGTGCTTCATCTCCAGGTGATCCGCCACGGAAGCCTTGGCCTCCTCCACCAACTGCCGAGCTGAGGCCAGCGACTCGCGGGCCGAGTCAAACTCGCCGCGGTGGATAGCCCGAATAGAATTGGCGCTGTGGCGAATTACCTCGCGGCCCATCCGCAACGCCTTCTCTCTGGCGGCATCTTCAGCCGCAAAACTGGCCCGAATCCTTTGCGCCGTCGCTTCCAGGTTAGAGGTTGCTTTCTCCATATTCACACTCCGCCTACTAGATTCATTTCATCTTGGCCACGAGTCTTCTGGTCGCCTTCTCCACATCGTCTGACCCCAGGACAGCGCTGATCACGGCTACACTGTCAGCTCCCGCCTCCATTACTTCCTGCACGTTGGCATGATTGATACCGCCGATGGCTATCAGCGGCACCAAGACCTTCGATCGAGTTCGCCGCAGCGTGTCCAGTCCCACCAGCTTGTATTTCTCTTTGGAAGTCGTGGGATAGATCGACCCCACGGCAACATAGTCAGCGCCGCCAGCTTGAGCTCGTACAGCCTCGGCCGTGCTGTGGGTGGAGCAGCCGATGAGTGTATCGATGGGAAGAATGCGGCGAGCCTCAGCCGGAGGCAGGTCATTCTGTCCCAGATGGAGGCCGTCGGCACTCACAGCCATGGCAATATCCAGGTGATCGTTGACTATGAACAACACGCCTTTCTCGGCGCACATATCTCGCAGCTTCCGCGCCACGGTCAGCAGCTCCGCTTTGGTCCGCAGCTTGTCGCGCAGTTGGATTGTCTTGGCGCCACCTCGAATGGCGGCGGCAGCTACCTCCACTGCATCACGCCCCTTGAGAGCCGCCGTATCGAGAACAAGATAGAGACCCTTCAGTCGACTCGCCTTGTCCTGCCTCAGGAGCCTCCCCACCAACTGCTGCTCCAACTCATAGGCCTCAAAGCGAATGCTTTCGAACTCGCCCGCTTTGCCGGCCAAGGGCTCACCAGAAAGCCGGCTGAACTCCTCCAGCACCCGCAGAGACTCCTGCACTCTTCTGGAGTTGGCCATTACCATGGCTGGCAGATCCTTATGCTGCAACGTCACACGTTTCTCTGTTGGGGCCCCCACATCCTCCGCCACCCGGCGAGCCGAGATAAGGTCTTGTTCTAGAGAACCAAGGCTCTTGACGAGGCTGTGGCGCAGAGTCTTCAGTCGTTTGGATAGTACAGCATCATTAAGGAGGAAGCGAGATATGTCTTCCAGTACTCTCAGTCCTTCCCCGAGGCGGTCAAGGTTGGCATCGATAAGTCGCAGCACTAGACCTCGGTCAGGCCAGGCTGAAGGTCCTTCACTGACTCAGGCATCTGCCCATCACGTGCCGCCTGAATCATGTCTTGAACCTGTGAAGGCATCTCCATACCCATGTCCTGGAACTTCTTCTCGGTCCACCGGCCAATGTTGCGCGGGTCATTGTAGTAGTCTGCACCGGGCTTGTCCGGATCACCCGACTCCTCGTGAATGGTGGCCAGCGACTTGTGATAGGCAAAGCTGGAGATCAGCCGATTCAGTTCGCGGCTGCCGCAAGAGGGACACACGGGCGACAGCGGATCATTGATGCTCTTCACAAAGAAGCTCGACTTCTTCTGACACGAAGCGCATCGGTACTCGTAGACAGGCATGATAATCTAGTCTTCCCCTCCCAAGGCGGACTCCGCACCAGGCCCAGCCGCGGGTTCTTCACCCAAGATCCTCTTCTGCATCTCCGGCATCACGCTCTCGTAGCTCTCGCCCCTTTCCAGCCTTTCCACCATCTCCTGGTATTCCGGGGCCTTCTCTCCGTCCGTACCCCCCATCCTTCGGGACCACTCGACCATGGCGGTAGGATCGTTGTGCATCATCCGGTTGACCAGGGTAGAGTCGTCCAGTATGTCTCCATAGATGTCTTGATCCGTTCTGACCGTGGCGAAGGTCGAGAACAGACGAGTCAAGTCTTTGCCGCCACAGAAGTTGCAGGTAACGTCCCCCGCTCCCGAGAAACCCTTCACCAGCACAGACACCTTTCGCCGACAATTCTTACACCGGTACTCATATACGGGCATGCTATCCTCCCCAGAAAAAGAGCGCCTTCGCCTCAGCCAAGAGTAGTCGGGCCTGGGGGCATTTCACGCCCGCCGCAACCGCCACTCTACCATCGGCCCTGACTCAATGATTCTAACACAGGCAACGTGAGCGGTAAACGCGGATGCCTCTGAACCTCGCCGTCAGAGCACCAGTCAGACTCGTTGACAACAAGAGTCCATCACCCTAACATGACAACCCTGTGAAGGTGAACAATCAGATGGTGTGCCCTGTCACCATCAGCCGGTCATGTCCAAACCGGGACTTCCGATAATGAGTGTCATAAAGCAGTGGAAGCGCCGCGTCCAGCATCTCAAAGTAGAGACCCATGCCTTGTACTTGGCCTACAGAGACCCGAGGACCCCCTGGTACGCGAAGCTCCTCGCCGCCGTCATTGTGGCCTACGCCGTGAGTCCGGTCGACCTGATTCCAGACTTCATACCGGTCCTGGGAGTTCTGGATGACCTCGTCATTGTTCCGCTTGGCGCAGCTCTGGCAATCAAGATGGTCCCCAAGCAGGTTGTGGCAGAGTGCCGGGAGAAAGCCCGAAACGCGATGGAACCCAGCGCATCGAAGAGAACAAAATGCTTGGTCGCCACTATTGTCGTCGCCATCTGGTGCCTTTTGGCGGCTCTGGTGATCCTGTTGGCGTTCAGAATTGCAGATCTCTGAATGGGGGGATCGGGGCACTTCCTGGCAGAAGCTTCTGAGCGCCCGGTTGCCTCACCCAAATTGACACGTGCCGACTGCCCCAATATACTATCTCAGTAGATTTGACGAGCGCTTCCGAGCGCTCGTTCATTCGCTTTGGCTGCCGAGGTAGCTCAGGTGGTAGAGCAGCGGACTGAAAATCCGCGTGTCATCAGTTCGACTCTGATCCTCGGCACCATTTTCAGTTGACCAGGTTTTCTTAACACCTTGTGCTCGACTGGCTCTGGAATTATGCTTAACTCTCCTCATGATTCTTCTCCCCCCTCACTCTCGGATTTGCGAATGCGATAGGCCCTTTGTCTACAAGTGTTGGAGCAGTATTCTCTTCGTGGGTCGTCAGACTCAGCCCACTTCTTGCACTGAAGGCAGAGTAGAGTCTTCGTCTCTCCGCTTATCTCCCACATGAACATCAGCCACATCGCGTCTAGCAGGGTCTTTGGCAGCAGATACACTCGACTGTCCTGTAATGGCATGACTTGCGGCATCACCCCATCTCTCAGTCTCTCATTCACCATTCGGCATACAAAGAATCGGGCGGGTTCTGTGTACCTAGCCTGATTCATTGACTTGCCCTCGCTCCATTGCTTTGCCAGATGGGCTGTACTCTCATCGTTGGAGCTTGCCAGTCCTGGCACATTGATTTCGGCTGTTGCGATATGATGTGCTAAGGGCATGCCATGCGGCACTAGTCTGCATTCTCCGTTCTTCCAATACCATTTCGCCCTGATGCCGACGGACTCGTTTCCTTTCCACACCACCATCCGAGCCAACTCGCCAACATTCTTCTCAGCCACCAAATCCCAAATGCTTGTCATCATGCTCATCTCTTGAATCTCGTGGCTCCACCGTCTGAGGGATTCTCCGAGGACTGCTTGTCCTCCATGCGATGGCGCTAGCCACACTTCTCGTCCCAGCAAGCCAGACTGGCTGGCAAATTGGAGAACGCTATCAGTAGTTGTGGGCAAGCTTGCGAAGTCCCTATGGAGAGTGCGCTTCTTGAGGGCGGGGTAGGAAACTCGCCCTGACCCTTGCTCCACTATCCAAGGAGCAGTTTTGTCCATCTTGTCGATAGCCGGGTAGGACATTTGGCCCGCTCCCTTCTCCAGTATCCAAAGCGGAGCTTTGTCTATTGTGCTGAGCGTGCTGACGACGGAGGATACTCTCAACTTGCCCTTGCCCACTGACTTATACCCGTCAACAGCGCGTGGCCACAAAAACGCATATGCCCCATCGGCAATGTCAGCGAACTTGGGAGCATGTTTCTTCATGTTACGGATAACGTTACGGATGTGTCTCGATTTCGTGTTCATACATATATTACCATCAGGATAGGCTTTTGAGCAACAAACAGGCTGAGAAAGGAGGGCCGAAAGAGTGAATAGGTTGCGCGAAGTTAGATTGGGAAAGAACCTGAACCAGCGGGAACTCGCCGAAGCATCCCACACGCCACAGGCCATTGTGTCTGCCTTGGAGCGGGGTGTGCTGAAGCCCTGGCCAAAGGTCGCCGAACGGCTTTCGCAGGCTCTAGGTGTTCCGGCTGAGACTCTCTTCCCCGAAGGTGAAGATAAAGAACGAATTGCCCAAAAGGGGAAGTAGAGGAGGTTGTCAATGTTCAGCGAAGAAGGTAAGAATAGACAAAAGACGTGGGTGAAGATTGGAGACAAGATAGTTGGCTGCGTAGAGCGAGGCGTATTCTGTAAATACGTCTGTGGGTCGAAGCACATGCTGAAGTCCCCGAAGGCTTGGGCGATTCAGGCACAAGCTTGGGACGAGACTAGAAGTCAAGTTCGCGTGATTGCCATTGTCGACAAGGAGACTAGTTACGTCTACAGCATCTCTGCGACGGATTTTGACTCCCGCAAGCAGGAGATAGATAGGGGCTTTGGTCGCCAGTACTATGTTGAGTTGGAGTACTGGTCTGCCAGGCAGGGTAGAACGAATGGTGGTTAGCGAGCAGGCATTGGCGTTGTATCAAGAGATGGGACTCTGCGTCATTCCCATCGAAGGTAAGCGTAAGAAACCGTTGGTTGCATGGAAAGAGTATGAGTCCAGGCAACCAACGAAGGAGGAACTGGCCTCCTGGTCGGAGCAGTACTGGTCAAACGGAGCGGACGCGAACGTAGGAGTGGTCTGTGGTGCGGTGTCGGGTGACCTGGTGGTGCTTGACTTTGACCAGATGAGTGCCTTCGACGCCTTCAAGAGTGAGTGGGCAGCCATGCGTGGTGGCAGGAACGTGGCAGACGAAACGGTGGTGGTTGCCACGGGGCGAGGGTTTCACGTGTACTGCCGCGTGAAGAGCATGCCCAAAAGCCGCACATTACCCAATGTTGAGGTGAAGGCGGAGGGCCACTATGTGGTGGCCCCACCATCCACCCACCCTTCGGGCAAGGTGTACGAGTTCGTGAGTCAAGGCGTGGGTAAGATAGTGGAATTGAACCAACTAGAGGACATCGGCATTCCGTCATCTGATGACCTCCTCGACGCCCTTCTCCCCGTCAAAGGAGGCCAGCCTGGTGTCTCAGACGGCGCAGACAAAGACAGTGAGGGGGAGTTGCGTGCGGTGGTGGAGCTTATCACGCCGTACTGGACGCAACCGAAGCGGCACGATCTGGCACTGGCGATCTCCGCCTATCTGGCCAAAATCGGCTGGACTTTCGCTATGGTCAACACGGTTGTCGAGATGGCCGCCCTTGACGCTCACGATGAGGAACTCAAGGATAGGCTCAAGGCCGCAGAGGACACCTTTGCGAAGGTGAAGGCGAACAAAGCGGTCAAGGGATTCACTGGCCTGGACGAAATCCTTCCGAAGAAAGTGCTCGACAGGGTGGAGGCCTTGGCCAAGACCGCCACCGTGTCAGATGTCATTCGACGAGTGGATGACATCAGGCTGGACAAGGAAATGGCATTCTTCCAGAAGAAGAGAGCCATTGCGGGACTCGTGGTTGATGAACTGACCAGTGAGGGCAAGTTTCTCAGAACCCCCGGCAACGAACTCTTCTACTTCAATGGAGTGGTCACGGCTTTGGATGCCCCGCTGTTCACGGCATTGCTTGAAAGGCGATTTGGGCTGAACGCCACTGAAGCGGAGGGCAGATTTGTTCTCTCGAACCTCAAGGCCGTAGCTCTGAATGAAGGAGAGCAGGTGGAGGTGTATCGGCTGGCATACTGGAATCGGTCGAAGGGTTGCCTATACATTGATGCCGGGAGTGGCAAGGTGTTTCGGCTGGATGGCAAGTCTCACGAACTCATCAACAATGGTGATGACTGTGTGTACTTCACTAGAGAAGGTTGGCAGCTACCGGTTGAACCTGACTTCGAGCATCCGCTGTCCCCGTGGACATGCCTTACCGATGACCTGAACTTCGAGGTTGGTGAGAACGTGGCCCTCAAGCCTGACGACCAGAAGTTGGTCGGCAAGCTGTGGATGCTGAGCCTCTTCTTCCCGGAGGAGTTGCCTACGAAGCCGATTCTGTGTCTCACTGGTGACCACGGAAGCGGGAAGAGCTTCTGCCTGAGAAGGCTGATATGGCTGCTCTATGGGAGGGGTGACCTCGACAGCATCCATGAACAGGACGACTTTTGGGCATCGTTATCGGCCAAGCACCTACTGGCTCTGGATGACATAGAACGCGATAAGGTGGGGAAATGGGTTGTGCCAGAGCTAAAGAGGGCAGCAACGGGGCAGACCATCTCCCGGCGAGAACTGTACACCACGAATAGTGAGAAGAGCTACACACCCCGGTGCTTTGTGGCTCTGACCTCCATCAAGCCACCGATTGAGGACTGTGCCCTGGCAGACCGACTGGTGATACTGAGGTTGAAGACGTGGGGCGAGAAGAAACCGGAGAGCAAGATGCTGGGTGTCATTAGAGCTAAACGCAACCAACTGTGGGCCGGTCTGCTACTGGAACTCAACACAATGATCCCCAAAGTGCTCCAGGAGCCGCCAGACAGCACCTTCAGGATGGCGGATTGGGCATCGTTGTGTCAGCGAATGGTGGGGAAGCAAAAGATGGAACCTGTCCTCGATGGTTTGACGCACTTTCAGGACGAGGCTCTTCTGGAGGATAGCCCCTTGCCCGCAATCATAGAGAGGTGGGACTGGAATGACGAATGGTACAGTGCGGCTCAACTCCACGCCGAGTGGGAGAAGCTGACGTATGAGGAGGGACTATACTACCCATTCAAGAGTACTCGAAGTCTGGCGACCCACCTCGCCAACGTTCGCACCAGCCTCGCGAAGATGTATGAGGTGGTGTGGCAGAAGAATCCAGGGCATGGAGCCAGAGTTGCCTACCACTTCCCCGATAGGTGGAAGGTGGAGGAGGAGATATCGGAGGATACAGCGGAGGATGCGTCACCATCAACACCAGAAACCGACTTTGGCTATACCCCTTCGGGTCTAGGCAGCTAGCTATAGGGTAATTGGAAAACGCCACTGTGGTGTTGATGGTGTAACCTCATCGAGCATGGGTGTGGTGACAACACGTGTGGCTGGCTTGCGGTACTGCGACTCGACACATCCCGACTCGCATTCTTCTCCAGGTGATGAAAAAACCTGTGAGAAAAATCTTGGCGTGGCGAAGGTGCCCTGAGTCAGGTAGCCAAGCGGCATTTCAATACAACATCCATGATTGTGGGGCACCAGGGTACAGACGATAGCCAGCATGACCCCGTGGGCGAGTTGCTGCACGATATGCCGGAAGTAGAGACCGCACCGAAGACCTAGCCTTGATGCCAGCATGCGCGGTGATGGCAACGATAGCACCCTAGCACTCCCCAGCGTGAAATTCCGCAAAACGACCAGTGCCACGACCTTGGATACCTCCGAGGGCTTCTGTGACCCGCTTACGATACGGGGCGATGGCTGTGCCGTGGTGTGGCTAGGGGAGAGACCTGCCTACGACAGTGCCGGATGGAGGTGGGTCGGTGACAAAACCAATGGCAGGTTCGTACCGATTGCGACTGGACTTGTCCCGACTCGGATTCTTCTCTAGCAGAGGGAATTTCCGTGGGGCATTTTCGGACTAGAAGAATGACAAGCCTTCTGAAGGTCACGCAGGGCACGACTCTTCGGGGTGGGCAGCGATGCTCACCCTTTTCCTATGTAGATTAGCTCCCCTGTCCCATACCCGCCACCGATCGAAGACCCGAATCTGCGCGTTCTGGCAGCGATCTGCCGGGCAAGATGGAGTCGAGGAGGGTTTGACACCCGACAGGGGCAGTGGTAGGGGCACCAGCCTGACACCCGTGGCGTCAATAGTCCAACAAGGCGTGTGGGGCAGTCTGTGCTAGTGGCGTGATGACCTATGGTTCACGCTGGGGATACCTACCATTTTCGACCAAAATCGCACAGTCCCCATATGGGTAGTCCTACATCGCCCCTCAATACGATGATTCGGGGACTACGGTAGCGATGACCATAGCGTGGACAGGATAGACCACCCCACAGACCGATTGAGGCAGTGGCATTTGGGAGACGATACCGGCGACGATAATCTTCGAGGCAGGATCAGCAACAAGCCGACCTGTGTTGTGGCAAGGGAGATGCTACAGATGGTGTCTATTCGTGAAATCGAGTCCAGCTAGGTCATTGACTGCCGATGCTGACACGATGCCCATGAGGGAGGTTGACAGCCTCTAGTGGCTGGGGTGTATCATCCTAGGCGAATCCCACAGATACATGTCCTCGTAGCAACCACAGGTCAGGGCTAGACGACTCGCCAAAGGGGGGTGAAGGATGAGTAGCGGGTGTTCGTCCGGGTCTACACGAACTGCTCCGACTGTGGCCGTTGCATTGCTGAGTGTAGTAGTGGCGCTGCTGATTCCGTTGCTAAGCAGCATTCCAGCACGTTCGGCGTGCATTTCAACTAGCTGGTCTGTTACTGTCGGCGATGCTAAGTCAGCAAGAGAGACGTCTGACGGCGGCTTTGTAGTTACTGGAGGGGTTGCTGGAGGGGTTAGTTCGGACGTGTATCTGGCAAAGGCAGACTCCAGCGGGAACCTACTGTGGCAGACGCAGTTCGACGGAGGTGCTACGTGGGACACTGGTCAATGGGTGGAGCCGACTTCAGATGGTGGATGTATCGCAGTTGGTCTTACGCTGCAGCCAAGAGCATCCGGCTACTACAACGCATGGCTGATAAAGATGGATGGCCAAGGGAACAGGCAATGGGACAGGATGCTCGACCATGCGGGCACGGACGACCATGGCAGTTCTGTGGAGCAGACGGCAGATGGCGGCTATATAATTGGTGGGTACACTGACCCAAGTGGGGGAGACAACGCTGACATTTGGCTCATAAGGACAGACTCGACCGGCAATAAGATTTGGGACCGAACCTGGAACCATTCTTCACTTGACCGATGTTGGGAGGCTCATGAGACCTCAGATGGCGGCTTCATCCTGGTAGCGGATACCGGCCAGAATAACATATGCCTTATGAAGACAGACTCTCAGGGTCTTCTGCAATGGGAGTCGAACTTCCCGATCGGCTTCACAATAGGAAGCAAGGCCTTCTCAGTGAAGCAAACGTCAGACGGCGGGTATATTATTGGTGGCACGGATGAATCCGTTCCTGGGTTGGCATCACAAGCCATCCTTGTTAGGACAGGAACGATGGGCAACAAGGAATGGGAGAAATCATTCGGTGGCGCCCAGAACGACACCGCAGAGGAAGTGCAGCAGACATCCGACGGCGGATATATCCTGGTCGGTCATACTCAGGTTAACTCGGCAAATGTCACTCGGCTCATAAAGACAGATTCTGCCGGGAACCTCGAATGCGAGCAGACCCTGGTTAGCACCGGGGGGTATTCGGTTCAGCAGACAACTGACAGCGGGTACATTGTCGGTGCGGGGAATACACTGTGGAAACTAGGTGCAGTTCAGGGCAACACTCCCGTTGGCTCACCCGTCACCGTGCCTCTGAATGGTGTGAGTGTCACGTTCAACAACGTAACAGTAGCTGGGAACACGACCTACACTTCGCAACAGGGCAATCCAGGCGGCGGGATACCAGAAGGCTTCATGCTCAGGGGACAATTCGTGGACATCGTTACTACAGCCACCTACAGTGGCCCCATCACCATCAGCCTCAGCTATGACCCCAGCATTCCTAACCCACAGAACCTCAAGCTCTTTCACTGGTATGGAGGACATTGGGACGATGTGACTACCTCGGTTGACACCGTTGCCCACGTAGTCCACGGTCAGGTGAACTCACTTTCGTGGTTCTTCATCGGCGGTGAGTGGGTTTGGGTGGATGACGGAGGTGGACACTCAGCCCCTGTCTTCCCCAACATCTACATCGGCATCGGGGCAGTGCTGGGAGCAGGCATGGTGGCCTACGCTGTCAGGAGGAGACTGGCAACCCACAGACCAGAGTAGCCAATACCTCGTCCCTGGTAGAACCTAGAAGGGTGGACGAACAGTCCACCCTTATCGTATTCTCTCTCCAGCCCACCATAGCAAAGGAAGGATTGACTATTGGGAGACAACGGTTCTCCACTCTCGGATTGGGCCATAGTGCTGGTCGTGGCGCTGGTGGTCATCTTCGGCATCATCGCTGGCTTCGCCACCATCGGATACATCATTGCTGGGCGAAGTATCAAGCGTCCCTTCCTGCGCTACATAATCCGCTATGCCATCATCTTCCTGGTCTTTCTTGGCCTAGAGGCAATCATCTTGTGGCTAGCTCCCTCCGTACACAGGACGCTCCAGCATCTGACTGCGGTAGTAGTAGGCCAGACTCTGGAGATGGTCAGCGTGAACAACCTGGTGTCTGGGTCGACGATAATTGTTCGGGAACCTTTGCTCGTCTTTCGGATTGATGTGGCTTGCCTGGGTGGCTTGCTCTTCTGGGCTTACATTGCCCTGATCATGGCGGAACCACGGGCAACTGTCAGACAGCGTCTTGTTGGCCTTGGCATGGGTCTGGTTGGCCTCCTTGTGTTCAACTTGTTCAGGATATTCATTAGTATCTACATAGAGTCGCGTACTGGTGTCAATGTTCACAACTACTTCTACCTTCTCAACATGGTGTTTGTCTTGCTGCTCTGGGCAGGATGGGTGAGGACTCTCAAGCCACGGCCAGTAAGAGCAGTGCAAACTGGTACGTAGCGGACAGAGATGTCCACCCCTATGGTTTTCCCTATGTGTCCAAGCTGAGGTTGGGCTGTAATCGTAGCATGGTCACAATACGTTTGGCTGAAATCTGCCAAGATACTTCAGGGAGCGCTCCTCACAGAGCCTTTGCACTTTCTTCTCGACTTCAGTGGAGGCGGAGTTGTGCAGCATCACCGACTTGATGAAGTCCTCAGTGTGGCCAAATGGGACCTTCTTCTTGTCAATGATCCTCAGATGTGAAATGTTGGATTCGAAGTCCTCCTTGCTCATCTTTCCTTGGCGACGCAGTTGTACGAATACCTGTGCGAACAGTATATTATCTGGGTAGTCTCTGTTCGTATTCTCCCCCTCCACTGTCAAGAGCCTGACTTCATACTCGTCAGAATAGTCTTTGTGCTTCACTGACAGTACGCTATCCATATCTAGGTGAGTTCCACCTTCAGCAGCACGCTCGGGATTCAGTCTTTTCAACCCATCCTCAATGCCTACAGAATCCAAGTAAACAACATCCCGTATCGTCACGCCGTTGAGCCTTGAAATGTCCGCCCTACTTGTCTCAATCCTCACGTCCTTCTTGATCCACAGAGTGGAGTTTCCTTGGCATTTGCTCCAACACTGTGCAAGGCGAGTCATCCTCAAATGTCGCAGTAGCAACTCCAAGGTGGTGACAAAATCTTCGCCAAGGTCACTATGCTTGAACATCTCACTGGCGGCATCCTTTACTTCCTTTGTGCCGTCATATGAGAACGTAGCCCTGAAAAGCAATCCCTCCCTCCAGTCGTCCCATTTGTACGGCGACACGAATGTCAATGCTTTGTCGTGCATGGCTTCCTCGAAGTAGTTCAGCGTCTCAAAGCGGTATATGTTCGTCATGTGATCTCGGTTGTCCGCAAGCTCGCACCGATATGTGTTGGGCGCTTCCCATCTTGTTCGCAAGTCGCCGTACTGACCAACACTGCTTTCTTGCTTCTTCTGTGATGCGAGTGTTTGGATTGTATGTTCAGAAGGAAGGGGTGTCAACCACCCCTATGCCTGCACCAATGCACCCTTGAATACCAGTCCAATGCGGTGCCGCAGTGATATTGGGCGTATGCCCACGGGTCACGTTCTGCTGACTCGATAATGTAGTACCGAAGCTCATTCTGGACTGCTCTGACAATCCTCCTGGCGTCTGCGTCATCGGCAAGCAGGAGATACTGGACGGTGAAGTCCCCGCCTGGACATGGCGCAACCAGAGCAACGGGGATGAAGTCCGTGGGATCGACAGTGTTGGGATCACCGTAGACCAAGAGGACATGCTCTTCGTCTCGATTGACGATGCCTGATAGCAGCCTGGACTCTGAACTCATCCGAGGGGTGCCTTGTAGAACTTGAGGCTATCCTCGAAAGTCACCGACCTGGTGTACCTCTCCACCATCTGCACGCTCTCCCATCGGCCTAAGTCCCTAATCATGAGGCAGTCCACACCAGCTTTCCTGAGCAGACAAGCGAAAGTGCGTCTGAAGGTATGAGGATTGCAGTGTAGACCAGTCTTGTCGCGCAGCCTCTTCAGCATGATTGCTATGCCGCCGCTGTTGATGTCCCATATGACGCCATCGCCTGGCTGGAACTCATTTAGCCATAATCCGAGGTACTCCGCCGACATGTTTCCAAAGGGCGCATATGCTTCCTTCCGTCCCTTCCCCATGACCCTGATAGTGCAGTTGTGCCAGTTGATGTCAGAAGACCTTATTCCTGCCAGTTCCGAGAGCCGAAGACCACTATCAGCCAGTAGGGCGATTATTGCCCTGTCCCTCGTGCACCCGGCTGAATCGATGAGATGTTCGACCTGCTCCTTGGTTAGGCTCGGCAGGATGACCTTGGTCAGGATAGGGGCTTTCAGATTGGCCACAGGATTGCTGAAGCCGTACTCGGAGTGCAGCCAGTTGTAGAACGCCCGAAGTGCGCGGAAACTCGCATGGCGATTCCCCAGGCCGTTTCGACCCGAAGGGATACGCGACAGGTGTCGCTCCACATCCTGACGTGTGGCCTTCCAGTATTCCACATCATCAGCGAACAGCGATATCCTAGTGCGGTAGAAGTCCACAGAACGCGGCCTGAGACCCATTGCCTTTCGGCTTTCAAGAAACAGCCTCAGATAGTCTCGGTCTGGCTTCTTGCAGTGAGGAGATTCTGCCAGGGCAGTGAGCAGTCTCCTGGATGGTGGGCACTTGCCGTGTTTCACCTGGGAGACGTATGATTTGCTAGTACTACTTAACTCAGCAATCTCGGTGACAGACAGTTTGTGAAGTAGTTTATGTACCCTAGCACTCCTGAAAATCCGCGTGTCATCAGTTCGACTCTGATCCTCGGCACCATCTTCAGTTGACCGTTTTGCTTGACTCCCCCAGCGTGATCGGTCTTGGGATTTCGCTGTACTCGGGTTATGTGACTCTCGCCACCCACCTCCTGTCCGTGCTTCTCCATGCCCTTGAGCCGCATGAGGATTGACCAGGGAGGATCTTTGGTTGCTTTTGGACTCCATTTCTCGGGTCAGCGCTGCACTGCAGGGCTTCGGGGAGCCTTCGACAGCCATGCCATACCGCGCTCAAGACTCTAATCGTTTTCTAAGTTAGTCCTCATCTGGAACTAAGCTACCTTGGGTATGATAAGGGAAGCAGAGAGGGTCCCACCCTCGGTTTTGGGCTAGAGACAATTCCTGCCAGTGCTTCTTAGGAGGAGAGACCTATGCGCACAATAGGGGGGAAACCGCAAGCGCGACGAAGGTCGGCCAGATGGCAAGTCAAGAAACATGATGACACGGTCATTGAACGTTGGGCTCGAGCATGCAGCAGAGAACACGGGGATTGCCGAGGCTGTGAGTTCATGGAGAACTGCCAGGACCTGGCTGACCGCCTGATTGGCTGCATGGGTGTGCCATTGACAGGGCAATGCAAGGAGACAAGATACGACTCTCCGCAGCGGCGCGCCGCAAGACCCCAGGCCACCTCCCCCGACAGTGTTCCGCGCCAGGATCCCCTCTATGTCCAAGCTGGTGCGCTGAGATAGCAGCTCGCCAATTGCGGCTGTTTGACCTACACACTATGGAAGCTTATGATTGCCCCAATGGCCGGACGCCCAGCACGTGCGCGGCCGAAGTAGTGCAGAATATGCGTATCCTGGTTGTTGACGACGATCCCGAGATTGTCAGCTTCCTCAAACGAGGCTTGACGTATGAAGGCTACACTGTGGACACCGCCAGTGACGGCACAGTAGCGCTGGCGAAGGCTCGTGAAGCAGAACCCGACTTGGTCATACTGGATGTCATGATGCCTGGGATAGATGGCCTGGAGGTGAGCAAACGTCTCCGTCAGGCCAGCAAACTCCCCATACTCATGCTTACCGCCAAGGGCACGGTGACTGACAGGGTCAAAGGTCTTGACAGCGGTGCAGATGACTACCTGGTCAAGCCTTTTGCCTTTGACGAATTGCTGGCAAGGATACGAGCCTTGCTGAGACGCAGCCAGCCCACGGAGGGAGAAGTCCTTCGGTTCATGGACCTCTCGCTGGACACCTCTTCCAGGGAGGTCAGGCGCGGGAATGACGTCATACAACTCACGGCCCAGGAGTTCGACCTGCTGGAACTCTTCCTGCGCCATCCGCGGCAGGTGCTCAGGAGAGACATGATCTATGAGAAAGTGTGGGGGTATGACTTTGGCGGCGAATCCAACGTCATAGAGGTCTACATGCGCTACTTGCGTTCCAAACTGGAGGCAGGCGGCCAGCCTAGACTAATTCACACGGTCCGCGGTGTGGGTTACGTGTTAAGGGAGTAGAGGAGTGTCAATCAGATGGCGACTGACTCTGTCTTTCGCCCTGGTATTTGCCGTTGCCGCGATAGTCGGCGCTCTGTTCTTCTATGCCGCATTCCAGAACTGGATGATCGCCCAGCAGATTGATGGCAATCTGAAGGTCTACTCGACGGCACTGATTACGGCACTCGTTGTAGGCACCACAGACAACATAGACCTCTTGATCAGTTCTAACCCGGTATCCCCTCTTCCCACTGACATCTGGGTCCAGTTGACAGACAGCAACGGGAATGTGGTAACCAAATCGGACAACCTTGGCGAGAAGGAACTGCCAGTTGTATCTGGGACGATTCCGGTCACACGCACGCTTGAAGACGGCACAAGAATCCGCATTTTGCGTGTGCCTTTGCAGGCAAAGGACCAGACCTATCAACTCGAATTCGCGCAGTCCCTTGCGTCCATTGATCCGATTATGGCGCGTATTGGAATCGCTTTGCTGCTGACTATTGTGGTATTTCTGACATTCGTTGTGGCCTCTGCGGCAATCCTGATTGGCCGGGCTCTGTCTCCCGTGAAAGAAGTGACCGCCACAGCTCAAGGCATAGCCTCAAGTTCCGATCTCAGCCGCCGGGTCGACTATCACGGCCCCAAGGATGAGATAGGAGAACTCGCGGCCACCTTCGATCGCATGATCGAGCAACTGGATGGACTCCTGCGATCTCAGAGGAATTTTGTGGCCGATGCCTCTCATGAGCTCAGGGGGCCCCTGACGGTGATTCGGGGCAACCTGGATTTGCTCAGACGCAACTTGAGCGAAGAGGATCGTCAGGAATCACTCCGAGCGCTTGAAGCAGAGGGAGCAAGGATGGCCAGAATCGTGAATGACCTTCTTGTTCTGGCAGAAGTTGAGTCCGGGCCGCTCGGGCAACAACAGTTGGTTTCACTGAAGGACATGATCCAGGATGTTCAGGACCGGGCGCTGCTACTGGCCGGCGACCGCCATGTTGTCATAGAACGTCAGGATGACTTGTGGGTGAAGGGAGACGCCCACAAACTAGAGCAGCTGATAGGGAACCTGGTGGGCAACGCCATCAAGTATACCCCAGACGGAGGGGCCATTACCCTGTCGCTGTTTCAGGATGGTGAATGGGCCCGCCTGGACGTGGCTGATACTGGGATAGGAATTTCACCTGAGCACTTGCCTCACATCTTTGACCGTTTCTATCGAGTCGACAAGGCTCGCTCGCGGGCGGGTGGGGGAACCGGTCTGGGCTTGGCTATCGTCAAAGGGATCGCCCAGCAGCACGGAGGCAGGGTCACAGTCACCAGCGAGACGGGCAAAGGCAGTACATTCACCGTCTGGCTGAAACTCTGATTGTCTTCTCAGCATTCCCTAGCGCAGGCCCAAGCTTCACCAGCTATGCTGGAGTTGCTTATGAGTGTCCACCCCTCTTCTGAGCGATAGCGGCCCATCCTCTATCGAGCACGGGCTCTTTTCTTCCGGCCGACGATCTGCCCAAAGCGCTAAGAGAAGATGAAAGGCGTTGTGTGTTGACGGCCCGAGTCGTCGTGCCCTCACCAGGGCCTGCAGAGAACGACTGCCGTGGTATTCGGCCTGGATGGTGTCGGGCGTGGCCGCCTACATGGCCAGCAATGCCGGGACTGAGTTGGACGGAACTAGATGGAATCAGATACCATTTCAATCCATGCGGGTTTAGTGGTTCCCCTCTCCTGGACACGGGATGCAATGAACAAAGGCTTCAGTCACAAGGAACTGCTGAGTATCGGAGGTTTGGCGGCCCTCGCCACAGTGCTCTGCATTTGCGCTCACTGGGAGCCGCGTTTCCCCGGAGACTTGCGTCTGACGCTTCTAATCCAGTCCGTCGATAGTGAGACACTGGACTCTATCATGGAGTGGGTGTCGCGTCTGACCGGGGGTTGGCGAGCCCCAGTTCTGATCATTGCCGGCAGCCTTGCGACCTGGCGTTGTCTGGGCAAATTGGAGGCAGTCCTGGTTCTGATGACAGGGCTAAGTTCCCCCATCTACTCCAGCCTCAAACTGGTGGTGAACCGCCCACGACCCACACCAGATTTGGTGCGCGTATTTCAAGCTGAACCTGGGAACAGCTTCCCTAGCGGACACGCCTTCTTGGCGATTGTGTTCTGGGGATTTCTAGCCTATTTCGCTTCTACCCGTCTGCAGAGGCGCAGTCTTCGCGTGGTGACCTTGTCAGGTCTTCTGATGATCATCCTCTTGATAGGTGCCTCGCGAGTGTACCTTGGTGCTCACTGGCCCAGTGATGTTCTGGGAGGATACGTGGTCGGTGCAGTGCTCTTGACAGCCCTGGTCTGGTTGGACCGGAAGTGGAAGCCCCGTCTTGAGTCAGGAAGTCCCGAAAACGATAGTAACAATCCCGACTCCCAGCCATCTTGACCTGCCTCTCTGAAACTGGGCCACGTGGTATCTTGTATCTCCGGTGTTTGGGCCTGCCGTGACTTTGGAGATGATACAATGGCCATGAGGGTGAAACAGCACCTATAATGATCGACAAACGCGAGACACCCAAAGATGAAGTCAGGCGTGAACCACGCGCTGTCCGAGTGTTCCGCACATGTTTCCCTCTGATTATCGTACTCTGGGCGCTTCTTGTCCTGTACCCCAACCCACTCAGACTGGCGGCGAGCGTACGAAGACTGACCAATCCCAGAGTCGATCCCGTTGCAGTGGAGTTGCTGGCAGCGAGCCTGCCTTCCGACCCGGTTGTCATTGAGAATGCTGTGCTGGCAATGGTTCCCTACCAGTATGACTGGGAAGTGTACGGCATGCCCTGGTACTTCCCGACTGTTGGTGAGGCGCTGGAGAACGGGGAGGGGGACTGCAAGGCCCGAGCGATAGTGCTGGCTTCGGTTCTCGAAGCGAAAGGCATTCCATACCGCATCGACTCATCACCAACACACGTTTGGGTTGACTATGACGGCAAGGTTGGCAATTCCCTGGAGAATCCCGGGGCTGGGTTCTATGAAGTGAATCCTCAAACGGGAGCAAAGTCGCTTCATCTCCCCAAGATCAGCATCACCGAGGTGATGGGAACATTCTGGCAGGGATTCTGGCCACCCATGCCTGTTGTGAGAAAACTGCTGCTGGTATCGGGACTGGTCATCCTG
>Ga0315291_10000893_pt1 | contig 39840 bp, 38 predicted proteins | sample YL17G12_20_MG_FD_203070 | JGI IMG/M metagenome (GOLD analysis project Ga0315291, IMG submission 203070) | Sediment microbial communities from Yellowstone Lake, YNP, Wyoming, USA - YL17G12_20 | ecosystem: Environmental > Aquatic > Freshwater > Lake > Sediment | place: USA: Wyoming | collected...
AAAGCTCCCTTTCTCAGCAGCCAGCATCATCACCCCCATAATGCTTTTAGCATTCACCTCCACCCCCTCCTTCTCCAGCTTTATCTCAGACTTAAACTTGTTCGCCAGCTGAACCACCAAAACAGCAGGGCGAGCATGTAATCCCAATCGATTGGTAATCTGTATCTTTTTTTCAAACAAGTTAATCTCTGACTTTAACCTCGGTTTCGCAAACCTAAAGGTTTGCCCTACATTATCAAATCATTTTTTTTAAACTCGCACAAACATCTTGCCGGAAAGCTGTTTGACCAGCTCTTTAAGCTCCAAAGATAGAAGAGTCGATAAAGCCTGAGCGGTATTCATCTGGCTATCCTTAGCTATCTTATCGATATGATAAGGTTCGGAGGTCAAAAGCTGGTAAATTTTCTGCTCCTCAGGGGAGAGACTGCCTATTACCTCTTTTTTGATCTCCCTTTGAGGAACAGCCAGAATCCCCTCCAACTCTTTCAGAATATCATCTACTGAGGTGACTAAGCTTGCCCCCTGTTTAATTAGCCAATTAGTCCCTTCAGACCTTTTGGATCCGATGTTTCCTGGAACAGCGAAGACCTCCCGATTCTGCTCCAAAGCGCATTCTGCAGTCAAAAGGGCGCCACTTTTTTTAGGAGCTTCCACTATTATCACCCCCAAGGAAAGGCCCGAGATAAGTCTATTTCTTTTGGGGAAATTTTCAGCTAAAGGGGCTGTCCCCAACAAAAATTCAGAGATACAGGCTCCATTTTGGGCAATTCTTTCAGCCAGATCTTTATGTTCCGGTGGATAAACAATATCTAATCCGGAGCCAAAGATTGCAATGGTTCTACCTTTTTGTTCTAAAGCAGAGATGTGGCTTATGGAATCGATCCCTCGAGCCATTCCGCTGACTATAGTTATCCCCCTCAAAGAGAGTTCTTTTGCGATCTTTTCAGTTATCGATTTTCCATAAAAAGAAGCCAATCTTGTCCCCACAATGGCTAAAGCCTTCTTATCCTCTCTTTTTATCTCCCCTTTGATGAACAAAAATGGGGGAAAATCATAGATCGATTTCAAATTCTCCGGATAGTTTTCATCCTTATAGGTCAAAAAGGAAAACCCAAACTTTTTTAATAGTTCGATCTGCTCATCGGTTTTGGTCCAATCGACTTTGGTTTTTATGTTGTTTGCCGTTTCCTTCCCAATCTCCGGAACCTCGGACAAAGCTTTTCCCGTAGCTTTAAGGACTTTCCCCGGAGTCCCGAAATGGTTCACTAAAGAGACAAAGCGTCGGGGACCGATCCCTTCAACAGTGTAAAGTGCAATCCAATCTTTTATTTCGGAAACCTCTAACAAGTTACTCCTTTTTGAAATAAGAGCCTAAAATCTGTAAAAGCTTTGAAACCCCCTCCCCGGTTAGAGCAGAGATTTTACATATCTTCACATCGGTAGAAAAGCCGACTATTTTCTTCTTATCGGCGGAAAGCAAGTCGATTTTATTTAAAACCACAATCGCAGGCTTTTTCAAAAGCTCTGAATCATAAAGCTTCATCTCTTTTTGTAAGGTTTTAAAATCAGCTGATAAATCTTCTGAAGTCACATCTAAAAGATATAATAAGATCTTGGTCCTTTTGATATGGCGCAAAAATTCCAAGCCCAAACCCTTTCCCTTATGGGCACCTTCTATTAACCCAGGTATATCCGCAATCACAAAATCAAGATATTCCTTTTCGCCAGGAAAAGTCTTTTCGGACATCTTTACTACCCCTAAATTAGGGGATAGGGTAGTAAAAGGGTAGCTTGAAATTTTGGGCTGGGCTTTGGTTATTTTAGAGAGCAAAGTTGATTTACCCACATTGGGGAACCCCACTATCCCGATATCGGCCAGAATTCTCAATTCTAAAAATAGCTTTTTTTCTTCCCCCTTTTCTCCCGGTTCAAATTTTCTCGGGGATTGATCGGTCGAAGTCTTAAAATGGGTATTTCCTCTTCCCCCTTTGCCTCCCTTTACTACCACAACTTTTTGATCTTCTGAAATCAAATCAGCTAAGACTTTGCCAGTTTTTAAATCACCAACTATTGTCCCCGGCGGAACCTTTATCACTACGCTCTCCCCTTTTTTGCCATGTTGATTTTTCCCCTTACCCTGACCTCCATTTTCAGCTTTATAAAATTTTTTATATTTAAAATCCAGAAGGGTGGTCAAATTGGAATCGACTCCGATGATCACCTCTCCGCCATCCCCTCCATCTCCACCATTGGGACCACCTTTGGGAACATACTTTTCCCTTCGGAAACTAACACATCCTTTGCCACCATCACCGGCTTTGACCTGTATCTCAGCATAATCGACAAACATTTTTCAAAATCATTTTCCTAAAAGTTTCGACAGGGCTTCTTTAAGCAAAGAAGGATCGGAGAGCTTCTGCAATTTTCCTTCATAGGCTAAAGAGATATCCCCGGTCTCCTCAGATACGGCTATGGCTAAAGCATCGGATTCCTCAGTTATCCCCACAGCGGCCTTATGCCTCATCCCGAAAAGCTGGCTATATTCTGGTTTGGTGGTCAAAGGGAGGGTGCAGGCGGCAGCTACTACCATATCCCCGCGAATGACAGCGGCTCCATCGTGCAAGGGGGTATAGGGGGTGAAAAGGGTAACTAAAAAATCTGCTGAAACTAAAGCGTTTAAAGATTTTCCAGATAAAACATAATTTTTTAATCCGATATTCTTTTCGATGACGATTAAAGCCCCATATTTAAGCTCCGAGAGTTTTCTGGCCGCTTTAACGATCTCGTCTAAGGTCTTGGATTCCTCCAATTTCAAAAACCTTCTCAATAATCGGGGATGACCGATCTGAGCCAAAGCGCCCCTTATCTCCGGCTGAAAGACTATGACCAGAACTAAAATTCCCACGGTGGCGATATTGGTGATCAGCCATTTCAATCCTTCCATTTCAAACCAGAAAGCGCCAAAGGAGATCAAGAAGAGCAAAAAGATTCCAGAAAGAATCTGCACCGCTCTGGTCCCTTTGACTAAAAGCAAAAATCTATAGAACAAAAATGCCACGATCGATACATCGATCAAATCAATCAAACCAAACCTTATAAATCCGATGCGAAAAAATTCCATCTCATCCTCTTTTTCTTATGGCATCTACCAATTTAGCCACTCTTAAGCTCTCCTTAACATCGTGAACTCTTACTAAATTTGCCCCATTGAAAATCGCCACGGCTAATGCACCCAGGCTTCCTTCCAGCCTCTCTTCTGGAGGTAAATCTAAGACCTTTCCGATAAAAGACTTTCGGGAAGGTCCGACCAGGATAGGTTTTTCTAAAGTTTTTAATATCGAAAGGTTTTTCAAAATATTCAAATTATCCTCAAGTCTTTTCCCGAATCCAATCCCTGGATCTATGATGATTTTATCTTCTTCAATCCCAGCGTCTTTTGCGATTGTAATACTTTCCTTTAAATAAGAGGAAATCTCTTTCATCACATCGTCATAATAAGGGTCATCCTGCATATTTTTGGGTGTTCCTTTAATATGCATTAAGACTATAGGGACTTTATATTCTGCGGCTATTTTTTTCATCTCTGGGTCAAATCTTAAAGCAGAGATATCGTTGATCATTGATGCGCCAGAATCTAAAGCTTTTTTTGCTACAAAAGATTTATAGGTATCAATGGATAGGGGAACCTCGATTTCTTTGCTCAATCTTTCAATCACCGGAATCACCCGGGATAACTCCTCTTCCAAACCAATCGGCTCACTCCCCGGCCGGGTCGACTCCCCGCCAATATCGATAATATCCGCACCCTCACAAGCCATCTTTATCCCTCTTTTCACCGCCTCATCTAAATTTGAAAATTTCCCCCCATCATAAAAAGAATCCGGGGTAATGTTCAAAATCCCTATAACAAAGGTTCTTTGAGAAAGATCAAATAACTTTTTCCCTATCTTTATGGTGAATTTTTTAGTTTTGATCGTTTCAGCCATTAAGAAATCATCTCTGACGAAAGTGCCATAATACTATCTCCCCTTAATCAAAACCAAAGCCTCAGCCCTTTTGGCATCATCCTTCAGAGATCCCCTAAATGCGGTAGTAACTGTGGAAGCTCCGGGCTTTTTTATCCCCCGGATGCTTAAGCACATCTGCTCTGCCTCCATTATCACTAAAACCCCTTTGGGATTTAACACCTCCATTAAAATATCCGCAATCTGTGAGGTCAGCCTTTCCTGAAGTTGAGGGCGGCGGGACAAAACCTCCACCACTCGAGCTAAACAGGAAAATCCGGTGATGCGGTTACCCTTGGGGATATAAGCTATGTGAACTTTGCCAAAAAATGGCAAAAGATGATGCTCGCACAGAGAATGAAAAGATATATCTCTGGCGATGATCATCTCATCGTGATTGGGAGCAGAATAAAGCTTAAGCTCTTTTTTAGGATTCTGTTTTAAACCGGAGAAGGTCTCCTCATAGAAATCCGCCACCCTTTTAGGGGTCTGTTTCAAACCATCCCTTTGTGGATCCTCCCCGATCGCCTCCAGGATTTCTCTGACCGCCTTTTCAATCTTTTTTTTATTCATCTTTATTCTTGGGACCTAACTCTTCTCCTTTTAGAATTCTATCGATTTGATCCCCATCCAAAATCTCTCTTTCCACTAAAGCTTTAGCCAGCCAGTGGAGTTTATCTAAATTGGCGCTCAAAAGCTGGGTGGCTTTTTGTTCTGCCTTCTCCACTATGTTTTTCACTTCCTCATCTATCTCCTCCGCAGTCTTTTCGCTATAATCCCTGTGCTTGGCGATCTCCCTCCCTAAGAAGATCTCCTCTTCCTTTTTCCCGAAGGTCAAAGGACCCAACTTTTCGCTCATCCCCCATTCGCATACCATCTTTCGGGCTAATTCTGTAGCCCTTTCGATGTCATTTCCTGCACCGGTAGTGAGCTGGTTGAAGACCAATTTCTCCGCTATTCTACCTCCTAAAAGATGAACCAATTTGGTCTCCAGATATTCTTTGGAATGGGTGTGCTTTTCATCCACCGGAAGATAATGGGTCACTCCGATGGCTAATCCTCGGGGGATGATGGTCATCTTATGCACTGGATCCGAGCCGGGAATAAGTTTAGCCACCAAGGCATGGCCCGATTCATGATAAGCGGTGGTCTCCTTTTCCTCCTCGGATAAAACCATACTTTTCCTCTCCACCCCCATCATCACCTTATCCTTAGCATCCTCAAAATCCTTCATCGTGACTTTGTCATTATTCCTTCTGGCGGCTAAAAGGGCGGCTTCATTCACCATATTGGCAATATCCGCTCCGGTAAATCCGGGAGTCCCCCGGGCTATGACTGAAAGATTAACATCTTCCCCGATTGTTATCTTTCGGGTATGAACTTTTAAGATCCCTTCTCTCCCTTTGACATCCGGAATGTCTACCACGATCTGGCGGTCAAATCTTCCCGGTCTTAACAAAGCGGGATCCAAAACATCCGGACGGTTGGTAGCGGCTAAAAGGATAACTCCTTCGTTCGATTCAAACCCATCCATCTCCACCAATAGTTGATTTAGGGTCTGTTCTCTCTCATCGTGTCCCCCTCCCAAGCCTGCTCCCCTGTGCCTTCCCACTGCATCTATCTCATCTATGAAGATGATGCAAGGGGCACTCTTTTTCCCCTGATCGAACAGATCCCTTACCCGGGAGGCGCCTACCCCGACAAACATCTCCACAAAATCTGACCCGCTCATACTGAAGAAGGGAACCCCGGCCTCTCCAGCCACCGCTTTGGCTAATAAAGTCTTACCCGTTCCCGGTGCTCCTAAAAGCAAAGCTCCTTTAGGGATTTTCCCGCCCAATCTTTGAAATTTGCTGGGGTCTTTTAAAAACTCGATTATCTCTTTTAGCTCCTCCTTAGCCTCATCTGCTCCTGCCACATCGTTGAAAGTGATCTTGGGTCTATCACCGGACAAAAGTTTGGCTTTGCTTTTTCCGAAGGAGAAAATCCCTTTGGATCCTCCCTGCATCTGCCGGAAAAGGAAAAACCAGAAGACCAAGATCAAAACCCAAGGGAGTGAAGTTAAGATTATTCCCGACCAATTGGTCGAAGGTGCCTCCGCCTTGATCTCCACCTTCTTCTCCTGCATCTTCTCTAAAAGCTTGGGATCCTCAAAAGGGAGGTGGAGTTTGAATCTTTTGTAGGTTTTGGTTACTCTTCCTTCTTTTTCTAAAACACTATTGACAAACTCACCTTCGATATCCTTTTCAATTATGGTCACCTTCTGGATATTAGATTTATCTAACTCCTCGGTGAATTTTGAATAAGAAATGGGCAGAGCCTCCTTTTTGCTTCGGGCATAATATTGGTATGCTGAGATGGAGATCAACAACAAAATCAACCATAAAAATAAAGTTTTTGAAGCCTTTTTCCAGGGAAACTCACCTCTACCTGAAGGTCCTTTCTCATCCGGAAAGCGATTAGGCTTGTTTTTCCTTTGCTGGTTCGAAGGTGTCCTTTTGAAATTATTCTCTTTTTTCTCGCTCATAAGTTCTCACCAAACTTTCAAAAAAAAATTTTAAATCATCTTGGCAATAAAGGGTAGATTCCTGTATTGCTCATTATAATCTAAGCCATACCCAACTACAAAATCTTTGGGCAAAGAAAATCCAACATATTTTAAAGGCAACTTTACTTTGCGCCTTTCTTTTTTGTCCAATAAGGTTAAAATCTCCAAGCTTTTGGGATTTCTGGTCAAAAGGTTATTGCGGATATAGTTTAAAGTCAAGCCGGTATCGACAATATCCTCAACAATTATAACCTCTCTATCTTTTATATTGGAGCTTAAATCCTTTAAAAGCCTCACCACCCCGGTGGCTTCGGTCTCGCCACCATAGCTGGCTACTGAAATAAAATCGATCTCATGAAGGATGTCCAGCTCTCTCACCAGATCAGATAAGAATACGAAGCTCCCCTTTAAAATTCCAACTAAAACTGGGTTTTTATCCTTGTAGTCAGAAGAGATTTTCTTAGCCAATTCCTTCACCTTTTTTTGCAATCTTTTCCGGCTTATTATTTTTTTTAACTTAACCTGTTTCATTTATCTTTATTTTTACCACCTTCTTTGTTGGGGGAGTAACTTTGAACTCCTCGGAGATGCGGAAGCCAGCTATCCAGGCGAGTTTTTTATTTGAAATTAAAAGCAGAATCTGATCCCTTTCACATCTGGGAACCTTTTTGTCCACTAAAAAATCTGCCACCTTTTTTGTTCCCTTAAATCCCAAGGGCTTAAAGCTATCCCCAACTTTTCTACTCCGTAACCTCAAAGGAAATTTGAGCTTATCTCCATCCAAATAAGCAACATTTTGATCTTTATTTTTTCTAATCTGAGCCAATGAGAAATCGGACAGCTTCTCTAAATTTACCTCAAGACCTAAGGAATTCAAATTTTTCTTTCCAAAATTTGAAATCAAAAAGTTATATCTTTTTTCTTTCTCCTTAGATAAGGCAAGATGATCTTTAGTAATATCCGCAAAGATAGATTCTTTTCTGCCAGAGATAGAACTTTTAGACAAATCGACTCTTTTCCCGGATTTTTTCTCCTCCACTAACTTTAAAACCGACTCAATCGGCTCAAAACCAAACTGGGTCAAATCCCCTTTAAGTTTCTCCAACCCCAGTCTGATTATGATCCTTTTCAAACTTATATCATAATTAAAAAATCTCTTTAAATCAAGAATAATCTTATCTTCAGCTTCTTTCAAGCAAACTCTTCTATAGCATTTCAAACCTTCTTCTCTTAAATATCTTTCTTGAGCCGAAAGTATCTTAGCAGTTCGGTTTAAGACCTCCTTGATCTTGGGGTTATATTCTTTTTCGATTATCGGCAACAGATGTAGCCGGACTTTGTTTCTCAAAAAATCGGGTCTTAAATTGGAGGAATCGATTCGATATTCGATCTTTTTCTCTGTTAAAAATTTCTCTATCTCCTCTCTTTTTATTTCAATTAAAGGTCTGATTATTCTTTCTTTAATCGGAGGAATTCCGGAAAGCCCCAAAGAGCCTGAGCCTCGGATAAGTCTCATTAAAACCGTCTCCGCCTGATCATCAGAATTATGCCCCAGGGCAATCCTTTGAGCACCAATTTTATCGGCTATTTGATTCAAAAAACCGTATCTTAAGACTCTGGCACATTCCTCCAGTGAAAGCCTTCTTCTTTTCGCCTCCTTTTTTACCTCGATCGATTTGACGAATATCTTTAATTTTAAAAAAGAAGCAAGCTTACGGACAAATCGCTCATCTTTATCCGACTCTTTTCCTCTTAAACGATGATTAAAATGAGCGATAAAAAGTTTTAAATCCAGCTTTTCCTTTAGTTCATTCAAAAGATAAAGCAAAGCCACCGAATCCGGGCCCCCGGAGCAAGCCACCACCACTCTATCTCTTTTATTTAGCATCCGATAACGACTTATGGTTTTCTGGACCTGGCTTAACAGACCTTCACCCATCTTTTTTCTCCAAGTTCTTATTCAAAAGTAAGATAAAGGCAAAAGTCAGACTTGTCAAACAAAAAGGAGGATGTCAACTGTAGGGGCAGGTCTTTAGACCTGCCCAGGACAGACCTAAAGGTCTGTCCCTACGAAGGGTGGAAGCCTCTTGCAGAATTCTTCTTTAGCAAACCTAAAGGTTTGCCCTTTTGTAGGGCATGGCTTTAGCCATGCTTGTTAATTCGGGAATTGTCGTTAGATCCCGCTTTGGCGGGGGAATTCCCGAATGTCATAAGGTGCAGGAAACCCAATTCCCCCCACCAACCTAAAAAATAAATTATTTTAGAAATCAACCAAAAAAAGTTTGCCAAATCAAATATCCCATCGTATAAATATATAGAAAGGTATCTATATGTTACTAGGAGCCCAATGGAAAATCGTTGTCGTTGTGTTTTAATCTTTCACGCTTTGTCCAATCCAACCCGGCAGAAGATTTTAAAGCTTCTGTCCAAAAGGAAGATGTGCGTCTCTGAGATCTGTAAGAATTTTCAGATCACCCAACCCTCCATCTCCCATCATTTAGATATTTTAAAAAGGGCGGGTTTGGTGGTTTATCAAAAGAAAGGGAAAGAGGTTTATTACCGGGCAAATTGTTGTGTCTGCGTCCCCTGCGATTGTAAAGATTTCTTTGACAAAGTAGGTTTGGTGGTTAAATGCAAAAAGGGTAAATAATTTTTTTGGTTTTATATAGACATATTTGAATTTATAAATATAAAGAAAGGAGGTGAGAAAGATGTTTATGTGTTGTTGCGATCACAAAAGCTTTGCTGAGCATTTCGAATGCAAGGCTGAGGAGACCAAGGATGGGGTTCAGATAAAAATAACCGCCAAGGATCCCGAGAAAGCAGAAGCCTTGAAAAAGCTTTTCTCTGCCTACCAGACCCTCAGCGGCGGAAAATGCTGCCTCTAAAGAAACTCGCTTGAGGTGCAGGGACCTCAAGCTACTCAACCACTGTATTGGGTAGCTCTGGGTCCCCGAACCCAGAGCCAATCAGCTAAACGATAGATCAGGTAGCCCTGGGTCCCTGCACCCGGGGCTAAATCTATTACCTATTACCTCCCACCTTCCCTTCGAAATCCCCATCTCCTCAAACTCCACCAATATCTCATCCCCTCTTCTTAAAAAATACTTCCGGACATCCTTAAATCTTTCATCTCCAAAAATATCGATATTCATTTTAGGATTATGAACATTGTATTTTTTTCGAATGAATTCAAATCTACATTTCTCATAGCAGCGGATCGCCCTTTTATTATGAGAAACCACATCTAAAAAAAGCTTTTCAAATTTCAATTGCTCGAAATAGTATTTCAATAAAGTCAAAATGGCATCGGTCCCCAATCCACGATTGATAAACTCATATCCTAAATATATCCCGAACCAGCAAGTTTTCTCCTGAGGATTGATTGCATATAGGGAGATAAAGCCAATCAATTCACCGAAAGTATTATCGATGGAAAACCAGACCGAGGAGAGATCGCTTTTTCTTTTCAAATACCAGACCTCCTTCTCATATTCGGTCAAGTTCCCCAGATTGTAATGAGAATATAAAGGGTCGGGATAGGGTTTCCATTTCAATCTTTTATCAATATCCTCCCTTTTCAAGGGTCGAATCAAAACCTTTTTTCCTTTTAAAAGGATATCATCGAGAAAATTTGGCATAATATTATCGGGTAACAATTCTCGTCTTTGTTTATTATTTCATGTTTAGGAAGCAGATTTAAGTCCGCGTAGGGGCGGAGTTAAACTCCGCCCTGGGGGAGAGGGTGGAGATCCCGCAACATCGGGATTTCGCTAAGCTCAACAAGCTCCACCCCTACGCGAGAATTAAACTTTAGCTGGTATGGTTAATAATCATCTTCAATTTGTCAAGCTGACTCCGCCATGCTTGACTTACAGGCATTTCCCCAGATCTTTTTATCCAAAACCGAAATCAAATCCGAAATCTTATACCTAACTTGCTCCATCGAATCTCTTTCGCGCAAGGTGACGGTTTCATCTTGGAGAGTCTGGGAATCAACGGTGACGGCAAAGGGGGTGCCGATTTCGTCCTGGCGTCGGTATCTTCTGCCCACTGCTCCTCCCTCGTCATAAAATACCTTAAAATGGGGGCGTAACATCTTCTCAATCCTTTTCGCCACCTCCGGCATATTGTCTCTTTTTACCAAAGGAAATACTCCGACTTTGATCGGAGCGATCTTGGGGTCCAACCTTAAAACCACCCTTTGTTCCCCCTTTACCTCCTCCTCATAATATCCATCCACCAGACAGACCAACATAGTCCGATCCACCCCGGCTGAGGTTTCGATGATATAGGGGATAAATTTCTCTTTAGTCTGGTCATCGAAATAAGACAAGTCCTTTCCTGTAGCTTGAGAATGCCGGGATAGATCATAATCGGTCCGATTATGGATACCTTCGATCTCTTTCCATCCAAATGGAAAATTATATTCTATATCATAAGCGATCTTAGCATAAAAAGCCAATTCCTTTTTATCATGTTGATGTAATCTTAAATTCTCTCTTCTGATTCCTAAGTCCCAATACCATTTCATTCTCTCCTCTTTCCAGTATTCAATCCATTTTTCATCCTCCTTAGGATTGATAAAATATTGCATCTCCATCTGCTCGAATTCTCTGGATCTAAAGATGAAATTACCCGGAGAGATCTCATTTCTGAATGCTTTTCCGATCTGAGCGATACCGAAAGGAATCTTCTGCCGGGAAGGAGCTAAGATATTTAAGAAATTGACATAGATCCCTTGAGCAGTCTCGGGCCTTAGATAGACCACTGAAGCCTCATCTTCGACCGGTCCCATATGGGTTTCGAACATCAAATTGAATTGTCGGGCAGAGGTTAGTTCCCCTCCGCACAAAGGACAGACTGTGCCAGAAACCTCATCGGCTCTGAATCTCTGCTTACACTTTTTGCAATCGACCAAAGGATCGGTGAAGCTTTCTATATGGCCCGAGGTCTCCCATACTTTGGGATGCATTATGATGCTGGCATCCACCCCCTCGATATCATCTCTATCCTGGGTCATCCTTTTCCACCAGAAGTCCTTTATGTTCCTCTTCATCTCCACTCCTAAGGGACCAAAATCCCAGCAGGAGGTAATCCCACCATAGATCTCAGAAGACTGGAAAATAAACCCTCTCCTTTTACATAAGGAGACCAATTTCTCCATCAGGTCCGGCTTTTCTGTCTTTTTTGCCAATTTTCCTCCTTAAGATATCCTTTTCAAAAACTCCAAAGATTTCAACTCTTTCCCTCTGCCGGTATGATAAGCCAAAAAATCCAGAACTAAATTCCCTATTATCTTTTTTTCGTCATCAGCTAACTTCAACTTTTTCACCCGGCTTAAGTCACATCTTAAGACCTGGTTCACCCAATCGGCTGAAGTTTTTTTCAATCTAAAATAGAAGGCATCTTTTTGAGTGCAATTTTTGCAGACCAGTCCCCCCCTTTCCGAGCTGAAGAAGACAAAATCTTCATCGATTTTTTTGCCACATCCTACACAAAAATCGAACTTGGGTCTATAGCCTAAATAGGTGGCTAATTTCAAGGCAAAAGCCCAAAAAAGGCTTTCCAGATTATCTTCATCGAAATTTTCTATTCCCGCCAAAAACTTCAAAACCAAGTTGTAAATCTTTAAATTCCTCTCCTCCCCGGAAATCAGCCTATCCAAAAGCTCCATCCCGGCTGATGCCCCCCCATATCTTTTTACATCAGAGGATATTTTCGGAAAAGTCCTTACCAGCTCTGAAGAGCTTAAGATATAAAGTTCTGCTTTCTCTTTTTTATAGAAAACGAACTCGATTATCCCGAAAAGCTCCAGCCCTCCAAAAAATCTGCTTTTGGGCCTTAACGCTCCTTTGGCGACTAACTTCAGTTTCCCAAAATCCTTTGAATATACGCTAACAATCTGGGAGCTTTCGCTCCATTTGATTTTTTTTAATACCACCCCTACGCTTTTATCTATGCTCACTGTTTTTTTTCTTGGCTTTATCTAACGTGACTTTTTGGGTGCTATCGATAACAAATTTATAGATCCTCTCATTCTCTTTAGCCATCCCCAATCTTTCCCGGGCTTGCTTTTCTAAAAAGAGGGTGTCGCTTTTCAACTTCTCTTTTTTATTTTCTAAATCCATTAGCTCCGCGGAAAGCTTTTTCGATTCTATTTCTAAAGCTTTCTTCTCCTTTAAAAGGGAAAAGATGGTTAAAAATCCGTAAGGCCCGGAGAAGAAGGAATAAGCTACAAAGGCCGCAATTAAAAGAAACAAAATTCTTTTGATGGTCTTTTTCTTATTTTTGCCCTTCTCTTTAACCCTGTCTAAAAAATTTGAATTAAATTCATCCTTTTTCATTCCCCCTCCTGTTTTATATTATAAAATACCCTTTTGCCCGAAAACTCCCCTCTCTCACCTAAGCTTTCCTCAATTCTTAATAGCTGATTATATTTGCAGATCCTATCGGTTCGGGAAATAGAGCCGGTCTTGATTTGACCTGCATTGGTCCCTACCACTACGTCTGCAATGGTGGTATCCTCAGTTTCCCCGGAACGATGAGAGACCACCGCAGTGAAACCAGATTTTTTAGCCAATTCGATAACATCTAAAGTCTCAGTTAAGGTTCCGATCTGATTAAGTTTTACCAGAATAGAATTGGCGGATTTATTCTCGATCCCCTTTTTTAACCTCTCCATATTGGTCACAAAGATGTCATCCCCTACTATCTGGATTTTATCCCCTAATCTTTGAGTCAAAATTTTCCATCCCTCCCAATCATCCTCAGCCAGACCATCCTCGATGGAAATGATAGGATATTTTTTGACCCAGTCATCATAAAAATCTATCATCTCTTTGGAAGACAATTTTCTTTTTTCCGAAGCCAGAAAATAAACTCTCTCCTTAGAATCATAAAAAGTAGAAGCCGCTGGATCCAAAGCGATAAAAATATCCTCCCTAACTTTATAGCCGGCTGATTTTATCCCTTCTAAGATGACTTGAATTGCCTCCTCATTCGATTCTAAATTGGGAGCAAAACCACCCTCATCTCCCACTGCGGTATTATAATTTTTACTTTTTAAAACCTTTTTTAAGTGATGAAAAACCTCAGCCCCCATTCGCAAAGCTTCTTTAAAAGAGGGGGCACCTAACGGCATAATCATAAACTCCTGCAAATCGACGTTGTTGTCCGCATGGGAGCCGCCATTCAAGATATTCATCTGCGGGACTGGCAGAACTTTAGCATTTACTCCGCCGATATATTGATAAAGAGGTAAAGATAAACTATTCGCTGCGGCTTTGCAGGTAGCCAAAGATACACCCAAAATAGCATTAGCCCCTAATTTACTTTTGTCTTTGGTCCCGTCCAATTCACATAGAAACTTATCCAATTTCACTTGATCGTAAGGATCCAGCCTAGCTTTAATCACCTGAGGAGCAATAATATTGTTGACATTTTCCACCGCTTTCAAAACCCCCTTGCCCAGATATCTGGATTTATCATTATCTCTCAGCTCTAAAGCCTCATGCTCGCCGGTGGAAGCGCCTGAGGGGACCGCCGCCCTACCTAGGATTCCATTGTCTAATAAGACTTCTACTTCAATTGTAGGATTGCCTCTGGAATCTAAAATCTCTCTGGCATAAACGCAGCAAATCTTCGGCATATCATTTCTCCTGGTTTAAAGGTTTATTCATAAAACAATGCCTCTAATTTATGCTGAAAAAATAATTTTTCAAGGGAAAAATTAAAATAACTTCTGTAGGTCGGGCTACCGTAGGTTGCCCGACACCTAAACTCAGCAGGCAATCCTGAAAGAGCCTGTAGCTCGAAACCCCTGCAGTTCGACCCTTCGATAGACTCAGGGTGCTGAGCAAAGTCGAAGCACAAACTCACTGCCCTGTCTTCGACCCTGCACTTCGTCTCCCGCCAGAGGCGGGATGTCGAAGGAAGGCTCAGACCCGAAGGGAGCGAAGTCGAAGGGCGGTTTCGACATAATCCAATAAAAATATTTGGGCGGAGACATAGCTCCACCCCTACGCGAATCTGTCAACGACGGGCATTGAAGCCCGACGCTTATCTTAATAGTCCTAACTTTTTTGTCTTTGTGAACTCGCCGGAACGCAACCTGTAGAAATATACCCCGCTGGAAACCAAATTTCCTTTATCATCCGTCATTCGCCATTCTTCATTCGTCATTTTTTTGCCCCTTGCCCCCTGACTCTTGACCCTTTTACAAAAGTTGCGACCTTCTCCTGATCATCCATTCGCAAGAAAAACAGACTAAAAATACTATTAAAAGAAAAGGACTCTGCCAGACTTGAAATTTCTTTATCTTCTCATTTCTTTTGGTCTCCAATTTCAAATCCTCAAAAAGAGAAGAAATATCTCCGGGCTCATAATGTTTACCACCAGATAGCAAGGCAATCTTTTTCAAAAGGTCTTTGTTCGGCTGTAAATCCGAATCCTCCAGGCTATATTCCTCAACAGTAAATTCACCCGATTTCGTACCCGAGATTTTATCGTTTAATCGTACCACTCCCAAAAAATCATATTTGCCCGGGGTCAAAGACCCAATCTCATTGGAATAATTGCCCCACTCATCCAGATTCAAGCTAACTGATAAAGATTCTTTTGAAGCACTTTCCTTTGATTTTATGTTGATCACCACATTAGCGACCTTAATCTTCTCATAGTTTTCGTCAAAAACCTTGGCTTCAAATTTTATTCTTTCCCCGGATTTATAAACCACTTTGTCCGTTTTGATTTGAACCCTTTCCACATCTTCTCTGGTGCAAAGCCAGCGAATTGAATTCTGAAAAAATCTTTTGTAAGCCTGGTTATCCTTCCCAATCCCCCACATCAAACAATCCCAGCTCCAAAATGGGAAAGAGGTCACGACCATTATCTTTCCCCCATTGCTTTTCACCACAATCCCGGGCAAAGTTTGCTTTTCGGAGATATAATTAGCCAGAACCTTTGCTTTTGGATCTGGATTGCCCAAAAAAACTATTCCTTTGAAAGGGGGTAGATTGGACCACACTGAAGAATTCTCGAATGGATCATCTGCCAATTTCATTACCGGATGAAACTTTCCCTCTTCGGTTAAAACCAAATTGAAGTTGGGGGTCAAAAAATCGACTTCTTTAAAATCAAAAGGCAAAATCCCAGAAAAATCGGAGAGGTTTTCCCATTCATAAAATTGACTCCCCAGCAAAAAAAGAGCCGATCTGTTGTATTTATTTAGGAAATTCATAACATCGCTTTTATATCCCCGGAAAAGGAATGAAGGAAAATCGATAAAGATCAAAAGGTCGTATCCTGAAAGCTCTGTTTCGGTTTTAGGAAATTCCCCTTCCAAAGGTTTTTGATTTTTCCCATAAACCAATATTTTCAATTCCACATTTTCATCCCCAGATAAAAATCTTTTCAAAAATGTATATTCCCAATCTAATCTTGAGGCTAAAAGCAGAACTTTGATCTCGCTTTTAAGAACCTTGATGGAGAAAACTCTCTTATTGTTCTGAACTGTTGACTCATCCTTTTGGGTTGGAATTATGACTTCATATTGAAATACCCCCTCTTGGTCCGGAGTAGTTTGCAAAATAATCTTTTGGGTCTTTCCCAAGGTAACCAATTCCACATTTTCTTGGTCTAAAATTTTCTTCTGGCTTTTCAAAGTTAAAGGCAGTTTCAGGCCTTCAAAACCATAATTTGACAAAAAAACCTCTATATCTATCTTTTTCCCAGAATAAGCTACATCTGGATAGAGGATATCCTCAATGGAAATATCCTTAACTAAGGTGAATTCTCCGATCCCCGAGGTGTAGATAGGAACCCCATACGATTTGGCTTCGAACAAAGGGTCTTTCCCATAATTGTTCGCTCCATCGGACAACAAAATCACAGCATTTAAATTCTTCTCCTTCAAATCCTTTTTAATATTATCTAAGGCATCCCCGATGGCTGTCACCCCCCCTGAAAAATCTTTTAAATCACCCTTTAAATCAAAGGGCAAAAGAGTGTCCGAGAAAGTATAGGCAACTAAAGTTGCCTCATTTGAAATCTTTTTGAAAATTTCAGATTTTTTAATCTCTTCCAAAATCTCTTTTCTCGTAGTATTTCCACTTTTGAAGTTCATACTTTTGGATGAATCTAAAAGAACTGCTATCACCGGCTTTTGAATTTCAATCTTTTTAAAATTTAAAACCAAACCGGATAAAGCTAAGAATAAGCAGAAAAGGCCGATCCATCTCAAAGTTAAAAGCAAAATCTTTTTGGCTCGGGAAAGAGGGGGAAAAGTTTTTCGATAAGTATAAAAAGCAAAAAGAAAGGATAAGAAAAGAAAAAGAAGGACTAATAAAAGACTTTTGGATAAAAAATCTAATTTGAGTTTCGAGATATCAAAAATGGTCATAATGATTGGCATAAACATTAGAATTGTAACTAATCCCGCCAAAGGGCGGGATAGCTTTGAGAATGTAGAGTCCCGCCTCCGGCGGGACATTTTCCTACTGGAAACCTAAAGGTTTCCGCTACACAAAAAGCCAACCCTAAAGGGTTGAGATGCGGTTCACAACTAAAAAACCACTGTATCCTATCCACAGTGGTTTTATCCAACGTTAGGGCATAAGGGTAACCATCTGCCTAACGTAAATACACTTAAACTCTCATTTCTCACGATTAACCATAAAGCTAACCAAATCGACTAAAGAATCTTTGGACTCCGAATCTACAAGACCGGAGATGAAATCCAAAGCCTTTTCCCCAAACTCTTTGGCTTTGCATTTAGCATAATCTACCCCTCCTTGATTTTGAACAAAGTTCAAAATCTTAAAAAAACCATTATGATCAAAGTTATTCTCGATAAGCTTAATTATCTCTTTTTTCACCTTCTGGCTGGTTCTATTGAAAGCATAGATCAAGGGCAAGGTGATTTTCCCTTCTTTCAAATCATTTCCCAATTCCTTGCCGGTCTTCTCCTTTTTACCAATCAAATCCAAAAGGTCATCGGTGATCTGAAAAGCGATCCCAAAATTTTCACCATAACTTTTTAAGTTTTGATTGTGATTATTATTTTTTGATAAAATCACCCCGGATTCGCAGGAGACCGAGAAAAGAGAGGCGGTTTTCTCTCTGATTATATCTAAATATAATTTTTCATCGAGATCATAATTGAAGCATTCCTGGACCTGCAAAAGTTCCCCAAAACTCACCCTTTCCGTAGCCTTAGAAATAGCTTGAAGCAATGGAGAGGATTTAGTGGTCATCATTATCTTAAAAGCTTTGGCAAAAAGATAGTCCCCCATTAAGACCGAAACTAAATTGTTCCATCTGGAATTAACTGTCTGTTGTCCTCTCCGGGCCTGGGATTGATCCACCACATCGTCATGCAAAAGCGTGGCGGTATGCAAAAGCTCTATGGCTAAAGCCGCCTGGGTCAATTTTTCTCTTTTTTCTCCATTCGCTTTTGCCGAAAGATAAACCAGAGCGGGACGAAGCCTTTTCCCCTTTCTTTCGAGAATATGATTTGCCACCTGGTAGATTAAAGGTGAATCAGAATCCAAAGACTCTTTAAGTTTTCTATCAAAAACCTCAAGTTCCTTTTTAATCGGAGAAAAGATTGTATCTAAATTCATATAATCAATGCAATAAAAAATTTTCTTTCAAAACCAAGCCTAAATATAATTTTTTGCTGTTAAATGTCAAATGAAAACTACGAAAGATAATGGAGAAATTTTTTCCCTGATTTTAAAACATTAAATCGTTTTGTTTGGCGAACTGCACCGAACAGATGTTAAGACAGGCTTTCAAAATCACGTTATAAAAATAAAGAGAAACTATTGACAAAACACAATTTTTGGTTATATTATAAAGTGAAATTAATCGCATTTATAATCTTGGAGTATAGAAAAGAGTTAATTTTAACCTTTAATTTGGAAAGGAGGTGAAAAAATGAGAAAAATAGGTTTAGGAATTTTAATAGGAGTAGCTATTTTATCTTTAAGCTGGACAGTAGTTCCAGGAAATCCAAATGAAGGAAAGAATAAAATCTTAGCTCCAAAAATAGAAAGAGGTATTTTTGTAGACTATGGATATAGCTCTCCACCTTGGTATCCACCTTCAGAAGAAACTGACAGTTATCGTTGGGCCCCAAGAATTTATTGGGCTAGTGCGGACTTGCCAGTAAATATTGGGGTCTATACTGAGGATGAACCTATTTCAGGAACTTTTGGAGCAATTGAAGCAGGCTTTACCGCCTGGGACGATGAAACCGGCACCTCTCTTTATGGATCGATCACTGAAGAAACTGGTTCCTGGCCAGGATTAATTCTTGATAGTGCAAACACAGTGGCCTGGGATACAATAGATGGTCCTGGTGGAATAATTGGTGTGACTTATTACTGGTATTACACAGCTACTAAAGAGATAGTGGAATTTGATATAGTTTTGGATTCTCAAGAATCTTGGTCTACTGCTGGTGCAGAAGATGCCTTTGATGTTCAGAATATTGCTACCCATGAAGCAGGTCATACTTTAGTTTTACAAGACCTGCGTTCTCCCAAAGATGGAGCCTTAACTATGCACGCTTATACCTGGCTAGGTGATACCACAAAAAAAGACTTGGGCCTGGGCGATATTCTGGGGGTCAAGGCTATTTATGGTGAATAGCTTGACAAAAAAGTTATCTGTAGGGACAGAGCTTGTTGAGCGAAGCGAAATCCCGCTTCTGCGGGGTCCCTGTCCTGATATAGGGTGGAAAGCGATTTTTCACCCACTCCACGCGGGCGGAGATAAACTCCGCCCCTACGCGAACTAATATCCGTTTCAGAGATAGAAATGCCTTGGGTTCAGGGACCCAGGGCTACTCACTACAAATTATCCCATCCGTTTAATCGGTTTAATCAGCTGTGAAAAATCGTAGACCCACCTTGCCTCAAGGTGGGTCTTAGTTTGTATTCCCCGCTTTGAGGGCAAGGCGGGACTACCGAGTTAATCTCTTGGTAAAAATAAATTTTTACACTCCAGATGAATTCATTAGTAGGGACAGGTTTTTAAACCTGTCCGGACAGACCTGAAGGTCTGTCCCTACTTCTCAACTCTCTCAACACATCCTCCATATCCTCAGGCAATTTGCTTTCAAATTCAACATATTTTTCAGTCCGCGGATGGATAAAGCCTATTTTTTTTGCATGCAAGGCTTGTCTGTCGATCAATTTCAAAAGATGATGGGCAAAATCTTTGGATTTGCCTGAAAGATTTTTAACCCATTTTTGCCTTCCTCCATAATCGGGATCCCCTAATACCGGATGCCCCATAAAGGCTAAGTGCACTCTGATCTGATGAGTCCTTCCGGTCAAAAGTTTTATGGACAAAAGATCGCACCAGGAAAACCTCTCCATAACTTGGTATTCAGTTATCGCCTCCCTACCTTTGATTTGTGTGACCTTCATCTTTTTTCTATCGGATAAAGATCTTCCAATGGGAGCCTCAATCCTTCCCTCATCCAGAGGGAGGTTTCCCCAGGTGATGGCATAATAGTTTCTGGACAGGGTTCTTTTCTTTAATTGATTGGATAGATGATTGTGAGCGAAATCGTTTTTGGCTACTACCAAAAGTCCAGAAGTCCCTTTATCTAAACGATGAACAATCCCCGGTCTTAAAACCCCTTGGATCCCGGACAAATCTTTACAATGATAAAGCAAAGCATTGACTAAAGTTTTGTCTGGATTGCCCAATGCCGGATGGACCACCATCCCGGCTTTTTTGTTTATAACTAACAGGTCTTTATCCTCATACACAACCTCTATAGGAATGTCCTGAGGTTGAGCCTTTAACTCTTTTAAAGGAGGAATTTCAATAAAGACCTTGTCCCCGTTTTTTACCTTATAGGATGTTTTAACTGAATTCCCATTTACCAAAACCATCTTCTCTTTTATTAAATTCTGAATTCGGGAACGAGACAAACTCAAATCTTTCTCTGAAAGAAATAGATCTAACCTTTTCCCCTGAAATTTCTTTTCGACCAAAAACTCTTTTTTCTGGGTATTACTCATACGATCGGGGAGGGAAAAGGATGCCCAGAAGGACTACTACCATCCCCAAGGTCACCGCGGCATCGGCTAAATTGAAGACAGGCCACCGATCCAAAGTTATCACTTGAGGGATATTTATATCGATGAAATCGAAATCTAAAAAATCTAATACCTCTCCAAAACGAAACCGGTCAATTAGATTGCCCAAAGCTCCACCCAATATCAAAGCCCAACCCATCCCTCTCCACCAACTCTGCTCCAGAGTTCGATAGAAAAAGAAGAAAGCTAAAAAGATGGCAAAGATAGCCACTATAGTGTAAAAAGCCCCGCTTCCTAATTTAGTTCCGAAGACCCCCCCGGGGTTTAAGACGTAGGTGATTTTGAAAAAATTGCCGCTGATGGGGACAGTCTCCCCCGGCTCTAAGGCTAAATCGATGGCTGTCTTGGAGATTTGGTCTAAAAGGACTATTACCAGGCTAATCCAAAGAAAAGAAAAGCCCAGGGTATTATTCTTTCTCACTGTCCCTGTTTAATCTTTTTTTGTTCCTCTTTCTCCTTACACTCGATACACAAACGGGCATGGGGAACTGCTTCCAATCGCGCTATACTGATCGGCTTGCCGCACTCCTGGCATTTGCCATAGGTCTTATCTTTGATCCTTCTTAAAGCTTCATCGATGTGGTACAAAAGCCTTCCATCCTTGGAGGCGAACAAAAATGCCTTCTCCCTCTCCATAGCATCAGTCCCCTGGTCCGCCATATGATAAGAGTAGGAGGAAAGATCGCCCGAGGAATCCTTGATGGTGGTCTCCAAAGCCGCCTTTTTCAAAAGCCCCATCTCCTCGACCAACTTAGCTCTTCTTTGTAAAAGCAGGGCTTCAAACTTCTCTAAGTCCTTTTTCTTCATCCTTTTTTCCTCCCTCTTCTTCTCGGGATGAACCTTAGATCCGGGTAACGGAGATTTCTGCTTTCTGGCCATTTATGTCCCATTCTTCGGAAAATTCACCTTTCTGTCCGGTTTTGGTGATCTTTTGGGCTAAGGTCTCCTTTTTTATATATTCCTCAAAAAGATCGATCGCCTTATATAACCTTTCGCTGGTCTTTATGTCAATAACTATTTTATCCATCACCTCAAATCCAGCCGATTTTCTCATATTCTGGATCTTATTCACCAGCTCTCGGGCAAAACCTTCATCTAAAAGTTCCTCTGTTAATACGGTGGACAAAGCTACTTTATAGCCATTATCCGATTCCAAAGCCAATCCCTCTTTTTCCTCTTCTGAAATTATCACTTCATCGGAATTTAAATCAAACAGTTGGTCATCTAACTTTAGCGAAAATCTTTTATCTTTTCTGAATTGGGTTAATTCCTCTTGATTTAAAGATTTCAATTTTTCGACCACTCTGGTAAGGTCATTCCCTAATTTTGGCCCCAAGAGTTTGAAATTGGGTAAAGCTTTCAAAGTGGCAAAAGAGGCATCTTTTCTTACTACCTCGATTTCTTTAACATTTATCTCCTCTTTAATTAAGCCCAACATCGGGATAAGCTGGTCTTTTAATGTTTCATCTGGCAGAATCACCATCATCTTCTCCAAGGGTTGTCTTATCTTTATCCCGGCTTTGTTCCTGGCAGCCCGACCTAAGGAAGCTATCCTTTTTAAAGCCTCCATCTTCTCTTCTAAGGAGGAATCTATTAAAGAATCATCCTCTTGGGGATAAGATGACAAATGGACGCTGGGAAGGTCTTCCTTTTTTAATTTCACCCCCAACTCTTGATAAAGCTCCTCACAAATAAAAGGGGTATAGGGAGAAGCTAATTTAAGGAATGTTACCAAACACTCCCAGAGGGTCAAATAAGCGTTGATCTTATCCTTTTCCATCCCCGACTGCCAGAATCTCCTCCTGTTTCTCCGCACATACCAGTTGGATAAATCTTCAATCAAAAAGTCCTGTAAAAGTCTGGAACCTCTGGTGATATCATAGTTATCCAAGCTAAAAGTGATCTTTTTGATCAAGCTATTCAATTTAGAGATAATCCATCTATCGTAGATGCTTCTTTTTTTGACTTCACTTTCATATTTAGTTGGATCAAAATTGTCTATGTTAGCATATAAAGCGAAGAAGGAATAGGTATTCCTTAAAGTGCTTAAGAATTTTCTTTCCACAAAAGTGATAGCATCCTTATCCACTCGGGTGGAAAGCCAGGGCTGGCTGACTGAGACCAAATACCATCTTAAAGCATCCGCGCCCTGAACATTTAAAACCTCCCAGGGATCGATGACATTTCCCTTGGATTTGCTCATTTTAAAGCCGTATTTGTCCTGAATGAACTCGATCACTATCACATTCTTATAGGCTGGCTGGTCAAACAAAAAGGCAGAGATAGCCAAAAGGCTATAAAACCACCCTCTGGTTTGGTCCACTGCCTCGGAGATGAACTCTGCAGGAAATTTGGCTTCAAACTCATCTTGATTCTCAAAAGGATAATGCCACTGGGCATAAGGCATCGAACCGGAATCGAACCAGCAGTCGATCACCTCCGGGGTTCTTCTCATCAAGCCATCGCATTTTAAACATTTAAAAGTTACCAAATCGATCATCGGCTTGTGCAAGTCCAGATTCTCCGGGACATTATCAGATAGGTTTTTTAACTCAGTCATACTGGAAATAACTTTTTGTTCCCCGCATTTCTCACAGATCCAGATATTCAAAGGGGTCCCCCAGAATCTTTCTCGGGATAAAGCCCAGTCCACATTATTCTCCAGCCATTCCCCGAATCTGCCGGAGCCGATCTCCGGTGGATACCAGTTGATTTTATTATTGTTAGACAAAAGCCTATCTTTATAAGCGGTCGTTTTTATATACCAGGACTTCCGAGCATAATAGATTAAGGGGGAGTCGCATCTCCAGCAGAAAGGATATGTATGCATATATTTACCGCTATCAAAAAGGATGTTTCTTTTCTTCAAATCCTCTAAGATTAAAGCATCCGCATCTTTAACAAACATACCTCTCCAGGGGGTAACTTCATCAGTGAATTTTCCAGCAGTGTCGACTGGTTGGGCCAAAGGTAGAGAATATACTTTGGAAAGCTCATAGTCATCTGCGCCAAATGCTGGGGCAATATGGACAATCCCGGTCCCCTCTTCCAAGCTGACGAAATCGGCTAAGGTGACATAAAAAGCTTTAGATTTATCTATCTTGACAAAATCGAACAAAGGCTCATACCTTTTCTTCTCTAAATCTTTGCCAGAGAATTCATCTAAAATCTTATATTCCCCCTTGAGAACCGTATCTAACAGAGCTTTGGCTAAGATCAGCTTCTCACCCTTATATTCCACCTTGGCATAAGTGATTTCCGGACCCAAAGTCAGTGCCACATTGGAGATCAAAGTCCAGGGGGTAGTGGTCCAGACTAAGAAGTATGTATCTTTTTCATCTTCCAATCTCATTTTAACAAAGACTGAAGGGTCCTCGACTTCTTCATATCCTTGGGCTACCTCATGGCTGGATAAAGTCGTCCCGCATCGGGGGCAATAGGGAACAATCTTATGACCCACATAGATCAATCCCTTTTTATAATATTCTGACAGAATCCACCAGACCGATTCGATATATTCGTTGGAACAGGTGATATAGGCGTCTTTTAAATCGAGCCAATAGCCGATCCTTTTGGTGACTTCGTCCCATTCCTTCACATATCTGAAGACACTCTCCCTGCATCTTTGATTGAACTTCTCAATCCCATATTTTTCCACATCAGCTTTGCTTTTCAGTCCCAATTCTTTTTCCACCTCGATCTCCACCGGAAGACCATGGGTATCCCAGCCCGCTTTTCTATCCACTCTAAAACCTTTCATCGTCTTATATCTGCAGATTAAATCCTTGATGGTTCGCGAGATCACATGGTGGATCCCCGGCTTGCCATTAGCCGTAGGTGGACCTTCATAGAAGACAAAATGGGGAGCATCCTTTCTTATCTCGATGCTTTTTTCAAAGATTTTATTCTCCTCCCAGAAGGAGAGTATCCTCTCCTCCATCCGGGGATAGTTAAAATCTTCTTTGATCTCTTTGAAGATTTTCAAAATCTCACCTCAGACTTTTAATCTCTCCACTACTTTGGTCATAATCTTCTTCAAATTGGGTTCGGCTTTCTGGGCTATGGAAATCACATCCTCTAATGAGGTTGGCTTCAATGCATCCGGCAAGCCCATATCGGTTATAATCGAAAACCCTAAAACCTTCATCCCCTGATGCCGGGCAACAATAACTTCCGGGACCGTCGACATTCCTACCACATCTGCGCCTATGATTCGTAAGAATCTATATTCAGCCGCCGTCTCTAAATTCGGTCCAGCCACTGCCACATAAACCCCCTTTTGAAGTTTTATCCCTAATTCTAAGGCAACTTTTTCAGAAAAATCGATCAAATCTCTATCATAGCAATTATACATATCCGGAAACCTGGGACCTAAAGACTCATCATTTTTCCCAATTAAAGGGTTGTTACCCAAAAGATTTATGTGGTCAGAGATGACCATCACCTCTCCAGATTTAAACAAAGGATTTAGACCCCCACAGGCATTGGAGACAATCAAGATGTTTGCCCCTAAGGCTTTCATCACTCTCACCGGAAAGGTAATCTGTTGCAATGAATAGCCTTCATAGTAGTGGAATCTCCCCTGCATAGCTACCACTTTTTTGCCGGAAAGATCTCCGAACAAAAGTCTTCCGAAATGGGATTCCACAGTTGAGACCGGGAAAAATGGAATGTATTCATAAGAGATGGCTGTTTCCACTTGAATCGATTCAGCTAAACTCCCTAAACCGGTCCCCAAGATGATCCCTATTTGGGGGATTATCTTGGTCCTCCCTCTTATGTATTCTACCGCCTTGGCTATCTTTTCCTTTAAGTCTTCCATAGATTCTCCGAATGAGGCTTTTGTCTTGCGACTTGCAACTTGAAACTTGCCTCTTATCTCATATCCTCTTTTTTAAACTCACTGGCAATTTTGCTAACCTCTTCTTCGACTTTCTCCTTTTCCCATAACCCGGAATGCTTAGCACCCTCCTCTTTTTCAAATTTAGTTAAAAGCTGGCTTTGAAGCTCCAAGATCGATTTAATTTTTAATATATACGAATCTTTCAGATTTTTCAAATCCAAAATCTTTTTCTTAAGTTCATAGAGCTTTTTATCTGTCTCCTGTAAGACCCTTTCGCTTTTGAGCTTAGCATCTTGAATCAAGTTTTCCGCCTCCCTTTCGGAGACCCTTTTCTTCTCTTCCGAAGTCTTGTGTGCAGTTAAAAGCATCTGTTTCATCGTATCTTCCATACTTTTGTAGTCATCAAGTCTTTCTTCTAATAAATATATTCTTTCCTTCAAACTCTTATTTTCCAGAACAATCTCTTCTAAATCATCTGCTAAATTGTCCAAAAAAGCTTTGACCTCATCCTGGTCATAACCCCTAAACTTCTTCCCAAACTCCTGGGACCTTATTTCTTGTGGCGTTATATTCATCTTATCCCCCATTGCTTTGTCCATTCCTGGACATCATTTAATTGTTGATCTTATTAAACCTTTTAAACTATTGAACCTTTTAAACTTTCAATTATTTATATATCGGCAATAACCTCAAATCCACCATAGGCGTATCATCCCTTCCTTTCCCCAAAAATAGCCGTCCCGATCCTTAACATATTTGATCCTTCCTCAATTGCCACTTTATAGTCCGCGGTCATCCCCATAGAGAGATATTTCATATCAATTCCTAAGATATTTTTAGATTTTATCCTTTCAAAAATCTCTTTTAACCTTTTAAAACAAGGTCTGACTTTCTCTACCTCAGAGGTGAAAAGCCCAACGGTCATCAGCCCTTTTACTTTAATTCCCTTCAGCTCGGAAGTACTTTTGACGAAATCTAAAACCTCATCCGGTTTGATGCCGAACTTAGTCTCCTCCTCGGAGGTATTCACTTCAACTAAAACTTTCATCACTTTACCTGATTCCAGAGCCCTTTTAGAGATCTCATTTGCTAATTTCAAAGAATCCAAAGACTGAATCATATCGAAAAGCCCGATAGCCTTTTTGACCTTATTAGTCTGCAGATGCCCAACCAGGTGTTTCTCAAATTTTTCCGGAATTTGTCTGAATTTCTCCTCCGCCTCCTGAACCTTATTTTCGCCAATGATTTTAATCCCACATCTTAAAGCCTCTTTAATTCTTTCCACTTCCACTGTTTTAGATACCGCCACAATCTTAATCTCCTCAGGATTTCTTTTCACTTTTTCTGCAATCTTAGCAATATCCTCCTTCAAACTCCTGATATTTTCCTCAATTCCCATAGTTCCTGCGGACATTCTCATTTTCTTAAAAATATAAAATAGAAAAACTATATCAAAATGCAAGTAAAATCGACACTTGACTTGAAACAGTCTTGGGTGGAGGCGAAGGGACAGTCTACTGTCTACTGTTTACTGTCTACCGTTTACCATTTTCCTTTCACTATTAGCGGATCAGTGTCTGCGTCTGTTCTACTCTGAACCATCAAAAATGGCCTTAACAATCTGAAAAAAAGCTTGACCTTTTGGATTGAACAGGTTAATTTTAAATACAAAGGAGATAAAAAGTATACTGCAATGAGGATGTATATAAATTGTCCAAAATTGCATGCAAATCAATTTAAGGAGGCAATAGGATGAGTTGGAACTATTGGGCTGAGTCGAAAAAAGATGCTCGGCATAAAGTTTTCATTAGTTATTATCACAAAGATGATGAGTACTATAGAGAACTTTTTGAAAGACTGTTTGGCCACCTATTCATAAATAAATCGGTTGGGCCCGGTGATATTGATGAAGATAATAGTGATGATTATATAAAGCGGTTAATTCAAGAAGATTACATAAGTGATGCATCGGTTTTGATTGTGTTGGTTGGGCAAAAGACTTATTGTCGAAAACATGTAGATTGGGAAATATCAGCAGCTTTAAACAAAAAAGTTGGCGGATACTCTGGATTATTGGGTATTTTACTACCAGAATTCCTCCTTACACCGGATGGTAAGTACAGTGTTGAAGACGTCCCACCAAGGTTAGCCGATAATGTTAAATCAGGATATGCTAAAGTATATAAATGGGAGTGGGTTTGTGCCTCTGAGTCAAGAATTAAGTCAGCAGTTGAAGAAGCTTTTAAAAACAGAATTGACTTAGCAGATAAGCTCGACAATTCAAGAGAACAGTATAAATATGATAGGTGTGAATAATGGACTTGATTAGGATTTTTTTTGATGCTAACCGAAATATTCAGATTGTTGTCAACAAGTGGCTAATTTTAGCAATTCTTTTCCTCCTATTTTTATGGTTATTGTATTTAAAGTATTTGGGACGCATTATAGGAAAAACATTTCAAATAGATGAAGCTCAAATCGGAATAGGACATCAGAAAATAAAAATCAAACCCAATTACGAGGACATGCAGATTGCTTATAAATTTTGGGTTGAATTGAGCACAAGGAAGATAGGTTTACCAATAGATTTTGAAAATGATGTAGTTGTAGAAATTTATGATTCTTGGTATGAGTTCTTTAAGTTGACCAGGAAGCTAATAAAAGACATACCTATTGCCAAAATTAGAAAAAATGAAAGCACAAGAAAACTAGTCAATATTGCTATTGATGTATTAAATGAAGGACTCAGGCCGCATTTAACCTTATGGCAAGCAAGGTTTAGAAAATGGTATCAAATTGAATCCGAAAAGGATGAAAATAAAAACATTACCCCTCAAGACTTACAGAGAAGATTTCCTAGCTACGGCCAGTTGATTGGGCATATGAAAGAAGTCAATCAAAAGTTGATGAACTATAGAGAAAGTTTGAAAAAAATAGCAATGGAGAATTGATTTACGCAATTTTATCCAACAGTGTTTTGTGATTTGTTTGGCTCACTCAAAGACCTCCACATTAGGAAACACAGGATTTTAAGCTGAGTTAAAATTTTCGAAATCTTGCCTGCTCTTTTTTATAGATACGAGATCGGCCTATAGACACAAAAAATATGCATTTTTCCATTCGCCGAGCAACCCTAAAGGACTATGAGGGACTGTGTGAACTTTTCGCGGAGGAGAACGCTTTTCATCGAGGGACTTATTAGTTGACAATATGGTCATCATTTCAGGGACGTAAAAAAAGAGAGAAGTGGAAAGCATGAAAAAACGAATCTTACTAAAGAATATTAATCTCTTTGATGTAAAAGATGATATTTTAAGAAACAATGTAGATATTCTGATTGAAAATGGTCTGATCAAAGAAGTGGGCAAAGTGAACTATGTTGGCGAAGATATGCTGGAACAGATTGATTGCTCAGGAAAGTTTGCCCTGCCCGGTCTTTTTGAATGTCACGCCCATTTGACCATGTTAACCAACCAGGATGACGAAACAAAAAAGGAAATACTGAAAGAAGTCGGCATTGAAAAAGCCAGCCCGAAAGAAGAATTAGAAAAAGAAGTGCTGAAAGCATTTGTGGTTAAGGGAATCACTCAGGTGCGGGATCTCGGTGGTCCGGTCAAGACCCTCAAGGATTTGAAGGATAAAATTTCAAATGGAGAGTATGTAGGTCCTGACATATTCTATGCTGGACCTATGCTGGAGAAAAGTCCCTTAACCGGCCAAGAAAATAATAAGCGCTGGCCTGGATTTACAGTAGCCATCGATTCTAAACAAGATGCAGAAAACACAATTGAGCAAATCTCCAATCAGGGAGCAACTCTGGTCAAAACTTTTGGGAAGTTTGATCTGGATGTTTTAAAGTGTTTGCTGGATGAAGCAAAAGAATACAATCTCCCGGTTACTCATGACTCTGGTCCAACATTTTTTCATTCAGTTCCGGTGGATAGAGGCATTGATTTAGGTATCAGATGTTTTGAACATGGAAAATCTCTTTGGTATGTTGTATTAAAGGATGATTTGAAAAAAGAGCACGATAAGCTGATAGATGCTGATCCAGAAGCTAAAGAGGCTTTCAGAAGTAAAGTATTTTCCTTGGGGACCCAATCCATATCATTGACCAAACTGCGACAATTGATAAATAAGATGTTAAGTTATGATATTTATTTCTGTCCGACTTTGCACATTTTTAAGCATTATGCGGAAAACCCTGAGGTATACCGCGAAGATGAACTGGATAAGTTCAGAAAGATTTTTGAAGTCCTGTATGAAATAAGTTGCTTTATTACACAAGAGATGATAAAATCAGGGATGAAGATTCTTGTGGGACAGGATGGGTGGAATCCTAAATTCACTTTTAACGAAATGCAATTATTGAAAGAGATTGGCCTTTCAGAGGCAGAAATTATCAAAGGTGCCACCATATATCCAGCTAAATGGTTGGGTATTTCTGAACAGGTAGGATCAATCTCACCCAACAAGCAGGCAAATGTTTTAATTTTAAACAAAAACCCCCTGGAGGATATTCAAAATATAAAAACCACCCATGCAGTTCTACAGAATGGAAAGTTTGTTTTTCGAGAATAGAGTTTCTAAAAGATATTGATTACGTTTGTTAATATTACTTTGCGGGCGGTACACCAGAGGCGGAACTACAGATAGCCTAAACGCACATGAAACCTTCAGGAATGGTAATTAAAGAGATAGAGATGAGTGACCTAAGTTCAAAAATAAAATCCGCTTTGCATAAGAGAGGAGCATCTCTGGTTGGTTTTGCTGATCTGTCTGAAATGCCGGCAAATGTTCGTCATTTCAAAAGATTTGCTGTATCGATTGCTGTAGCATTGGATTCCTCCATAATTGCAAATATCCGCAAGGGCCCCACCCAAGAATATTACTCCGAGTATAGAAAGGCTAATGCTTCATTATCAGATTTAGGGAAATATACAGCAAGAATGATCAGGGATTATGGATATAAAGGCATTGCAAAGGCGCCCACTAATGTGGGGATTGATCCTAAGACCCATAGCACCGCTCTCCCGCACAAAACTGTTGCTACCAGAGCCGGGCTGGGTTGGATAGGCAAGTGTGCCCTGCTTGTGACCAAAGAATATGGTTCTGCTATCAGGCTCACCACAGTTCTAACTGATGCTGAATTAGAAACTGCTATTCCAGTAGATAAATCCCTATGTGGTGATTGCCTGATCTGTGTGAATTTATGTCCGGGCAAAGCACCTTCGGGAAAGAACTGGAAGGCGAATCTGCACCGGGATAAGTTCTTTAATCCCTTTACCTGTAGAAGGACTGCAAGAAAATATGCAAGAAAAATTGGGATTGACGACACTGTTTGTGGAATATGTATCTCCGTTTGTCCCTGGACAAAAAAATACATTAAAAGGCGAACCATTAAACGATATTGCAAAGGAGAACAGTCTTATGGAACTGTTTGATCTTACTCGAGATGCTGTGTCGTGGCTCAGTTCTGAAACACCTGCAAAGGCATTTACCGAATGGATCCTTCAGGTTCCTCCCTGGATCCAGATGGGATTTTCTGGGATAGGAGCAAAGCCGGGGGAGGATAAATGGGATGAATTTGCACAACAGCGTCTTTCTAAATTGTCCCAAGTCCGACATCCATTGTCAGCTTTACTAAAAGAAGGAACATGGAAAAAACCGGCAAAATGGACCATAAAGCGGACAGAGAAACTACTCGGTGGTCAAATTAGTTATGTTGACATTGTTGTGTCAGTTGGCTTAGGGGCGCGTAATGCTTCTATGGGCTTGTGGCAAGGAAGAGGATTGGCTTTTTTGTGGTTGGAACATTTTTTAAAACCAGGTTCTAACTCTGGATATCTCGATTTGGGGATCAGCTCTATACCGATATGGCTGGGGCATGAGATTGCCCACGCGATCAGATATGCTACTCCGGGAACAAAAAGCTTTATTCCAGAAGCTTGTGCCAACTGTGATCCCTGGTCATTTTGGGAGAGATTAGAAAAACTTCCCCTTGGCGAAAGATTTTTAGATGAAGGTCTGGCAACTGAGTTTGCAAAAGCTATTGTCCCCGAAGCGAATGACGAGGATGTATTGGGAATGTCAAAAGAACAGATTCAGTGGCTTGAAGAGAATGGTGAGGAACTGTTAAAAGACAGGCTTAAGAAATGGGACTTCAACGTTTACGATCCTCCCATAGAGTTGATAGTGGAGTCTCTATGCTATGATCCCGATCGCCTCAAGCCTCCCTGGACACTTAATCGTCCACCGAGTCGTTGGGGTTATTTTGTGGGACAGAGGTTTTTCGCTGGACACTTTAAAGGTGATTGGCTTCGAAAACTTACTCAATCTTATGAGTCTATTGTGGATAGATGAATAATCAGAGCCCTTATTAAAGGAAAGAAGCAAAGAAACTTAATGGCTGATATATACGATTATCCTGAGTATTATGAGATAGCTTTTTCTTTTAGAGATATCAAAGCCGAGGTTGATCTTTTTGAACAATGCTTTAAGCGTTTTTCAAAAATCCGGGTAAAATCGGTTCTGGAATTGGGCTGTGGCACCTGTCCACATATGGAGGAGCTAAATAAAAGGGGTTACCTTTATAACGGGCTGGACCTGAATGAAACCATGCTCAAATATGCTCGGAAAAAGGCAAAAAGCTTAAGTGCCAAAGCAAATTTTTTCCATAAGGATATGATCAATTTCTCTTTAGATAAAAAATTTGACTTTGTCTATGTGTTACTTGGTTCATTGGAGGTGAAGAACATATTGGACTTGGTCTATCATTTCGGAGCAGTTACTAAAGTATTGAACAAAGGTGGTCTTTACTTTTTAGATTGGTGTGTTCAATTCCCACCTTTTGATTCTGAAGAAAGTTGGGGGATGAAAAAAGAAGGGATTGAGGTTAAGACTACGTTTTCTTTAAAACCTCTGAATCGCGTTGCTCAACTTTTCGAGGAGACTATCAAGTTTGAGGTTAATGACCATGGGAGGAAAATCAATATCGTTGGCACAGATGTGAAAAAAGCAATCTACCCTCAAGAGTTTTTGATGTTCGTCTACAGCCTAAAGGATTTTGAATTTTTGGGTTGGTGGAATAACTGGAATCTTAAAAAACCCTTAGAGAATGCGGCTAATAAAATAAATCGTCCCATTGTCCTTTTACGGAGAAGATGAGAGGCTCTGTCCGAACTATTTTCACACGATAAAGAAACTTATCCGGGAGTGAATATGAGCAGAACTCTGTTCTGTCACTAAAACCTCGTTTCTTCCAGTTGAAAACTCTTTGGTAGGGGGAGGTAAGGGGTCTATTGGCACTTGCCTATTGTCTATTTACTATAATCTAACACCTTCCTCAAAAGCCCCTCAATATCTTTAACCGTAAAAGGCTTGGCTAAAAAGCCATCCGCTTTGGCTTTGAAGATTTCATCCTGGGTAGATGGTTTCTCATAGGCGGTGATCACCACCACCGGGAGTTGGGGCTGGGTGGCTTTTATCGAGTTCAAAAGCTCCATCCCTCCAATTTTGGGCATCTTCAAATCAGTGATCACCATATCAAAATCTTCCGATTTCAAAAAGACGAGCGCCTCCTCCCCATCGTTGGCTCTGATGGTCTGAAAATCGAATATCTCCAAGATATCTGATAAAAGAGTGGACATATGAGGATTATCTTCCACGATCAGAATCTTTTTGCTCTTGACCAGACTTTTCATATAGCAATATTTTCTACCTCACCTTATCTTCTCCATTGATGCGAAAAGATAAAGGGTGAGATTTTATATATTTTATCGGCTTTAATTTTTAAAACTAAACAAAGCGCAGTTTAATCTTGCCGTTGGCTCCCCCTAAAGAGGCTTGGAGCTTTTTTAAGCTCCACTTTTTCCCCTGGATTTTTATCTTAGCTTTCTTCCCCCCAAAATCTTTTTGAACCAAAGTTCCGAACTGATAAAGATGGGGGATAAAACCTAATTGGGAGTTTTCTAAAACAATCTCCGCTAAAGCCATCTGGTTATCCAGATGTTTTTCCAGAATTTTTAAAAACTCCTCCAGTCCGGTCTTCTTTTCCGCTGAGATGAAGACTGTTTCTTTTCCAGAGGTAGAACCTCCGAGGGATGCGGAGACTTTTGCTAAAGGATAGTTTCCATCTAAAAGATCGATCTTATTGAAGACCATTACGGTTGGTTTTTCTTGTGAACCCAACTCGGCTAATACCTCATTTACTTTAGAGATTTGCGCCTTATATTCCGGATGGGATAAATCGACTACGTGCAGAAGCAAATCGGCCAATTTGACCTCCTCTAAGGTGGAGCGAAATGATGCGATCAGATGATGGGGGAGTTTTCTGATAAAGCCAATGGTGTCGGTCAGGACGAATTTTTTGTTAGAGGATAATTTCACCAAACGGGTAGTAGAGTCTAAAGTGGAGAAAAGCTTTTCCTCAACTGGCAAGGAGGCAGAACTCAATTTATTGAAAAGGGTTGATTTTCCCACATTGGTATATCCGACCAAAGAAACTTTAAATAGCTCCTCCCTTCCTTTCCTCTGGGCATCCCTCTCCTTATCTATTTTGACCAAGATTTCCTCTAAATCTTTTATTCTCTTTCTGGTCTGCCTTCGGTCCACCTCCAATTGTTTTTCACCTGGTCCTTTGGTCCCTATCCCTCCATATTGTCGAGAGAAATGTGCCCATCTTCCGGTTAAACGGGGTAAAAGGTATTTAAGTTGAGCTAAAGCTACTTGTGTTTTAGCCTCCTTGGTCTTAGCCCTTTTGGCGAATATATCTAAGATTAAACAGCTTCGGTCGATAACCTTCACCCCGGTCTTATCCTCCAGATTATAGATTTGAGCTGAGGAAAGGTCATCATCGAAGATTATCACATCTAATTTTTCATAGTCACAAATTTGTTTAATTTGTTCTACCTTTCCTTTTCCAATAAAAAAGGCGGGGTTAAGCTTTTCCCTCTCCTGGATCACCGTAGTAATTACTTCTGCGCCAGCAGTCTGGGCTAAAAGCTTAAGCTCAGCCAGAGAATCTTTCAGGGTGAACTCATCGGTATAAGGGAGCTTCACCCCTATTAAAAGGGCTTTCTCTTTTTCGTTTGGTTCGCCTGAGGTAACTTGAGTTTGGTACATCTCCCTCTGGTTAAAAATTAAAGAATTCAGTCGGGGAAAAATCCCGACATAAACATCTATCTATAAAATTATACGACTATCTGGGGAAAAAGTTAAATAAAATGGGGTGGAGAAGAAGAAAATTTAGAGATTTTTAAAATGTTTAGTCAATCATCCCGCCTTGAGGGCAAGGCGGGGCTACTTATAATATGTAAAGAATGGTTCCCTGGTATTCTTTAGGTTCCAAAAATCTTAAATGCTTTATAATCTCCACCTTCATTAATAGGTGAATGATGTAAGAGATAAATAGCATTGAAGCAATGGTTTTCGGGAATTTTAATTGATTGCAATAAATCCCGGAACGAACCGTCATCGCTTAAATGATCATACTCTTCAATGCACAACAAGGTCTTGTCAACTCCAAAATATCTCTTACTGCACTTGTCATTTATCTCATTTTGAATTCGTGTTCGCATTAGAACAGCATGATAAATTGGACCATCCCCTAGCCATTCATAACCTTGCTTTGGGAACTCTCGCTCCCCTCTAGCAATTGTCCATTTCTTTTTTGCATATTCATTTTTGGGATAAGCAGTAGCTACTTCAATTCCCAATAAGTCTTCATTTAGTTTGTAAATACAATCTGGCTCATTTGAATCGTTCCCCACTCTTTCAAATTTGGCTTTCAAATTCAATATTCTAATTAGAGTATCGCACACCCATTTTTCACGTTGTTTTTGTAATTGCTTTGCAGAATTCATAATTTTTTTTCAATTTATAAAACTGAAATGGCAATTGGCCATATTCAAAGCCAATCCTCTTTCCCCCCAAAAGCCGATTTTCTCTCCTCTTTTATAACCCGATAGAAATTTTTAGCCTCCTGTTTTTTCACATTTTTTTGGGGAATATCCAGAATTTCTATTTCTAAAGTTCGGGAGGTAAAATCGATGGTGATTTTTTGCCCAATTTTAACTTCTTTGCTGGCTTTGGCTACCTGTCCATCTACAAAGACAATTCTATTCTCACAAGCTTGTTTAGCCTGGGTTCTCCTCTTAATCAATCGGGTATCTGAAAGGAAAACATCTAATCTCATCTAAAGCCGGATATCTATGTAGGTCTTCTCCTTAAGCTTTTCCACCCATTCTGAGATTTTATCGTTGGCCTTCTTCCTTTTAGCTATATCCTTGATCGTATCCCAATCTAAGTCTAAATTCAGTTTCCTCTGTTCCTTTTTATCTAAGACCTTCAGGATATGAACTCCTAAGTCACTTAGAACCGGTTTACTGATTTCACCTATTGTTAAATTCCTGACCGCCTCTTTTAATTCCGGAGTCATCTGGGATACTGAATACCAACCCAACTCTCCACCCATTTTTTTAGATTCCTCATCCTCGGAGAAATCCTTAGCCAACTGACTAAAATCTCCGCCATTTTTCAATAGTTGATAGATAATACTATCTGCCTTTGTCCAGACTTGGGCTGAATCGGCTGAGGATGGTTTTATCTGAATCAATATATGGCGAATGTGGATTAGGTCATCTTTTTTCTCCTCTAATTTTATTATATGATAACCCAAGCTGGTTTTAGCCATCCCGATTTCTTGTGGGTTCAAAGAGGATGCTTTTTTCTCAAACTCCGGCAACAGGTCCCCTTTTTTGAAAAATCCTAAATCCCCCCCTTTATCTTTCGAAGGGTCTTCAGAATATTTTAAGGCTAAAGAGGCAAAATCATCACCCTTTTTAGCCTCATTTAGAATTTTTTCTGCCTTCTTTTGTAAAGAGTCGAGGGTAAAGTCTGAAGGTTTAATGGTTAAAAGAATATGGCTCAGTCTCACCGCTTCCGGCTGTTCCGGAAGGCTATCCTGGTAAAAGTTAAAAAAATCCTTTACCTCTTTGGTGGAAATTCCCACAGAGGAAAGTTTGGAGGAAACCAACTTATCCTCTAAGAGCTTTTCTTTGATCTGGGTCTTATATTTCTTTCTTAAATCTCTCTCGGTTAGCCCTTCTTTTCTTAATCCTTCCTGAAAAGCCTCATCTGAAGGGAACTGCTCTTTTAATCTCTTTATTTCTTCTTCTAAAGCCTCATCCACCTCTTTAGGGGTTACCTGCAAAAGGGTATCTTTTTCCGCTTGAGTTAAGATCAATTTATCGTTGATCATCTGGTCCAAAAGCTCCCTTTTTAGATTATTCTCTTCTTCCAAAGTTTTGATTTTTGGTTTAAATTGAGCAGAATAAAGCTGAAACCGAGCTTCAAGTTCAGATTCCAAGATGATCTTATCTCCCACAACCGCTACAATCCGATCCAGAACCTGTTGGGCATAAGACTTTCCTGGAAGAGTGGTTACGAAGCATATAGAACATAAGATAAAAAGAAAAAAGGAAAAAGTCCGCTTCATCCAACGAAAGCGGGTCCTCAGATAAAACTTGTGCCAGAACATAGAAAGATTATCTATTTTTGATAATATTTATTTATTAACCGGGGTCCCCTTTTTAGCCCAATCAAATCTCTCTATTTTAGCCTTAGCCAAAAGCTGTTCCACCAATTCCCTGACCTTTTGGGCCCTTTTCTCATTGCTCAGATAATCCAAGATCTGATCTTTGATCAAATTGAAATCTCTTAAACTCCCTTTTTCTTTTTTATCCGTCACTTTTAAAATATGATAACCGTAATCACTTTTAATCGGAGCGGAGACCTCTCCGATCTTGAGTTTGAAAGCAACTTCGGCAATGAACGGAGCCATCTCAGATCTACTGAAAAAACCTAAATCTCCTCCCTGGCTGGCCGTGAGTGAATCCTCACTTATCTGTTGAGCTAATTTCGTAAAATCAGCCCCTTTTTTTAATTCTTGATAGACTGAATCCGCCTTGGTTTTGCTTTTCAAAAGGATGTGGGAAGCCCGAACCTCCTCTTCCCCTCTTTTAAAATTGTCCTTATTTTGTAAATAGAAATTTCTGGCCTCCTCCTCGGTGGCGGAGACGCTTTCACCAAACTCTTGATCTAAAAACTCCATCACCACCAAGTCTTTAATGGTGTTAAGAATTCGGTTTTGAAGCTCTTTTTTTTGATCGATCTTTTTTTTGCGCGCCTCTTGATATAAAATCTCATTTTCTATCCATTTCTGAACAAACGATTTCTTCTGCTCCAAGGTAACCGAGCTTTTATATTCCGGGGGAAGAAACTCTTCTATCTGTTCCTCAGTCAAGGCAGTATGATTTACTTTGACTATGATTTTCCCCTCGGGTTTTTTTTGACAACTCCAAAGAATAGAAAATGTAACCAAAAATGCGATCAAAAAGAAAAGGCATTTCCTTGGCATAAAAGTCCCTTTTACTTTTTCCCCTCTGAGGGAGGAGCCGAAGCTGGTTTGGTCTCAACAGTAGAAGATAAGATTTCCTCATAGACCTTGACTGGGATTTTCTTTTTGGTCTCGACTAACCAATCTTCGAAAATCTTAGTTTTTCTCTCCCCTTTTAATCTCATATCGATCAACCCTTTCACCTCGTCTAAAGTTTTCTGTCTCTCCTCTTTTTTCTCCACCACTTTAAAGACCGAATACCCCTCTCCATATTGCGGATCGACCAAGTGAACTGGTCCACCCACTTGACCTTTTTTCAGAGGAAAAGCCGCATCGAAAATATCCGGATATCGACTTCGGGTGATGAAACCCAAATCCCCTTGTTGGTTTTTGACAGATTCTCGTAGGGTTTTTTCTTGTGCCAGCTTTCCAATATCCGCTCCGGATTTCACCTTTGAAAAGATCTCTTTAGCCTCCTCTTTAGTCCGGACTAACACCTCTTTTAAATGAATCTGGGCTTCCTCTACAAAGGTATGTTTATTTTCTTCATAGAATTTAGAGATCTCCTCATCGGATAAAGGAAGATCTTTCCACAGAACTCCATATCTCATAAAATCCGCTAATTTGGTCTCCTTGAAATCCAAAATTGCTTTTTTAAACTCCGGGCTTTTATCCAGTCTTTTCCTCATCGCATCCTGAGCCAAAAGGGTTCTCACAGAAATATTGTAGGTGACTTGGTCTAAGCTTTCTTTATCTTTTATCTGTGGCCTTTGGTAGGGAGGCAGCTTCTCCAATTCAGTCAAGAACTTATCTGCGGTGATCTCCCCACCTCTATACTTAGCCAATATCAATCCCCTCTCCTCTTTGGTAACCTTACTGGGGTCCAAGGGCAATGGAGGTAACGGTTTTCCGGTCAAAGAATCTAACCCTTCATTTTTTGTATGAGCCAAAAGTTTTTCCTCTGTCTGGGGAACCATCTTAAACTTCACCCTAACTTTAAGATTCTCCAGGTAATTATAGCCCAGTTCTGATTGTTTTAGTCTCTGATAAGAGCCTTTCAGTATTTCTTTTTCTTCCTCATAGGGTTTTTGCTCTCTTTTTTTCTTCTCCTCTACTTTGATAATATGCCATCCGTAGAAAGTTTTTACTGGCTTGGACATCTCCCCAGGTTTTAGCCGATAAGCGATATCATTTACCGGAGATAACATCCGGTCATAAGTGAAAAAGCCTAAGTCTCCACCCTTCTCCTTAGTCACTTGATCCTCAGATTTTTCCCTGGCTAACTTTTCGAAATCTTCTCCCTGCTTTAACTTTTTATACAGCTCCAAAGCTTTTTTTTCGTCTGAAACCATGATGTGCCGAGCGTGAATCTCCTCTCCCATTTTTTTATAGAAATCTTTTAACTCCCTCTCACCGGGGGTCGATTTTTTTATTACCTCTTTTTCGTACAAAAGTTGAATCAAAATCGCTTCCTTTTGCTCTTCCAAAACTTCAGCTAAGCGCGAAGATGTGTCCTGTTTTTGTTCATAAGCGGTAATCACCAACAATTTCTCCTCAATCAACCGATCCAAGAAATTTCTTCGCGTAGCCAGCTCCTGTTCCGGAGTAGTGAAGTTCCCTGGCACTTGGGTCTTGAACTTCTCATTAAATTCCTCTACGGTGATCTTTTTGTTCCCTACTGTAGCTATTGTCTTCTCCTTTTTGCCGCAGCACAGGACAGACAAAAGGAATAGCCCTAAGCCTACATAGACCAAAAACTTTTTCATTTCTCCTCCTATAAGTTTTGGTTTCAAATTTCAATTAGCCCAATATATTTAATCTTAAAGTTTTAGCAAGAGTTTTTTTAACAAAATCATTTTGTTTTCCCTTGTTTCTTTTTTTAAGTTTATGCTAATTTTGAACTTAGGGGTAACAGAGAATTCTAAAGG
>Ga0315291_10000895_pt1 | contig 39836 bp, 39 predicted proteins | sample YL17G12_20_MG_FD_203070 | JGI IMG/M metagenome (GOLD analysis project Ga0315291, IMG submission 203070) | Sediment microbial communities from Yellowstone Lake, YNP, Wyoming, USA - YL17G12_20 | ecosystem: Environmental > Aquatic > Freshwater > Lake > Sediment | place: USA: Wyoming | collected...
CAAGATTCGTTGATTGAGTCTCTTTCATTGACTCATTTAAATTTGTCAATTGTTCAAGTGATGAAAATTGCGCCAACTGTGCTGCGAATTCCTGATTATCAAGCGGATCCAGCGGATTCTGAAGCTTCAACTGCGTTACTAATAACAGAAGAAAATCCTCTTTATCCATAGTTCCCTGAGCTTTTACCTGTTCAGTAGTTTTCTCAGGGGGATTTAATAATGCGTCTATTGATGATGATACTGTTAGTGCCATAGCCACCTCTTTATTGCCACATTGTTTTTATTCGTTTAAAGTTAATTATAGTTATTGTTATATATTGATTATATATTTTCATTATGCTACCATCTCCATCGTATTATAGCCGAATTTCCGATGCGTCATATCAAATATTTCTTCCGACTGTTGAGCTGAAGCATATCGGGTTTCATTTAATTTATCGGCTCCATATGAATTGTGAGACTGCCGTTCAAATCCCGTCCACCGTGATTGATTAAGCTGATCCTGATTACTATTCTGAACAAAAACATCAAGTTTTACAACATTAATGCCGCGATCGGATAACGATTCCCGCAATTGCTGAGTATTGTCGCTCACAAGTTGTTTAGCCTCGACGGTCTCAACACGGATATTTGCTGATAATTGATTATCCTTCATTTGCAATGATACCGTCATTTTGCCCAGTTGCGGCGGAACTAACTGCACTTTTATCTCTGAAATGCCACTTTTTACGCTCACCAATGCCTGTTTTACAATATTTTCTGCCAAATCTTCAGTGTGCCAAACTGGTGCATTCCGTTCCGCCGACAGTTTTTCGGTAAACTCCGGCTTCATCTCAAACGCTTTATTAATTGAAAGAAACTCTTTTCCCCCGATTTCAAGTGCCGAGTCAGACCGTTTTTCCAGCAATCCATTTCCATTATGTTTTGATGTTCCCTGTTTATTGAATTCAGTATCGAACGGTATTGAGTCCGTACCTGGTGATGCGCCTTGTGTTTTAAGCGACTGGGATAAATCGAGTTGAGCGGATTCGGGTTTTAATCCATTCTGTTGATTATCACTATCATCTCTTTTAACGACAAACATCCCCTGTACTTTGCTTCCTTCTTCAAAATCGGACTGCAAAACTACCAAGATTTGCTTTGGCAGTTGAAGTATCGGTATTTCAGCATCAGTATTTATCACGTTTTGATTTTGTGAAATCAATCCTGATTCCTGCTGGGTTAGCTTTTCCGGAACATTCTCAGTTTCCTTTTGATTCGATACCGGATGCTTTACTGAAAGCATATTGTCTGAGTCAGAATTTTCTGGGCTATTCGCATCAGCATTTTGAACTAAAAGAGGTATCTTGAAAATAAGGGGAGCTTCAACGGCATCCTGTAAAACTGTCTCTGTTATAGAGTGAAGGGTTTTTTCTGTACCAATTTGTATTGAAGTATTTATTTGCTCCTTATCAGCATCACTTTGTATATCTGGATCAAAACGAAGAGTACTATTATTTAAATTATTCATTTCCTGAAATTGATTCGTTAACTGAGATGAAAGTGATTTCTCCTTCGTGATTATTGTACTCACAATATCTTTAATGTCTTTAAATGTAATATTCAATTCTGCGGTAAATGCATCGTTTTCCGTTTGAACGTCAACAGGGATTTTAACGGTTTGCTCATTGGGTATATAATTGTCAATGAATCCGGTAACATCGCTGGTATTAATGATAATTTGATACGATTTTTCAGTATCATCGGGTGTATTTGAAGCATTTTCCACCATATTCGGAGTTTCAGGAGGATTATCTATTTTAAAAATGTTTGGAGAATTTATTGATACAACGATAGAATCTCCAGATTTTATAATGGTTGCAGGAGTAATTTGTATAACAGAACCTTCAGAATCCATTGTAAATGATTTCACATTATTGTGTGATTCATTGAGACTGCCCTCACTCTGTAAGTGAATCCCTGCGGTCTGCGTTGCTATCGGTAATACATTTGATTCTTCAGTTGTGCTTACATTGAATATATCAGATGATTTCCCGGCACTATCATTTGTATTCTGGATAGGATTGTTCTGTTGGTACAATTCAGTTATTTTTATTCTTACTATCAATGGAATTGAGTTTTCTTCTACGGGTACCTGATTAGATATATCCGTTGAATCATTGATTGTTGGTTTTTCTAAAGCAGAAGACTGAAGAATATCTTCGTTTTTAATAGTATTTAATACCTTTTCTGGCTTATTATCTAATATTGAATTGAACTGTTGAAGCAATTTATAGATGCGGGCTTTTTCATCAGGAACAACCGCATCCGCATTCAGAGACACAGATAGCTGAGCAGTAATAGCATCCGGATTTTCTGTTTTCCCGTTAAATGCTGGTAAAATAATATTTAATGAAAGCTCAGTTTGTACATATTCTTCTGAACCGATGCTTTTTTCGCTGAAATCAGTTTCCGGAGAAGTACTTTCTGTATTAATTTGAATAAAAGACTGTATAAGGTCATTAGTAGTATTGACCAATTTTTCATTATTTGCGGCGGAATTAATTTTTTCTTCCTGTTTTCCGGATTCTCCTTGTTTAAGATAAATTGTGAGAGATTGTAACTTTGATGATGCAGGAGTATTATAGTCTATTACTGGTTTATTTTCCTGCAATGAAACAAATGAATTGAGGATATTGTACATCGCGGCGGTCAGCTCATCTGTTTTCACCATCAAATCATATTGTTCATCATCACTATACTGAATTTTTCCGACTTGTATTTCAGGTACGCTCTTTTGAACCGCCTGGATTATTTGAGATATATTGAGTTCCTGGTCTATAATCTGTGATTCTTTAAATTCAGACATATTTGTTTCAAAAAGCGGCGGCTCAAGGTTAATCTTAACTGAATCCGGCACTTCACTGCTCGTCTGTTTATTAAATGTGAGCACAGCCTGCCAGACTTTATCTTCTAAAACAGATGCTTCGGGTAAAGATGATTGTTTTATATTCTCAATCACGTCGCTTATCGGTACCCTATTTTTCAAATATTCATTTACAATAGCTGTAATTACTTCATCTAACGAGGCTGAACTTTTTTCCTTTGAAAGCGGATTATACTGATTTATTGATTCATTCAGAACTGCTGGAGAAGCGTTTTTAATTGTGGTGTCATCAGTTTGATTGAAATCGCTGTGATTTGAAAAGATGCTTTTATCAGCAGGAGTTTTACTTATTACCGGTTGTGAAGATGGATTAACAGCATCGTTTGGCAGTTGAGTTTTGAGTAACTGAGTAAATTGCTGAGTATCCAGTATGATATACCCATCAATCAATGAAACGGGGGGCTCATCATTGGATTTCTGGTTCACCATCCGCGCCGGAAGAACAATTGTCTGCCCTTTTTGCTCCGGAGCGCCAAGTACTTCAATGTAATAATCCCCACCCTCAGATCCATTAAGTGCTTCTATATCCCCGCTGTCTGCAAACGCTTGTATCATATTGAGAGGAATTATCAATGAATTCTTCTCCGGAAGAAGCAGTGCTCCTTCCGAAAGGATTTGCATCCCGCTTTCATGACCGTCCGTAATTCCACGTACGAAGGAAGATAGAGAAGGAAGAGTAATTTTTTCTCCATCAGTATTCACTGATAGCGGATCCTGACTGGAAACTAAAGGAGCAACACTATTACTGATAGAATTGTTTTCATTATTTTGAACGGGGTCTTCAACTGTTTGAGATAAAATATCTGAAATATCCGCCTTAAGCGAAGAAGAATCCAATGCCACCAGAATTGACGAATCGCCGGTAGACAGTATCTGAGCATTGGAATTGCCATTTTGCTGAGACTTCATTTTAACCAGGAGTTGTTCGAATGAACTACTGTTTACACCGGAAACACCAATATTCCCTGATATGGATGTATTATTCCTGTTAACTCCGCCCTCTGGTAAACCAGAAGCAACTCCATTCGGCGGAAAAACGGGAATAAAAAAAGCAGCTAAGGAATTATCCACAACAACAAAATCCAGAAAAATCGTTATCGCTCAATAATCAGAAACATCCCTCATAATTATTTCCTTATGCCGCATATTGCCCATAATATGTTATTGCCGTGTGTTAATTGATTGCAATGATTATGCCAGAAATGAATCTTTTGTTGAAAGAAAAGCTGTTTGAAGATTAAAAAAGAGTTGATATCTGATAGATCCGCCTTCCGTTAGAGGCGGCTCTGCCTGAGGCACGACTGACGGAAAAGAATAAAAAATAGATTCATTGTTGAAAATCACTGTCTTTTTTTACCTGTCTATAGGAAAATTTTACCTATTAGCCGGCAAGACGGGTCTCTACATTACTGTCTGGTTAAAATCCGGCATTGCATAATTTCACAAAGCGGGATAAGATACATCTTAATCTCCACCTTATATCAAATTAATGTTGATATGACACAAATACATTATATGAATAAGTTTCTTTTCAAATAGAATATGGTATTATTATGAGATGCTTGTTGATTCAGGTTTAATAGGTAAAATTGATTCGTACCTGTCTTTCACAGGATTATAATTGTTCTTTGTGGATTAATAATTGTCTTTCCTGCGGAGGCAGGAATCCAGTCAGGAAAAAACTATTGATTAAGTAACGGATAGATTTATATAACAAGGTATAATAAGCTTTAGAGGGATAAATAGACTCAACTGGATTCCCCCGAGTACTCGGGGGAACGACAAGGAATGAAAATCGGGAACGCCAGAAGGATAAAGAAGGATAAAAGGAAGATAGACTCCCTCTTGGTCTCTCCCTTAACGACAGGGGGAGAGATACCTTTCCCCTCTCCGCCGTCTTTTTGGCGGATTAAGGAGGGATTAGGGGTGGTCTATTCTCTCTTATCAAAAAGTACTATCCATTTAGTCAAGTCGTGTTTAATCATTATTCCAAGTAGAATTTAATCCCGCAACTTATTACTATACTACCCTCAATATTGAGCGATAGAAGTCCCGAGTACTCGGGATTTATTGTCATATAATATAATTATTGAGATATTTATAATGAAAAAAAACCTCGAAAGTGTTATATTGTGAGACATTTGATTTAATCTGAATATTCAAATTACACACTCCTTTTATTCCTCTCAAGAGGGGAGTTGAATGTGGGTTTCCCTATCGAGTAGGGGTGAAGCATTTTTGTCGTAAAAAATGCTTTGCCCTTACTGAAAAAATGGGGGTAGTCCAGAGTGTTGTATTTTAAAGTGTTGATTTTTTCCTTGATTTCGCTTAAATTATAAAACTAAATGATAATTTATATTTTTATTGGTAAAAAGTATTCAATATGATTTGCGGTGTTGGTATTGATGTGATTGAAATCAGTCGTATAAAGAGTGAGTTACTGAAATCCGGAGAACGTTTTTGTAAAACGATTTTTACTGAAAATGAGATAACATATTGTCAACGCGGTTCAAATATTAACGTTCAATCACAGTGTTTTGCAGGTCGGTTTGCCGCAAAAGAAGCCTTCTTTAAAGCTATCGGTACCGGATTGAGAGGCGGACTTACCTGGAAAGATATTGAAGTATACAATGATGAATATGGAAAACCAAACTTTATTTTGAAAAATAAAGCCCTTGAAACAGTTGAAGACGAGGGAATATTGAATATTAAGTTGTCCATCTCTCATTGTAAAACTGTTGCAATTGCTGTTGTAATTTTAGAGAAGCACGATAATGATTAATGTTTGGAGGGATACACTATGAAAAGAATCATCATAACAGGAGCATCAGGTCAGATCGGTTCTGAATTAACGATGGTCCTGCGCGAAAGGTATGGAAATGAAAATGTTTTGGCAACTGACATAAAACAACCGAGTGCCAAATTACTTAATTCCGGTCCATTTGAGATTGCAGACTGTATGGATATAAAAGAAGTGGAAAACATTGCTAAAAAATTTAAGGGAGATACTATATATCACCTTGCGGCATTACTTTCGGCAGTAGCAGAGCGAAATCCGCAGCTCGGCTGGAATGTTAATATTGGTACCCTTTATAATGTGTTAGAGGTTGCCCGCCAGTACAAAAATGCCGTTTTTACACCCAGTTCTATCGGCGCATTCGGTCCATCTACGCCTCCAGACAATACTCCGCAAGATACAATTCAAAAGCCGACGACGATGTACGGCGTTACTAAAGTAACCGGAGAATTGCTCTGCGATTATTATTACTACCGGTTTGGTGTAGACACTCGCGGGCTTCGTTTTCCCGGACTTATCTCCTACGAAACTCCACCCGGAGGAGGCACAACTGATTATGCCGTAGAGATATTCTATGCCGCAATCAGGGATAAAAAATACACCTGTTTTCTCAAAGAAGGTACTCATCTGGATATGATGTATATGCCGGATGCCCTCAAAGCGGCCATTGATGTTATGGAAGCTGACCCATCAAAACTTAAACATAGAAACGCATTCAATGTAACTGCAATGAGTTTTGCTCCGGAAGATATTGCCTCCGAAATAAAAAAGATTATTCCAGAATTCACAATGGATTACAAAGTAGACCCCCTACGACAGTCCATTGCTGATTCCTGGCCTAACTCTATGGATGACAGCGCCGCCCGGGAAGAATGGGGGTGGGAACCAGAATACAATCTTCCTGCAATGGTAAAAGATATGATAGAAAATATTTCAAAAAAGGAAGGCATTCGTAAATAGACATAGTTTTGATAGGATAAATAACTGGGCTGTTCTGGTAGATGCAAAAGGAGAAGTAACAATGTCAAATTTTGGCTCATACGAAGAGAGGATTAAAAATTTTGATTGGTCAATTTCTGAAAAAGAATTGGGTTATGAAGCGGGTAATATTATTAACATCGGGTGGTACTGTTCGGATAGAATTTGTAAAATGGGAAAAGGCAACAAGACTGCTCTCTTGTGGGAAGGGCATGGCGGAATAGAGAAAAAATATACCTACAATGATATTCGGTTGGCAAGCAATACCATTGGTGCATTTTTAAGAAGTTTAGGCATTAAAGACAGCGACCGGGTTTGCCTCTTTATGGATAAGATTCCCGAGCTCTATTTAGGTTTTTTAGGAATTTTAAAAATCGGTGCTGTTGCCCAGCCGCTTTTTTCCGCTTTTGGGGACGAATCTCTCCTTATACGCCTTGAAAATGCCGGAACCTCGGCAATTATTACCCAGAAAAAACATATTCATAAAGTTAGAAAAATCCGGGATGTATTGCCGTCATTAAAGCATATCATTGTTGTTGATGATGACGGTAAAAAACCGCTTGAAGAAAGAGAGATTTCATTTTCTTTAGAAACATCAACGCCGGTTGATAATATAGATATTTTCCCGACGAAAGCAGAATCCCCGTCAGTCCTTCATTACACTTCAGGAACCACCGGACAGCCCAAAGGAGTTCAGCATGTACATTATGCCCTTATCTCTCAATATTTAACGGCAAAATGGGTTTTGGATATTCGGGATGATGACATCTACTGGTGTACTGCAGATCCCGGCTGGGTCACGGGAACGTCCTATGGAATCGTTGGACCGTTTAGCCTGGGAGTTACGCAATGCGTTCTTGATTTAGGATTTTCAGCGGAAGCCTGGTATAAATTTATTGAGAAATATAGAGTAACTCTCTGGTATTCGGCGCCCACAGCTATTCGCTCCTTGATGAAAGCAGGAAATGAAGTGGTTAAAAAATACGATCTCTCCTCACTTCGTTATTTAACAAGCGTTGGAGAACCGCTTAACTCCGAAGCGGTTATCTGGTCGGAAAAGGTGTTTGAAAAACCATTCCATGACACCTACTGGCAGACAGAAAACGGCTGTATTACGATTACGAATTTTCTCGGAATGAAAGTGAAGCCGGGCTCTATGGGGAGACCATTCCCCGGAATTACAGGCACTGTGTTAAATCCTGACACGTATGAACCGTATAAAGAATTCGGAAAAATCGGACTCATCGCTCTAAAGCCCGGTTGGCCCTCGATGATGCGCTCGTACTGGAACAATGAAGAAACATACAAAAAGAAATTTAAGAACGGGTGGTATATTACCGGTGACCGTGCCAGCATTGATAATGAGGGCTATTTCTGGTTTATAGGACGAGACGACGATATAATTAATACCGGCGGACATCTGGTCAGTCCTTTTGAAGTGGAATCAGCACTTCTTGAATATGAAGCTATTGCAGAATCTGCAGTCGTCAGCAAACCAGACGAAATTAATATGGAAGTAGTAAAGGCATTTGTTACTCTCAAACCTCGTTACGAGCCAAGCCCTGACCTTGAACTCAAAATTATGAATTTTATCCGTAAGAAACTTTCCCCTTTAGCTATGCCGCAGGAAATAGAATTTGTGGAGTCACTTCCGAAAACCCGCAGCGGCAAGATTATGCGGCGTTTGCTCCATGCCAAAGAATGGGGAGAAGAAATCGGAGATATCTCCTCATTGGAAAATGATTAATCTATATTGAAATGGGATAGAATGTAGGGCGGATTGAAAATCCGCCGATAAATAAAAATAAAACGGTGGGTCGTTGACCCGCCCTACAGTCTTGACGATAAAAAATGCAAAGACCTTTACAAGAGAACAGAAGAGTTTTATATATGGATAAAAAAATTATTGAAATAGTCCGCCTTTACGCCGAACAAGTCAAAGAACTCCTTCCGGTAGAGATGGTTATTCTCTATGACTCCCACGCACGAGGGACTGCAAGCGAATCGAGCGATATTGACGTCGCGGTTGTCGTGGAAAAAATCACCGGCGATTACCTGCAGATAAGTGCTGAGTTATTTCGTCTCGTTCGCAGTGTGAATAAGCGAATAGAGCCAATTTTGCTGTGCCGCTCTCACGATAAGAGCGGATTTTTGGAGAGTATTATGAAAAAGGGTAAGATAGTATATAAGGCTGAAAATTGAGAACTATGGTCTCTATTGAAATAGGTAGTTAGATAATCAATACAATACTAAATAAAAATTCAAACAATGAGGTAATTAATATGGACGAGATGCAGAAAATCATCCTGGATTATGTCAAAGAAGAATATTTGGAAGAGGACGATGATAAAGTTGATATAGATACACCCCTTATTTCCGGAGGGATTGTGGATTCCTTTTCTATGGTATCTTTGAAACGGTTTTTGGAAAATAAGTACAAGATATCTATTCCAGATGATAAAGCCACCCCGGAGGCTTTTGATACCGTGAATAAAATTTGTTCACTTGTGAAAGAATTTATAATGTAACAGTGCCACCCCGCAGGACACCTCTCGGGGTTGAAATATTTTATAGGAGAAAAACTATGGCATTCAGTGAGAAAGCAAAAGGAATCTATCAAACTCAATTGAAAGAGATCAAAGATTCCGGAATTTTTAAGGAAGAGCGGTTTATTCATTCCAGTCAAGCCGCCGACATAGAAGTAGAATTCCCGTCCGGCTCTTCATTAAAAAAAGTGATTAATATGTGCGCCAACAATTATTTAGGGCTTTCCAGTCATCCTGAAGTTGTTAAAGCGGCGCATCAGGGACTCGATTCACGCGGGTACGGAATGTCATCCGTGCGATTTATCTGCGGAACGCAGGATATTCACCGAGAACTTGAGAAAAAAATGACTGAATTTTTGGGAACGGAAGATACCATTCTTTTCCCTTCCTGTATGGATGCGAACGCAGGGGTGTTTGAAGCTATTCTCACGAATGAAGATGTGATGATTTCCGACCGGCTGGTTCACGCTTCAATCGTTGATGGTATACGCCTCTGCTCTGCTGAACACGACACGTTCAAACATTCCAATATGGAACATTTAGAGAGCAAGCTTCAGCTTCACAAAGACAAACGGCTGAAAGTCGCCATCACCGACGGGGTTTTTTCAATGGACGGCGATACTGCAAAGCTGGATGAGATGTCTGCTCTGTGCGATAAATACGATGCTATGCTCTTTGTGGATGATTCCCACGCCTCCGGTTTTATCGGGAAAACTGGGAGAGGCACTCACGAAAAATGCGGCATTGTCGGGAAAGTAGACATAATCACGACGACCTTCGGCAAGGCGCTCGGTGGTGCATCCGGCGGATGTGTTTCAGGTAGAAAAGAAATCGTTGATATGTGTCGCCAACGGGCGCGCCCCTATCTTTTCTCCAACACAATCGCTCCGGTTGTAGTCTCCGGCGTTCTGAAGGTACTGGATATTCTATCTCAAAGTACTGAACGGCGGGATAAATTAGAGAAAAATTCCGCATACTGGCGAAAAGGTCTTACCGAGGCAGGATTTGTCATTCAAGCGGGTGATACGCCTATTGTTCCGGTAATGTTATTTAATGCAAAACTCGCGCAAGACGTATCCAGAGACCTCTATTATGAAGGTATCTATGCCATCGGGTTCTTCTTCCCCGTAGTTCCGAAGGGACAGGCAAGAATCAGGACACAACTCTCTGCCGGTCACGAAATTCATCATCTTGATAAAGCCCTCGATGCCTTCACCAAGGTCGGTAAGAAATACAACATTCTTGGGAAGACAAAACAGGAAATTATTGATATGTATGGGTTGTAACAGAGGTGCGGAGGCGTTATTATTTAAAAAAACGATTAGAAATTTTTGCATAATTACCCGTAGGGGAGAACCCATATTTATTTACGTATGGAGGGGCGGGATTTATCCCGCCCAATAACAAAACGGGTGAACGCACAGGCATGAATGCCTGTGCCACCATTTTCAGATAATAATGATTCTGCTGAAAAAGTATAGAAGAATTGGTTCAGACAATTTCTTGTACTAATTATTAAGCTCATTGTGGCACCCACAAACTCGTTTGTGGGTGTAAAAAATGACTTTTTCAGCAGACTCAATAATATTAAGGTGGCACAGACATTCTTGTCTGTGAGAAAAAATAGGTTAATTTACCACAATAACGGCGGATTCATCCCTGCAGGATGAAATGAGGGCGAATGCCATTCGCCCCTACAGATTATTTATTGTTACCCTCCGTCCCAAGTTGTACTTGGGACGAAACTATTATAAGAAGCTCCGCTTCAATATTATTTTAGTTAATCGTCCCTGAAAAATATTATAACATATTGTTAATATTATTAGTTCATTTGTCATGTATAATATATAAATCACGAGAAAAAGTATAATATTCCTAAAATTCTGGTGATTTATATAGGCGAGAAAAATCCTCATCTTCTCCGCCAAAGTCGGAAGAGATGCAGTAAATAAAGCGTCAAGGACTGGAGCATAGCCCCCCTATGGGGAAGTCCTGACGTTACGGGAACATTCGACAAATACCGTTAAGTCTTTGAAGTTTTTATATTTGAGTTGATCATTATTTAGGGTCAAATCAATCAATGATCCGACTCTAAGGATTTTTAGGTCTTGGCCAAGGTTTTGGTGGTTCTACATGTTCTGGAATATATTTAGGACTTGGCGGTTGTGGTTGTTTAGGTTGTGGTGGTTTTGGATACGATGGTTCTGGTTTCGGTGGTTCTGATGTTTTTAAAAATGATATTGAACTAAATAATTTGTGTTTAAACATGATTATCTTCTTTTCAAATTTAAAAATATTCCGGTGGAAATTCTATGTTTACTTCGTTATAGCATCTTTCTATCAATTTTTTATCTTGTTTAAAATCCTCTTCTATTTGAATCAATTTATATTTTTTATCTATAACTTGCAAGAACATCTTCTTTAACTCATCATCATATTTTTGTTTTTGCTTAATTAAAATTATAATTTTTTCAAGATCAAAAAATAGCGACTTATAATTCAATAACAAATCCTTTTTTGCTTGTATTTGTTTTGAATAATTTAATATTTGTTTTACAATAGCAACAATCATAGTAATCGCCATTAGAGATTTCCATATGTATTGTCCAATTTCATTTTGCAAAATCCAGATGCCTGCAACATTTGTAGAAGCAGTAATTGCTATAAGACATTCCATAATAAATTCTCTATTTTTTAATTATTCTACTTGTTTTTCCAAGTATTTGATGTTTAAACGCGCTGTACGAAATTGATCATATACATAATTTTCTGAATTATACACAACACCATTTAAATTATTGTTTTTCTCCATATAATACACACCCTTCTAAAAAAGTTGCACTTGCACTTAGAATTATAAAGGAAATCAGCTTTGTATTCGTTATCAGGCGACGTGTCGTTTAAGACTAATTGAAAGTGGTTCCTTTTCTAAAGCACTTACTTTGAGTATTGAAAAGCCCAATATATTTCCTTCATCATCAACTTTTTCCATCACTGCATCGTTTTCTGTCTCTTTAAAATATCCTGCTTTCTGCTCAAAAAGAACTTCAAGATAGTCCGCTTCCTTATCATACCATATTTTTATTTCTTTTCCCATAATTACCTATTAAACAAAAATCAGTAAGAATGTCATAATATTACCATATTTTCTTTGAAAAGACGCTTATTCATATATTTGTGGCATATCAACATTAATTTGATATAATATACAAAAGTTAAAACTTTTCCGCCTCGTCAATGAGCATTATCGGGATGTCGTCTTCAATGCGGTATTTTAATCGGCAGTGGTTGCAAATCAGATAATTATTCTCTTTGTCATATACTAAGTCAATCAAATCTGCAGAGCCGTCCGGTTTCTGTATCTCTCCTTTGCATTTCGGACAGGCAAGGATATTGAGGAGTTCTTGATGTAACACGGTACACTACCTCCGTTTTAATTCTCTTGAGACTTATGAATATACTTTTATTAATTAAAACACCCCCATTCCCCCGAGTACTGGGGGAATGGGGGTGCTACACATATCTTAAACACTCCAGTTATTCATTAAACTTATACCGGATATTTATCTCTTTTGAAGCGCGGACGTCATCTAACCGGGAAACCGGCGTGTTATGCGGCGCAGTCAATAATATTTCAGGATTCTCATCCACTTCACGCGCTATTTGCTTTAACACGGCTGCAAATGCTTCTAACGTTTCCTTTGTCTCGGTTTCCGTCGGCTCTATCATTAACGCCTCATGCACGATGAGCGGAAAATATATTGTTGGCGCATGGAATCCAAAATCCAACAGACGCTTGGCGATATCCAATGCTTTTATCCCTTTCTCTTTTTGCCTGTCTGCCGAAACGACAAATTCATGCATTACCGGTGAGCCGTAGGGATGCTCATAATCGTTTTTAATCAGTGACAATAGATAATTGGAATTGAGAATCGCATTTTCACTCACGCGCCGCATTCCCCGTTTTCCGACCATCAGCATATAGGTCAACGCCCGAACTAAAATTCCAAAATTACCGTAAAAACTGTGCACTTTGCCGATAGAATCAGGCAGATTATAATCAAGCGAAAATACGCCATTCTTATTCACCACCCGCGGAACCGGCAGAAAATCTACCAGTTTTTCAGAAACTGCAACCGGTCCTGAACCCGGTCCCCCGCCGCCGTGCGGTGTAGAAAATGTCTTATGCAAATTAATGTGCAACACATCAACGCCTAACTCAGCCGGCTTGACGAATCCCAATAACGCATTCAGATTTGCACCATCCATATACAACAATGCATCCTTCGAATGGAGCGCACCTGCTATTTTCTTTATGTCACTCTCAAAAAATCCTAACGTGTTCGGATTAGTAACCATTAATCCGGCAACGTCGCTGGTAAGTTTGCTGCAAAAATCTTCAAAGTCTATCAGTCCCCGGTCATTGGATTTGAATTCAAGTGTTGTATATCCGGCAATCGTTACACTCGACGGATTTGTTCCATGAGCAGAATCCGGGATAAGGATAAGCGACCGTGCATTCTTCTTCTTATCGTGGTATTTCCGTATCAGCATAATTCCGGTAAGCTCTCCATGTGCTCCTGCGGCAGGTTGAGTAGTAACTGCTTTAAAACCAGTGACTTCACAAAGTAATTTTTCAACTTCCCAAGCCACCTGTAAACACCCTTGAACGGTTGATACCGCCTGATGTGGATGAACCCTGGTAAATCCGGGCAATGAAGCGGTTACTTCGTTTATCTTCGGATTGTATTTCATCGTACAGGAGCCTAACGGATAAAAGCCTTTGTCAATATGATGATTCATATGCGATAGTCGCACAAAATGACGGACAACTTCATTTTCGCTCATTTCGGGCAAACGGGCGGGCTTTTCACGGAGACACTCTTTCGGCAAAAGACTGTCCACCGGTTTTTCCGGGACATCCAATGGCTCTAATGTGTATCCCTTCCGTCCCGGACGGCTCATCTCAAATATGATTTGTTCTGGCATATATAGTTCCTCGTATATTTTTCATTAGTTATTTATATTTAGTCTTAAATTTGGAGTCTTTAGTCTTGAGCTCCAGACTCCGGACTCATTTCTCCAGACTAATTTAATTGGTTATTTATATAAAGATTATAATGATTTTAATTTTTCAACGTACAAATCCATTTCCTGTTTTGTGCGCTGTTCAGTAACAGCAACAAGCAAATCATTCGGATCACCCATATCAGCTAAAGGAATCCCGGCAAATAGTTTATATGCCTGCATTTTTTCATAAATAACCTGCGCCGGTTTCGGGCATTTTACGACAAATTCATTGAAAAACGGCTTGTTGTATTTTAAAGAATATCCCGGCACTTTTGCAATTGCATCAGCCAGGTAGTGCGCCTTTTGCAGGCACTGAAGTGCCACCTCCCGAATACCCTCTTTTCCTAACAATGACATATAAACACAGGAACGAAGGGCAATGAGGCCTTCATTGGAGCAAATATTTGACGTCGCTTTTGCACGGCGGATGTGCTGCTCCCGGGTTTGCAATGTAAGAACAAATCCCCGCTTTCCATTTGTGTCAATGGTCATTCCAGAAAGCCTGCCAGGAATTTTTCTTATTAAAGCTTCTTTCACTGCTAAAATTCCGACATATGGCCCGCCCCAGGACATTTCATTCCCCAATACCTGCCCTTCACCGGTAACGATATCCACTCCGGATGAACCCGGTGTTCGCAGCACTCCAAGAGCAACTGGATTCACTGCTGTTATCATTAATCCGCCGGCAGAATGCACAATTTCACTCAGCCGTGCAATCGGCTCAATAAGCCCATAATAATTGGGATATTGCACAACCAATCCGGCCGCGGTAGTGTCCATCTGACGTTTTAAAGCTCCCTGATCAATAATTCCTTCAGGGCAGGGTACTTTTTCAATCACAATTCCCCTACCGTGACAATAGGTTTTAATAAGTATTTGATAATTGACGGGCAAATTCCCAGCGATAAGAATCTTCTTCCGTTCAGTGTGTGATGTCGCCAGAAGCACCGCTTCAGCCGTTGACGTTACACCACAGTACATTGACGCATTGCTGACATCCATACCAGTTAATTCGCATATCATTGTCTGATATTCATAAATAGCCTGCAATGTGCCCTGGCTCACCTCTGCCTGATAGGGAGTATATGCAGTAATGAACTCTGACCTGCCAGCAATTGTATTAACTGCCGCAGGAATAAAATGATCGTACGACCCTCCGCCCAAAAAGGAGATGTACCCCCATTCGTTTCTCTGCGCAACACTGCTTAAATACTTATAAACGGCCTGTTCCGATTTACCGGGAGATTGTTTCCAGTCTTCAGTTAGTAAGCATTCTTTTGGTATTCCGGAAACCAGATCATTTATATCCTTAGCGCCAAGCGCATCGAGCATTGCTCTGCGGTCTTCATCTGAATTTGATATAAATGGCATAGATACCTCATCTCATTGAAATTGTTTTACAATGGTTGACTATTGATTGCACTTATTCTTACAGCATATTAAAGCATAAGGGACGCACAGCAATGCGTCCCGTAATACCTTTTAATACACAAAACCAAAAGACTTACTGGTATTTTTACCAGTAAATCTATTGTCTCATTCACAACATTCTCGAAGCAAATATATACAATGAATTATTCACTCCAGAGAATAACGTAATTGTGAACAATCGAATAAAATCACGCACCGCTGTATTTTATTCTTTACTTATTATTCTGCAGTCAAAGCCCGATAATCAGCAGGAGACAACAATTTTTCCGGGTCCTTCTTGTCAGCCATTTTTACTTTTGCAATCCATCCTTCGCCGTATGGGTCTTTGTTGCAGAGGTCAGGATGCTGTTCAACATTTTTATTGGCTTCGATCACTTCCCCGGAAACCGGTGAAAATACATCTGAAACCGCTTTTACTGCTTCAATGGTACCAAGTGATTGGTGGACGGAAACTTTTAATCCGATCTTCGGGAGTTCAACGAACACGATGTCCTCTAAATGACTTTGAGCGTAGTCAGTTATACCGATAACTGCAACATCGCCTATTATCCGGGCCCACTCATGGTCACGGGTGTAATACAAACCGTCTGGAATGTTAAGTGCCATTTTTCATTTCCTCCAAAAATCCAGTGTGATACATACCTTTTTGAAATTGTTCTGTTTGTATGATTTTTCGATGTAACGGAATTGTTGTATAAATTCCCTCAACGATAAATTCTTCAAGTGCGCGCTCCATTCGCTTGAGCGCTTCCTCACGTGTGTTCCCATGAGTTATCAGCTTGGCGAGCAATGAATCATAATACGGCGGTACGACATACGACGCATACGCATGGGTATCAACACGCACTCCAGGACCGCCCGGCAAGTGAAAACTGGTTATTTGTCCTGCTGAGGGGATAAAATTTTTATCAGGATTTTCAGCATTAATACGGCATTCAATAGCATTCCCGTAAAACCGCAGTGATTCCTGTGTCATCTTTAACGGCATTCCGGCAGCAATGTTTATCTGTTCCTTAACGATGTCAATCCCGGTAATCATCTCAGTTACCGGATGCTCCACCTGTACACGGGTATTCATTTCCATAAAGTAGAATTCACCTTCTTGGGTATAAAGGAATTCCATTGTTCCAGCATTTACATACCCGGCATACTGTGCACCCTTTACAGCCGCAGTACCGATTTTCTGCCGCAGTTCTGGTGTCAGCGCTGGAGAAGGAGATTCTTCAATGAGCTTTTGATGCCGCCGCTGAACCGAGCAATCCCGCTCTCCTAAATGAATCACATTCCCGTGGCTGTCGGCAAGAATTTGGATTTCAATATGCCGCGGGTTTTTAAAATATTGCTCAATATAAATCGCACCGTTGCCAAAATTCGCATAAGCTTCTGACTGGGCTATTGCAAACTGCTGTTTCACGGCATCACTGTTATATACAATCCGCATCCCCTTGCCGCCGCCACCTGCCGCCGCCTTTAATATCACCGGATAACCAATCTTTTCCGCAGTCTTTATTACTTGTTCATCGTTTTCAATTACTCCATCACTTCCCGGAATAATAGGAACACCAGCTTCTTTCATTGTCTCCTTTGCAGTAACTTTATCACCCATCAATTTAATTATATCAGATGAGGGACCGATAAACTTTATCTTGTTTGACTCACAAACATCAGCAAAGGTAGCGTTTTCCGCTAAAAATCCATATCCTGGATGAATGGCATCGGCATCGGTGATTTCCGCCGCACCAATGATTCTTGCGATGTTTAAATAGCTTTCAGAAGACAGCGCTGTCCCAATACAAACCGCTTCATCTGCAAATCGCACGTGAAGTGCATCCCGATCCGCCTCTGAAAATATCGCAACCGATTTTATTCCTAACTCGCGGCACGCCCGAATAATTCGTAAAGCAATTTCACCACGGTTCGCTATCAAAATTTTCGATATCATCGCTTTTCACATATCAGTATCGCTATGCTTCAATAATCTTAATTCGGATGTCAAATTGTACACTGGTATCAATGTCTATTGGTTCTATCCGTTTATTGCTGTGATTAAAAAGAAGCCGAATCTTCGGTGCATTCAAATTGGCTTCCGTTATTGCAATAACCGCTCCTTTATACCCTAAATATTTTCCGCTCACCACTTCAACGTTCGATCCAACCGGATAACGGGGAACAATACTTAAAAAATGATTAACAATTTCCGCATTAAAATGAGAATAAGCACTGTCTTTAATATAGTCTAACACAGTGTCATGGAGTTGTGCTCGACGGTACGTTCGATCCGAACATAATGCATCATAGACATCAGCTAATGCAGTAATTTCTCCATACAATACAATCCGATTTGTCCCTGCTCCCCGTTTTATTGTATTATGACCCATTAAACCGCGTGGATAACCAGAACCATCCTGCCGCTCATGGTGCTGAAAGACAATATGAGTCGGCATTATGGGAATTGATTCCCGTAATAGTTCATACCCCAGTGATGGATGTTCTTTAACTAATTCAAACTCCTTCGTTGATAATTTTCCGGATTTATTTAATATTTCATTGGGAATAAAAACCTTTCCGATATCATGAAGCAAACAGCCAACCGCCACTTCTTCCAGTTGACGGACATTCAGCTGTAACTTCTTGCCTATCATAATTGATATAACCGCAACGTCTATTGAATGATTATATGTGTAATTATTGTGCGTTTTTAATGAATTTAATCCATTTAATGCGGCACACGAAATAACATCTTCAAGAATATTTTCTATAACTCTCACAGTACTTGCGTAAATACCCGAAGACTCAAACGCCCGTTTAATCGTTTTGGAGCGTAAACATTCTATTATTTTTTCTACAGAAGCATCTTTAAAATCCCGAATAATTTTCTCAATCTTTTTATATGACTCAGAAAGATGTTTTACTGCCGCCCCTCGAGTGCTTTCGGAAATCATCGTGTCAACAAAAACATCTACGAGGTCGGGATCAGCAATATAAACTGATTGAAACCCTAAATCTTTTAGACGCCGAATATAACGCTCGGTCAGCTCAACATTGCGATTTAATAATATATTATCGTGCTCATCTCGTATCGGCAAGCTCAATTTCATTCCCTGCTTGAGAGACTCTATGCTGATACGGCGCATTGCTATTTACTTTCGTCAATACAAAAAAGCGGCTGATTGAACTCAACGGGTTGTGCATTTTCAACGAGTACCTTTGCGATAGTCCCATTGACCTCCGCCTCTATCTCATTCATTATCTTCATCGCTTCAATAATGCATAGCGTCTGGCCCACTTTGACCGCATCCCCGACGGATACAAAGGGCGCTTCGCCGGGTGCCGGTGCTCTATAAAACGTACCCACCATCGGTGAGGTTACAACAAAATATGATTTCCCCGGTTCTGTGGTTTTCACTTTTTCCGGCTGTTCCGCCGGAATCTTGATAATCTTCTCGGCAGGTTTTATTTCAGGTATTATTGCCCTTTGCAGAGCCCCATTCTTAACAATCCGAATCTTCTCCCCCCACCACTTCTTCATCTCCAGTTCGGCAATCCCCGTCTCCTCAACTATCTTGATAAGATGCCGAATTTCTCGTTCTTTCATAGAGTAATCCTATTGTTGCGTAAGGTTTTTCTTAGTGCAATAAAAATTAACCTGACATACTAACTGGATTCCTGCTTTATCGGCAGGAAAAATTCAAGTGGTATATGTAGAGAATATTTTATCTTTTAAACCTGTTATGCAATAGTATCTCGTTCCCGGAGAAGATACCGGAAACGAAGTGAACATTTGGTTTTATTGTTTATTCTTTAAAGGACTCTCTGGCGTCTCTGTATCTCTCTATTTAAAAATACAAACGTTTTACCATTCATTTTAATTAAAAAATATACTATTAAATAACCGAAAAATCAACCGTTATTTTCCCGAACTATAACACTTTCTGATTTTTAAATCTTAAGAGGAGTCAAATATAAAAAAGGACAGGTGCTTCTGCCTGTCCTTTTTTATTTACAATTTTTTCCTTCCGTCCCAGGTTGTACTTGGGACGGAGCTCTATTAACAGCTTGGCTTTGATGCTATTTTATTACTGTCATCCGCTTTGATTTTTTGTGATTTTGTGGCACCCTCAAACTTGTTTGAGGGTGTTTCTACCCTCTGTTGGTGTTGTCACCAACACAGTATCATTTAATCACCGTCATCCGTTTTGCCTGCGTGAATGAGCCGGCAGTAATGCGGTAGATGTACATCCCGCTTGGAACGCGAAAATACAATGACACAATACATATTTATTGACATTTCTCTTAATAAGGCGGGGCTTTGCTATTATTCATTCTTAAGTTCATATAAACACCATTAAGATCTAAGAAATCTTACTCCAGTACAATTTTCTATCATATTCGGATTAAAAAGCTCAGATACCTTACTGGTGTTAAAATCTACTTTCATAATCTTACTATTATACCATCCTTCGGTACTATGTCCTCCGCTATGCCTTTCAAATAATATACTTTTCGCATCGGGTCCCCAATATGGATATACATCAAAATATCCTTCCGGTGTTAAATTCTTATAATAACTTCCATCGAGATTTGTTACTGAAATCTTCCATTTAAAAACGTCAACTTTGTACGCTTCATTATATACCAACAGCCTTAATTCATTATTCCAATCAGCAAGAGGAAATCCATAGCTATATAAATGTGAATTATGAATTCGTGAAAGATAATTCCCTTGCAAATCCATAAAATATAAACCTGACGGCTCTCCAGTCATCTGAGAAACATCTGAAAAAACTATAATTGTATCTTTGTTTATTACACAGCACAGTATTGGATAGTAATTAATTAATTTGTATATTCGTGTGGTAATATCAAAGTAACAAACACCTCCAATCCTCGAATAATTATCTCTAGTGAAAAAGAATCTGGTGCCGTCAGTATTCCAAATCGGAAATAAACCAGCTATTTGAAATTCGGAAAGATTTTGAAATGTATTGTTTTTTAGGTCATAGAGAACAAAAGCATCGCCACCATCATAAGAATATGGAATACAAAAAATGATTTTACTCTTATCAGGTGAAATTTTTGGGCCGCAAGGCAAGTATGTCGTTGAATCGGTTATTATTTTATAATTCTGTGGGTTGTAAAAATCAAACAGAACGAGTTCAGTACTTTTCCCTTTTTTAGAATAATATTGCTCATTAAAATCTGCAGTTACAACCACCAAATCTTGCGGTCGGTACTTAATCTTTTCATCAATCGTCCAGATATGATTCTTATCAAAAGGAGAATAATCATCAGAATGCTCAATCGGCGAAAGACGAAAATTACAGTTAAAAAAGTAAGTTGTACTCGCGATAAGCAAGAGCAGGACAACAGCGTTTCTCTTCTTCATAATAATGTTCCTCATAGTTTTTGATTGTACAAAACTTTCAACTACCAACTATAAAGAACCGCACCAGAGAAAAATTATCGTACTATGATTTTTACTTTCGGCAGTTCAATTTCTGTCCAGGTTAAGCAGTTCAGCAAAATTTAGTTATGTGTGATTATTCATTTTATTTTCGTCAAGACACTATTTCACTTTTTTGGAAATGATACCACACAGGATATCCCCTGAGAGAGGTTGATAATACTGAGGATAGGAGAATTAATTCAGTTATTTTCCCGAGCTTTCTACCATTATTATAAAATCTGCTTCAGATAAGAGTAGGATTGAAAGTGCTTTCGCCTTTGCCAATTTTGAACCGGGTTCTTCACCAACGAGTACATAATCCGTCTTTGAGCTAATGCTTTCAGAAACCTTGCCGCCATACTTTCGTATTAACTCTGCCGCATCTTCCCGAGTATAATGAGATAGCTTACCGGTAAGAACAACTGTTTTCCCGGCAAATACACCCACTACCACTTCCGGGACAGGCGGCGTCTCCCGTGCAAGTTTCACACCGGTACGAGCAAGTTTATCAAGCAGTTCCCGTGTCTGTGGAGCTTTACCATAGCGGTGGATACTCTCTGCCATCTTTTCCCCGATACCCTCAATTTCCATAAGCTCATCCGTATCAGCGGAAAAAAGTTCATCAATACTGGTAAAGTACCGAGCTAAGATTCGTGCTGTGTTGACTCCAACATACCGTATTCCTAATGCAAAAATGACTCTCTCTAAAGAATTTGACTTGCTCTTGTCTAAAGCATCAAGTATGTTTTGGGCGCTTTTATCGCCCATCCGTTCTAAATTAGAAATTTGCGATTTCGTAAGAAAGTACAAATCGCCGGGATCTTTCACAATTTTTAAATCAGTTAATTGGGCGATGATCGCCTCACCTAAACCTTCAATATCCATAGCATTTCGAGAAGCAAAATGCTCAATACGGCGGGCAATCTGTGCCGGACAGAGGATATTCATACAACGAAGCGCCACTTCACCTTCAAGCCGCTCAAGGGGCTCACTGCATTCGGGACATAAAGAAGGAATCTCAACCGGAACCGCATCGGGCAGGCGCCGTTCAGATTCTGCCTGAACAACCTTCGGAATAACATCTCCCCCCTTTTCAATCACTACCCAATCCTGCAAATAAAGATCTTTCCGCGCAATTTCATCGGGATTATGAAGTGTCGCTCTACTGACGGTCGTCCCTGCTAAAAATACCGGTGTCAAAACAGCAACCGGTGTTACCGCACCTGTTCTGCCCACCTGCCAGAGCACCTGCTCTAACCGGGTAACTGCTTGTTCGGCTGAAAACTTATATGCCACCGCCCACCGGGGGCTTCTTGCCGTTGCTCCTAACCTCCGCTGCTGGTCAAGCATATCAACCTTCACCACAACACCATCAATATCATACGGGAGTGTGTGCCGCTTTTCTGCCAATCTATCGCAAAATCTCACAACGTCCTGAATGGTTGGACATAGTTCCCGATTTTGGTTGACACGAAATCCCATCTCCTCTAACAACGCCAGTGAATCCCATTGGGTTTGAACCCTGTACTCTTCATCAGTCGGCAGAATTAACCAATAAGCATACATTGTTAAATGACGCCGTACCACGATACGAGAATCCTGAAGTTTTAGAGTGCCGGCAGTGGAATTTCGCGGATTTGCAAGTAATCGTTCTCCGGCGGCTTCCTGCCGGCGATTAAGCTCTTCAAAATCCTTCCGCTCCATATATACTTCGCCCCGCACCTCAAAATCTCCCGACACTAAAGGATTGGGATTCACCCTCAGCGGAATTGCACGAATCGTTTTTAAATTCGGCGTAATATCATCCCCCTGAAAACCATCACCGCGGGTAACTCCCTGCTTAAACCGGTAACTCTGATAATGCAGACTAATTGCTACACCATCAATTTTTAACTCGGTAACATATCTGTATGCTTCTCCGGGAATCAATGAGCGGACACGTCGGTCAAAATCATATAATTCCTCCGGCATATAGGTATTTGCTAAGCTGAGCATCACCTGCTTATGCCGAACCGTTGGGAACTCCTTTGTGATTGCACCACCCACACGCTGAGACGGAGAATCAGGTGTAATCAGCTCGGGATGCTCACCTTCAATCGCCAGAAGACGATTCATCAGCGAATCATATTCCTGATCAGAGATAATCGGTTCATTCTTTACATAATACAGATAATCATGCCGGCGTATCTCAACAACAAGCTTTTCATACTCACAAAGAATATGTTCAGGAGTTTTCCTCATATATTTATATGTGATTAATTAACCGCCCTGAGCACTGCCCGCCTTCTTTTTGGCGGGCTCGATTAACACGGATACACACAGATTTTAATATAAATAAATAACGAGTCTGCTGAAAAAGTCATTTTTTACACCCATCCCGAGTACTCGGGATGGGTGCCACATTAAGATTAATATTTTTTATAGAAAACATATCAAATTGAGTTTTCCATACTTTTTCAGCAGACTCAATAACATGAATTTATTTATGACGTATAGTATCGTTTAATTATCAATACAATTGAGTATCAGAAATAAAGAGAATAAAAACACCGCACCCCTTTACAGCGGGCGCCTTATGGTGAATGATACTTCTTTTAAATGTAAACTGTTAGTTATACAACGGCATTATATCGTCGGATGGCAACTTGGTCTAAATTCAAAACAAATTCATCAATCCTGTTGATCAGGACATCGGTCTTTGATGCTTGGAGTTGTCTTACTTTTTCCATATCTTTTTCACTTTTTAGAAAATATACCTCCGTCATTGCGTTTGGCCGCAAAGCATCTTCATAAACAGTGTATTCAAAATCAGCAGCTTCATTCATCCTTTGTTTTATTTGCTGCATAAGCTGAAGATATTCCGTCCGCTTCTCAGGAATAATTTCATAACTGACGGAAAAAATAAACTTATCCATAGTATACGCTCCTGAATTAGTTTCAGTTTACAGAGAGTTGTACCATATTTAAGACCGATGTTTATGTAAATTCTCTTTATGCTAATATACATCACACCAATTTACAAGTAAAATACAAATATAACCCGCAAATAACAAGATTTTTTTATTTTTGAATTTTAAAATAAAATCTATATAATGAACTTCGTTCTTAATTCGTAATGTATAACAGTAGTAAAATAGAGCATTACAACATCTTCAAAAGAACGAAAAAAAATCTATTTTGTTCTTTATAAAAAGGGGCTCTGTTAATTGTATCTTCAAATTTGGTCTTTCTCTTTTCCGGAGCAACAAGAATAAATTTTACATCAAAGTTCAATAATTGATACATTTTTAACAGAAAACTTGTAAAATTTGTGGTCAATTCCACCTCAAAAATACTTTTAGGAAATAATATCTTTGTTGTTTTAGCAAATCACACTCTATCAGATTTAGAAATAAATTTTATTAATTTGGGATAAGTAAAATTTGGTATGTTTGTTATTCCGCATAATTCTTTAAGCTTTTTGCCGTCAAATTTTTTATTAGGATCGCAAGTAAAACGTTGTATATCCAAAGAAATTGCCTGTCTCAATCAACATCCCTTCAATTGTGCTGTTACAGTCTCTCAGATTATTCCATTTCATAGGATTCTCTCTTTTTTTGAAATAATAATACTGATTTTTAACTTAAAACTGCACTTGCGCCTGAGTTACCAGACTTACAAACTCCGCACGAGTTCGTGGGTCGCTCCGGAATAATCCAAGCATATGACTGGTCGTAATAACCGTATTTTGCTTTTTTACTCCTCTCATCATCATACAAAGATGTCGGGCAGAAACAATAACTCCCACTCCGCGTGGTTTAAGCACATCCTGAATAGTATGTGCTATCTCAACGGTTAATCGCTCCTGAATCTGGAGTCTCCGGGCTAATAGATCAACAACACGTGGAATTTTGCTCAGTCCCACAATTCTTCCATCAGGTATATATCCCACATGACAGACTCCATAAAACGGAAGAAGATGATGCTCGCATAAACTGAACATATCAATGTTTTTGATCAACACCATCTCATCATAATCGTCTTTGAACACTGCTCCTTCAAGGAGAGCCTTCACATCCTCTTTATTTCCTTGCGTTAGATACTCATACATCTGTGCAACACGCCGGGGTGTCTGCACCAATCCTTCCCGATCAGGATTTTCACCGATTTTTACGAGCAATTCCCGAATTAATGTTTCCATTGACTATTCCATCGTTTATCGTAAGTATTTTTTTGCTGATGTTATGACGGTTGTTATTGCATTTTCAAGTGAGCTGTTCTGAACGACAGCAGCCGAAGCATTCCGATGTCCACCCCCGCCAAACTCCGAAGCAAGTTCATCTACTGCAATAGTACCACTGGAGCGGAAGCTGACCTTCACCCGGTTATTCGGCTGTTCTACAAAAAGAAGAGACATTTTCACGCCCCTGACATTCCGGGCGAACTCAACAAATCCCTCAATATCTTCATACAATGCGCCCGATTTCTCAAGCATATCCAATGTAATATGCATTACTGCAATTTTCCGCTCAGCCGCCGGCCGCAGTGTTGAAAGCACACTGGCAAATAAATATGTCTTCTCCCATGAATTGTTTTCATAAAGCTGATTATACATCTTAAAATGGTCGGCACCTTTTTCAAGAAATTCTGCACCTAAATAGTGGGCTTTTGCATTCGTATTGGAAAATCTGAAACAGCCGGTATCGGTCATTACTGCAATGTACAATGCCTCAGCAATCCTCGGTGTTATCTCATATCCGCCTTTTCGAATTATCTCTTCAATCAGCTCACCAGTAGCAACCGCTTTTTCATCAATTAACAAAATATCTGCGGGAAAATGATTTGAAGAATGGTGGTCAATACAAATTCGCACCGCTTTCGTTTTTTCAATCCGCTTTCCTACCGCTCCCAACCGATGTATCTCTGATATATCAAGCACAATAATAACCTCAGCCAATTCTATGAAAGCATCACATTCAGGAGTATATTGCTTGAAAATCCTGTCAGCAGGGTCCATAAACCGGTATAACATCGGCAGTGGTGAGGCATTTATTATCCGGACTTCTTTCTGATGCAATTCCAATAGTTCGTACAAAGCAAGCTCCGAACCCAATCCGTCACCATCAGGATTAATGTGAGACGTCAAAAGGAAGCGAGTCTTGCTTCGTATTTCATTAAGAATTTGTTCTATTCTTTGAGAATGTTCATCCATAGTGCTAAAATAATCATTAATTCTTTATAGCTTTTTAGAGCAGATTCTTTAATTAAATTTAAAATTTATAGAAATATTCTTTAAAATGCAATGTCAAAAGTTCAATATAATTCACTTGCTTTTTTTTTATCATTGGATGTATATTGTACAAAAGACTATAATTGTATAAAACTATGACGATACCAGAACAAAAACGCAAAATGGTTTTGTCCAGTGCGGATAACCTTCTGAAAGCAAAATTCATGCGTCAAAACGGAGACAATGAAAATGCTCTCAAATACGCTTTAGAAGATTGCAAACTGAAAATTGCTTCCAGCAAATTCAAAGATGCATTAGCAGTAAAGGAAGAATTCAAAATCCCTGCTGAAATGATTCAACCCTCTGTCGAGAAGGCAATCAAACTTCGCATTAATCAAAACAAATATGAATTAGCCGCCCGCATCGGGAAACAGTTCGGAATTCAAAAACAGGCGTACATCGAGCCTGCTATTATTGCATTTAAATCATATATTAAACAGCAAAAATATCAGAATGCTATTAAACTGGATAAAGAATTCGAACTGCCGCGGGATGCCGTTCGAGCGCTCGTTGAAGAAGCAATTGATATGAATATAGAACGCAAACGGTACGACATGGCAACACATTTAGGAAAAACATTCAATATTAAATCCCCGAAAGTTGAGAACGCTGTAACCCAATCAATTAAACGTCACCTTTTTTTAAATAACTTCGACGAGGTGAAATCAATCATTAAAAACTTCCAATTTAATCAGGAAAAGGCAGAAAAAATTTTTATTGATGAATTCAAACGCCGGTTTGATAAAGGCGCCTTTGATGAAGCAAATTATGTCCAGAAAGCATTTACTATTGACAATGAACGGGTGCATCATATTGTTCTGCCGGTATTTAATTATCATATTGAAAAAACCCTCTTTGATGTTTCATACTCTTTAATGAAAAAGTATAAACTCCCCGAAAAACTCACCGAGCCAGTAGTTTCAAAAACCTTTACGAATCTAATTCAAAAACGCCAGTACAGCACTGCAAAAAAAGTAGCACAGGACTACGGATTCCCAAAAGAGAAATATACCGCCATTGCTACCCAGCAGTTCCTCGACCAACTCTCAAAAAATAATTTAGCAATTGCCGGAGAAATCAAAGAAGCATTCCCCCTGCCGTTCGATAAAATAAAAGATGCAATCCTTCAAAAGATGCGTGAATTCATCACTGCCGGAAATCAAAAATATGCCGATTACACAGAAAAAGAATTACTAAAAGATAACCGGGGAATCTTTTCAAAATTCTTTGGGTAAATTACAATAAAAAAACACTGAGCCTATAGTTCTAAAGCAAATTCATTAATAATAAACAACATCAATGGTGAGCGTATAAATTTCACGATTTTATTGTGTAAGGTTTGTGGTCTGTTATATATTGAGACCTTTGAAAAAATCAGTTTTCAGTCCCGAGTACTCGGGATTTATGTGGCACCCTCAAACTTGTTTGTGGGTGTTTTAAATAATAATCTGTCCAAATTCCATAATTTTTCAAAGGTCTCATATTAATTCTTTTTATTGTGATTGGTTTACTTTTGTCTTAAATTTGATTTAAGATGGAATTAATAGAAGGGATTATTGTTTTAAATTTCAAAGCAAAGCTTTTTTAACAACTTGCATACCAAGTACAATTAATAATTCGCTTCTGGAAAATTATTGCAAGGACGACTCTATCCCATTGACGAAAAATGACTTAAGCGGAATTGTGTGTGGAGTGTTATCTGGAATAAAGAACAGAAATCGTTTTTATCTGGTCATGCCTGAGGCAGATCCGCCTCTGGCGGAAAACCATATAAAAAGAAGTTGGGTGGCGCTTGTACTACTGGTTCAATCGTAATACAGGGGAATCAAAAATGAATTTGAAAGCCATCGTTCGCATTTACGCCCGTGATATTCGACCTCAAGCTCAAGCCGAATTGGATTGGTTTCGGCGGCAATCCACTATGGAGTCGGCTATCGAACAGGCGGCACTTGCCACCAACAGCAAAGGCAAGAGATACTCGCACCAGCGCAGGCTCAAAAAGACTGCTCTCGAAGAAGCACGCCGAGTTCTGTTGATGAATTCAAAAACTATCGCGCAGTCCAAGAGCTTCGATGATCTGTTTTCGCTGGTCGAGACAATGGTTGAGCCAATTACTGGCATTGGCGAACTCTACATTTATGACATAAGTCTGCGTATCGGCGCAAAGCTGCATTTGCTACCGACAAAAGTATACCTCCATGCAGGAACACTGAAAGGTGCGCGAGCTCTCGGCTTTGAGGGTAGAGTTCGGACACTCAAGATGTCGGAGATGCCTTCGGAACTCCGGCAACTTGAACCGCACGAGATTGAGGATGTGCTTTGTATCTTCAAGGCCGACTTGAAGGCGGTGGATGTGAAATACACAAAGGATGAAATAACCAAGCGCAGTTGGTGCGGTTAGTAATGCACCACCCAACAAATCGCTGCAGCCAACCCACTAATAGAGAGTCGTCTTGCTGCCACTCTCGGTCTTGTAACATGTCTTTGGTTGTTGGGTGTTGTGTTTCACCCGTGGGCGACTGATTCGCGTGCTGTTAGGCATAAAATATTATGAAATTATTACACCTAAAAATTGCATGTTATTTATATAATCAATTTACTGATTACGATAGCAGTTACTTAAAATTATCAAAAGAATATCCAAATTTAGACCTAACCCAAACCTCACAGATAAAAGCTCTTATTGAATGGCTTCGTTCTTGGGGGTGTCGGCAATTTAAAAAAGACAATGAAGCTATATCAATTAATAGCATAAAGAATTGGTATAAATCAAAAGAATCAAAAATGCCAAGTAGGAATGATTATTTAATAGATTATGATTTAGTCAAGAATGAAGGGCTAATAATTGAAATTTTTAATGACTTATCAAGACGCAAAGCCGCAACAAAACTGATGAAAAATTGCGAAATCACTGTTTCTATCGGTCCTGTGGGAACTGCTAAAACATTATTTGCATTACGACCAAATCTTTTTTCTCCGTGGGATACGCCGATATATAATAAATTCCAATTGGAAGGTAATGGTTTTGGATACGTCAAGTATCTTTCAAAAATTCAAAAGGAATTGAAAGAGATTAGAGATAGTTTAAAAACGACTAATATAGAATGGAATGAGTTGTTTAAATATTTAGGAAAACAACATAATTCTTATCCTAAGTTGATTGATGAATACTATTGGATTACAATAACGAATAAATGTGATCCTTCTGAAATTGAAAATTTTTGCAATAAAAAAAATGCCTAACAAGTCAATAGAGCGGATTTTTTAAGCGACTAAATCCGCTCCAAAAACCTCTCATTTTTATGTTGGATATAAGAGAAAATGACCTCGAATTTGACAATTTCAGGAATTCGGGGACATAATACTTATTTCGCTGTTTTCTCTGGGAATTAAAACCTTACGGTTCTGCCGTATCGTTTACCCCGGCAGAGCCGAAAAATACGCTCGCCGTCTTTGTGGCGAGCCAGGACAGAGACCGGGCACAAGATAATTACCACCTCCGTGCTACACTGCTCCAGAATTCTGCTCCTAATTCCCAATACTTTTGTGTCATTGCCCGGCAGAAACTGTTTGTATACTGCGTTAACAGTGCATTTGCCTTTTCCGGGTCTGTTTTATAAATTTCAAGATACTGCTTTTCAAGATTAGGGACTTCCGTAAATGCCTTGTCTTCAAATTCTTTTACTGTCTTGTCGAGTATCGGTTTTGTCTGTCCCCAGATAATAACAGCCAAACGTTCAGTACTGCGGAACGCCCAGGCGGCAGAATCAGTTCGATACCGACGATGAGCACCGTTATTAAAATCCGGCGGCAATTCCGTTACACCGGCAAAAATCGGCGCCCTCGGTGACATCGCCGGATGCTGCCATCCAAACCAGCATATTCCTCCGACTGCATCCGGAAGCCAGCCCCGCGCTTGTATCACCGTAGAATATGCACATGTCTCTACCGCAATCGGGCGAAACCGCTCAATTGTACCGGGTTTTATCGAATTAATTAAATTCTGCATATCACTGTTCATCCATGGTGATACAACCGGGCTTGCAACCATTTCCCCCTGCCTGTTTCTCACCTTTAGATTTTTAAGCATATCATATTCCGTTCCTGTATAGGTCTCCCGAAATAACGCCATAATATCTCTTGGAGATACCTTTTTTTCCGGTTTTATAGAAAACGGCAGTTCATCTGCATCAAATTTTAACTTCAATGATGGGGCAAGGGTACTTAATATCCAGTATTCACGAATTCCAAACGGTTTACTTCCGCTATATGCTTTCCAGAATTTAAACTTCTCCCCACTTTTAGGATTATACCACCCCATTTCTTCAGCCAGCGAGAATACATTGTCAGAAGCCATATAATAATCAGGCTTGCTTAAATCAATCTCTGCAATGCGGGGAATATTCGCAGAAACGCCGACCTGATCGTCCGGAATACGAACCGCCGCCCATACTGCGCCAATTCTATCCCTCCCTGGTCCCATTATTTCAAGTTGCCATGCCTCATTGACGTCAATAAATGTTAAACACTCACCGGTATCATTGTATCCATATTCTTTTACTAAATTTCCTATCAGCCGGATAGCATCACGTGCAGTTTTTGTCCGCTGAAGAGCAAGCCGGCAAAGCTCTTCAATCGGCAAGAGCCCTTTGCGGCTTTGCAATTCCCGCCTGCCGCCGATGGTTGTTTCCCCGATACCAAGCTGATACTCATTCATACAAGGATATGCCGTGTTAAGATATGCAAAGGTTTCTTCAGCTTGAGGAATCTCTGTGGTTTTTTCAAGAAACCGTAAATCCCCGGCAAATTCAGGACCTTTTGTATTATTGTAAATCGCTGTCATTGCGTTGGGACTATTTTTGGAATGCTGAACGATATTTGCCCATGTCCTGTCTCCAAATGCATCACAGGTATGAGAGGTCATTACCGAACCATCAGTTGAAGCAAGTTTCCCAACAAGTATACTGGTACAGCTCTGTTCCAGTTCTGAAGAAACCTGAACCGCCGTCTTATCCAGGGAAAAAATAAAAAACAATGTAAAAACAATACTCAGTCCCGTTAAAAATGGGAGTAAACGGGATTTCCGAAAGAAACATTTACCAAGTTTATTCATTTTTCCTCCTCTTTGAAATGTAATTTTTAGGTTTTTAATTGAAATTGTTTTCTAAATCGGCTGTTCCAGAGACGAGGCATTGCTTCGTCTCTCCGAATAAAACTCCAGAAGAAAAAGGAAATATTAATACTTGTTAAATAATTGTCCCCATTTCGTAACTTCAAATTGTTTAACTACCCTTTTTCCAAAAATCGGATACCAGAAATAATCGTGATAGACCGCTGAACTAAAAACAAAAATATACACAAATTTAGAATAGAATAAAAGGATTCCTTACTATCACAAATTGAACTTGGAATGGACGGACAGGTTACAATTATCACCTGAGTTGATAGATAATCGGGCGGTACCTCGGTTTTGGCACCGGCTTCCCAGCGCTAATCGCTGTTTCAATCCACGCCAACTTCGCTTTTTCCACCTCTTTTAGTGCTTCTTCCGGTGTCTTGCCAAAAGCGGAGCACGAATCTAAATCAGGAATGTCTGCAATATAACCCTCGTCTTCTTCACTGTAAAAGATATTTATATGAAAATCGCTCATATTTCATTCTCCAATTTAAGATTATAACGCTCAATCAGGCGTAAAAACTGACGAATCTGATAGGGTTTTGCTTCTCCCTTTACGTCCTGAAGATTTAAAAGTTCCGGAATATCATGATGTATATAAATGTGATGACTTCCGCTTTTGCGTGCTTCTTGAAAACCAAAACCTGTAGCTAAATTTTGCATATCTGTAAATGCAACATTTCCCAGCTTTCCAGCAATGAGTCTTTTAAGTAGTTTCTTACGATGCATAGAAAATAAAATGAGATTTGACAATAAAATTTTTAAAATTTACAAAACACATCTTAAAGAGTCAAGTAATTTGACTTTTATACCATCCTATCTTCTGTATTATAGGTAAACTCCTTTTTATCTTTACAAGTAAGGAATATTTTTCCTCTTCACTTCAAGTAAAATTAAAGATTTTCCTATAGAGTACATGGGATAAAAAAGAATATTTATCGTATCCCTGAATTTGGAAACTCATTAATACTTTTTAAATAACTGCCCCCATTTCGTAACTTCAAATTGTTTAACCACCCTTTTCCCAAAAATCGGATACCAGAAATAATCGTGATAGACCGCTGAACCAAAAACAAAAATATACACGAACGGGGTATGGAAAAAGAATTTTTGAAACCGTTTGAGCGGGCCGAACCATAATAAATCACCTACTCTGCTTGCTAAATTATCCCCTACAGTAAAACGAAAGTTAACCGATGATATGTCTTCACCAACAATCTCAATATCGCGCACATCGCCGACACCCAATCCTACCTGATGTGCTAAATTAATATACTTTATTGAAAGCGGTTCAAACCCCATCATCTTTGCTGAAACAGCATCTATCGCCACCTGGTCACCACTCGCAAGAATATAATCTTTCTCAACTGGTTTCAGCGTCCTGGGTCCGGGTCCACTTCCACAAATCGTCCCATCCATCATCGCAAATATACCGGAATGAATCTCTTTTTGAATCTGCAACAAATCAACAAGTGTCTCGTGAATGACACTGTGCGTATAATGCCTGCGGGTATTCAAAAGCCCGCCGAAGGCGTTCTTCATTGCGCCAGTCGTGGTTGTATAGATATGCGTTTTCATCGTTGGCAGATGAACAATGTTTTTCCCGATGAAATACGACGGGATTTTAATCCCTTCCGGATATATTTTATGCAGGGCGAGCATTCCCGCTTTCGGTTTATAAATCTCCCACGTTATATCTCTTTTTTCAAAATTATATAATTTCGGTATGGTATATTTCTCAAATATGGGATTAAATTTATTGAATATTTCACCTTTTAAAGCATTTGTTACGACAGTATTATTTTCTACGGCGACAATATCGTTACAGCCGATTTTTTTCAGCCGGCGGATGACACCCTCTAACTGCCACGGAGTCGTGTTTGAAGATGGATAATAAAAATGCCACGATACGTTGGATTTTACTATTGTTGGATTGTTAACTGAAATGAAATTTGTATCGCCGGCTAATTCGCAAAGACGGTCTATGTCTTCCAACACCCGTTCAGGAGTAGTTTTTATTACCGCCACCTTCGATTTTCTCATACTTCATTACCTCACACTAAAATACAAAATATACAAAACAGCTCCAACATACATAAAAATATTAATTAATGTCGGTTTATCAGTCAATAAAATCAGCTCAGGATTTTCTCCCAAATCCTTTGTATATACTAAATACATATACCGGAAAATACCATAAATAACAAATGGTACCGTATAAAGAAGATTCATCGTTCCAAATTTTTGAATTGTCAAATCATCCACAGTGTATAATGTATACGCAATGAGTGTAGATGCCGCAGAAATGCTGATGAGCTGAGTCAACAGATGAGCATTATATTCTTTCAGGATTTTTCGCGTTTCCTCCTTTCCGTTATTCACCATATGCAACTCACTTAACCGCTTACTCAGTGCTAAAAACAAAGACAAAAATATTGTGCACACTAAAAGCCATTTGGATATTTCCACATCAATGACAGCCGTTCCTGCAATCACCCGAACTACAAACCCGGTGGCAATAATCAACACATCAAGAATAACAATATGTTTTAACTTCATTGAATAAAACAACATCAGTATAAAATAAAAAAGACACAGCGCACCAAATTCTCTGTCTAACAGAAAAGCACAGACAATTCCAACGATACAAAGGATACCAGCAAAAATGCCAGCGGTCACCGGTTTCACTACACCAGATGCTATGGGACGTTTGCTCTTCCGCGGGTGAATACTATCAACAGGCAAATCAAATAAATCATTAATAATATATTCACTGCTGGCAATGACACAAAATAATCCAAATGCAGTAATTGAAATATCAAGATAATGAGGTTGAAACGCATGAAGCGAAAATACCAAACCGGAAAATACTAATACATTTTTCGTCCACTGGGAAGGACGAAGCATCAGAAAATAAGATTTTACCATAGTGCATTGAGCAATATATTTTTAATATTAGCATAAATTTTGTATTTTTTTGTCTATCTCACTTCTCAACGTGTTTAGCCCGCTTCACCTGTCGTTCCCCCGAGTACTCGGGACTATGCCACTATTTTGCATCAATAATAAACAAAACAATAGATATTGTTATATTATTGGTGGCACAGACATTCCTGTCTGTGGTAAAAAATGCATTTTTACAACATAATTACAAATAATTTAAAAATACAAAAGTTTTGATATTAACATAAATATTGTGTTTTTAAAGAAGCAATAAATTAATCAACGCGATTTGCGCCGGTTTTCTTAACAAGATTGTTTGCATTTAAAAGTGAATCAAAGGTCCCTGCATCAGTCCACCAACCCTCTACGGTATGATACTCTAATTGTCCCATTTCCAGGTATTTGTTATTTACATCTGTTATTTCTAATTCTCCCCGTCGGGAGGGTTTTAATGTTCTAATAATATTAAACACCTGACTATCGTAAAAGTATATTCCGGTAACGACATTATTTGATTTTGGTTCTTTTGGCTTCTCTTCAATTTTAGCAATGCGTCCATTTTCAAATACACATACTCCGAACCTTTCAGGATGATCAACCTCTTTTAACAGAATCATCGCCCCCTTTTCCTGCTTTTCATAAGCACGGACAGCCGCAATGATATTCTTCTCAATAATGTTATCCCCCAGAATGACACAAATTTTCTCTTTATCGGAAAAAAATTCAGCTAACCGAAGAGCATCAGCTATGCCGCCTTCTCCCTTCTGATAGGTATAATTGATATGTTTCAAACCAAACTCACTCCCATTCCCCAGCAATTTTAAAAAATCACCTGCATTATTGCCGCCGGTAATGAGCAGAATATCAGCTATTCCTGCATTGACGAGGCATTCAATCGGATAATAAATCATCGGCTTGTCGTACACCGGCAGTAAATGTTTATTCGTAACGAGCGTAAGGGGATACAGCCGTGTCCCTAATCCACCTGCGAGAATAATACCTTTCATTGCACCTGACCTCTTCATTAAGTAAGTATTTGAAGTAAAACAAATTTTATTGAGACCTTTGAAAAAATCCATCAAAACGCAAACTAAAGTTTGCGGCTACCAAAAAATGAGCTTAAAATTGTTTTAAAATTGGTAGCCGCAGGCTTTTCCGCCGAAGGCGGATCTGTTTTCAGAAGCCTTCGTTAAATCAAAGATTTCTTTATTATAATATACAGAATCGTTCTCATAAAATAAATATTAATATAACACTCATTGAAAAATGAAACTCAAACAAAAAAAGGCAACAGGTATGTCGCCTTTATATATAATAAACGTAATCAATAGCAAGGAAAAATACTGTTATGCTTCTTTTTTCTCCTCTACCGGTATAGGGGTCTCCTGCGTTTTAGCTTCTTCTTTTTCTTTTTCTTTCTTTTCTTTTCGTTTTCGACGTTTTTCTTCGCTTTCTTCTTTCCGTTTCTTATAGACATTCTCAAATCCAATAAGCTCAATTAATGCCATCTCAGCCGCATCAGTTCTGCGCTGACCGATTTTCGTAATGCGCGTATATCCACCGGGGGTATTTGCGTATTTGGGCGCAATATCAGCTATCAACTCCCGCACTGCATCTTTTTTTGTCAGTTGTTTTAAAATTAAACGGCGCGCATGTAAACTGCCAACGCGCGCCTTCGTTATCAACCGTTCAATGTAACTACGAAGTGCTTTAGCTTTTACGACTGTCGTTTTAATCTTTTTATATTGAATAAGCGCTGCGGCTAAATTTGCCAGTAACGCACGCCGATGGCTCGGTGTTCGGTTTAACCGACGTACACTTTTTCGATGTCTCATACAGCTCCATCCAACTTTCTAATTATCACCTTCACGAATATATTTATCTATCTTCATTCCAAAATGCAATCCCCGCTCTTCCAGTATCTTCGTCAGCTCGGTCAATGATTTCCGACCAAAGTTACGGTATTTCAACATCTGTCCTTCATCTTTTGCAACAAGGTCGCCTATCGTTTTTATATTCGCTGCCTTAAGGCAGTTATACGACCTGACTGATAATTCCAATTCATCAACGCTCATTTTCAAGAGCTTCCGTATCCGCAAGATCTCTTCATCTATTTCCGATTCTTCAATCGCTTCCGGCTCAATATCAAAATTAATGAACAATAATATGTGATCTTTTAAAATCTTACCGGCATAGGTCAAAGCATCATCAGGAGTAACACTGCCATCAGTTTCTATCTCAAGGATTAGTTTCTCGTAATCAATCCGCTGACCAACACGAGTGGGCTCAACAATCGTTTTAACAGATAACACCGGAGAAAAAATTGAATCTATAGGAATAGTGCCAATTGGCTGGTCGAGAATTTTATTTTCTTCAGCAGTTATATATCCTCTTCCCCTCCCGATTTTTATCTCGATACCGAAATCGGCCTGGCTGTTCATCGTTGCAATAAGCATATCGGGATTTAATATCTCAAAATCGTTTGTATTTTTCCCTATATCACGAGCATAAAAAATTCCTGCACCTTTAAAGTTGAGATATACCTTTTCAGGGCGCTTATTAACGAGCTTAATACGAACTTCTTTTAAATTTAAAATGACTTCGGAAATATCTTCCCGAACCCCCGGAACAGTAGAGAATTCATGTTGGACGGAATCTATCTTTATTGAGGTAATTGCAGCCCCCGGTAGTGATGATAATAACACCCGGCGAAGCGCATTTCCTATAGTCGTGCCGAAACCCCGTTCAAGCGGCTGGACGATGAATCGTCCAAATGTTACGGAATAGGTAGATTCATCTAATTCAATTTTCTCTGGCATTGTTAAGGTTGTGGCATTCATCCCACACTCTCCTTTAAAAAATACCTACAGGATTAACGAGAATACAATTCAACAACAAACTGTTCCTGAATATTGAGCGGAACTTCCATTCGTTCTGGAATCTCTAAAAATATACCGGTCATATTCGCCTTATCCAGCTCCAGCCACGGATATGGTCTTGCATCTTTTACCCGACGCATTGCAGAATGCAATACTTCCAATTTCCTGCTCTTTTCCCGTACTTTAATCTGATCTCCTGGTGATACTAAATATGAAGGAATATCAATAATATTGTCATTGACAAGAAAATGTCTATGCCGCACAAGTTGCCGGGCCGCCTGACGGGAAGTTGCAAATCCTAACCGATAGATAACATTATCAAGACGTCGCTCTAATAATTTCACCATATTCTCGCCAGTAACACCTTTTAACCGTTCGGCTTTAAGAAATGTTGTGCGAAATTGCTTTTCCATTAACCCATAGATTTCTCGTATTTTTTGTTTTTCACGAAGCTGTATGCCATAATCTGACACTTTGAAGCGTTTATTTTTCCCGTGCTGTCCGGGCGGATACCCACGGCTTTCAAAAGTACATTTGCTTGATGTACAGCGCGATCCTTTGAGAAATAATTTTTCACCTTCTCTCCGACATATTTTGCACACTGGTTCTGTATAACGACCCATATATACTCCAAATCCTTATATAGAATTTTCTAATTTATTCCCTGCATTATACACGGCGTTTCTTTGGCGGACGACACCCATTATGCGGGATTGGAGTTACATCACGAATTGCAGTAATTTCTAATCCCGCTGCCTGGAGAGCACGAATAGCGGCTTCACGACCGGCACCTGGTCCTTTCACCAATACTTCAACTTTCCGCAATCCCACGTCCATTGCAACTTTCGCACACGTTTGCGCTGCAAGCTGGGCAGCGAATGGCGTATTTTTTCGTGAGCCTTTAAACCCGACTGTTCCAGCCGATGCCCAGGAGATTACATTTCCATATACATCGGTTAATGACACAATAGTATTATTAAAGGTTGATTTTATATGCGCCAAACCGTTTGCATCTACTTTATCTTTCTTTTTGGTAACTCTTTTTTTTGGTGCTGCCACGCCGTTCTCCTTTTATAAATACCATCTCTTTATTTTTTCTATTTCTTTCTACCGCCAATCATTCGTCTTCGTCCCTTCCTGGTACGAGCATTGGTTTTCGTGCGTTGTCCCCGAACCGGCAATCCGCGACGGTGACGCAATCCGCGGTAGCATCCTATATCCATTAACCGTTTTATATTCATCTGCACCTCAGTGCGCAGAGTACCCTCAACTTTATAATTAGCCTGAATATTCGCACGTATCGCATTAATCTGCTCATCCGTCAAGTCGCGAATCCGAATATCTTCACTGATAGTACAGTCTTTCAGAATCTTCTGTGCTAATGGTTTCCCAATACCGAATAAATATGTTAATCCGATGACCGCTCGCTTATCCTTCGGCAGGTCCACTCCAGCTATACGAGCCAATACGACCTCCTTATATTCTAATACTTTGTTCTATTATTATCCCTGACGCTGTTTATGGCGTTTGTTTTTACATATTACGTGAATAATACCTTTACGCTTGATAATCCGGCAGTTATCGCATATTTTTTTAACCGATGAACGTACTTTCATAGTGATGCTCCCTCTAGTTCCGAATTATTTATACCGATATACAATTCTTCCTCTGGTTAAATCATACGGTGACAGCTCTAACGCAACCTTATCTCCAGGCAATATTTTAATAAAGTGCATCCTCATTTTCCCAGAAATATGCGCCAGTATTTCATGCCCATTCTCAAGCTTTACCCGAAAAGAAGCGTTCGGCAGTGTTTCGGTAATAGTGCCGTCAACTTTTATCGCTTCTTCTTTTGCCACCGTTTTATCTCCCCAATGTTAAAATTGCTGGTCCATTTTCAGTTACTGCTACCGTATGCTCAAAGTGTGCCGATGGCCGTCTGTCTTCCGTTACCACTGTCCAACCATCAGCAAGTGTCTCAATTTTATACGTTCCCGCATTGACCATCGGCTCTATTGCAAAAACCACTCCCGGAAAAATGCGCGGAGAAATCCTTCGATGTTCATCAACAAAATTGGGTATCTCAGGTTCTTCATGCAGTTGTGTACCGATTCCATGCCCGACTAAATCCCGAACAACTGAAAATCCCGCTGACTCTACCCTCATTTGTATTGCCTGCCCGATATCTGAAATATGGTTTCCTTCTATCGTTTGTTCTATTCCCTTCTGTAATGCTTCCTCTGTTACCTGTATCAGCTTTGCCTTTTCCGCAGTGATTGTACCAATCCGAAATGTCCGCGCCGCATCAGCAAAATATCCGCCGTATTCAATCCCAATATCTATGCTAATAATCTGTCCTTCTCGAATTATCCGTT
>Ga0315291_10000896_pt1 | contig 39835 bp, 30 predicted proteins | sample YL17G12_20_MG_FD_203070 | JGI IMG/M metagenome (GOLD analysis project Ga0315291, IMG submission 203070) | Sediment microbial communities from Yellowstone Lake, YNP, Wyoming, USA - YL17G12_20 | ecosystem: Environmental > Aquatic > Freshwater > Lake > Sediment | place: USA: Wyoming | collected...
TATTGTTGAAAGGGACGTAAGGGACGTAAGGGACGTTTGGTGCTATTGTTGAAAGGGACGTAAGGGACGCAATGGACGAAATGGGCAAATGAAGATCACGACGTCCGCGTTCACCAATCGGACAGACCATTACGTCCCTTATGTCCCCTACATCTCTTACGTCTCACGTCCCCTCGTTCATCCATGCTCCTGGAACAATATAACCAATATTTTGGTAACTACAAAATAATTATTAATACCTCATTCCATGGCGGTCCGACGATATGACGCAGACCGAGGTGGAGAGGGCATTGGCCGCCCTCGGGAGGGGCGAGTTCGTCCTGGTGTACGACTCGGACCGGCGCGAGCGCGAGACCGACCTGGTGATACCCTCCGAGTTCGTGTCGTTCGAGGCCATCCGGCGGATGCGCCAGGACGGCGGCGGGCTGATATGCACCACGGTGCCGGCGCCCGCCTGGTCACGCCTGGGCATACCATTCCTGGCCGACCTCTTCCACGAGGGACGGGAGCGCCACCCGCTGCTCGCGGAGCTGGTCCCCGACGACATCCCCTACGACACAAAGTCGGCGTTTGCGATAACCATCAACCACCGCAAGACTTTCACCGGCATCACCGACCGGGACCGGGCCCTCACCATCTCGAATTTCGCCCAGATGGTCCGCGAGGCCATCGGGTCCGAGGGCCCGGACGAGGAGCTGCGGCGCACCTTCGGCCAGCTCTTCCGGGCACCGGGCCACGTGACGCTGCTCAACGCCTCCGACGGACTGCTCTCCGTCAGGTCGGGTCACACCGAGATGGCGACCGCCCTCGTCCAGTCGGCCGGGCTCATCCCGTCGGCCACCATCTGCGAGATGATGGGCGACGACGGCCGGGCGCTCGCCAAGGAGCTCGCCGCCGGCTACGCCCGGGACAACGGGCTCGTCTTCCTCGAGGGCGCCCAGGTCAAGGAGTTCTGGGACAGCATCAGCGGCGGCGCCCCGGCCAATGCCCGTGCCAGGGGCACGGCAGGAGTGATCCAGAATGGCAGGTAGGGCACCGGCCGCCGGGAAGCGAAAAAGGCCCAGGACGGTCCTGGCCACCGGCGTGTTCGATATCCTTCACCCGGGCCACCTCTACTATCTGGCGGAGGCGCGCAAGCTGGGCGACCGGCTCGTTGTCGTGGTGGCCCGTGACGAGACCGCGATGAGGCTCAAGCGCCAGCCCGTCGTACCCGAGCACCTGCGGCTGGAGATGGTTTGCGGCCTCAAGCCCGTGGACGAGGCGGTGCTGGGCGACCGCGACGACTTCTATCGAGTGGTCGAGACCATCAAGCCCGATATAATCGCCATCGGCCACGACCAGCGCCACGACCCCGAAAAGATACGCTCGGAGCTGGAGAAGAGGGGCCTGAAGGCCGAGGTGGTCCGCCTGCCGTGCCTGAAGCACGATCTGATGGCGACGAGGCGCATAATCGAAAGGATACTGGAGGCGTTCGGACGCCCGCCCGCCAGCGAACAAGCGCTGGAGGAGTTGGACGAATGAAATTGATCGGCGTCGTGGATACCACGTTCGCCCGCTTCGACATGGGCGGCGCCGCCTGCGCCGAGCTGAAATCGGCCGGAACGGGCTTCCGGATAGTACGCCGGACGGTCCCGGGAATGAAGGACCTGCCCGTCGCCGCCAAGAAGCTCATAGTCGACGAGGGGTGCAGCATCGTCATCGCGCTGGGCATGCCGGGCGGGAAGGAGATCGACCGCATGTGCGCCCACGAGGCCTCCACGGGACTTATCAGGGCCCAGCTGGACACGGGAACGCACATCATCGAGGTGTTCGTGCACGAGGACGAGGCCGGAAGCGAAAAGGAGCTGGCCCAGCTTGCCGACAAGCGGAGCCGCGAGCACGCCCTCAATGCATACTGGATGCTCTTCCGGCCGGAAGAGCTGGCCCGCCGCGCCGGCACCGGGCAACGCCAGGGCTACGCCGACGCCGGGAGGCTCCGGGAATGATAGCTAGAAACCCCGGACTTCAGTCCGGGGTACTTCAACATAGCAAAGCGTGGAAGCCCCGCACTTCATTGCGGGGAGGCAGCAGTCCTGGAAGTTTGATGGCGGATCGTATGGATCGATAGGGAGGTACAAACCATGAAAATCGGTATAGTCGTGTCTGAGTTCAACTTCGACATAACGCAGATGATGCTGGAGCAGGCCAGAACGCATGCCCGGTTCCTGGGGCTGGAGATCACCAAGGAGGTCTTCGTGCCCGGCGTTTTCGACATGCCGCTTGCGATAAAGGAGCTCGTGAAGCGCAAGGACGTCGACGGGGTCGTCACATTGGGGGCCGTCATCGAGGGCGAGACCGAGCACGACCAGATAGTCATCCAGCAGGCGAGCCGCAAGATAACCGACCTTGCCGTCGAGTACGACAAGCCCGTGTCGCTGGGCATCTCCGGCCCGGGCATGACCCGCCTCCAGGCGCAGGACAGAATCGAGAAGGCCAAGTCGGCCGTCGAGGCGGTCTTCAAGATGTACAAGGCGCAGATGGGCGCGCGCATGTGATGCTAAGGGTACAAGGGAAGGGTATAATGGTACAAGGGTACAAGGGTACAAGGGTACAAGGGTACAAGGGTGCAGGGGTGGATGGGTGACGCTGCGGGCATTCGTCTCGTCCCTTGCACCCTTCCACCCTTGCACCCTTCCACCCCCGTCCACCAGGTGATGTTGAGTGCGCGATAATGTCGGAAAGGGCCTGACGCACGGGCTCGAGGTCGAAGATATCCTCAACAGGCTCAGGACGCTTGCCGACCCGGAGGCCGTGAAGGGGATGGAAAGCTTCGGCATCAACCCGAAGAACACGCTGGGGGTTTCCATGCCGGCCATACGAAGGCTGGCCCGCGACATCGGCCGGGACCACCTGCTGGCCGCGGGGCTGTGGGAATCCGGCGTGCACGAGGCCCGCATCCTGGCCGGCCTGGTCGACGACCCGGGCCAGGTCACCGAAGGACAGATGGAGCGCTGGGTCTTCGATTTCGATTCGTGGGACGTTTGCGACCAGGTCTGCATGGGCCTTTTCGACCGGACGCCGTTCGCCTACGAGAAGGCGCTCGAGTGGAGCCGCCGGGATGAGGAGTTCGTGAAGAGGGCGGGGTTCTCCCTCATGGCCTCGCTCGCTGTCCATGACAAGAAGGCCGACGACGCCAAATTCCTGCGTTTCCTGCCGGCCATCCTGAAGGCATCCGGAGACGACCGCAACTTCGTGAAGAAGGCAGTCAACTGGGCGCTGCGCCAGATAGGCAAGAGGAGCCTGGTCCTTCACGGCCCGGCCGTGAAGGCCGCAAGGGAGATCATCGCCCTGGGCACCCGGAGCGGCCGGTGGATCGCTTCGGACGCCCTCCGGGAACTGGAGTCAGGCGCGGTCGAATCCAGGCTACGGAAGAAGAACCGGCCGCCCCCGACCAAAACCTAGATAAACGCGGATTGCCTAAGCGTCCGGGCCAATCGGGGGGCATTGAATATGTCGGGAGTGAGCAGGAGCAAGGGAGGCTTAGCGCCGGAGGGCCATCCGATCCATACCTTGATGGAAGAGCATGCCATCATACTCGATTTTGCGCTCAAGCTCCGGCTGGCGGCCGAGAACCTTCAGAAGGCCCGTGGGACCGACACGATGGAGAGATTGATGGAGAACATCGACCACCTGGTCGACCATCTGCGCGAGTCCGAGAACCACTACGTGCGGGAGGAGAACGTCCTGTTCCCGCACATGGAGAAGCACGGCATCGAGGGGCCGCCGGCCCAGATGTGGAACGAGCACAACCAGATACGCGAGGTCAAGAAGCGGCTCTACGCCCTGGCGGAGCAGGAGAGCCCCAAGGACCCGGTCAAATTCAAAAAGGAGATGCTGGAAACGGCTGTCGGGCTTTCGGACCTGCTATCGATGCACTTCAACAAGGAGAACACCGTCCTTTTCCCCATGGCGCTCCAGGCGATCGAGGCGGGCGAGTGGGAAGACATATCCGCGGGCTTCGACGACATCGGCTACGGCGTGTTCCGGCCGATAGGCGCCCGCGGGACGGGGGAGCGGAAGGAGCCGGCCGGGAAGAAGGCGGCGCTGGAGGTCTCGGGAGACCGGATAGTCTTCGAGACCGGGAGCTTCACGCGCGAGGAGCTCGAAGCGATGCTGGACACCGTACCCTTCGATATGACATTCGTCGATGCGAAGGAGCAGGTGCGCTACTTCTCCAACTCGAAGGAGCGTATCTTCCCGCGTACGAAGGCCATCATCGGCCGCAAGGTGCAGAACTGCCACCCGCAGAAGAGCTTTCCCGTCGTCCAGAAGATTCTCGACGACTTCAAAACGGGCAAACGGGATGTGGCCGAGTTCTGGATAAAAGCCGGCGAGAAGATGGTCCACATACGCTACTTCGCCCTGCGGCGCAACGGCAAGTTCCTGGGCACAGTGGAGGTCTCGCAGGATATCGCGCCAGTCAGGAAACTGCAGGGCGAAAAACGGCTGCTGGACTGATTGAAATGGACCCGAACTCGTTTTATAAGATACCGTGCGGGATGTACATCGTGAGCACAGCGTATGATGGAAAGCTCAACGGGCAGATAGCCAATGCCGTGGTGCAGGTGACGGCCGAGCCGCCCAAAATAATGGTCAGTCTCAACAAGCAGAACCTCACCTGCCAGCTGTGCCAGAAAAGCGGCGTTTTTTCCATGACGGTGCTGGAGAAGGACACCCCCATGACGTTCATCGGGCGGTGGGGCTTCAAATCCGGCCGGGACACTGACAAGTTCGACGGCGTGGGATACCGGATGGGCAAAAACGGCAGCCCCATCGTGCTGGACCACGCCATCGCCTGTTTCGAAGCGAAGGTCACCGCCAGCCTGGACGCCGGGACGCACCTGGTGCTGGTAGGCCAGGTCACCGAGGCCGAGATCATCCGCGACGAGGAGCCGATGGACTATGTCTATTATCGTACCGTGAAGAAGGGGCTCACCTCGAGATTCGCTGCAAGCTACCAGGCGAAGCCAAAGGAAGAAGGCGCAGGGCGCGAGGCGCAGGGCGCAGGGGTCGCTCCGGCCGCCCCGATGTCGGTTCCGCCGCTTGCCGCGCCGGCGCGCTACCGCTGCAACGCCTGCGGCTACGTCTACGACCCGGCCCTCGGGATCCCCGATGCGGGGATCAAGCCCGGGACGGCCTTCGAGGGCCTGCCGGCGGACTGGAGATGCCCGGTGTGCGGGGCCGGAAAGGACCGGTTCACCGCCCTGCCGGGTTGAATTGGTGCCAGATTTGTTAATATGTTTATATAACCAGAACGAATCGCCGGAAACGCTCATCTGATGCGAGATGAAACACGATTGGAGGTATTGACATGGCAGCTAAAAAGACCAAGGGAGCAAGGAAGCCAGTGAAGAAGCCCGTGAAAAAGCCCGTGAAAAGGCCAGTGAAAAAGCCGGTGAAGACGCCGGTGAAGAAGCAATCCAAGAACGAGCTGGTATGCAACGACTGCGGCATGATAGTCGTCGTCGAGGACCAGTGCGGGTGCGGCTGCGTGCCGACCTGCTGCGGCTCGCCGATGGTGGCGAAGAAGTAGGGGGGCTCCAAATGAAGAACATCAAGGGCAGCCAGACCGAGCAAAACCTTCTGGCATCATTTGCCGGGGAATCCCAGGCAAGGAACCGCTACACCTACTTTTCCTCGGTGGCCAAGAAGGAGGGCTTGGAGCAGATATCGGGTATATTCGCCGATACGGCCGACAACGAGAAGGAGCACGCCAAGCGCTTCTTCGGCCTTCTCCAGGGCGGGGAGGTCACCATCACCGCCGGCTACCCGGCCGGGATGATAGGGACCACCGTCGAGAACCTCAAGGCCTCGGCGGCCGGCGAGAACATGGAGCACACCACTCTCTACCCGGGGTTCGCCGAATGCGCCGAGAAGGAGGGCTTCTCCGAGGCGGCGCTGCTGTGGCGCAACATCGGCAAGGTCGAAATCGGCCACGAGAAGCGCTACCTGGCCCTGCTTGCCAACCTGGAGAAGGGCTGCACATTCAAGCGGGACACGAAGGTCCGCTGGCGATGCCGCAACTGCGGCTTCATCCACGAGGGCACGGATGCCCCCGGGAAATGCCCGGCGTGCGCCCATCCGCAGGCCTACTTCGAGGTGTTCAACGACATATACTGAGGGCCGAAGGCGCAAGGGACAAGGCACAAGGGGCAAGGGAGCACCGGGGGTCAAGGCGCCTTGCCCCTTGCTCCTTGCCCCTCGTGCCTTCTTTTTTCCATTTCTATATATTCTATATATCCAATATAGGTCGCCATATTTATCGTGCGGTATCTATTAATTCAACGGCCACTATTTAGAAGTCGAAGGGGAAAGGAAATGGGACTGAAGGCGTGGCTCATCCCGCAGGAGATGAAGTTCTTCGACCTGCTGGAGAGGCAGATGGAGATCGTCAGGGAAGGCACCGGCATCCTCCACGATATGGTGGAGGACAAGGAAGGGAAGGGGCCGAGCCACTACCAGAAAAAATTGCGCAAGGTGGAGCACCAGGGCGACGACACCGTCCACGAGGTCTACCACGCCCTGAACCAGACGTTCATCACGCCCATAGACCGCGAGGACATCATCGCGCTCACCTCGCGCATGGACGACATCCTCGACCACATGAACGCCGCCACCCGCCGGATGGTCATCTACGCCGTGGACCCGCGGAAGGACGATGTCATCAAGAACTTCTCGCGAATACTGTGCGAGAGCACCGAGCAGCTCATCAAGGCGCTGCACAGCATCCGCCACCTGCCGGCGGGAAAGGACACGGACCGGTACATGCGCCACATCCACAGGCTGGAGAACGAAGGGGACGACGTCCACCTGGAGGCGTTGGGAAGCCTGTTCAACGGCATGGGCCTTGACCCGGTGACCATCATGAAGCGCAAGGAGATCTACGACATGCTCGAGCAAGCCACGGACCGCTGCGAGGACGTGGCCAACGTCATAGGGGATATCGTTGTAAAACACGCCTGAGGGTCTTTATGGAAACGGACGGCATGCTTTCACCCGACGAGGTGAACTGAGATGGAGGAGCTCACGATGGTTGTCGTGGCGCTTGCCTTCTCGTTCGACTTCGTCAACGGGTTCCATGACGCCGCCAACGCCATAGCCACAATCGTCGCCACGAAGGTGCTCACCCCGATCCAGGCCGTGACCATGTCGGCCGTCGGGAACTTCACGGGGATGCTATTTGGCACGGTCATCGGGGTGCTCATCGCCAAGACAATAGGGAAAGGGATCATAGACACTCACCTGATAAACGGCTGGACCGGGGTGTGGCTGATCCTGGCGGTCCTGGTAGGGGCCATCGCCTGGGACCTCATCACCTGGTTGCTGGGACTGCCCACCTCGTCGAGCCACGCGCTGGTCGGCGGCCTAGTCGGCGCCGGGCTCGCGCTGGCCGGCACCGGGGCCATTCTGGGCCCGGACCCCGCGTCGGTGGCGGAGTTCCTCATAGTCACGGGGACCGGCGGGCTCATCGGAGCTGTCCTGTGGGGCATCCTGTGGGCGCGCTCCCGCGAGGGCAGTCTCCCGCGGAGCCTGGCGTTCGGCTTCGCCGGCGGGGCGGTCATCTCCGGCGCGGTTGCCGGTTGGTTCCTTCAAAAGCACCTGCTGGGGCTGATGACCACGGTGATATTCATGGTCCTGTCGCCGCTCATCGGCATGGGCGTGGCCTACCTGCTGACATCGGCCACGATGCACGCCCTCCGCAAGAAGAAGGCCCGGGTGGTCAACTGGTATTTCCGCAAGCTGCAGCTTGTTTCGTCCTTCTTCTACTCGGTGATGCACGGCACAAGCGATGCCCAGAAGGTCATGGGCATCATCACCATCGTGCTAGTGTTCGACGGCTCGCTCTCAACCTTCGAGGTGCCCCTCTGGGTCATCATCGGTTGCCATGCGGCCATCTCGCTGGGAACGTTCTTCGGCGGTTGGAAGATAGTCAAGACCATGGCCTCGAAGATAACCGCGCTCCAGCCGTACCAGGGGTTCTGCGCCGAAAGCGGCGGCGGGCTGGTACTGGTGATGAACGCCATCTTCGGCATCCCGGTGAGCACGACCCATGTCATCTCGTCCTCCATAATGGGCGTGGGTGCTACCAAGCGGCTCTCGGCCGTTCGGTGGGGTGTGGCGCGCTCGGTCATTTGGGCCTGGATACTGACCATCCCGATGACCGCACTGCTTTCGTACAGCGTATTCTGGGCCATCCGCCTGAGCGGGGCGGTCTAGCGCCGCATCGTTATTTAATAACCGGAAAGCAATCCGGGACACGGCGTTCACCCAACCCGGAACCGGGATAACATGCAGGGGCTGACCTACGTCGTTATAGGACTGGCGCTCTCGTTCGACTTCGTGAACGGGTTCCACGACGCCGCCAACGCCATCGCCACCATCGTGGCCACGAAGGTGCTTTCGCCGGTGCAGGCCGTGGCGATGTCCGCCGCCGGTAACTTCTCGGGCATGATATTCGGCACGATATTCGGCGTGCTCATAGCCGAGACCGTGGGCAAAGGCATCATCGACACCGGCATAATAAACGGGTGGACCGGGGTATGGCTCATCCTGGCGGTGCTGGTGGGGGCCATCGCCTGGGACCTGATAACCTGGTGGCTGGGACTGCCCACATCGTCGAGCCACGCGCTGGTCGGCGGCCTGGTCGGGGCCGGGCTCGCATTCGCCGGCCCCGGCGCGATACTCGGGCCGGACTGGGGAGCGGTGATGATGTTCACCCTTTATTCCCTCGCCGGTGGGGCCATCGGCGGGGTCATCCTTGCATTCCTCAACAGGGGCGAGCGGACGGGGGGCCTTCGGCGCAACCTGGTTTTCGGGTTCGCGGGCGGGGCGGTCATCGCCGGCGCCCTGGCCGGCTGGTACCTTAAAAAGCACCTGCTCGGGCTCACCGCCACGGTGATATTCATGGTGCTGTCCCCGCTCATCGGACTGGGGGTGGGCTTCCTGATAACGGCCTTCATCATACGCGCCCTCCGGCACCGGAAGGCCCAGTCCGTGAACAAGTACTTCCGCAAGCTGCAGCTCGTCTCTTCCTTCTTCTACTCGCTGATGCACGGCACCAGCGACGCCCAGAAGGTGATGGGCATTATCACCATCGTTTTGGTGTTCGACGGCACGCTCTCGTCGTTCCATGTCCCCTTGTGGGTAATCGTCGCATGCTTTTCCGCGATCTCCCTGGGCACGTTCTTCGGCGGGTGGAAGATAGTGAAGACCATGGCGTCGCGGATAACCCACCTGCAGCCGTACCAGGGCTTCTCGGCCGAGACCGGCGGCGGCCTGGTGCTCCTCATGAACGCGCTGTTCGGCATCCCGGTGAGCACCACGCATGTCATCTCGTCCTCCATCATGGGCGTCGGTGCGACCCGCCGGCTCTCGGCGGTCCGCTGGGGCGTGGCGCGCTCGGTGATATGGGCCTGGATAATGACCATCCCCATGGCGGCCATCATGTCATATGTCGCTTTCATGCTCATCCGGCTGGCCGGGCTGGCCTGACGCTCGCGCGGGGGCGCGTGCCCCGGTCCCGTTCCGTCGAAACGGCAATCTATTTATCCGGGGTGGGCACTATCAGCCCCGCCCATGACCGAGAGGACGATTCGTATGGTCCAGAGCTGCACCGCGGACGAGGCCGCGGCCATGGTCGCCGCCATAAGGGCTTTCGAGCAACGGGGGTCAGGGGCGCGACCGCCCGTCCCGACCGCACCGAAGGCCGGCGCCGGGCCCGCGCCCGGAACCGGCAGCACCGCTCGCAAGGATGGCGCCGGCGTCCGCTGGACCCGCTCGGAATCGTCGCTGGGGAGAGGATTCTGATGGTGAAGCTCACCGACACCAGCTTCCGCGACGCCCACCAGTCCCTGCTTGCCACGCGCCTTCGGACCCGCGACATGCTGCCGATTTGCGAGAAGATGGACCGGGTCGGGTTCTTCTCGCTCGAAATATGGGGCGGGGCAACCTTCGATTCGTGCATCCGGTTCCTCAACGAGAATCCCTGGGAGCGCCTGCGCGCCCTGCGAAAGGCATTGCCCAACACGCAGCTGCAGATGCTCCTGCGCGGCCAGAACCTGGTGGGCTACCGGCACTACTCCGACGACATCGCGGAGAAGTTCGTCGTGCTCTCGGCGCGCAACGGCGTGGACATCTTCCGCATCTTCGACGCGCTCAACGACGTGCGCAACATGGAGTACACAATAAAGATTGCCAAGCGCGAGGGCAAACATGTCCAGGGCGCCGTTTCGTACACCCTGAGCCCGGTGCATACGACGGAGAAATTTGTCGAGACCTTCAAGCGGCTGGCGGAGATGGGCTGCGATTCTCTTTGCATCAAGGACATGGCCGGCCTCATCAATCCGGCCGGCGTCAAAGAGCTCGTCCGGGCGACCAAGAAGGAGGTCGGGCTCCCTATAGACCTGCACAGCCACTCCACCGCGGGGCTGGCGCCGATAAGCTACCTGGCCGCGGCCGAGGCCGGCTGCGACGTTTTGGACACCGCGATGTCGCCGGTGAGCGGCGGAACCTCGCAGCCGGCTACGGAAACGATCGTGGCGGCGCTTGCGGGCACCGAGTGGGACACCCATCTGGAAATGGCCCTTCTCCTGGAGATAAAGGATTATTTTGCGAAACTGCGCGAGAAGTACAAGTCGCTCATCGACCCCATCTCCGAAAGGATCGACACCGCCGTTCTCTACTACCAGATACCGGGCGGGATGCTCTCCAACCTGGTCTCCCAGCTCAAGCAGCAGAATGCTTTGGACAAGTACGACGCCGTGCTCAAGGAGACCCCGCGGGTTCGAGAGGACCTCGGCTTCCCGCCGCTCGTGACGCCCACGAGCCAGATAGTCGGCACGCAGGCTGTGTTCAACGTCCTTGCGGGCGAGCGGTACAAGATGGTCTCCAAGGAAGTGAAGGAGTACGTGAAGGGCGCCTACGGCAGGACGCCGGCACCGATCTCCGACGAGATCCGCAAAAAGATTATCGGCGACGAGAAGCCCATCACGGTCCGCCCGGCCGATCTTCTCAAACCGGAGTGGCCCGGCGTGGTCGAGGAAGGCAAAAAGCTCGGGTTCGGCGACGACGAGGAAAAGCTCGTGATGTACGCCATCTACCCGCAGGTGGCGGCCGCTTTCCTCAAAGGCGAGAGCAAGGAGGAGGCGCTGGTCTGCGAAGCACCGAAACCGGCGGTTCCCGCCCCGCCCCCTTCGACAACTCCTGCGGCCGTGACGCCGCCCACCGTCGAACAGGCCCCGCCCCCGGATGCGCCGGCGGCCGATTCCCAGCCCCGCGGGCAGATCGGACCGAAGCAGTACCGCGTCCGCGTCGGCGAGAAGCTCTTCGATGTCGCGGTGGAGGAGCAGGGCGTTGATGAATCCTCCAAGCCGGCGGTGTGGTTCCCGTTCGGCACCAGCCGCTCCACGAAGGAGCCGGCGCCGGCGGCGCCGGCCAGACGCCCGGAAAGCGCCGTGACCATCGCCCGCGCCCACCCGCAGCCGGCCGCCGCGCCGCACACGCCGCGCGCTCCCGCCCCGCCCGCCCGGAAGGCCGGGCCTCTGGCGCCCGAACACCCCGCGGGAAAGTCCTTTGGCGGCGACCAGAAGGGCGCGGTCCTCTCCCCCATGCAGGGCACGATACTCAAGGTCAACTGCTCGGTCGGCGACCAGGTCAAGTCCGGCCAGGTGCTCGCGGTGCTCGAGGCGATGAAAATGGAAAACGAGATACCGGCCCCGGCGGCCGGCACCGTCCGCGAGATAAGAGTCAAGAAAGGCGACCAGGTGGCGCCGGGGCAGGCGATACTCATTTTAGACGAGAATTGAAAGGGGCGTGAGGGACGTAGGGGACGTGTTGCTGCAATCGGGTAAAGGGACGTAGGGGACGTGTTGCTGCAATCGGGTAAAGGGACGTAAGGGACGTGTTTGTGCAATCGGGTAAAGGGACGTATGGGACGGACGGGACGACGAAGAACTGTTCGGCGCTCCCGAGCTTCGGTTTCTTCCCTTACGTCATTTTCACAAATGGGACAGAACGTCCCTTTTCACCGATAGCACAGAACGTCCCTTGCGTCCCTTTCACCGATAGAAAAGCGTCTCACGCCGCAGCGTGAGTTACGAACGCCAGGTTGCGCTTTCCGTGGCGCTCCAGCCGGACATGGCCGCTGTCTATCAGTGAATTGAGGTGGTAGTCCAGCACCTGCCGGCTCACGCCCATCCTCTCGGCCAGTGCCGATTCGGCCACGCCGGGGTTCTGGTCTATCTTTTCCAATATCGCTTTCTGTATCGCGAACGGGACGGAGCGGCTCGAGCGCGGGTAGTACCGCCGGTACGTGCCGTCACGCAGGGACCTTATCATGTCCTCGCGCTCCAGCGTGGTGAGGTGGTAGGCCAGCACGCCGTTTTTGAGGTTCAGCTCCCTCATTATGGTGCTGAAGTTGGCGCCGGGGTGCTCGTTGACGTAGCCGAATATGAGCTCCCGGACGCTGTGGTTGAGCAGGCCTTCCTTGCGCAATCGCGAGTAGAGGGGAATGGCCAGCACGGTCAGCTTCCAACGGCCTGCCTCCGTCAGCGCCACGGCCAGCACAGCGCCCAGCCCGCCGATGGCGACGGCGGCCGGGACGAAATTGTCGCCCGCGGTGGCGACGAGGGCGGTCGATTCGGTCGGGGTCTGCAGGGCCACCTTGACCTGGGTCTTCATGTAGAGCTCGGTGTTGGGCTGCCCGTCCCGCGAGTCGCTCCACACGACGCTCGGCAGCCCCGCCTCCGATAGCACCAGCGCCGGTCCCACCGAGCGGAAGGGCGCGGAGGTGACCGGCCCCGGAGCGGTGATTGCCGTCCCCTCGGCGGTGAGCCTGGCGTAGAATATCCCCGAAAGGTCCACCCGCTGCAGCCTGTCCGGCTCCGTGGTCCAGGCCAGCTGGACGGCGCCTCCGGGCTCGACCCTGATCGACGGGTGGTTCGAATCCAGCTTGGCCGAGGTGACCTGCACGGCCGGGCCGACCGGCTCTCCGGCGGGGTCGACCCTGACATAGTATATGTCGTAGTTCAGTCCGTTGCTGGAGGCCCAGGCCAGACGGGCGCCGCCGTCGGCGTCGACTGCCGCGTCCAGCTCCAGCTTGTCCGGGCGCCCGGTCCACACGACCCTGGGCTCCACGAGGAAGTTGCCCGAAACGTCCAGACGCGAATAATATATCTGGCCGCTCTCGCCGGATTGCTCGGCCCAGAGCATGATGATCTCATCGCCCCAGACCCGGACGACGGCATCGTACGAATCGGAGCTGGTGGCGGAGACGCGGGATTGGTCGGTGAGTATGGACCCTCCGGCGCCCACGACCGTGTATCTCACGTCCGATTCCCCGTCGCGGAAATCGCTCCAGGCGATGTGGGCGTTGCCCATCCCGTCGACATCTATGGATGGCCGGCGGCCCTCGATGTCCATAAGGCGCCCCAGGTGGTCGAGGCGCTCGATGGCCGGGGGCTGGATGTAGGATTCCGTTTGGCCCCCGCCGGGCTGGATGTCCGTTATCTGCAGGTCAGTGACCAGCAATTCCCCCGAACCGTCGAGCCGGGCGTAATATACATTCCAGACGCCGCCCCGGTCGTCCAGCCAGGCGATGTGGATGTAGCCCCACGGGTCCTGGGCGATGGCGGGGTACCTCGACTGCGACAGGCTCGAAGAGATGCGCTTGTCGGTCAGGAGCTGCTTGCCCTGGGAATCCACCTTCATGTAAAAAATATCAGGCTCGCCGGCCCGGTAATCGCTCCAGGCCACATGCAGGTTGCCTTCGGCGTCGCTGACCACCGCCGGCCGCTCGGAGGGCAGGGGCGAGTCCGTCAGTCGGATGTCGGGGCTCCAGCTGTCCAGCGTGCTGCCCGTCCCGTCGGACCACCGGACCGCCCTTATCTGCGGCCCGGAAGACATCATCATCCCCACGCCAAGTGAGGAGAGCATGATGATGGCCGCCAATCCCGCCAGAAGCTTCATCGGACCTATTTTCGGTCATGAGCGTATTTATATATTGTGGTAATTTATGCAAGACTGAAATTTGAAATGCAGGTATGTCATTCCGTGTCAAAAGGAGCGTGAAGGTTTGGCCAAGCCCGAGCGAGTGGTGGAGGCGGCGTTGTTCTCCGCGGGGAGACCGGTCAGCGTGGAGGAGCTCCAGGAGGCCACCGGCCTGGAGCCGGAGCAGATCCGGCAGACTCTCCGCAAGCTCATCCGGTCCTCCAAGAACCGGGACACCTCCCTGGAGGTCACGAAGGCCGGTGCCAAGTACGCCATGCAGCTCAAATCCGAGCTCGTGCCTGCCGCGGCGAAGCTTGCCCAGATGGACATCCCCCGGAGGCTGCTCAAGACCCTGGCGCTCATCGCCTACCACCAGCCCGTCAAGCAGAGCACGCTCCTGGACATGGTCGGTCCCAAGATCTATGACCATGTCAAGGAACTTCACAAGCTGGGCTTGATACTCGAGAGCCCGCAGGGCCAGACGAAGATACTGAGCACATCCAGCCGCTTCCCCGAGTACTTCGGCATCAAGACGACCAAGCGCGAGGACATCAAGAAATGGATGGCCGAAAAAATAGGCATAAAGGTCGACGGCAGCGCCGCGGGCGCAAAGCCGGCCCCCGAGATAATGGCCACCCAGAAGACCCTGGACGACGACGGGAAAGGTGAAGAGGGCGGCGCCGGAAAAGGTGAAGAGGCCGGCGCCGGAAAAGGTGAAGAGGGCGGGGCAACGGGATCCCGCGAGCCGATCAAGCCACCACCGGAGGACAAGAAAGGGGATTCCCGCCGGGCCGAGGGCGAGGGCGAGGAAGAGTAGGCGACAGGGCGCCTTTTTGCCACATGATAGAAGTCCTGGCCCGGGACGGCCTTGCCCGGGAGATGAAATGGACCGCGGGCAGAATCTCGCTTCCCACCCCCAACATCCTGTTCCTGCGCTCGAAGGGCCTGCCGCATTTCGACCGGGGCGAAGGCTTCCTTTCCTCCGACGGCGCGGTCGAAGGGAAATTCACGCTCTTTTCGGGCGGTTCCTGGTTCCTGGAACGATCGAATGTCGCATCCCCATCGGTCGCCCCGTCGCCCCTGGCCACGCCGGCATCAGCGGCAGACCCATCCTCGCCGGTCATCCCGCCCTTCCCCAACATCCCCGCCGGCCTCGAGGCCGGGCCGGGCGAGGCCTTTGCCGCTTCCCTCGAGGGGTTCCGGTCCTCCAGCGGCATGGTGCTTCCCGTCACGGGCGTTTACCCGCCGGACATCCACGGGACCGGCGCCGAGCTCTTCGTGTTCGCAGGGGCGCTGGAGAACTCCTTCCGGCCCCGCCGGTTCGCCGAGGAGCTCGTCCGGCTGAAAGAGGCCGCGGGCTACAGCCGGCTCGTCTATGCCCCCGGGCTGGGCGAGCCCTCCCACCTGGCCTTCCTGGCCTACTGCGGCATCGACCTGTTCGATTCGGCGCCATTGCTGGCCGCGGCCGGCCAGGGCCACAAGCTCCTGCCGGGCTGGAGGGCCAGCTCGGCCGAAAGGGGCGTGTGCCACTGCCCGGCGTGCGAATCTGGCGGGGACGGGCCCGAGGCGGTCTACTCCCACAACTGCTATACAGCCCTCTCGGAGCTTCGATTGGTGCGCAGCGCCATCCGGGGCGGCCGGCTCCGGGAGCTGGTGGAGAACCGCCTCTCGGACGCCTGGCTGGTCGCGGCATTGCGCCACCTCGATTCGCGCCACTACGAATTCTGCGAGCGGTTCTTCCCCGTCGCCCGCCAGGCGACCTCCGGCATGAGGGCGCTGGGCCGGGCCTCGCTGACACGGCCGGAGATCGCGCGCTTCCAGAAAAGGGTGCTGGAGCGCTACCGCCGACCCCGGTCGGCGCCCGTCCTGCTGCTTTTGCCCTGCTCGGCGCGCAAGCCCTATTCATCGTCGCTATCCCACCGGACGTTTCGGGGCTGGATAGACCGCTCGGGCAATCCCGGCGCGGTGCACGAGGTGGTGGTCACCTCGCCGCTGGGCGTCGTCCCGATGGAGCTCGAGAGCCTCTATCCCGCCGGGAGCTACGACGTGCCCGTGAGCGGGGACTGGGACGAGACCGAGATGCGCATCCTCCGGGACCAGCTCGGCCGCTTCATCTCGGCCCAGAGGTACCAGGGCGTGGTATGCCACCTGTCCGGAATGGATTTCCTCGGCGAGGCGCTCCCGCCGACTGCCTTTTCGACGGGGGGCCAGCGGGCGACCGCCCGTGCATCGGTCGAGGAGATGGCCCGGACGCTCTCGGAGCTGGTCCGGGGCCTGCCGAAGGTCAACCGCCGGCAGGCCAATTCGGAAAGATTCTCCTCGCTCTCACGGTTCCAGTTCGGCCCCGGAGGGGAGGCGCTCGCCGAGGGCTGCGAGCTCCAAAGACGCAGCAACGACTGGCGCGTCACCGACGGCCGGCGCACCCAGCTTGCCCTGCTGCAGCACGAGCGCGGCCTGCTCTCCCTCACCATGGACGGGGCGCGCCGGCTTCTGGGGCGGACCGGCTACGAGGTGGAGATAGGCGATTTCAAGCCCTCGGGAACGGTGTTCATGCCCGGGGTGCTGAAGGCGGGCCAGGACATCCGGCCCGGGGACGAGGTGCTTGTCACGCACGCCGGGGAGCTGCGGGGCGTGGGCGTGGCCATCATGTCCTCATCCGAAATGGAATGCTCGCGCAAGGGCGCCGCCGTCAGGATGCGGCACCATATTTCCTCGAAGGAGGGTGGCCGGTGACGGACGGCGAGGAGGGCAGGGCTCCCGACGAGGAAGAGGGCGCCGACGAATGCGGCGACGGGGAGCACGAACAGCGGACGGCCCGCCCGCCGCAGAACCCCCGCGAGTACGTGGCGAGCTGGTCCGAGCGGGATGCCCTCGACGGAAGCGAGACCCGGGCCTGGGTGCTCATACTACGCACGCGGGGATGCTCCTGGGCGCGCTGCTCGATGTGCGGCTACCACGGCGAGGCGGCCGCCTCTTCGGCGGAGGATCTGCTCCACCAGTTCGAAACGGCCATCCTCCGGCGCCGCGGCGAAAGGATAGCCAAGGTCTACACGTCGGGCAGCTTCCTCGACGAGCGCGAGGTCCCGTCCGGACTGCGCACGCGGCTTCTTTCGGAGCTTTCCAGGAGCTTTGAGCGCGTCGTGGTCGAATCCCGCCCGGAGTTCGTTTCCGAACCGGCGGTGCGGGAGGCGGTGGCGGCCTGCCCGGGGCTCGAGATAGCGATGGGCCTGGAGAGCGCCTCGCCGAGGGTGCTTTCGCACTCGGTGCGCAAGGGCTTTCTGTTCTCCGATTTCGAAAGCCGGGCCGCGACGGTCCGCCGGCAGGGCGGACGCGTGCGAGCCTACCTGCTCCTCAAGCCGCCCTTCCTCAACGAGATGGAGGCGCTCGAGGACACCGTCGCCAGCGCGGTCCGGGCGGCGCCGCTGTGCGACACGATTTCCATAAACCCGGTGAACATACAGCGGGGCACCATCGTCGAGCAGCTCTGGCGCCGGATGATATATCGTCCGCCCTGGCTCTGGAGCGCGGCCGAATCGGTGCTTCGCGCCCACAAGGGCGTTGCCGGCGTCACGCCCAGGCCCCGAATAGTCTGCGCGCCCACCGCCGCCGGCCGCCGCCGGGGCGCCCACAACTGCGGCCGGTGCGACGAAACGGTGGTGGCCGGTCTCGAGAGCTATTCTCTGACGGGCTCCACAGAGGCCCTCGAGCGCGCCTTTTCCCCGGGCTGCGCGTGCATCGCGGAATGGCGAAAGGCCCTGGATGTCGGGGCATTCCCGTTCATCACCTACGACGCGCTGATACCGCGGTGAGACCCGCTATGTGAAGCCGGCTGCGCTTTGCTGTCGGTGCGGAAAGAGTGGGCGGCGTGGCCCGGCCTCTTCACTTCACAAATAGCAAGGCCGTTTCCGCGCCCCGGGCCCTCCTGGCATCACCGATAGAGCGGCCGTCGTCCGTCAGTAGAACGATTTCCCCTTGGACCTTTTGGGCTTGCGCAGGACGTATTTGTAGAACAAAAGCAGCAGGAACGCCATCACCACGAGCAGCAGGAACAGCAGAATGAGCCCCAGGTCCCGGTTGACGGTCTCTATGATTATGAAATAATAGACCATGGCCAGCAGGCCCAAAACGACCAGCAGGCACAGGTCCACGACTATTTCCAAGACCGATCGCGACCTCTCCTGCGTTTCCTCGTCCGCCTCCGTTGTCGCCGCGGCCGCAGCCGGCGCCTGCTCCGGCTCAGGCGGGGCGGCGGTCCGCATCGGGCGGAAGAGGCTGACCTCCAACTCGGCGTCCTCGCGCGTTTTGGGCCGGAACTCGTCCACCGCGGCGCGGTTGTCGAAGAGGTAGATGTTCCCCTTGCGCGTCCCGGCGACGGTGGTGTTCCCGTCGGCGGTCATCGCTATCGCGTCCACCCAGCCCTCGACCGGCCGCTTCCAGAGGAGCTTCTGGTTCCGGTGGAAAAGGTACACCTCCTCGTTCTGCGACCCGGCCGCGAGGAACGCGCCGTTTGCCGAGAGGTCCACCGCGCCCACGGTGGCGTCTCCCGTGATGTAGCGCCAGAGCAGGCCCTCGTTGCGGTGGAAGAGGCTGACCTGGCCCGGGTGCGCCCCGCCCTCGATGCCCACCGCTATAATGTCGCCCGATGACGACATCGCCAGCGCTGCGGGCGTGTTCTCGACCCGGTTGCTCCAGTAGAGCTTGCCCAGCTTGTCAAGGTAGTAGATGCTGGATTCCGACGAGGCGGCGGCGGCGTAGAACCCGTCGGTGGAGATGGCCATCTCGCGCACCCTCCCGCGGGTCGGCAGCGTCCACAGGAGCTTGCCGCCCATGTTGGTGCTGTAGTTGTCGATGAAGTAGATGCTGCCGTCCTCGGAGCCGGCGGCGGCGTAGTTGGCCGAGGACGAGACGGCAACGCCCGGCACGGGGCCCTTGGCCTTCCGGGACCAGACGGGCTGGCCCTTGGAATCGAGGAAAAGGATGCTGCCGTCGGCTGTTCCGACCACGAGGTACCTGCCGTTGCGCGAGAGCGAGACGCCGAGGGCCTCCGAGCCCGCCTCGTGCTTCCAGAGCGTCTTCCCGGACCGGTCCAGCAGCATGATAGTGCCGCTCTTGAGCCCGGCGGCTATGATGTCGCCGGCGGAGCTTATGTCGATGGCGGCGATGGGGCCGCCCAGCTGCTGGCTCCAGGCGAACGTGCCGTTCTTCCCCAGAAGATGCAATGTCCCGTCCGCCGAGGCGGCGGCTATCGCATCCCCGTCGAGGCTCAGCGCCAGCGCCTGGACGCCCCCTCCCACCTTGTGCTTCCAGACCTCCTTGACATCAACCATCCGAGGCCGCCTTAAATACGGCTTCCGATTCAGTTACTGTCTTATAGCTTTTTGGCCTCGCCCGGGGGCGCCCGAGCAAAAACCCTAAACCGGAGGACAGCATACGGGGACACGCGTCAACGGCCCGGCCGTGCGCCGGCGTTCCCCCTAGGCGCATCACGGGGTAAATAAATAATGGAAGACGTGACATACACGCCCATCGGGGTCATCCGGACGCCCTTCCCCGGTTCGAAGGGGATGCCCAAGGGCCCGGATGCCAGGGACATCGCCGGGACGGCCGAGGTGTTTCCCCGTTTCGCGGAAGGCCTCGCCGACCTCGAGGGCTTATCGCATGTCGTATTGATCTTCCACATGCATCTCTCGGAAGGGCCCCTGATGAAGGTGGTGCCCTGGAATGAAAAAAGCCAGCGCGGGGTCTTCTCGACGCGCTCGCCCCGGCGGCCCAACCCCATCGGGATAACGGTCGTCAGGCTGGAGCGCATCGAGGGCGGCCGGCTCCATTTCACCGGCGCGGACATGGCCGACGGCACCCCGCTTCTGGACATCAAGCCCTGCCTGCCGGAGGACGGGCCGTCGCGGAATCTCCGCACGGGGACGCACGCGCCAGCGGGGATGTCGAAAAGGAGGCCCTGAGATGGCGATAGATTTCGGGAACGAGGCGACCATCTCCGGCCTCTCGGAGAAGGAGGCGACGGTGCGGCTGGCGCGGGACGGCCCCAACGAGCTGCCCACCTCGAAGCCCAGATCCACCCTGGCCATAGCGCTGGAGGTCATGAAGGAGCCGATGTTCCTTCTGCTCATCGCCTGCGGCCTCATCTACCTGGCCACCGGCGAAAAAGAGGAGGCGGCGATGCTCCTGCTCTTCGTGTTCGTCGTGATGGGCATCACCCTCTACCAGGAGCGAAAGACGGAGCGGGCGCTGGAGGCCCTGCGAGACCTTTCGAGCCCCCGGGCGCTGGTCATACGCGACGGCCAGCGCAAGCGGATCCCCGGCCGCGAGGTCGCCCACGGCGATATCATGATCCTGGCCGAGGGCGACCGCGTCCCGGCCGATGCCGTCATGCGCGCCTGCACCAGCATGTCGGTCGACGAATCGCTGCTCACGGGCGAATCGGTCCCGGTGCGCAAGACGATATGCGACGACGACCGGGAGCTGTCCCGGCCCGGCGGGGAGGACCTGCCGTTCGTCTACTCCGGGACGCTCATCGTGCAGGGCCGCGGCGTCGCCGAGGTCCGCGCCGTCGGCGCCCTCACCGAGATGGGCAAGATCGGGAAGGCGCTGCGTTCGCTCGAGACCGAGAAGACGCCCCTGCAGGTGGCGACCCGCAAGCTCGTGCGCGATGTCGCCGTGGCCGGCGCCATCTGCGCCAGCCTGATAGTGGTCATATACGGCCTGACCCGCGGCGACGGGCCCTACGACGGAAAGGCGTGGCTCGACGGCTTCCTGGCCGGAATAGCGCTCATCATGGCAATGATACCGGAGGAATTCCCGGTCGTCCTGACGGTCTTTCTGGCGCTGGGGGCCTGGCGCATCTCCAGAAGCAACGTGCTCACCCGGCGCGTGCCGGCCCTCGAGACACTGGGCGCGGCCACCGTCCTCTGCGTGGACAAGACCGGCACCCTCACGCTCAACCAGATGAGCGTGGCCCAGCTCTATTCTCATGGTGAATATTGCGAACTTGCGCTGCTGGCCGGCGAGCCAATGCCCGAGAAGTTCCACGAGGTGATGGAGTTCGGCATCCTGGCCAGCCAGCGGGACCCGTTCGACCCCCTCGAGAAGGCGCTCAGGGAGGTCGGCGAAAGGAAGCTCTCGGGCACGGAGCACATCCACAAGAACTGGAAGCTCGTCAAGGACTACCCGCTCTCGCGGGATCTTCTGGCCATGTCCCATGTGTGGAAATCCCCCGATGGCCAGGACTACGTCATCGCCTCGAAGGGCGCCCCCGAGGCCATACTGGACCTTTGCCACTTCTCCGAGCCGAAGAAGGCAGAGCTGACCACGCACATCGGCCGGATGGCCGATTACGGCCTGCGCGTCCTGGGCGTGGCCAAGGCCCACTTCAGCACCGGCGAACTGCCCAAGGGCCAGCACGACTTCAAGTTCGAGTTCGTCGGCCTTTTGGGCTTCAAGGACCCGGTCCGGCCCGCCGTGCCAGGGGCGATAAAGGAGTGCTACGAGGCCGGCATCCGAGTGGTCATGATAACCGGCGACTACCCCGGCACGGCGATGCACATCGCCCGCGAGATAGGCCTGGCCGCGCCCGACAATGTCATAACCGGGCCCGAGCTCGACCGGATGCCGCACGAGGAGCTGCGGGAACGGATACGCTCGGTGAACATCTTCGCGCGGGTGGTGCCGGAGCAGAAACTGCTACTGGTGAACGCCCTGAAGGCCAACGGCGAGGTCGTGGCGATGACCGGCGACGGCGTGAACGACGCGCCGGCGCTGAAGGCGGCGACCATCGGCATCGCGATGGGCGGCCGGGGCACGGACGTGGCGCGAGAGGCCGCCGCGCTCGTGCTGCTCGACGACGATTTCTCGTCCATCGTGCGAGCCGTGCGCAACGGCCGGCGCATAGACGACAACCTGGGCAAGGCCATCGCCTACATCCTCGCCGTCCACGTGCCGATAGCCGGCATCGCGCTCATCCCAGTGCTGCTGGGCTGGCCGCTGATACTTTTGCCGGTCCACATCGTGTTCCTGGAGCTCATCATAGACCCGGCCTGCTCCGTGGCATTCGAGGCCGAGGCGGAGGAGAAGAACGTGATGAAGCGCGCCCCGCGGGACCCCCGAAAACCACTCTTTGGCCGGCGCACCATCGGCCTGAGCATGATGCAGGGCTTCAGCGTGCTGGCGGTGATGCTTGCCATCTTTGCGATAACCATCTACCAGAACAAGGGAACGGAGGAGGCGCGGGCGATGACATTTTCCGCCCTCATCTTCGCCAACCTGGCCCTGATATTCACCAACCGCTCCTGGTCCACCACGATCCTCGGAACGCTGCGCAACCCCAACCGGGCGCTGTGGGCCGTGGCGCTGGGAGCCTCCGGCTTCCTGCTCCTGGTGCTCAATGTCCCGTTCGCCCGGAGCCTGTTCGGGCTGGGGGTCCTCCATATCAACGACCTGCTCATCTGCCTGGCCGCCGGGTTCGTGAGCATCCTGTGGTTCGAGGGGCTGAAGATGTGGTTTAGGTGGCGCACGGCGCCCGGTCGCAAGGCGATCAAGCACGGGGACTGAGGGAAAACGGACTGGCGAGCCGGGGAGCCGGTGAGCCGGCCAGCCGGTGGGTGAGCCGGGGCCGCAGGCGAGTGAAGCTCGCCTAGGCAAGGAGGACCGTGCGCCAACGGCAGGGCGGTCCTCCGGGAACCCGTAAACCGGTTAGCCGGACGGCGGTCGCCCGTCCCCGGTTCCCCGGCTTACCGGCTATCTCCCCGGCTCACCGGCTTACCGGCTCCCCGCCGTTCACACGTGGAAGTACATCGCGTGCTCCCAGGTCGAGACCGCGTTGCTGAAGTTGCGCCACTCCTTGCGCTTGAGCTCCAGGAAGGAGTCGGTGGCCTGGGCGCCCAGCACCCGGCGGACGAGACTGTCAGATTCCATCTGCTCGAGCGCCTCGCCCAGCGAGGCCGGCAGGCGCCGTATGCCAAGCTCGCGCAGGCGCTCGGCCGACATCCGGTAAACGTTCTCGTTCACCGGCGGCCCGGGGTCGAGCTTGCGCCTTATCCCGTCAAGCCCGCTCTCGAGGAGGACGGCGAACACGAGGTACGGGTTGGCCGAGGGGTCCGGGTGCCGCGGCTCGCAGTTGATGGAATCGGGGTGGGCGTGGCGCGCCGGTATCCGCACCAGCGCGGTCCGGTTGACCGGGGACCAGGCGATGAACACGGGCGCCTCGTGCTCCGGCACCAGGCGCTTGTACGAGTTGACGGTCGGGTTGGTGATGGCCGCCGTGCCCCGGGCGTGCTCGAGCAGGCCGCCCACGAAGTAGCGCATGTCCTGGCTCATGTGGTAGCGGTCGTCCCGGTCGTAGAACGCGCTCTGGCCGCCCTTCCAGAGCGAGATGTGGACGTGCATCCCGTTGCCGCTGTCGGCCTGGACCGGCTTGGGCATGAAGGTCGGCACCATGCCGTGGCGCTGGGCGACGAGCCGGGCGAGGAACTTGTAGGTCACGCAGGCGTCGCCCATCGTGATGGCGCTGGACATGGCCTTCAGCTCGACCTCGACCTGGCCGGCGCCGTTCTCGTGGTGGTGGAACTTCACCGGGATGCCCAGCTCGTGGAGCATGGTGGCGAACTCGTTGCGGAACGGGTCCGTCTCGTCCATGGGCGGCGCGGCAAAATAGGAGTTCGAGGGGTGGCTGCGGTAGCTCGTCGGGTGATGCTCCCCCAGAAGCTCCGGGACCACCCGCAGATGGCCCGAGCCCTCGGCGCTGGCCGGGTTCCAGACGTCGTTTTGGATTACGGCGTCCTGGGGCGAGTGGAAGAGGGTGAACTCGAGCTCCGGGGAGAGCCACGCTTCGGCGAACCCGGCGCGGGCAAGGTGCGCCATCGTGCGGGCGGCGATGTTGCGCGGGTCGCTGTCCAGCCGCAGGCCGGTGCGCGGGTTGAAGACCTCGGCCATGACCCGGGCCAGGGGCTTTGCCTCGTCCCCGAGCCTCAGTATCGAGAGCGTGGACGGGTCCGGGATGGCCCGCATGTCGGAGGACTCGACCTGGGCGAAGCCCTTGACCGAAGCGCCGTCGAAACCGATGCCGTCCTCCCATATCTTCCCGCTGAATAGGTCCTCCACGGGGACCGTGAACGACCGGAGGCCGCCCAGGAGGTCGGTGAAGTGGACCTGGACCCAGCTGATGCCGTTGTTCTTCAGGACGTCGTTGGAGCGGCCCTGGGCATCGGCGCGGCCCGATGCCGCGGTCGGGGCGCCGGCCGGGACCCCCCTTTTGGTGCTTTTGCTGACCATCTGGTTCCACCCTGAGGGCGTATTCGGGGGCGGTTAATAAAAGCTTGCGGGCGGGCGTCGGCCGCGCCTCACAGCGTCCCGGAGAGCCAGTGCACGATGTTGAGTATGAAAGCGCGGTTGTCGGCCTGCTCGAAATAGCGGTCGGTGAGGATGCTCGTGTCCCCCATGCACACCACCCGGCCGCGCTTGAGTTCCGGCGTCACGGCCGTGGCGAAAGAGCCCACCACCTCGTCGGGGTCCAGCTCCCCGTCGCCGTCCAGGTCGGCGAACGACTGCTCGTCGGACCAGGCCAGCACGGAGTGCTTGGGGGCGCTCAGCGAGCAGCCGGAGATGTGGCCGACCTCCTTTATCTCCCTCGTTATCGGATGGGAACTGAACTTGCGTATCATGGCGTAGGTGGGCTCCTTGCGCATGCCGACCTTCTGGCCCATCACGCGGACCTCCTCCTCGTGGACGTTGCGCTGGTCGGTGATACGGTCCTTGTTGAACACGACCCTGAAGCACTGCGAGACCGTGTTGAGTATGTCGGCGCAGCCGTGCAGGTTCCCCCACTCGCCGGTGAGCAGGAGCCCGCCGCCCCGCTCGACGAACTCGAGGATGGCCGCCACGTCCTTGTCGGAGAAACGCTTCGACGGGAAAGCGATGACGAGTATCCCGGCGCCCTGCAGGGTCGAGGCGCAGAAGTCCTGCTCGCGGTTTATGAGGTTGATCTGGTGGCCCGCCGTCCTCAGCGCCTTCGGGAGCTTGTAAAGGGATGAGCCGGAGCCCTCCTCCATCATCAGGTTCTCGCCATGCGAATCGTCGAACAGGATGCGCGCCATGAAGCCCTTCTCTCTCGGCGCCAACGGGATGAATTGATAAATAGGTTTCGCACCTCGGGGCGATGCGCCGCTCCTTCTCCCGGGGGTCCTTTCCGGACATTCCGGGACCCCAATGCCAAATAATCATGCTCGCGGGCGGAAGGTATATCAACAGGACGTTACAAAGAAAGTGGGGGAGCCGATGGGACGGATTCTCGGCCTCATTGCCTGCACTTTGATAGTCCTCGCCTCGCTTCTGCCGGGAACATCCGCCTTCGCCTCGGGCCGGGCGGCTGGACCGTCCGGCGCCCGCGGGCTCCTGCCGCACGCCCCGATACTGATCGAAGGGAACGCCGGCTTCACCGCGGCCAACGGCGTGACATCCGGGACGGGGACAGCGGCGGACCCGTTCCTCATCGATGGCTGGGAGATCGACGCGCGTGCCGACCACGGCATTTACGTGAGGAACACCACCGCCCATTTTGTCATAAGCAACGTGAGCATCTCCAACGTCACCGGCACCCCCAACAGCATGCCGGCGATAGGCTGCGAGCATGTTGGAAACGGGACCATCCGGGACTCTGCCTGTTCCAATAGCAATTTTGGACTGTATGTCAACGGGTCTTCGAATATGACCATTTCCGGGAACGCGATCTTCAACAATGGCCAGGGACTGGCTATCAACGGCTCCAGCAATTTCAGTGTGATCGGCAACGATATCCATGACAACACGGTGGGAGGGATCTCCTTGCAATGGTGCGAGAATATCGGTATCCGTGACAATGACGTGGGTACCTCGACGTACTACGGGATATGGGCTTTCAAGTCTGCAGTTGTCACGGTGTCGAACAACAGTGTACATGACAATCGTATCGGCATGGAGATCACTGACGTTCTCAACTGGTCGATATCGGGGAATCACATATTCAACAACTCGATGGGCGGCATCAGGGAAGGCTGGGGTGGGTACGATGTCTCCCTTTACGGCACCTCTCCGTTCCATACCGAGCCCGACACCATAATCAACAATACCATATACAACAATTCATACAATGGGTTGTATATCTGCGGCAACTACACCGGCGGGATCGATATCGCCGGCAACGAGGTGTACGACAACACCCCGGCCGGCATCCGGCTCGACTGGGGCGCCTACGAAATAACGCTGAGACAAAACAACGTGTCGGGCAACCGTGGCAACGGCATCGAGCTTGCGGGCGTTCGCAACGACACCGTTTCGGGCAACCGGGCCTGCAGAAACAACGGCTCGGGGATCTATGTCGACCGGTCCCCCATTTACGACCAGTGGTATTACACCCCGTCTATGAACAACACGCTCACCGGCAACGAGGCCTCCAACAACACCGGCTGCGGCATCCTGGTCGGCAACTCCACCGGGGACAGACTCCGGGACAACCTCGCCCGCGACAACTCCGCCGGCGGCATCGCCGTGTTGGATTCGCTCAACGAGACGCTGGAGGGGAACGTCGCCTGCAACGACTCGGCGTGCGGGATCTTCGTCGGGAGCTCCCTGGAGATCCTCCCGCCCCATAGCGGCTTCCATCGCCTCATCTCCAACCGCGTCGACGGAAACGACCGGGGCATCATCCTCTCGTGGAGCAACGCCGACAAGCTCACCGGCAACTCGGCCGGAGAGAATCGCCTGGACGGCATCTGGCTCGACAACGCCACGGTCGCCACTCTGCTGGGCAACCGGCTGGACGGCAATCTGCGCTCGGGCGTCCGCGCCTCCAATTCCTACGGGATGGAATTGCGGGATTCCAACCTCACGGACAACGGGCTGTTCCTGGAGGGCTGGGACGTCCTGTTCTTCGCAACCCACACCGTGGCCAACAACACTGTGAACGGAAAGCCGCTCCATTACTATGTCGGGCAGGGCGGTTTCACCGTTCCCACGGACGCCGGGCAGGTGGTGCTGGTCAATTGCGCCAACGCCTCCATCGGAGGTGTCAACATCACCAGGGCCACCGCGCCGGTCGAGTGTTACGGCTCGGTCAATGTCACGGTCAACGCCAGCCGGCTGGGGGATTCCACCTACGGGATCTACGTGATCGATTCGAACCTCACCGTCTCGAACTCCACAATGGCGCACGAAGTGGACGGCTCGGACTATGTCATCGACGGTAACAGCACCCTTGTCTCGCTGAACACGACGTTCAACGGCTCCCGGGTCAATATCACCGCTCCCGAGGGCCGGCTGTCCGTTCTTTGGCACCTCGGCCTTTTCGTCCGGGATGACGCGACCGGCGCCCCGATAGGCAATTCCACGGTCGGCATCGAGCGGGTCGCGGGCGGGACCGTGGCGTCCGGGCTCACGGATGGCTCCGGCCGATACCCTCCCGTCCTCGTCCATGCCTATGATCGGACATCGGCAGGGTTCGAGCAGTTCAACCCCTATGTCGTCTCGGCCTCCGCGCGCTATTACCGGGATGCCCGGTCGTCCCCGCCAATAGAGGTCAACTCCACGTTCACCTACGCCTTCGACATGGCAGATATCTCATCGCCCTGGTCGCGGCTTGGGCCCGTCCCGGAATACATCAACTCGACGTCTTTACTGCTCGATTTCACGGCCGGCGACAACGGCAGCGGCCTGTCGCATATCCTGCTCTACTACGAACACGCGGGCGACCGCCTGTTGTACGCGCCGGCCGGGGCGGGCCCGCAGTTCAACTCCTCGCCCGTGGTCTTTGCCAATTTCTCCACCGACGGCGGGTACCGGTTCAGCTCGGTGGCATACGACCTCGCCGGCGGCATGGAGCCGGGGCCCTATGGAACGGTCGGGACGGTCCTCGACACCCTTGCGCCGGACTTCACGGTGTACCCGTGGGACGGGGCCGGCGAATTTTCGCCCGTGACGAAAGTGCTGGTCAACTTCACGGAACCGATGAACGCCTCTTCCGTCCGGGCCGTCATCGAACCGGGCAACTGGACGGAAGCCTGGTCGGACGACCACCTGTCGCTGGAGATGGCGCCTTCCGCTTCGCTGGAATACGACACGATGTATGTTCTTTCGGTCGGAGACGGGATGGACCTTGCCGGAAACCACCTGGCGCCGGGCCGGTCGAGCTTCAACACGACCTTTGCACCCGACAGCACCGTCCCGCGGGTGGAGGGCGTCCGGCCGCCATCCGGCAGCATACTCGGTCCCGGGGAGACCAATATCACATTGACATTCACTGAAAGGATGAACTGGACCTTGGTGGCCGCCGGACTTCTCGCAAACGGCGCCCCCGCACCGGCCGGAACCGGTTCCGGCCGAAATTACACATTCGTCCTCGTTATTGCTGCCGGGGCGCGATACGAGCTGAGCCTTCTGACGGTGGCGGCGGACCGCGCCGGCAACCGGCTGGATTCGCCGTTCACCTGGAGCTACGCCGGGGCCCCCCTCACCGGCTCCATCCGCGGCAAGGTGGTCGATGACCTCGGCGAAGGGCTCCCGGGCGCGAATGTAAGCGTCGCGGGGCTTTCCACCGTCACGGATGCCCAGGGCGCGTTCAGCTTCCCCGCGGTCCGGCCCGGCGAGCACGAGCTGACCGCCGGCGGGCTCGCCGGTCTGGCCGAAAACACAACGCGAATCTCCCTGGACTCCGGCGAGAACCTGACCTTCCTCATCGTCCTGCACCGGCTCGAGACCGGCCTCCGGGGCATGGTCGTGGACGAGGAGGGCCGCCCCCTTGCCGGGGCGCACGTCGATGTTTTCAGGGCCGGCAAACGGGTGGCCGGATTCGTGACGGACCCTTCTGGCAAGTTCTCGTTCGAGCTTCCGCCCGGCAGGTACGGTATCGAGGTCACCAAGGCCGGTTTCCGGACCGCAAGATTGGCGGACCAGGTCGTCTCCCCGGGGACCGTGTCAGAGGTCGGAATGGTGAGGCTGAGCCTGTCGCTGGACCAGGACTATCTTCTGCCGACATTGGTCTTCATCCTCGTGGTCATGATGCTCGTCGCCATCCTGCTCTTCAGAAAGCGGAAACGCCAATTGGCACAATGACGTTATACGGCGGACCGTCACAATTAATTAACTAACGATGCATTACCTTTCCAGAGGTCCGGTACAAAGATGGCGGCACCACCCTCCACCATGGCTCAGGGCTTCCAGGCCGGCCTGGAGCGCGAGGACCGGGTCTCGCGCCTGCGGACCTATTCGAGGTACATCAACGCCCTCGTGGTCGTGCTGCTCCTTCTGACGATCCTCCAGTCACTTCGGGAATCGGGCCCGACCGCCGCCCCGTTCCACCTGGATTTCTCGGCGATATTCCTCCCGCTGCTCTACTTCCTCGTGCTCTTCAATATCATCGTCATCGTCATCGACCTGCTCGAGCTGCGGTGGACAACCGACACGCGGGCGCGGGTGTGGCGCTGCGAGGACTTTTTGGCCAACGCCCGGCCGATCGCCGTCGTGGCGCTCATAATCGGCATCCTGTTTTCGAATCCGGCCGTTTTGGGCCTGCTCGAGGACCTGAGCGTTTCCAGCGGCACCGAGACGATAGAAGCAGGTTCCTCCTACCGTGTCAACTTCTCCCCCTCGGACCCGCTCGAATTCTCCTTCATCGGCCCCATCGACGTGTCCTGTGACCGGGGCAACGTGACGGTCATGGTCATAAAGGAGAAGGACTACCAGGTGCTCGAGGATTCGGGCTTCTACGCCACGGACCCGGCCGTGTTGAATAATATGATCAGGATCTATGTGAATGTGAGCCAAAAATCCTTCAGCCTCGATACCGCGAGCCTGGACGGCGACCAGCTGGCGCTCGTCATCTTCAACCCTGACACGTCCTCGGTCGCCGTGCAGTACAGGCTGAGGAACGAGCTCTCGAACCCCCTCTTCGGCAACCTGGTCTTTTTCAGCTTCCTGTTCTTCGTTTACAACCTGGCCTGGGCGCTGGCCATCTTCATCCTGCGCCGGCAGTTCGTCGCGGACTTCGTCAAGCGGGAGCAGCTGCGGCTCATGAGGAACTACACCATAGAGGAGGTGTTCCTCATCTACAAGGACGGCCGGCTGATAGTGCACAACACCCGGCGGCTCAAGCCCGACATGGACAAGGACGTGCTCACCGGCATGCTCACCGCGGTCCAGAACTTCGTCAAAGACTCGTTTTCCGAGGAGAAGGGCCACCTCAACGAGCTCAAGTATGGCAATCTGAAGATACTGATGGAGAACGGGACGCGCGCCAACCTGGCCGTGGTTATATCCGGCGTGGAGCCTTCGACCCTCCGGTACAACATAAAGACGCTCCTGCAGGGAATCCATGACAAGTACATGAATGTTCTCGACGACTGGGACGGCGACACCGGGACGCTCCGGATACTCAAGCGGCACATCGGGATGCTCATCCCCGAGGAGAAGCAGAGGCTGCGCGGCGTGGTGGAGGAGGTGCTCTTGTTCTACCGGGACTGCCGCTTCATGATGCACGTGTCCCAGAGGGGCCAGCCCGACGTGGACGATTCTCTTCTGTCCCAGCTCCTCGAGGAGGTGCGCCGGCGGGTCGGGGATTGCACCTCCTCGCTCCAGACCGCGGCCATCACGGAGATACCCTACGGCAACTGGAAGGTCGTCCTCGAGTATGGCGTGCAGTGCTACCTGGCCGTGCTCGTTTCCGGGCCGGAGCCGCCGGACCTGCGGGGCCGGATGCGCCAGGTCCTCGAGGACATCTCGGTCGGGTTCGAGAGCATGCTCCAGAGCTGGGACGGGACCACCCAGAGGCTCCTGGACATCAAGATAATGCTGGAGAACCTGTTCAAGGAGAGCCTGGACAAGGGGAAGAAGAAGTAGGCCCATGCAATTCAAGGGACGCAAGGGACGTAAGGGACGTTTGTTGCAATTGGTTAAAGGGACGTAAGGGACATCAGAGCCGGATGTTCCCCCATCGTCCGTTCGCACCAATGGGACAGACCCTTACGTCCCTTATGTCCCGTGCGTCCCTTACGTCCCTTTTTCTTAGAACCACTTGTCGAGCCGAAGCTGGGCCCCTTCCTTCTTCCGGGCCTCGGCCTGCTCGATCATCCGCTGGAGCGGGCTCTCGACGCGTTCTTTGGAGAAATCGTGCTCCCCGACCAGGAGCTCCACGATTTTGGGAACCTGCGGTTCGCCGAAGACGGGCGCGCCCGGGTCCTCCACGGACGGCTCCAGGAATATGCGCTTCACTTCCTGCCATTCGGGTATTGCGAAGTTCTTGGCCGCGATGACCTTTTCCAGCGTCCCGTGCTCGGTGATGAGCTTGTGCGCCTTCTTCGGCCCGATGCCCCGGATGCCTTCGTTGAAGTCGGTTCCCATCAGGATGCACATCTCGACCAATTGTTCCCGCGTGACCGAAAGCGCCGACAGGACCAGGCCCAGCTCCATCCTCTCGGGCTCGACGTTGATATATATCTGCTTTCTCGGGAGCTTGCGCTTGCCGGTTATCGTGAGGTTCCGGACCAGCACGGGCGAGCCGAAAAGGAGCGAGTCGAAATCCTGCGATGCCACGACCGAGGCGTAGCCTTTCTGCACGAGGAAGGCGGCCTCGCCCTCGCCATCCATCGGGGCCTGCACGCACGGGATCCCGATCAACCCCAGCAGCTTTTTGGAATCCTCGACCATTTCCCTCGTGATGCGCGAGGTCTGCTGCGCCTTCGAGCGCGCCTTTTCCAGGTCGCCTTCGGCGAGCGCAGCCTCGTACTCGACCTGGGCCTTCTCCTTTATGGCCGACCGCTCCTCGATGGTCCCCTTCTTCAGGTCGTGCGGCTTCCCGTCGAATACATAGACCGGCCTGATCCCGGCCTCGAGCAGGTTCAAATTCCTATAAAGCAGGCCCGAAAGGTGAGAGGTTATCCGATGGCGCGAATCCATCAGGGGCGTCCCGTCGGGCTGGCGTATTATTGATAAAAACTGGTATATTGTGTTGTAGGCGTCGACGGCCACGGTCTGGCCCGAAAAGTCCCGGATGGTCTTCTTTTCCTTGGGGACCAGCTCGGAGAGGTCGACGCCCATTCGTCACCCGCGCCGGGCTCAGGCGGCCACGGGCAGGCCCAGGCGCGCCCGGACGGCGGCCGCCAGGCGGGCCCGGTTCTCCACGGTGTAGATGGCCCCCAGGGACACGGTCGGGAGCAATGCCGCGGTGGTCAGCACGTGGCCGACCATGAACGGCAGGGCCATGGCGAAACAAGCAGCAAGCCCGCCGGCGGTGTGCGGGTAGAACAGAGCCCACCAGCCGACATTGGTCCATATGTCGAAGGCCAGTATCCCGGCGACGCCGATGCCGGTGAGCCTCAAACCGAAGGTGGCGTTCGGGGCCCGGCTCTTGCGGGCCTGGAGGCCTAAAACGCCCATCATGGCGAACCCGGACCAGGTGAACACGAATATCAGGCCGTTCCCGAGAATGGCGTCCGACACGGCCATTGCCGAGAGAGGGACGACCAGGGCGTAGTAGCCGCCCAGGAGGACGCCGGCCAGCACCGATACTATTCCCACTATCGCAAACAGGTCGAACGCTATGAGCGCGCTGCCTTCGGGGACGAAGGGCCGAAGCGCCACCCTCCCCAGAACGCCCAAAGCGATCAGAGCCGCCGCACCCAATATCTTCCAAGTCCTTTCGTTCATGCTCATACCAACTCCGTATCCTTTTCCATACATATCCGTTTTTCCACATCCCCGGACTGAAGAGTCAGTCCGGGGCTTTCACGCTTTGCTATGGTGAACGACCCCGGACTTAAATCCGGGGTATCTAGCTTCTATCGTTCGTTCCGTCGTCCCTTCCACCCTTCCGCCCATGCACCCTTCCACCCTTGCACCCTTTGTGCTCTCATTGCAGCGCGCTCCTAAACTCCCAGCGGACGACGTCGCCGTCCTTCAGGCCCGTCTGGTCGGCCCCGGTGCCCATGTAGACGCCGTTCACGTAGTATTGCCAGTAGCGGCCATCGGTCCCGTCCTTGACGCCGGCTATCTCCGTGACGCGGTGCGAGCGGAAGTTGGGGTACCATTCGGATTTGACATTCAAGTCCATGATGGACGAAGCGATCACGGTAGCATCGTAGACCGTTCCGTTCTCGAGTTGGAACAGGAAACCCCAATCCAGCTCGTCCGTGCGGTTGATTCTGTAATACCAATAATCAACTCCTCCCTTCGGGATGACGATATGTGATTCACCTTCCCGCGGGAGTAGATTGCCGAAGAACCTGGATTGCTCCGCCTTGTAGTCCGGGGACGCTTCCCCGGTATTAACGGGCACCAGAATGGCCGAAAATGTATCGTTCGCCGGCCCGTAGCCGTTGAAATCGATCTCGACCGCAACCAGGGCCGGGCCCTTCCTCTCCGGTTCCTTGCGCGGCACCGAAAACGTCAGGATCACTATGAGCAGGACCGAGACCGTCACCACGGCCACCAGCAACGGAGTGTTCCGGTTCGTGCTAGGCGCCTCCTTTGCGGGCCCGCCTGCGGACCAGCATCGCTACACCGACGGCCAGCACGATGATCAAGGATATGGTGATGAATATCGTTTGGGCCGGAATGGTTCTTTTAGAGGCAACCTGAACCTTATGGCCCGACATGTGGATAATGCTTCCCGACTCCCAGAAGCTCAGCCCAAGGCCGGTGTCTCCTTCTTTTGGCGTCCAGTTGAACACGGCGGTGATGTTGTGTCCGGGGGCAAGATATGATATGTTCAGGGGGGAATTGAATCTCCCTTGCGGTCCGTTCAGGACCAGTCGGATATTGTGCGATGTGAGGTTCCCCCGGTTTGTGATTGTGATCTTGACTTGCACATTCTTTCCCGGCTCAAGGCCTTGCGGAATGTCCCAATGTTCCACGGCCAGCATCGATGTGTCCGAGCTTTCATGGACATAGACATAGCCGTTGTCCGACGCAAAGACCAGCATGTCCCCTGCAAGAACTGGCGACGAGAAGAGGTACTGCTCCGGTTTCGGCCCGATGATCCGTAGCTCGCGTCCGTCCACGGCGGAAAGGATCCGGATAGTCCCGTTTGGAGAGTTCTCTGCCACGATGACCGTATCCCCGCCGACGGTCGGCGAGGCCTGGATGGGGCCGGGCGTTGCATGGGTCCAGAGCAGGTTGCCTTGAAGATCATGCGCCATCACGCCGGTGTTCGTGCCGAGGAACAACCTGCCATCGGCGATGGCCGGGCTCGAGGTAGATGCCGGGATGGTCCGGTTCCAGTCCAGCGTCCCGTTGCTCGCAACAAGGGAAAACAGCGTGCTCCCGGTCGCGGTGAACCCGTCATATATAGTATTTTCAAAAAAGACGCGACCGCCGGAAACGGCCGGCGAGGACCGGATCTTTCCGCCCGCCGTGAAGTTCCACAAGAACGTGCCGTTTAACGCCGCGCAGGTCAGCACCCCGGCGTCGGAACCGACGAACAAGCGGCCGTTGGATATCGCCGGCGTGGACATGTATGCAGGGCCGCCCAGGGAAAGGTTCCAGAGCATCTTTCCATCGGTCGAGAGCCCGTACAGGAGACCGTTGCCGCCCGCGATGTAGATAACATCCTGGAATATCACAGGCGAGGCGGTGACGCCGGTGGCGCTGGCGCCTATGGAGTAGTTCCAAAGCGGCTTGAGCTCGTCAATCGTGAACGCCATGACCTTCCCGTCGGAGGTCCCGATGACGACCATTCCGGCGCCGACAGCCGGCGAGGAGACCTGCCAGCCAGCCGCCGTGGTCGTGGTGTTATAGTATGCGCCGGCACCGTTATTGTACCTGGAGACCGGGACCGACCATAGCTGGGGCTGTTCGTCATAGATCATCCGGCTCCAATTGTAGACGCCTCCGGTTGAAAAGTATATCCTGCCATGGACGACCGCCGGGGTCGAGTCGATGGGCCCGTTGGAGAACGTCATGGTCTTGGATCCGGTGTCGTTCGTCGGATAGGGGACCGGTGCCTTTCCGGTATTGGCCAGGTCGCCCCGAAACTTCGGTGACGGGTACCGGGTCAGCGGGTCGGGCAACGGCGGCGCCGACCGGTTCGGGCACCAGGCGATATTGTCCCACATCCTTAGCCGAAGGTCGCTGGCGCCGGCGGGCGCCTCCTGCCAGGCCAGTGCAGTGTTGTTCCAGATCAGGATCTCCCACCACCACGAGAAATCGTCCGGGGCCTTGACCCCGAAGAGCGATGTCACGTAGGCCCCGTACTGGCTCATCGAGTAGTTCAGCGGGACGTTTTGCGCGGTGCAGGCCGAAAGCGTGGCGCAAAGCGCCGTGAAATTGCCCGTCACGGGCACATCTGCCCACCGGTACTGTGACTCGTCTTGGTAGAGCAGCACGCCGACCGTGGCGTCGCCCAGGTCGGGGCTCTCCACATAAGAGCCCTGGACCTGCAACGCGGGCGCCAGAACCATAGCCAGGGCGAGCGCCGCCCAGAAAGGACGGAGCCTCCCGGCCCAGGCGGGCCGGCGTTCGCAGGAAGGGGCTGGATGATTCATCCAGCCCCCATTGCCGCGCCGGTTAATAATCCTTTCCCCCGCATGCATTTCACGCCGGTTGGGGGCCTCTCCAAAACCTATTTTAGCATACAGACGATAGCTACCACGGGGAATACGGATGAACCGCCTGTTTGCCGTCTCAATGGCCCTTCTCGTGTGCCTGCCCGCGCTGCCGCTGGCCGCCATCGAGGCGGGCCCGGCCGAAGGACCGGCGCTTGCCGATTCGCGCGATTCCCCGGCCGTCTTCACGAACGCCACCGCCGCCGCCGGCCTTTCCGGCCTGCTGGCGGATTCCTACGCCTGGGGCGACTACAACAACGACGGCTACGACGACCTCCTCGTCAAGGGCTACCGCCTCTTCCGCAACAACGGGCCGCCCAACTACGATTTCACCGACGTCAGCAAGCTCGTGGGAATCGGCACTGCATACGGTTATTCGGTCTGGGGCGACTACGACAACGACGGCTATTTGGACTTCTTCTGCTGCGGCCAGGACGAGAACCAGCGGGACTCGCTTTGGCGCAACAACGGCCCGCCCGGCTACGCATTCACGAACGTGTCGGTGACGGCCGGCGGGATGGACGACGGCCTGAAGCCGTCGCTGGCCCCGGCCTGGGTCGATTACGACCGCGACGGGTTCATCGATATCTACATCATGAACTGGCGAGACGCCGCCGGCACCTGCTACGCCGACGTGCTGTGGCACAACAATGGCGACGGCACTTTCACGCAGACGACCGCGCCGGCCGGTATAGTCGACCGCAGCGCCGCCTCGGGCCAGCCCAACGCCGGCATGGGCGTGGACTGCGCCGACTACAACAACGACGGCTGGCCCGATATCTACGCCGGGAACTACCTTCTGGGCGCCAACTACCTCTGGCACAACGACCACGACGGCACGTTCACCAACCTGGGCGACGCCGCCAATGTTTCCGGGGACCCGGACTACTACACGGACGGCAGCGGGCCGTACTACGGGCACACGGCCGGTTCCTGCTGGGGCGACTACAACAACGACGGCCTGCTCGATCTCTGGGTCGGGAACCTGGCGCACAAGGACACCGACCGGGCGCCGATATGCGACGACCCGATGCTCATGAAGAACCTCGGGTTCCCCTACACGTTCGAGGACTTCAAGGTCCGGGCCGGCATCCCGAGCATCCCCGCCGGGACGGTGCAGGACAGCCAGTGGCGCGACGACGACACTTTCGGCGGCGCCTGGTGCGACTTCGACAACGACGGCTGGCTGGACCTCTACGTTCCGGAGGTCAAGGGCTACCACTCCTGGGCCTACTCGCACCTCTGGCACCAGAACGGCGACGGCACCTTCACCGACGTCGGGCTCGACGCCGGCATCCGCGTGTGGGCCGGCATCGGCTGCGCCTGGGCCGACTACAACAACGACGGCCAGCCGGACCACATCACCGAGGGCACCTACCCGTACCAGGGCCCGCGCGAGGCGCACCTTTTCAAGAACGAGGGCACGAAGAACCACTGGCTCAAGATACATCTTGCGGGCACCACGAGCAACCGGGCGGCCATAGGCGCCCGCGTCACCGTCACCGACGGTGCCCGGACCCAGATACGCGAGGTGGAGGGCGGAACGGGCGGCCACGCCCACCAGAACTCGCTTACGCAGATGTTCGGTTTCGGCGCCTATTCCGGGACCGTGAACGTGGAGATACGCTGGCCCTCGGGCATCGTCCAGAACATCACCGGGGTGAAGCTGGACCAGGCCGTCAACATCGTCGAGGACGGCTCGGGCCCGAAGATATCCACGCTCGTCTCGACCAGCAACGCTCCGGCCGAGGGCCAGAACGTCACGCTCAGCGCCACGTTCAGCGGCTCTCCCTCAAAATACCTCTGGGACTTCGATGGCGACGGCAAGTTCGAGTCGGTCCAGAACAGCTACCAGCCCGTGACGATATCGTTCCCCCGGCCGGGCCGGTTCTACCCCTCGCTAAAGATCATGGACGCAACCGGCAAGCTGGGAGACTGGGAAAGCCTCTACATCGAGGCCAGCAACCTCCCGCCTACCGCGCATGCCGGCGGGGACCGGACCGTGAACGAGACGGAGCCCATAACATTCGACGGGAGCCATAGCGAAGGGGCGGCCTGCGACCTGCCCAACCTCACCTTCAAGTGGACATTCAACGACGGCTGGAAGACCGACTGGCAGGGCTCGCCCATGCTGACCCGCCTCTTCAACCAGAGCGGCCCCTACAGCGCCACGCTCTCCGTCCGCGACGACGAGAACGGGACCTCCAACGACACGATATCCATTACGGTCCTCAACCTGCTGCCGACCGCTACCGTCTCCATGAGCGACCTGGCAGTCGAGGACACGCCGCTCGATTTCGACGGCTCCGGGAACGACACCACACCCGACATCCCCTTCCTGCGCTACCAGTGGAGCTTCGGCGACGGGACCGACAAGTCGCCTGTCCTGGTCTCGCCCAAATTCAAGCACGCATATACGAAATCGGGCGTCTACACGGCGACCCTGACCGTTTCCGACGACGACCGCGCCGCCGCCGTGGCCGCCATCAACATCACGGTCGCCAACGTGCCTCCGGCCGGGACGACAGAGCTCTCCGAGGTCAAAATCGACGAGGATTCGCCGCTTACCCTGACCGGCACCGGGGCCGACACGGCCTCCGACCTCGGAAGCCTGTCATTTTGCTGGGACCTGGGCGACGGGAACGCCACGGAATGGATGCCCGAGCCGACCACGGTCCACACCTACACGATGTCCGGGAACTACACGGCCCGGCTCTTCGTCCGGGACAACGACGGCGCCACCGCCAACGCGACGGTGAACGTGACCGTGCGCAACCTCCCGCCCACCTGCGCCGTCACGACCGGCGACCAGGATGCGACCGAAGATGCGGAGCTGTCGTTCGAGGGGACCGGCAAGGACACGCCGACGGACCTGCGGTCGCTTTGGTTCCGCTGGGACTTCGGCGACGGGAACCTATCTGAATGGATGGCGGAAGCGGCCGCTTCCCACGCCTACGCGCAGAAGGGCCTCTATGCAGCATCATTAGTCGTTCGAGACAACGACGGCGCCGAGGCCAGGGCAAAATTCGAAATCACGGTCAACAACCTGCCCCCGATCGCGAGGGCCAAGGCCTCGAAGACGACCGTGGACGAGGACACGCCCGTGGTGTTCACCTCTTCCGGTAGCACGGACACGATCTCCGACCTTCCGCTTCTGCAGTATTCGTGGGACTTCGGCGACGGAAGGTCGGCCGAAGGCCCGGTGGCGAACCACAGCTACACGAAGCAGAAGACCTACACCGTTGTGCTCGCCGTCACGGACAACGACGGCGTCTCCGCTACCGCCGAGCTGACCGTCAAGGCCGTCAATGTGGCACCGACCGCGAAAGCGTCGGCAAGCCTCCCGCGTGTTCCCGTCGGCACATCGCTCAACTTCAGCGCCGAGGCGGCGGACACGGCAAGCGACCTCGGCAACCTGAGATATGACTGGAACTTCGGGGACCTGCTGACCGGCACGGGCAAAAACGCCAGCCACACCTACCTTGCGGCGGGATCCTACACAGTCAGGCTCAAGGTCACCGACGACGAGGGCGCCTCGGTCGAGGATTCGGTGACCGTCGATGTCTACAAGGCCGCCAAACCGGTGGAGCCGGCGAAGGAGGGTCCGCCGCTGGCCATCATCGGCGGGGCCGTGGCAGGCGTCGCGGTCGTGATCGCCGTGGCCGCTTTGATGATGATGCGGGGAAAACGAAAGGCGCACGTCGAGCAGGCCGAGGCCGACGCGGCAAAGAAATGAACAAAACCTGAGACAAAAAAGCTTTATATCAATTGTGGTATATATATACCAGAATTGGTATGATGCGAATATCGGCCCCTCTGCTCCAATCGCTCGGCAAGCGCGGTCGGCTGAAGGTCCTCGACATCCTGGTCAGGTACCCGGCGAGGGCCTTCACCATCAACGAGCTCGCGCGGGAAACGGGGGTGCCGGTGATGACCTGCTGGCGAACCGTCCGGGAGTTCGAGGCGATGGGGATGGTGACCGTGGATACGGTCGGTAAAGCCTTTGCGGTCCGGCTTAACGGGGCATCCGTAGTCGTAAAGGACCTGAAACGTTCGCGACTGGGAGATTTCCAGAGGGATGCCGCTGTCAAGTTCGCCGGATTCCTTCATGGGCTTGACGGGGTCGTCGGCTGCTACCTGTTTGGCAGCGTTTCCGAATCGACGCAGGGACCGGCCAGTGACGTCGATGTTGCGGTGGTCTACGATTCCAAGAAAATCGGCCGGGCGTCATTGGA
>Ga0315291_10000898_pt1 | contig 39824 bp, 26 predicted proteins | sample YL17G12_20_MG_FD_203070 | JGI IMG/M metagenome (GOLD analysis project Ga0315291, IMG submission 203070) | Sediment microbial communities from Yellowstone Lake, YNP, Wyoming, USA - YL17G12_20 | ecosystem: Environmental > Aquatic > Freshwater > Lake > Sediment | place: USA: Wyoming | collected...
GAAGGCACACTTGTGACCTTTGATGGCAGCGCCAGCACGGACAATGTCGGCATAGTCAACTATACCTGGACGTTCAATGATGGCACCGGCGTTATTACGCTGTACGGTACCGCCCCATCACATACCTTCAACGTTCCAGGTGTTCACCTCGTGACCTTGAATGTCTCGGATGCAGCCGGACTCTGGGGCAGTGACGTAATGACCGTAATCGTGAAAGATATCACACCACCGGTAGCAAACGCTGGACCGGACCGGAGAGTGGCAATAGGATCCACTGTTTTTCTGAACGGATCGCTGTCGACAGATAACGTAAGAATCAAGAACTACACCTGGACCTTCACCTACAGGGGTGTGAAACAGAACCTTGAAGGAGCGATCGTATCCTTCAAGTTCGATGAAGCCGGGGAATACCAGATCGTACTCACGGTGAGCGATCAATACGAGAATCTAGGAAATGATACTGTAACCATCACAGTTGTTGACAAGGGAACGGTTTCCGGCAAAGTACTGGATAAAATAGGGAAACCGGTGGAAGGAGCTACCGTTGCGATACAGGCTTCTGACGGGAAGGCATATACGATGACCACCGGACCGAACGGTTCGTTTTCAATCGAGATTCCGCATGGATCGTTCACGTGGAAGATATCGAAGAACGGGTACAAACCGATATCCGGGACCTCGTCCGTAGGAGCGCTGGAGGAAAAGGTTCTTGACCTGTCCGGTTCGCCCCTGACCGAAAAGGAAACTGCAAATCCAATTCCTCCGTTGTTCATCATCCCGACTGTTGTTCTCATCTTGGCGGTTATCGGGATCGTAGTGTTCGCCCTAGCGAGAAAGAAGAAAGCAGAACCGATTCCAGAAAAAGAGAAAGGGGTCGAAGAAGAATAGGACTTGGGACCCAAGACCGTACGAATATGCGAGCGGGCGAAAAACTGCATCCCCAGCCCTACTCACGGCCGTTCAACGACCACGCTGCTCACGCCCGCCCGCCGCGCCGTGTCAGCAATCTCTACCAGCAGTTGTTCGTACTCCTCGGGGCTCCCGAAAAGCACCGCCTCGTAGGCCGAGACGAGCTCCGGGCGCCGGGCCGTAAGGCACGGCCGCATCCTTTCCCAGATGCCGGGGTGCATCCGCAACCGGTCGACCAGGACGCGCCCCACGGACATCTGGGCCATGAAGGTGAAAAGGCCTTCCAGGCCCGCCTCGACCAGGCCGGGGAGCACCGGCCCGAAAAAGACGAAAGTGGGGATGTCGGCGTCCCTGAGGGCGCCCAGCGCCTTCAGCCGTTCCCCGACCGAGGAGGCGGAGGGCTCCATCCATTCCCGCAAGGTGTCGTCGGCGGTGGTGAACGTGAACCCGACCTCTTTCTCCTTGAACTGCCCGATGAGCCCGATATCCTCGACCACGTTCTTCGACTTGGTCTGGATGCATACCGGCCATTGCTTGCGCAGGAGCTGCTCGAGGCAGTGCCGCGTCACGCGGTACTCGCGCTCCGCTTCCTGGTAAGGGTCGGTCACGGTGCCGATGCCGACCACGCCCCGGGGCAGCCGGCGCAGCTCGCGCGAGAGCAGCACCGGCATGTTGGTGCGCGCCTCGACGAAATCGCCCCAGCCCTCTCTGCCTTCGTAGTGGATCACCGCCGGGGAATAGCAGTATAGGCAGCCATGCTCGCACCCCTTGTAAGGGTTGAGCGCGTAGTCCAGCCCCGAAAGCCGTGACCTCGAGAGGGCCGACTTGCAGGCGACCTCGCGGACCTTGACCTTCCGTTCCCTTTCCACCCTTGCACCCTTCCCTTGCACCCTTGCACCCTTGCACCCTTGCACCCTTGCACCCTTGCACCCTTGTGCCCGTGCTCCCTTATTTCCCCTCGGCCCATCGCTCGATATGCCCCACGAGCGGCGGAACCTCTTTCGGCAGGGGCCGCTCGCCCGGCGGCAGCTCCGCTTGCGCCGGCGCCTCACGCGCTATCCTGCCGATGACCCTGAAATCCTGCTCCATGTCGACCATGAGCTTCCGCCGGTACAGTATGGCAGCCGGGTGGTACAGCGGCAGGAAGCGGATGCCTCCGACCACTGTGAGCTTTCCATGCACCTCGGATATATTGAGCCCGGGACCGACGAGCGCGTGCAGGGGCGAGTTGCCCAGGGTGCACACGAGCCGGGGCTTGAGGATGTGCAACTGCCTTTCCAGGTACGGCCGGCAGGCGTTCATCTCCTCGGGCTTTGGCGGGCGGTTCCCGGGCGGCCGGCACTTGACCGTGTTGGTGATGAAAACTTCCTCTCGAAGGATGCCGTTCTTCCTGAGCAGCCCGGCAAGCAATTTCCCCGCAGAGCCGACGAAGGGCCGGCCCTGGGCGTCCTCCTTTGCGCCCGGCGCCTCGCCCACGAAGACGATGCCCGTCCTGGCGCTTCCCTCGCCCGGGACCGCGTTCTTCCTTTTCTTCGCAAGCGGGCAGGCGCCGCAGATCCGTATCTCGCCGGCCAGCTCGTCCATCGAGTAGGACGTGGACACTACAGTCGAGTAGCGGCATTTCTCGAATTTGCGCTTGCCCTTGGCCGCGCGGACGGTCATCCTACCCCCTCCGCCTCCTTCGCCCGCGCATCCACCGGTATGTAGTCCTCGAGCGTCCTCTGCGTCCGTATGTCCGCCAGTATCCGGCTGGTCCGGAGCCACTTCTTCATCCTGATATCAAGGCGCGTCTGGATGTGCTCCAGCGCCGTGGCGAGCGTCGGGAACAACTGGTGCTGGCCCTTGTAGGCGTTGCGCACGTTCTCGCGGACGTTCCATACGCCGACGGGCATGATGTAGCCGGAATGCGCCTCGCGCAATATGACGCAGCCAGCCTGCCTTTGAAGCTTCATCAAATGCTCGCAGGTCGCCAATCGCGCGGCATAGTAGCAGCCGCCTATTTCGGCGTAGTCCTTTCTGCCGCCGTAGAACTCGTGGCTGGAGATGATCATGATGTCTGTTCCGTCGGGATTCCATACGGTGTTCGGATACCAGGCCTCGACCAGCTCGTAGCGCCAGCTCGTGGGCATGAGCATCACGATGAACCGGTTGTCCAGCGTCCAGGATTCGTAGACCTGGTAATCGTTGATGAGCGGCATCCGCTTCACGTGCTCGCGGAGCTCCTTGCCGATGGTGTCGTCCACGGCGGTGATGCTCCAGCGGGTCGGCACGAACTTGCGGCGCTTCCCGAGGCCGAACGCCCCCACGCTGAACGCCTTCTGGATCCGCGAAAGGAACAGGCCGTCACCGTACAAGCCCAGGACGGCGTCCTTTGCAAGAAGGTCCGTGTCGTAAAATGATTTCTCGATCCTTTGGTCCACCTTGATGTTGCCGACATCGAGGCTCTTGAGCGGCGCCGAGGGCCCGAAGGGCTGGACCTCGTCGTCCAGGACCAGCCGCCCGACGGGCTTTCGCTGGAACTCGGCCTCTGCCTCCGCTGGAGTGGAGGCCAGCGCCATCTCCCGGACCTGGTCGACGGTGCGGCCTCCGGTCTCGACGTCGAAGACATTGACCGGGTGCATCCCGCGCACCAGCTGGGAACGGAAATCGACAATTTCGTCGATAGTTTTGCCCAGCCACATCTCGGGGGTGTCCATGATCTCCGTGTTCCCCGTCACGGGCGGGATAAGCGGCCCGACAAAGACCTTGGGATATCCGTACTGGCCGATGAACACGCCGGGCGGCGACGAGCCCTCGATGTCCAGCCGGTCGATGAGCGTGCGCGCCTTGAGCTGGGCAAAGTGCTTGACGAGGATCGGGCAGCGGTCCTTGCCGCAGAGCATCTTGGTGCCCTTGCAGACCACGCAGCGGTTGCCCGTGTCGCCGGAGAATATGGCCTCGGTCACGGGGCGCCGTTCCCCCCCGGACCGCCATTCCCGCGACGGGACCGCCACCAGACGAAGGCCACGACCGCCAGCACCACGATGACCACCGCCAGAATGATGGCAGGCCGGAAATCGGGCTCCGGCGGCGGCCTCGAAGAGGACCTCACGGTGATGTTGAACCTGGCGGGGACGTCCGGATAGCCGGCGTCGGAGACGAACCTGAGGCCGGGATTCCATTTTCCCGCCTGCTCGCCGCGGACGGTCAGGTAAACGGTCTCGTTGGCGCCGGGCGGCAGGTCCAGATAGGATTTCGACAGGGTGGTCAATGCCGACCCGTTCGACAGGAAAAGCCGGCCGCGCTCCCTGAAATTTCCGTGGTTCGTTATCCAGACGGAGACCACCTTTTCCTGGCCCTCGGTGAGGTTGACGGCGGACCGGTCCGGCTCTATCCGGAGGTCCCGGCGGGTCTCTACCGTCAGTGCGAAGCTCTGGTTGCGCTGGTAGGTGCCGTCCCGGTTCCTTACGGAGACGGTGACGTTGAGCGAAAGCAGCCCGGGCTCCAAAAACGACGGCACGCGCATCCTCAGGAATGTGTTCGTCACGGTCCGGGGGCGCAGCTCGAACTCACCGGGTATCTGGGTGAAATACCAGGCCGGATACGATACCGCGGACAGCGTTAGGTTCTCGAATGCGTTCCCCCGGTTGTGGACCTCCAGGGACAGCGTGACGATCTCGCCCACCGGGAACGCCGCCGGCGATGAAAGGTTCGATTCGACGGACGTGACCGCGTCCACCATCCCTGTGATGTTCGCGGTGGCGCCGGCCCCGCCGGTTGAGGTGGCCTCGACCTTCAGGATCACGGCCTGGAAGGCCAGCGCATCGGCCGGGACCTGCGCCGACACCGTGAGGTTCACAGATTCGCCGATGTCAAGGTCCGCCCGCCCCGGCCGGACGGAGACGCTCCAGCCCGGAGAACCGGAGGCGCAGGAGATGGACACCGCCTCGGAGGCCTCGCCGGTGTTCCTCAGCGTGAAATCGGCCGTCACCGTCTCGCCCGGGCTCCCGTGTAACGTTGCCGGTCCCCCGATGGAGAGCGACCGTTTCGGTGGCGGCGGAGGCGGCGCCCCGACAGTATAATTCAGGACATAAAGCACCGGCCCGTAATTGTCGGCGCAGATTCCCGCCACGGCCGAATCCAGCGGCCTGTTCGAGGTCGCAAGCTCTATCGTGAACGGCAGGATGCTCAGGTTCATGTAGAAGTAATCGTCCGTGTCGCCAGAGGCGGCGTACATCTCCCGGGCGAACATCGGCATGTACCGGCGCCCCTCGGGCATCGCAAAGGACATGTTCCAGGCTATCTGCGAAAGCCTCGGATCGACCGGCTCCTGGTTGATGGAATTGCCCCACGGGTAAAGGATGTACTGCCCGTAGGAATGGTACGACAGCGTTATCAGGGGATGGTGGTCGGTGGCGAGCTTGCTCACGGCCTGCGTCTCGTTCTCGGAAAAGGCGTACGGGCCGCAGTATTCGTCGTCGGGCGGGTTGTGGCTCGCCTCCAGGCCCCAGAGGTGGCCGAAGTTCCGGTTGAGGTCCACGCCGTATGTCCCGCCCTGATTCGGCCGCCGGTTCTTGCGCCACTGGTTGCCCTGCTCGTAATAGACATGCCCGTCGGGATTGAGCATCGGGACGAACCAGATCTGGGTGGAGTTCACGTACCACCCGATGGTGGAGTTGGTCGTGTAATTTTCGACCAGCGAGTTGAGGATGTACAACGCCACCTCCACGCCGATGATCTCGCCGGCGTGTATCCCGCCCAGTATCGTGATGTTCGGCTCCGCCTCGTCCGCCGTAACGTTGTCCGAGAGCTTGACGGCCCAGAGCTCCCGGCCCTCGTAGGTCTTGCCGATGCTCTCGAGCCGCAGGATGTCCGGGTGGGCGGCCGTGAGGTTTTCGAGCTCTGCGGTCATTTCGTCGTAGGTGTGATACACGCCCAGGTCGGCCCGGGCGCCGGTTTCGCCGCCTTCAACCAGCGCCGGCTGGGGAGGCACCAGAACGAGCATCACGGCAAGCAGGACCGGCCAGCTTCTCATATCAGGCCCAGTTACGAACTCTAATAATAATAATACTTGTGGAGAGGGAGGAGAAAGTGGCCGAGCCGTTGGTGGTTCAGTACCGCCGGCCGTCCGGCTCCAGCGGAAGGGCTTCCGCCGGCGCCGCTTCGGGCAAAGGCGCCCGGGCCGGCGGTCCCTTCCGGCGCGTCGCGTAGAATATGGCGACCGCGACGACCGCCATGACCAATACTATCAGCAGGAGCGGCAGCCACGGTAGCGTCTCCGTGATGGTGGTGACCGGCACCGCCTTCCGGATGACCGTCAACTGCAGCGGCACCTCCTCCGTCCGGTTGGCGTCGCCGGCGCTCCGGACCGTCAATCGTAAATCGTGGAGGCTGGAGGTGGCGTTCTTTGGTACGGTCAATGTGACGGTGACGGTGCCGTTGGCTCCCGCCGCCAAAACCCCCAGCGGGCCAATCGTCGCCGGGGGCCAGCCTGCCGGCATGTCCCCGACCGCGATGGCGAAAGTGTCGGGCGCGTTCCCGTAGTTGACAACGGTCAGGTTGAACGTGGCGGTCTCGCCCGGCCTAAGCGTTGCGGAAGCGTTCCCCACGGCCGCGCTGAAGCCGTACCTGGCGTTGACCGTGATATCCAGCTCCACCCCGTTAACTGACAATGAATAATCGCCGGCGAGCGCCTGGGCCGGGACGGCCACGGTTATCGTCACGCTGGCGTTGCTCCACGGTGCCAGCGTGACGTTGGGCCGCGAGAGCTCGACGGTCCAGCCCTCCGGTACATCGGCCGTCGTAAGGTTGACGGTCTCCTCGACGTTGCCGGCGTTGCGGAACGAGCCCGTGAATCGAGTGGTCTGGCCGGCATTGAGCCGGCGCGAGTTATTGGAAATGCCGAATGTGAAGTCGCGGACCTCCCGGACCGTGGCGGTCAGGACCACCTCGGCATTTGCGTAGGGGCTCTCCAGCGACTGGGCCGAGACACGGAAGAGCGCGACCGAGCCGGCGACCGCGTCCTTGGGCGCCGTCAGGCACAGCCTGAACCGGAGGCTCTCGCCCGCCGGAAGCGACGCGTTGGACGCATCGATGGAGGCGTTCCACCGCAGCGCGACCAGCGAAAGGGCGACGGCGTCGGGCCCGTTGCCATCGTTTTGCAGCGTGAAAATGACCTCGCCGGTCTCGCCCGGTGAAAGCTTCACCGTGGTCGCGTCCGACGAGAGGCTGACCTTGAAGTCCTGGAGCACCGTTACATTCAGCGAATCCGTCCTCTGGTAGCCCAGCTCGTTGGTGACGGTCAGGTTCACGACGTAGAGGCCGCGCCTTTGGTAGGCGTGGCGGACCGAAACGCCCTCGCCGTTCGTACCGTCGCCGAAATCCCAGCTGTGGTTCACGAGCGTGCCGGTGGGCGTGGTGCTGGCCGAGCCGTCGAAGACGACCTCCCGCGTGACGTTGACAGAGATATCCTCTCCAGCTGTCGCCGTCGGCGCCGGGTCCAGGACCTTAGTGACCGTGGTAAGGAGGCCGGCGGCGCCCTGGCCCGTGGAGGAAAAGGCGCGCACGGAGATCGTCGCGGTCTCGCCCGGGATAGCGGCGCGGGGCACCGCGACCTTAAGCTCCAGGTCCCGCGTGCCGGCGGGAAGCAGATGGACGGATGGGTCGATTATCGCCCAGCCTGTCTTGGCGCCGGTGGTCTCGAGCTTCAGGTCGTCCTCGCGGTTGCTCAGGCTTCGCAGAAGCAGCGGGAAGCTGACATTCTCGCCCGGATAGCAGCTCCGGTTTGTCCCGGATTCCGCCTCCAGGGCCGCCCCGTACTTGGCCTTTATGCGGAACCGGGTGCCCTTCTGGTCGTTCCAGGCGTAGTTGTCGCCGGTCAGGTTCGTCCTGACCGAAAGCGAGCAGTTCTCGCCGGCGGTAAGCGGCGGGAGCCAGCTGAAATTGCAAAGGCCGGTCTGCCCCGGCCGGAGACGGATGCTCGACGAGTCCGTGAAGCTGTAGGCGCCGGAGGTTATCTCGACCTCGACGGGAATGTCCGTTTCGGTCGAGCCGTAGTTCATCACCAGCGCGCTGACGTTCATCTCCCGGTCGGGCTCGATGATGGTGTTATTGAAGGGTGACGGAAGGCGGAACACGCCGGCGTCGACGATGCTGGCCTTCGGATAGCCGATGATGTATAGCGTCGGCTCTCGGTTGAGGGCGCAGGAGATCGGTATCTGGCTCTCGGGCGGGTGGAAGGCTGTGTCCAGCTCCACGGTGAAAGCGAGGATGCTCCTGTTCCCGTACAGCCAGTCGTCCGAGGAGCCGTGCGTGTAGTAGAGGTCGCAGGACTGCTGGGGGGTGTAGCCGTTCCAGGCGGCCATGGTCTCGGCCATCCGCTTGAGCTCGAGATAGTCGGGTGCCGGGTTCGTGGTGTAGCCCCACGGGTAAAGGATGAGGGAGGCGACGCTGTGGTACGAAAGGGAGGTGACGAAGTTCTGCCTTAGCGCCAGGTCGCGCATGGCTATGGTCTCGTTCTCCGAGAACGGGTAGGGGCCGTGGTACACCTCGGAGGCGGGGTCGTCGCTGGTGGCCCCGTCCACGCCGAACTGGTAGCCCCAGTTGCGGTTCAAGTCCACGCCGATGTTGCCGCCCGTCGTGGGCCGCATGTTCTTGCGCCGGTCATTGCCTATCTCGATCTGGTAGTGCCCGTCCGGGTTGAGCATCGGGACGAACCATGTTTCCCGTGTATTGACGTAGTTGGTCAGCGTCTCGTTGATGCCGTAGCCGTCGAGCAGGTAATTGAGAACGAACATGGGCACCTCGACGGCCATGACCTCGCGGGCGTGGATGGCGCCGAATATCAGCACGTCCGGCTCGGCCGTGTCGTTCGTTCCTACATCGTCGGAGAGCTTGACGGCCCAGATGTCGCGGCCCTCGTAGGTCTTTCCGATGCTCTCGAGCCTGACCATGTCGGGGTGGGCGGCCTCGAGGGCCTGGAGCTCCGAGGTCATCGAGGCGTAGGTGTGGTAGACGTCGCGCCAGGCAAATTCCGGCGCGGGCTCTTCCTGGGCGGATACCGCCGGTTGCAGGAGGCCCAAAACGACCAGGGCGAGCGCCAGCGCCGAAAGGCTTCTCTTCATCATTCTTCCTCATCCTTTTGCAATGACTTAAGGTCTATGCTGGAAAGCCTCGCAAGTATGCCTTCCATCCGCTCCAGCTCGATGACGGCCAGCACCTTATTATGCTTTGCGCAAAGGCGACAGAGCTCCCGCGCCATGTGCTCCTCGCGCCTTTTTTCGAGGTTTTGGAAGCCCTTGAGGGTGTTAATGGCCCGGTCCCAGGCCATGGCGAACTCGCTCGCGGTGGGCTGGTCGAACCGCCGGCGCTTCAGCCAGCGCCAGCGCAGCGAATGGTAGATCAGGTTGGAGCTCGAGATGCTCTCGACGAAAGCGTCGGAGAACTGCGCCTCGTCGAGGTCTATCGCCCGCAGGGGAATGCCCTCCCCGGCCGCCACCGAGTACGCCTCGGTGAAGCTGGGCGGAGGCACGCGGACCTTGCCGTACCTGGCAAGCTTCACAGCGTATATTTCCTCGTAATGCGACAGGAAGAACTCCGGTTCCTTGCCCTTCCATATCGCCTTCAGGCCCCGGAGCCCCTCGGCCGACACCGGAAGCGCCACGACCCCGGGCCTCGTTCCGAGTATGGCCTCGCGGACCGGCTTGCGCTCCCTTTCCAGGCCCTTCACCGTCGGAAATAGCTCGAGCGTGGAGGCGCCCAGGCGGACCGTTCTGAGCCGTTTCACCATGGGAGGGCCCCCTCTTTCACTTCCTGCGCTCCTGGATGAGGCGGACTATCTTGTCCTCGTCTGATATCCGTCGCAGCTCGTCGCGGCTGATGACCGGGGTGCCGCCGATGTTCTCCCGCGACATGCGGCGGTCCAGAAAGAGCACGCCCTCCTTCTCGGTGATGCGCGAGAGGTTGGCCATCACGCGGGCCTTCTGCAGGCAGGCCTTGTTGGCCGCGCCCACGCCCGTGAGGATTATCGTCGCCTTCACGCTGTGCTCCGAAATGGCGTCGAATGGGCTCCGGCGGGTCGGGACCACCGTGTAGCCCAGCCCCGCCAGCTTCTCGAAAACTCCCTCACGGAACCGGTTGGGCTCGCCCCCCTCCTTGGGCCGGACCATCCCGGCCGGCTCGCCCCTCTCGCCCGGGGCAAATGGGTTGAGCGCCGTGACGATCGGTTCGCCCAGGTATCTCTCCAGCCGGTCGACGACCGGCAATGTGGCGCTCATCGTGCCCTGCTCGTACATCTGGATGGCCTTGCGCGACACGCCGGCGATGTCGGCCAGCGCGCCGAGGGACAGGCCGCGCTCCTGCCGCGCCTTGCGGATGACCTCCGGGTCTATGCGGGCGTACAGCCCGCCGGGCGCGGCGAAGATGAACGGCGGGACGCCCTCCTCGAGGTACTCCTTCATCGTGTCGAAAGTGAGGATGGGAACATCGTGGCGCAGGTAGACTATGCCTTCGGAAAGGCCGCCGGCCCCGCACCGCTCGCCCACCACCACCGGGGCGCCCTTGAGCAGGCGGGACAGGGTCTTCATCTCGGAGGCGCCGGCCTTGGAGAAGCCGTCGATGTTGACCAGGACCTTGAGCACCAGAAGCACGTTGTCGCGCCGGCAGATGATGTCGAAGCTCACGCCCCGCAGGCCATACTCCTCCGAGACGAAAAAGCCGCACCGGGCGAGCATCTCCCGTACCCGCCTCGTCATCTCGACGCGCTGCATGCGTTTTGATATAAATATGGACTACTATTAAAGGTTATTGTATCGGCCGACGATGGATGGACCAATGAATTAATGCCGTCCGGCCCTTATACTGCAGCTGGTAAAGGCATTGCCCGCGGAACTCTGCGAAGACCACGTTCTGATAGCCGACACCAAGGAGGCCAGCCAGGTCCACAACCGCGGCTGGTTCGGCACTCCCCAGCCGGGAGGCTCGCTTAGGCTGGAGCTCGTGGAGGCGCTCTTTCTGGTCGAGAGCGGCCGGCTGGAAGTGCTCTCCGGCGGAAAGGAGGTCGGCTTCGAGCCGCTGATGAAGCGGGCACTCGCGCTGCAGGCCGGGTTCGAGATACGCTACCTGGTCTACGCCGACCTGAAGCGGCGGGGCTTCACCGTCAAGCCGTTCCTGCCCCAGCCGCCCGACTTCTCCGTCTACGAGCGCGGCGCCATTCCAAGCCGGGCGCGCTCCAAGTACCACGTGATGGCCCTCTCGGAGAGGGCCAGCTTCGACCTCGAGGAGCTGCGCCGCACGGCCGAGCGGGCCGGGTCCGTCGGAAAGGGCCTGATGCTGGCCCTGGTCGACGAGGAAGGGGACCTCACCTATTACGAGCTCGACTTCCTGGAGCCGAAGGGCGTGATGCAGGGCGGGCTGCCGCAATCGAAGGGCCGGGCCGTGGTGCTCGAGGAACGGGTGCTCGTGTTCGACAAGGAGCTCGCCGAGGCCCTGCGCCGGAGCCACTACGGGCGGCCGGCGGGCAAGGCGCTCCAGCTGTCGCTGCTGGAAGCAGTCTTCATAGAGGAATCAGGCATCCTCGAGCTCCAGGCGGCCCGCACGGGCCAGCCCGTGTCGCGCGCAGGCCTGCTGAAGAAGGCGCACTCCAGCCAGCCCGACTTCGATCTGCGCCTGCGGGCCTACCGCGACCTGCGAAGGCGGGGCCTCGTCGTACGGACCGGGTTCAAGTACGGCACCCATTTCCGGCTCTACGACACCGACCCGGACAATTCGCACGCCCGGTTCCTGCTCCACGCCGTGCCGAAGGGCTACATCAGCACCTGGCCCGAGGTCAGCCGGGCGGTACGACTCGCCCACGGCGTGCGCAAGGAGATGCTTTTGGCCCGCGTGGCCTCGAAGGACGACATCGTCTACCTGAAGCTGGGCCGGTCCAGGCCCTGAGGGATGAACGTGAGACCGCTCGAACCCCTGGTCCTCATCGCCGTCATCCTCGCCGCATTTCCCCTGGCGGCCGGTATCACGCCATCCCTTCCGGAGCCGTCCCCGTCCGTCGGCCCCGTCCCTGGGCCCGGCCCCGTCAACCCTGAACCCTGTCCCCTGAACCCTGAACCCTCGTCGTCCGGCCGCGGCATCGTCTTCGACTTCGAGCTCCTGACGGAGCGCGAGCAGGTCGAGGCCAACGTGTCCGACCCGACCTCGACGAGCCTCTCCATCGTGGTCGTGGTGCGAAACAACGCCACCGCGCCCCTGAGCGTGCACCTTTCGGCGACCATCAACCTGGGCGGGACGGCGAAGCTGGACCCGGCCCAGACGCCGCTCATGCTGTACCAGGCGACCTCCAACGTCGTGGTATCCGTCAATTTGCCCGAGAGCACCACCTCGGACAGCATGGGCTACCTGAGGATAGACGGCGTGTGCGACCAGAACCCCACGGTGACGAACACGCTCCAGGTCCGCGTGACCGTCAAGCAGTGGCACCGGGTGGTGATAGAGAAGTTCTCTCTCTCGTCGGGTTCGCCGCTGGAGCGCGACATGGTCCAGCTCGGCGCCCGGGTCACGAACGCCGGGAACGGGCCGTCGAACTTTGCGGCCAGCGCGATGGTCGACGGAAAGCCCTTGAAGGTCAAGATAGACGGCTACACGGCGCCGGCCAACCACACGGTCTCCCTGGCCCCGGGAAGGTTCTTCATGCTCGCCACCAGCTGGCAGGCCTCGTATGGCCACCACAATTTCGTAATCGAGGTGACGGACACGGGCCGGGAGGGCGAGGCCAACGTATCAGCGGTCCTGAGCAAGGACACCAAGGTCGCCTCCGTTTTCGTCGGTCTCAATTACCGCGACTGGATACCATACATATACATCACGATGATCGTCCTGGTGGCGGCGGCGCTCCTCGGCTACAAGTACCGCAAGAAGCTCGGCCCGCGCCTTCGGCGCCTCCGGAGGCGGCTCGGGCGCAAAAAGCCGGGCGAGGAGGGCGAAGTGGAGCTCGGGGACGGGGAAGACCACGATGACGAGGACGCCGAGGACGACGAATACGACGATGACGACGAGGAATACGACGACGATTACGATGACGACGACGAGGAGTACGACGATGAAGAGGAAGAGGAGGACGAAGAGGACGGGGATGAAGAGGCCCCGCCGGCCAAGCGCCCTCCGGCCGGGAAGGGCGCCTCCGCCCCGCCGAAGAAGCTGGCGGCGCTGCCGGTGAAGAGGCCGGCCGCGGCGCCTCTCAAGAGGGGGGCCGCCATCCCCCGTAAAGAGCCGGGATCGCCGGCACAAGGCCCCGCCCGGCCCCGGATGTCCCAGGAGTTCAAAAAGGGGATGGCGTCGGCCAGGCCCGCGGCCAAGGCCGGGATGATCGTTGTCGGCGACCCGGACGAGATGCGGCCAGCGGCCGCGAAAAGAAGGCCTCCGGCAAGAACCGATGAACGACCACCGGCCAAAGCCGGTGGTCTCCATCCAATCGGAGACGCTTCGCTGCCACCGCCCGAAGGCAGTGGCCTCCTCTTGGATGAAGAAGAGTGAAAGCTTCAATTTGGCCCAAAAAGTGGTAGGTACCACAGGCCCATTAAATACCACCGCCCACAAATCGTTGGGGCATGAACGAAACGGCGGTGTTCGAGGGGCGGCGCACATCGGTATCGGTCGACCTGCGCCTGGCGGGCATCTTCATGCTCGGCTTTGGGGTGGCCTGCCTGGGCATCGGCGCGTACGCAACGCAGCAGGTCGGAGAATCTGTCTGCCTGGCCCCGGGAGTTCTCTTGAGCATCCTGGGAACGGCCTGTTTGATAAGGGCCCGAAACCGCCCCAACACGCGCCAGGTCCTCGTCGACGGCGAGGGCATCCGGTTCATCGCCGAGGGCCGGTGGCAATGGGGAATCCGCTGGACGGACCTCTGGGCCCTCGGCACCAAGCGGAAGGCCGACCAGCTGGATGTCTCGCCCGTCGTGCCCATATTCCTCTGGCATATGAAATCCGGCGACAAGGGGCTTTTTTTTGCTTTCGACAACGGAATGTACAAGCTCCGGCTGGGCGACGATTTCGGCCCGGAAAAGACCATGAAGGAGCTCTTCCACCACCTGGCAAGGTGCGCGATGCAAAGGAACGTTCCCGTGGAGGACGGCCTCGGCTGGGGCCAGGGCGCGGGAACACTTCCCCGCCGGGGCCTGAACGATCGTTTGCTTTCGACCGGAGTCCTGTCGCCGCCGGCGGACCTGGACCCGGCCGGATACCAAGACCGGTGGCACAACGGAAAGAACTACCAGTCGTCAGGACTGGTCATCGCGGTCGTTTTCGGAGTGTTCGGTGTTGGCCTCATTATGACCGTCTTGGGAATCTCCCCATACGGTATTAGTGGCCTGGGCGTTCTGGGCCTTTTCTTCACTATTTTCGGGCTCCTGCTCGGTCTTGTCTTCCTTATTGCCGTCATCCGAAGGGTGACGGTCGTCGCCTTCAATCCGAACGGGCTGTCCGTTCGGGGCGGGCTGGGAAAGTGGGTCTCCCTCCGCTGGGACCAGGTCCGCCGCCTGAAACTGGACGTCGACACGCGCCAGCTCACGATCCATTCGGACCTGGGAAAAAGGACCGGCGTCCTCGACGAAAAAGTCATGCTGGCGCTGTGCAAGATGTACACCCGGGCGACGGGCCGTCCGGCGGAGACCTGGAGCTCCGGGGCGGAAGCCTACTTCGGGGTTCCGGCTAGAAACCTTAATTAACCCCTTCGGTATTAGCGTGTCCGGTTGACGGCCATAGCGGCGGGGAAACACCCGGTCCCATTCCGAACCCGGCAGTTAAGCCCGCCCACGTAGGTGCTGGTACTGAGGTGCGCGAGCCCTCGGGAAGACATCTGCGCTGTCAACCACAATCTTTTCCTTAAATACCCCGTTCTCCGCAAGTTTTATCGGCTCCGATCACCAATATTCATGCCGTGGAAGCAGCCTCCTCCCGGAGCAATACCTCTCTCGAGGGCGTGTGGCACCAGGCGGTCAGGACCAACTGGGCGTGGAAGCTCGGCCTCTTGATGTTCCTGATATTCAACGTCGGTTGGAACATCGCCGAGCCGCTGAAGATACAGTACTACGCTTCGCACAACATCATTTATGAAAGCGATTATCCCTTGAGCAGCGCGGTCGTCGCCGTCGTCACATTGGTCCTGTTTTTGACCGGCATCTTCTGGGCCGACCGGAACAAGGTGCCGGTCATGTTGAGGTTCGACGGGGACGGCATCGCGCTCCGGCTCAAGAGCGGGGTCGTCGTGGAGGCCGGCTGGAAAGCCGTGAGAAAGGCGCATCTGGATCGCTGGACCGGGGCGACCTCGATCTTGCTTCGGGCCTCGGTCTGGCCGTATACCAGCCAGTTCCCGCCCGAGGTCGGCCGGGCGCTGGTGGCCAGGGTCGCCAGTATGCGCCGAAACCGGCCGGGGCCTGCGGAACCGGAGGAGCCGACGCTGGAGGACGAAGTGGACCGGCGCCTTGCGGCCAGAAACAGAATATGAGCGGCGCCGGCGGCTCAGAACACCGGCGGCTCATTGGATTCTCCCATGATTTCCAAAAAATTTCAGGATGCCCCGCCGCGAGACGGGGCACCCCCGGGGTTTTCCCGAGCCTATCCGTCAGGCCGAAGACCTGATTGCAGCCACCGCCTGCGGGCGGTGGCCTCGATCCGCTCGGAGACGCTACGCCTCCTCGCGGATGGACCACATCCTCGAATCTTAATAGATTCGCAAGAATATAAATGATTTCAGAACACCGGCGGCTCCTCGTACTCGCCCCAGACGCTCCTGAGCACGTCGCAGATCTCGCCGATGGTGGCGTACTCCTGCACGCACCGAAGGAAATGGGGCATGAGATTGTCCTTGCCCTCGGCCGCCTGCTTGAGCGCCGCCAGGTATTCCTTGACCTTCTTGTTGTCACGGTTCTTGCGGGTCGCCTTGAGCCGTTTTATCTGCGTGGTCTCGATGCGCTTTTCTATTTTTAACAAAGGTATCTTGATCTCGTCCTCGGCCATCTTGTAGTCGTTGACGCCGACGATGACGCGGTCTCGGCTCTCTATCTCCTTCTGGTATTTGTAAGCGGCGTCGGCTATCTCCTGCTGGAAGAAGCCCTTCTCTATGGCCGGGATGACCCCGCCCATGCGGTCGATCTTGTCGAAGTACTTGAAGGCGCCCTCCTCCATCTCGTTGGTCAGCTGCTCGATGAAGAACGAGCCGCCCAACGGGTCTATGGTGTTGGTCACGCCGCTTTCATGCGCGATTATCTGCTGCGTCCTCAGAGCTATCCTGACGGCCTTCTCGCTGGGCAATGCCCAGGCCTCGTCCATCGAGTTGGTATGCAGGGATTGTGTCCCGCCCAGAACGGCCGCCAGCGCCTGGATAGTAACGCGCACGATGTTGTTCTCCGGCTGTTGCGCCGTCAGGCTGCACCCGGCGGTCTGGGTGTGGAACCGGAGCCACCACGAGCGCGGGTTTTTGGCCTTGAACCGCTCCTTCATGACCGTCGCCCAGATGCGACGGGCCGCCCGGTACTTGGCCAGTTCCTCGAAAAGGTCGTTGTGGGCGTTGAAGAAGAACGAAAGCCGCGGCGCAAAGGCGTCGACATCCAGCCCGGCCTCGATGCCGGCCCGGACGTACTCGATGCCGTCGGCGAGCGTGAACGCCAGTTCCTGGAGCGCGGTCGAGCCCGCCTCCCGTATGTGATATCCGCTTATCGATATCGTGTTCCAGCGGGGCACTTCCTTCGAGCAGTAGCCCATTATGTCGGTGATTATCCTCATCGACGGTTTTGGCGGATAGATGTAGCTCTTCTGGGCGATGTACTCCTTCAGGATGTCGTTTTGGATCGTGCCCGAGATAATCTTGGGCGATATCTTCTGCTTCATCGCCACCGCGATGTACATTGCAAGAAGTATCCCGGCGGGCGCGTTGATGGTCATCGACGTGGTGACCTTGTCCATCGGGATATCCCCGAAAAGTATCTCGAAGTCCTTCAGAGAATCGATGGCCACGCCGCACTTGCCTATCTCGCCGAGCGCGAACTCGTGGTCGCTGTCGTAGCCGTAGAGCGTCGGAAGGTGGAACGCGGTGCTCAGGCCCGTCTCGCCGTGCGAAAGCAGGAACTTGAAGCGCGCATTAGTATCTTCGGCAGTGCCGAATCCTGAGAACTCGCGCATGGTCCAGAACTGGCCGCGGTACATGGTCGGGTGGACGCCGCGCGTATAAGGATATTCGCCGGGGAAGTTGAGCTTCTTGAAATAATCAAATTCGCCAAGATCATCCGGCCCGTAGAGCCTCTCCACTTCATCGGACGAGCAGGTGATGAAGCTCTTCCGCCGCTCGGGCGAGCGGCAGACCGTGTCCTTCAGGGTGGTCTCTTCCCACTTCTTTCTGCGGGCGCGGACTTCCTCGAGCGTTTTCTTGTCGTACACGGCCCCACCAGCCCCACTATAAGGGCGGGCGTATTTCAAGATTTTCATCAAGAGAGATGTCGGCCTCACTTATTGATATGTTGCAGGAAAGTCGTCATCGCCCTTGTGTCCCCGTGATAGAGCTTGCTCCCGATTTTAACGACTATGTCTTCATCCGATGTTTCGGAGAAGTGCGCCTTTTGCAGGATCTCGGCCAATTCCTCAATGCCGTATCTGTTGAGGCTCGCCGGCATTCCTCTTGGGAGCGAAGACAATATCTTCAGTGCCTCGCTCTCGCTGCGGAAAGGATTGGGTAGCGGTTTAAGGATGCCTAGCCTTGGATCGACCACCGGCTCTGGCGGTGGCGCCGTCTTCGGCTTTTCGGCAACCGGCGGCTCGACGCGCCTGTCCGCCTCCGTTTCACTTGTCGGTCCCTTTACCCTGTCCATCTTTTCCGGCTCTTCCGGCAACTCCTTTTCAGGGCCGTCCTCCGGCTCTTCGAGGTCCCTGGCGTTCACGCGTCCGACCACCTGCATCTTCGAACTTGCTGGCGTGGGCTCTGACGGCAGTAGATCAGCACCCTGGCTGGAATCCGCCACCGGTGCAGCAGAAGGCCCGGGCTGGGCCGGTTTCCTGTTCCGACGGCTCATGACGACCGCCGTTGCCACCACGGCTACGATCACAATGGCGATCACCGGCACCATCCAGACGGCCGAGGCGAGCAACTGGTTCGACGGCTCGTTGACCGTCACGTTCCATTCCTGGACTATGGTACTGCGGCCGTCCGAGATATCGACGCTGATGACATATGATCCCGTCGCCACCGGTTTGAAGGCGAAATTCTTCCCTCTGGATTTTGAAAAGCCGTCAATGGACCAGCGATATTCCAGGATGTCCCCATCATCATCCTTGGGCTCGACCTTGAAATCGGCGGTCTGCCCCAGTTCGATGCTCACTCCGCTCTGGCCGGGCGAAAACCGCGTAAGCCTCGGCGGATGGTTGGCCCGGAGCACCTCCAGCCGGAACGAATGGGTGACGGTCGCTATGCGGTCGCTGACGGAGACAGTCACCGTGTAATTGCGCTGCTGGCCCGGAACCCATTGTACTATCCCGGTCGCCTTGTCGATGGAGAGGTTCGAGGACGGCACCGACGAGATGGAATAGTCCAGAAAATCGCCGACATCGATGTCGAGGGCGTTCACGTCGAAGAAATATTCGGCGCCGGCGACCGTTGTCGAGTTGGCCGGGACATTGACCCAAAAGGGAGGGTCGTTCACGTTGACCACGACGAGCCGAAACGGCATTGTCGAATTGAACGTCCCGTCCGAGACAGTTAGGACGCAGGCGTATTCCCCGACCATGTCGTTGGAAAGGGGCAGGATGAGCCGGCCCGAGAGAATGTCGAAGCTGTATCCCTTGAAATACTCGATTTTGCTTTTGAGGCCGCCCAGGTCCAGCGAATAGTAAATCTGACTGTCGGGGTCGGGGTCATTGGCCGAGAATGTATAGTCGAGGGCCGTGTCCTCGCTGGCGCGCATGTCCCCGATCTCCGCTATCCTGGGCGCGTCCGGCACCTCGGCGACGATGAGGACCAGGTCTGTTTCTGTCGCGTCAATCCCGTCGGAAACCTGGAGCCTCAGCGGAATCGTTCCGGCCCAATCCGGGGCCAGGGTCTTGATGATGAGGGAGGTGCCCTCCGTCGACAGGGTCGCTTTGCCAGAGGTGTTGGCGCTTATCAACTTCAGATAAAGCTCGGAGACCGGGGTTTCAAGGTCCGACAGGCGGTCTCCAAGTTGTATCGTTCCCGGGGTGTCCTCGTTGACCGTGATGGGCTCGCTCGAGGTCCAGGCCGGCGGGTTGTTCAGGACATTGACAGCATTCCGAATCTCGGTGTCTATCTCCTGGAAATAGTTGTTCGTAACGAGGATTCTGGCCCGGTACCAACCCTCGGTGGCGTCCAGCGGCGGCTCCACGGTCAGGGTCCACTGACCTCCGGAAAGAATAGGCGGCTCGAGCCAGGCGCATTCCGCGCCGGTCCTGTCGAGGAGCGTGACCGAAACGGCCATCTCGCTGGGTGGCCCGTCCATCCGGATATCCAGCGTCATCGCCTGGCTGCCGCCGCGATATATCCCGATACCTTTCTGCAAAATGTCGGCCGAGACCGTCTTTTCGCTGAAGACGAATGTGGCGTTATCGACCGTCCGGACGCAGGATGCACCCATCTCGTCGGTAAGGGTGATTCGCAGATGGTACGGGCCCAATTTTGTGGCGGCGTCCGGCACAAAGAGGGCCGTCCAGGAGCCCAGGTTGAAACTGACATCGGTGAAGAGGTCGGCCGACCACTGCGTGTCAACATTGTACCGGCTCTCGACGGTGAAGCCCAGCGTGGAGGCGGGCTGGTTGGCATCGAGCGAGGCGACATTCAGGGAAATGGAGGCCGTCCTCATGACCTGGCCGGGAATGGAGACATTGGTGATCTCCGGTTTGGAGTTCGGCTTCCACGACACGTTCCAATAATCAAGCGAGGGCGCCAGCTTGTAGTTCGTCTTGAAATTGGCGCGAAGATTTATCGTCGGGTGCGCGACGGGATTGACGCCGGAGAGGTCTATGTCCGTATCAGTCAGGTTCTCGAACCCCGGGACCGGCTGCCCGGTCAGGCCGTCCAGGATCGTGTAATTCATCCTCGTGCCGGCGGGACAGCTGTCCACCGCGGCGAACCTGTCCCAGTAGTTGCCGGACGGCACGGAGATCTTTTTCGAAATCAACGAGGTGGCCCGTACCAGGTTGCCGTCCTTGACATAATCGTATTGCAGAAAAGTGTCGTTGATCTCCTTGGCGGACCTTGCCGAGTGGGAAACCCTTACCTCGTCGATCATCCCGTCGAAGGGATAGCCCGGGCCCGATCCCTGGCCCCCGATCTGGAAGCCGGCCGTGTCGTGGACGATCGGCTTCGCCGAGTTCTTCGTGGCCATCTGCGCACCGTTGCGGTAGAATTTCACGGCGGTTCCATCGAACGTGCCAGCAACGTATGTCCACACGTTCAGCGGGTTGTTCATTTCCTGCGCCCACACGACGCTTGGGGTGTCGATTGTGAAGCAACGGTCCATAAGAAAATAGCCGCCCCGCTTGCAGGTTATGAACATATTGAGAGACGGGCTCGTCACGCTCCGCTGGTAAATCCAGGCCTCGACGGTGACATTGGCCACATTGTAAACGCCGCTCGCCGGCGCGATCGTGTAATCATTGTCGCCGTCGAAGTCCAGCGCCGTGCCGTCGATTCCCGCCACCCAGTCCGTCGTCGAATCCATGTTCGTGAGCGTCTGGTCCAGCCGGTTGGGCCCGGAGTCCTTGGCGGTGGTGCCGCAGCCATCGTTGAAATGGTAAAGAAGGACCGTGCTCTTATCCGCCTCGAACTGGAAACTTTCGAGCCCGACCGTGACATTGCCGCCGGCAATGTAAAGACCCTTGCCGGTGTAATTTGTCCTGGTGAGGTCGTTGAAGCCGTCCTCCCAGACGCCCCCGGCCCGCGGGCTGGCCGGGCCTTCCCGGCCGGATCGAGCATCCAACCATTGATGCCAACCATTAATAGAATCAGAATCAATATCAGATTTTCCATTGACCAACATCGTTGAGAATGAACAAAAGACCATCATAACAACCATGCAAATCGGTAAGCCACGATATTTGTGATACCTATCCTTCTGTTCAATCATTTTCATCAGTAAAAAGCATATTATCTAAAGGGATATTAATCTTGTCGCCTCAATATATAAACATGATTGTTCACTCCACGACCGTCTTCCTAATCTCCGTCTCCCTCATCTCGCCCGGATAGATGGGCGTCTCCTTCCCGTCCTTCTTGACCGTGTGCAAAATGACCTCGAGGTATTGGTCCATCTGGATGCCGAACTCCGCCGTCACCGCCTCGGGTATCACGACCCCGGTCCCGGTCCATCCCAGCATCGAACTGTAGAACTCGGTCTTGCAGTCAACCCGCCGGTTCACGTTGCGCACTATCTCGCCCCACATGTTGAGCACGCGCCCGATCTCGCACTCGATGAGCTCGACCCCTTCCATGTCGTAGTCGTCCCAGACCTCGAGCGGTATGGGGAATGTCGGCGTCGGGAGCGACCCCGTGAGGAAGTTCACCACGCGCTCGGGCATTCAGTGGTCCACTCCCTTGGCGCACAGGACGCCTTTCTGGAACGGATGGGAGATCTCGCGCATCTCGGTGACATAGTCGGCAAGCTCCATCACCTGCGGATGGGCGTAGCGGCCCGTTATCACAAGCTCTGTCCCGGAAGCCTTGTCCCTGATAAGCGCCAGGACATCCTCGAGCTTGACGAGCTTCCAGTCCAGGGCCACGTTGAGTTCGTCTAGAATGACAATATCGTACATGCCCGATGTCAGCGCCTTGCGCGCGAACTCCAATCCCTTGCGCGCCCATTCGCGGTCGACCTTGGCCGGGGTGTCCCGGTCGACGAACTCCTTGCGCCCGAACTGGCGGATCTCGAAGCCTTTTATCGAGCGCGCCGCCTTCTGCTCGCCGTAGACCAGGTCGCCTTTCATGAACTGGACCATGCATACCTTGTAGCCGTGGCCGACCGCGCGAAGGCCCAGGCCCAACGCGGCGGTGGTCTTGCCTTTGCCGTCGCCTGTGTAGACGTGCACCAGGCCCAGCTTCCGGTGCTTCCACTTCCCGGCCTTCATTTTTACCTTCCCTGCATTTATACTATTACACTCCTAGAAGATAATCGTCAGCGAACGATATTAATACTTCCCCGGCCTATTCTTTTGGGCGACCTCGCCGGAGAACGATGGACATGAGAATGCAAAGCTATCGGGCATTGGCGGCCGTCACCCTTTCTGCCCTCATGCTCCTGAACCTGGTTCCCGTCAACGGGGAATCCCCGGGGCGGCTCATAGTGTACCCGTACCGCGACGATTTCGACCAGCGGACGAATTGGACGGTCGTTCAGGGCGCCTGGCGCCACCACGACGGCCTGCTCAACGGCTCCGGCGCCGATGCAAAGATAATGGCCGGCAACAGCTCCTGGGAGGACCTCAACATAACCGGCAGGTTCAAAATCGTCACCGGGAGCGAGGCGGCCATAATTTTCCGCGCCGGCGCAGTGGTGTACGAGGAGAACTCGGGGCGGCTCTTCCAGGTCGAAAACAGCCTCGCCTCGGGCATCTCCATCTCCCACACATCCCTGGGTAGCAAGACCACTGATGCCACGGGCGTTTTCAAGCTCGACCGGGGCGCCTGGTACAATTTCAGGATACAGGTCAAAGGCACGCGCGTCGATTATTTCATCAACAACTCGCCGGTGGTCAATTTCACGAACGTCATCTACGCCGCCGGGCAAATTGGCCTCAAGGCCTACAATTCCATCTGCCACTTCGATGACGTTGCCGTGAGGGATATCCGCACCGGCGAACTGCTCTTCGCCGACGCGTTCTCGTCGGACCCCGACAACGGCTGGGACCCGCAGAGCGGCACGTGGGGATTCGGTGGCGGAAGCTGCTCGCTGGTATCGGCCGCAGACGGAAAGGACCTTGCCGTGTGCCCGGTCCCGGCCCCGGGCCCAAGCTGGACCGCCCGGACCCAGCTCATGTGGACCGCCGGCACGAACTTCGAGACGGGCATACACTTCGGGTTCAACGACACCGACAACAACTACCTGGCCCTTCTTTCCGCCTCCGACAGCACGTTGCGCATCCAGCGCACCGAGAACGGCTCCGTGGACGCCCGTTGGGCCTCGAAATCCTTCCCGGTCAAAAAGAACGACTGGTACACCTTCACCATCGTGAGCAACGGCACCGGCTTCGGCTTCTACATCAACACCGCGCTCGTCCTGAACAGGACGGACCCGTCGCCCCTTCCCGGCAACGGGTTCGCTTTTGGCTCCCGCTCGAACTCGCAGGAGCGCTGCCGCTTCGAGTTCTTCGAGGTGTTCGAGGGCGAGATGCCGCCCAGACCGGACCTTTCCGTCAACCTGAGCGCGCTGTACGTCGACCCGCCGCGCCCCAATCCCGGCGACACGGTGGACATCCGTTTGAACATAGACAACCTCGGCACGCTGGACGCCCCGGGCAATTACACGGTGGAGCTCCTGAGCGGCGAGACCGGGCTCGAGATAGCCTTCCCGGCGGCCATACCGGCCCAACGGTCCGCCGAGCTCTGGTTCCACTGGACCGCAAACCTCACCGGGAACCTCACCCTGACCGTGGCGGTCGACCGCCCCGGAAGCCTGCCAGAGCTCGACGACAACAACAACAACGCATCTTTCCAGCTCTATGCGAACATACCTCCGGTCGCGGTCATCGCCCTGGACCCGCCGGACGGAAGGCCGTTCGTCGAACAGGCCGTGCTCTTCAACGCCACGGGCTCCTCGGACCCCGACGGCAGGGTCGCCTCCTACCTTTGGAGCTTCGGCGACCGGGCCTACGCCTCCGTGGCTGCGGCGTCGCATGTCTACACGACCGACGGCGTCTACACGATAAGCCTCAATGTCACCGACAACGACGGCGCCTCCACCTTCGTGAGCCAAAGGATCACCGTGCTAAACCGCGTGCCCTCCGCCAGCCTGAGCTGGGCCCCGGTGCGCGGCGACGTCACCACCAACTTCACATTCCGCTACCAGCTCTTCGACCCCGACCGGACCCTCAGCGGCCTGCGCTGGGACTTCGGCGACGGGCAAAACACCACGGACCAGTCGCCGACGCACCGCTTTGCCGACGACGGCGTCTACAACATAACCTTCACCCTCTTTTTCAACGGCGGGAAGAATTCCACGACCGCCTCCGGAAGCCTGACGGTCGACAACCTCCCTCCGGCGGCCACCATCATTTCGGCGCCGGCCGAGCTCCGCAAGTACCAGTCGGGGCCGTTCAAAGCCGCTGCAACGGACCCGGACGACCTCGTGTCGCCGCTTTCCTTCTCGTGGGACTTCGGGGACGGGGCGAACGCCTCCGGGCCGGAGGTCTTCCACGGCTTCAACCAAAGCGGCACCTTCCGCGTCACTCTGACGGTGCGAGACGAGCACGGGCTCAACGCCACCCTGTTTGCGCTGGTCCGCGTGCCCAATTCGGCGCCCAACGCCTCGTTCGCCGGACCGCCGCCGGCCTACCTCAACGAGACCTTCCGGTTCAACGCCTCGTTCTCGAACGACCCGGATGGTCAGATCCGGTCCTACGAGTGGGACTTCGGGGACGGCCAGAGGGGCACGGGCGTCCTGGCGGAGCACAACTACTCCGTGGCCGGCAACTACACGGTGAGGCTGACCGTGCGCGACGAGGAGGGCGCCAACTCCACGACCGAGGCAACGGTCTGGGTCCGCGAGCTGCCATCGGCCCCGAGGCCTCCCGTGGAAGGGGAAGGGGCGCCCCCGCTGGTCGCGATCGGAATCCTCATCGTGGTGGTCTTTGCCGTGGTCATCGGCCTCATCGCCTGGTCGCGGATGCGAAAGCGCGAATTGCCCGCCGAGACGTCGCCCCCGGAGGAGCAGGGCCCGGGCGGCTTCCAGCTCTAGCCGGAGGTTCAAAGCCCTTAAATCGCAAAAGGTCAATCCCACTCCGACGAGGGTACACCCGATGACGAAAAAGATTGGAGTGCTCACGGGCGGCGGCGACTGCCCGGGCCTGAACAACGCCATAAAATGGGTCACCAACGCCGCGCTCGACGAGGAGCTTGCCGAAGAACGCGGCTTTTCCTTCGAGGTGGAGGGCCTGAACTACGGCTGGCGCGGCGCGGTGGAGCTGGCCATGGGCCACGAGCACCCGCAGGAGAACACCCTGCCCCTGGACCGCGAGGTCGTGCGCAAGATCGACCGCGACGGCGGCACAATTCTGGGGAGCAGCCGGACCAACCCGTTCAGGTTCAAGGAGGACCCGACCTCCGAGGCGGTCGATGTCTCGGACAAGGTTCTTCGAACCTTGGAGGAAAGGTACCATGCGGTCGTGGCGATAGGCGGCGAGGACACGCTGGGCGTGGCAAACCGGCTCCATGGCATGGGCCTCAACATCGTCGGCATCCCCAAGACCATCGACAAGGATCTCGGCGGCACCGATATAACGCTCGGGTTCGATTCGGCCGTCAACTACATCAAGGACGCGCTCACGAGACTGCTGTACACGGCCGGATCCCACAACATGAACTACTTCGTTGAACTGATGGGCCGGCACACCGGGCATTTGGCGTTCCACGGCGGCATGGCCGGCAGCGCCCACATGATACTCGTGCCGGAGTGCGAGTTCGACCTGGACCGCCTGTTCGAAAAGATCATCCGGCGAAAGGAGAGCCATAAAAAAAGCGAGCGCTACACCATAGTGGCGGTGGCCGAGGGCGCCCGCATAAAGGGCCTGGGCGAGGTCAAGCAGGGCCACACGGACGCCTTCGGGCACACCTATCTGGGAGGTATCGCGCTCCACCTGCGCCACGAGTTCGAAAAGCGCGTCGGCAAGAAGTACGAGGCGCGCGAGCTGATACTGGGCCACCTGCAGCGCGGCGGGACGCCGTCGACCTTTGACATGATACTTGGCCGGCACTTCGGCATCAAGGCGATAAACCTGATGGACGAGGGACGCTTCGGCCGAATCGCCAGCCTGCGCAACAACCGGATAACGGATTCGCCGCTTTCGGAGGCGCCGAAGACCAACTACCTCGACTGGAAGAAGTGCTACGACCAGGACAGCTTCGTGCCCAGGCTCGTGGCGGACACGATGTATTTCAACACGACCTGATCAGGCAAGCACGTGAACATGTAAGCAAGTAAACAGGTGTAAGGAAGGGATGCCCCGCGCTTCAGCGCGGGGAGCGTCACGCCGCATAGCGTGGAAACCCCGCCGTTTACGGCGGGGAGGGCGACATGGACATCAAGCAGAGGTTGAGAGAGGCCCGGTGGGCATGGTGGCTGCCGGCTGCCTTCTTCGCCGGCATCTGCCTCCTGCCCTCCGGGCACATCGAGGCCTCGCCCGGGGAGTTCCTCAACCCGCCGGTCTGGATGGCGCCGATGGCCTGGCCGCTGCTGGCGATGGCGGTGCTCTTCGCCGGAGCCGCCTTCTCGGAGCGCCTGAGAAGGCGCGCCTGGCATATAGTGTTCATCGGCGCCGGGGCGTCGCTGCTATTCGAGCTCGTATTCGTCGCTTCCTCGGGCAGCGCGGCTTTGTACTCGCGGGAGCTTGGCACCGACCTTCGGAACCGCATCTTCGTCGATTTCGAGCTCGACCTTTTGGCATTCGGGATACTGCCGATGGACCTTCTCCTGGTCGCCGTCTCGTTCCTGGTCCTGTGGGTCCGGCACGGAAGGCCGGCTCCGCCGGAGCCCGGCCCGCTTCCCTTTTCGGCGTTGCCGCCGGCCGCGCCACCGCCGGCGGACGCACCGGCGCCTTCCGTCCCGGCCGACGCGCCCCCGTCCCCGCAAGTTCCGGCAGAGGCCCCGGCCGCCCCGCCGCCCCCGCCTGACGCCATTGCCCCAAAACCGCCGGCCCCGGCACCGCAAAACGAGGCTCCTGCAGCAGGGCCGGCCACCGCCGCAATTCTGACCGAGCCTGTTGCCCCGGGGCCGACCGCTCCTGCGCCTTTGGCTGAACCTTTGGCGTCGGGGCCGACGATCGGAGCGCCCCCGCCCGACGCGCCCGCGCCTCGGCCGGGTCCTGCGCCGGAAGCCATCCCGCCCGAAATCCCGCCGGCTCCAACCGCCCCTCCCGGCGGCCAGCGCGCCCAAAAATCCGGGCCCTCCTCTCAATTCCCGAAACAATAACTTAATGAGGGGCGGCCATTAATTCGATAACATGCGAACCGCCACGGCACGCCTGCTTTTGGCCTATGTTTCCGTGTCCGCCATCCTCCTTTTTCTTCTGACTTTCTCAAGTGGCGACGCCGCCGCGGAAAGCGCCGAGGGAACCTGGACCCCACGGAACCCCGGCGAGGGCTTCGTCCAGGACACCTGGCCGGCGGACTGGCATTACGACATCAAGCTCACCCTTTCCGGGGGCTCGGGCTCCTGGTGGATGAAGGTCGTCTCCGTGACCAACGTCCAGCCCGGCCAGGAATCGGCCCGGCAGACCGTCGGCAATACTTTCAGCTATCGCGTCTCGTATACATCGACCTCCTCGGGCATCAACCTGGTGATGGAAGGCAAAACATTGCCCCTGAAGATCTCCGGCGGGTACATGACCGGGAGCGGTTCATACAATCCGGGCGACGGGTCGACCCTCAGGTGGACCGTGGACCTCAAGGGCGGAAGCGGGATTGAGGCCATGGGCGACATGGCGTCCGTGGCGATGGCTGGCGCGGCCGTGGGAGTCGTGGGCGGAGTGGTGGGAATGGCCGCGGCGGCCGTCCCGGCGCCCCGGCCGATCCCCCGGCCCCCGGCGCCACATCAATCCGGCGGCCAGCAGTTCTGGAATGTCCAGCGCCCCCAGGGGCCCATCTACCCAAATGCGCCTCCCCAGCGGCCCTACACCGTCGGTCCCGGCGACGAACGGCAATACGAGCCTGTGCCATTCAACCCGCAGACGCCCGACCCGGGCCAGATGCAAAGCCTCGGCGGCATCGGCATTCATCAGGGCCCGCCGGACACCCCGCCGCCGCCCACCCCGCCGCGGGGCCAGGAGACGTCCCAGGACAATAATCCCAGCTGCCCGCGCTGCGGCTCAAAGACGCTCCCCAGCGCCACGCCCACCGTTTACGGCTACCGCTGGGAATGCCGCCATTGCAACAACTGGCGCCCCTGGGGCTGATAACATGGCCTACAACCCGTCATTCCAGCAGGCCGGCATGGTCCAGATAACGAAGCGCCCAATAACCGACCAGGAGCAGTCCAATGCGCTGGTCTACTACGGCTCGCTCCGGAACGGCTCCCGCGGGATGGCCGTGGCCTCGATGTTCATGGCCGTCCTGAACCTGGCGGTCATCTCGGGCTCGCTCCCGGTGGCGGATCTGGCCATCCTATTCACGATACTGGCCCTGGTCTTCGGCTTTGCGGCGATGGGCGTGGGGGCCATGACCCTGAAGGCCCGCAAACAGATCAACGAGGCTTTCAAGGAAGGGTTCGTCATCGAGGTCCGGGCCCCGGCCTACCTCAATCGGGCCGGGGGCAGCAAGGTCCCGATGTGGAACATCGGGCCCATCTCTGTCATGCAGACGCCCGAGGTCCAGTCGCTCCTGGCCGAAGGGGCGCCCGCTTCCGTCGTTTGCGTCCCGGGGGTCAAGGCGGCCCTGTCCGTGAACGGCGTGGCGCTCAAGCGCGGGGCCTCGATCACGATGCCGCCCAACCTGGCTCAGATGGCACAACCATCTGCAACCGCACCGACATATGAGCCAATGCAGCCGCAAATGGTCCAGCAACCGGGCTATTATCCGCAACCGCAGCAGCCGCAATTCGTCACCCAGCAGCAGCAGCCGTATGCGCAGCCGATGCAACAGCAGCCCTTTGCTCCACAGCCCCAACAGCCGCCTTATCCACCGCAGCCGCAGCCGGCGTACGCCGCCCAGCAGCAGCCAATGTTCCAGCAGCCGCAACAACAACCATACGCGCCGCAGGCACAGCAGCCGGCCTATCCGATCCAGACGCAGCCGCAATATGCCCCGCAGCAGCAGGAGCAGCCGGCGCCCGTCTACCAGCAGGCGCCGCAATACCAGATGCCGCAGCAACAGCCCGCCGGACCGGCGCAGACACCTTACCAGCCCGGCCAGTATCCGCCCGCGGCCAAGTGAAGGATGCGACCTGCGCCGCGCTCCAGACCTGTGATTTGATCCTCTCGTTTAATGGGCCCGCACGGACCGCAGGCGAGCGAACGAAGTGAGCTCGCCTAGGTGAGGGCGGGCCCCATCCTATTAACCGACAGCACAAATGAACCATGGGCCCGCACGGACCACAAAAAAGCGGGGCAGACCGCATGGCGCTTTTTTGGGGTAAGGGCGGGCCCTCAACAATTGTATGGTGGGCCCGCACGGATTTTCGGAAGACAACCTCGCACTCTCTCCTTGTCTTCCTCTCATCAAATAGGTCTATCCCCCAGGCAATCGGTGCTCGTTCCACCAATTTGATGATGAACCCAAGGGTTCAAATCCGGGCCTTTGAGTTGGCCCTGTTGGTTAGTGGGCCCGCCCGGATTTGAACCGGGGTCAAGAGCTCCCAAAGCTCCAAGGATAGCCAAACTACCCCACGGGCCCTGTGGCGGGATTATCCGTTCCGGGATACTAATATCTTGGGACGGGAGCTCTCCGGGCCGGTAAAAATGGTAGGTACCAGCAATCCTTTATATATCCCCGCCAACAATCATTCATCAGAACGCGAGGGATATGGATGCCGGTTCATTCGATCACCACAGTCAGGATGGTAATCCCGCTCAGGAGCCGCAAGGCCGCGGAGCTTCTTCGCGACAAGGCCAAGAAACGATACGGGCCAAAGCTCGAGCTCCGCCTGCGCGGCAAATCGCTCATTGTGAAAGGGCCCGGCGTCCAGGATTACCGGATAAGGGATTGGATACTGGACAATGCGGGGGCTTGAGATGGGAAGGATATACAAAACGGTCATTGTCAAGAACGGGGACAAGCTGGAGCATGTGGTCGGTTTCGTAGACAGCGGGGCGGACACCACCGTCATCAGCGCCAGGCTCGCACGGCGCCTGAATATAAGAAAGACGGTGCCCGGCAGCCTCATGGTAGCGGATGGCCGTGTGATTCCCACAAGGAAAACGAGGATCCTGGTCATAGTGCCGGATGAAAAGGTCCGGATAAAACTGGCCGTTGATATAACGAATCTCCCATTTGACGAAGACATCGATATCCTTGACATGATCCTCGGTATCGACTTCCTTCAGGAGAGCGAAAGTCGGCTCATCTTCCACCGTACCGACAAGAAAGGTGCCCGGCGTGCCACGGCCTAATGATATCTATCGTGGAAGAGTAAAACCTTAAAAGGGGGAAAATAATACACGGCGGCAATGCGGGTGTAGTGTAGACTGGTTATCACTTGAGCTTGCCAAGCTCAGAACTCGGGTTCAAATCCCGACGCCCGCACCTCACAAATTAAGTAGAGTGCGGGCGGAGGGTTTGAGAGGAAGACCGCTCGCCACGGAGAGCGAGCGGTCTTCCGAATCTACAAACAACGGGAGCGTAGCGAGCCGTTGTTTGTAGCGAAGCAAATCCCGACGCCCGCACCATCCCAATTTTTCCAAGTGCGGGCGTCGTAGTCGCAAACTTTTTGTCCACGCCGTACCCAGTTTGCTCTTTCGGACGACCACCATCCACGCCTTCCGGTCGTCCTCGCAACAAGGACGTTACCTTGTTGCTCCCGACGCCCCTATGCAATCTTGCGCTCTGGAGTGCGGGCGTCTCAGTCGCAATTTGCTGAGGCAAATTGCTCCTCCCGACGCCCCTATGCAACCTTGCGCAATGCAGTGCGGGCGGCGGGTTTGAGAGGGAACGCGTGAGTGTCATCCATTCCTCAGTTTGCGGGCGAACTCCTCCGCCCGCTTGAGGTCTTCGGCATCGGGCCTGCCCTTGTTTATACCTCCGAAGAATCTGAGGAAGCTATTCGTGTTCCAGCCCAGGCAACAGAATTCATCAATGATTTTATAGCCCCTGGATTGCAGTTTGTCCCTAAGCCGTGAATGGCATCTTGCGATGTATTCCTGGCTCATGCCGATCTTTGGGGCCCCGCAGGTCGAGAAAAGGAATGCTTTCCCGTTCGCCACTTTGGGCATTCTGTCGGCAAGGTCGAGCAGGGATTCATGGTGCTGTTCACTATATATCCCCGAGCCGAAGCCTACGAGATCATACCCTTGAAGCTCTTCGGGGCTGACCTCCTGGGGCGTTCGTATTTGGGCATCAAGGACCTGCGCCATCGCCCTGGCGATCTTCTCCGTATTCTTATGATGATATGAGAACACCACCAGAAGAGCTCTGATCGGCATCTTGTCCCCGGTCCCGTTTCCTCGGTCTTCCATGAGATCAAAGAATTCCTGGTAGTGGTATATAAACTGGCTCGAACGAATCCGCTGATCGAGGTTATGGGGGGCCCATCATTTCCGCTTCATGAAAATAAGCCCGCCCACCGCCGCGAACAGCGCCAGCACCACCCAGCCGTCCAGCATCGGGGTCGAGGACCCGCCACCCCCGGCCTTCTGGTTGTTCACCGTGACCGGCCGGCTCACGATGTCCGAGTACAGCGTTCCGTCGTAGGCCCGGACCTCGATTGTGTGGGCGCCGTTTTGGAGCTTGGTCGTATCCAGCGTGAACTGCCAGCCCGTGAGGCCGGAGGCGTCCGTCCACTGGCCGGAGTCCACCCGGTACTGGACGGAGAGGACGTCGCGGGTGCCCTTGGCCGCTGTCCCGCTGACTGTCAGCGTGCCCTTGACCGTCTGGCCCGTCGCCGGGCCGGTCAGCGAGACGGACGGGGGCAGGTCGGCGCCGGCCTTGTTCACGGTGATCGTTGGCGAGGGGGCGTAGCTGTCGCTGAACTGCTGGTTCTTGTGGGAGTTGAGGCCCCGGGACGTTATAAGCATGACGTCGCTGCCGGCCGAGACGACCGAGATGTTCCAGTAGGCGGTGGCCGATTGCCCTGCGGCCAATGAGCCGACGCTGTAGCTGGGCGCGGCCACCGAGAAGAACCCGTTCTGGGAGGCCAGCGTGGCGTAGATGCCGGACATCACATTGTTGGTCGCGCTGCTGCCGGTGACCTGTATGACAACGGCAACGGCGAGCGTCTGGCCGTCGTTTACCACCGTCGGCAATATGTTGCCGGCGTCGCCTTCGAGAATGTCCAGGTACATGTACCTGCCGTCCTTGTGACAGGTGGCGCAGGGGTTGGTCGACTTCGAAATGCCGGCCGGCCACATCGGGGCCGAAACCAGCAAGGCCGCCACGAGTGCCAACGCGAAGCGGTATCGTTCTTGCATGCAACTGCCTCCTCACTTCCGTCTGATGCTGCACAGGGCGCCGACCGCCGCAAGCAGTGCGAGCATCACCCACACGTCCATCATCGGGACGATGAGCCTTTTCGAGGGTTTCGGATTCTCCAAATCCGCCGTCCGGACCACCGTGTCGGAGTATTCGGTCCCGTCGAACGCGCGGACCTGGAGCGTGTGGTTGCCGTTTTGGAACTTGGTCGTGTCCAGCGTGATATGCCAGGCCGCGGCGCCGGAAACGTCCACCCAGTCCCCGGAATCGACCCTTAACTGGACCTTGGTGATGTTCATTGTGCCTTTCACGACCGCTCCGGTGACGTTGAACTTGCCCTTTATCTTCTGGCCCTCGGAGGGCGAAAGGAAGCTCACGGACGGCTTTACACTGACCGGCGGGCCTGCCACCCAAACGGCGAACTCCTGCTGGGCCTCGCCCCCCATCCCGTCCGAAACCTTGACGACCACGGGGAAATAGCCGGCGGAAGAAGGCGTCCAGGTCACCTTTCCGCTGCTGCCCCCGATCGCCATGCCTGCCGGGCCGTTCACCAGCGAGAAAGCGAGCGCGTCGCCGTCGTCGTCCTGGGCCGAGGCGGTGTATTGGTACTGGACACCGAGCTCGCCGCCGGTCGAGTAGATGCTGGTGAACCTGGGGGCCCGGTTGGTGAATATCGAGAACAGCCCCGAGGAGGCGACCACGGAGCGGCCCCAGTCGTCCACGGCGTTGACGACGATGCGGGCCGAGGCGGTGTCGGCCGCCGGCGCGGTCCAGGAGCGGCTCCCCGCGAGGGGCAGGTTGGAGAAGAGCGCCTGGGCCGACGAGCCGGCCTCCTGCTGGAAGGTTATCGTTACGGTCACGGCCCCGTGGCCGCCGGCGCCTGTCCAGCCCAGAGTGGTGGCGCTGCCGGCGCGTACGCGGGCTCCCGCCAGGGGCAGGCTCGCCGTCAGCGTGAGGTCACGCGCCACCGCGAAGGCGCCGCTCGTCGCGGAGGCCACCTGGCCGACCTGGTCGACCACGGTGGCCCGGATGACGCAGTTGTCCGAGACCAGGTCCGGCACCGTGAAGGCGTGCAGGCCGCTGTTGGCAATGGCGGTGGCAAAAGGCGTGAACGGCCCTTCGGGGCCGCTTTGAGATATGGAAAGGTTGACGGCCAGCGCCCCGGTGCCGCCCGAGGCGGTCCAGCGGACGACCGCCGGGTCGCCCTGATAGAACCTCTCCCCGCCCGCCGGCGAGGACAGGGCGAGCGTCGGAACCGGTATGACTATCTCGGGCGTCCGAAACGACCACGAATGGGTGCCCTGGTAGACATTGCCCGGGACCGATCGGTCCTTCACGCCCGGTAAGACCGTGCAGGTGTAGGTCGTGGCGTCGCTGAACGGGCCGTGGAGGGCCGTCATGGTGGTCCTGCCGGCGTCCCAGCTCCAGGCGACGGAGCCCGGATCCGGCAAGATGGAGAACGCCGCCTGGGCGGAGGATTCCACGACCGGCTCGGAGAATTTGACCTGGAGCGGGGCCGAAATGGAGACGTTGGTCTGCTTGTCGGCCGGAAGGACCGCAAGCACCGAGGGCGCCGTCGAATCGATGGCGAAGACGCCGGTCTGGACGGACTGGTTGAAGTGGGCCTTCTTGTCCGTCACGGTGGCCTTGACGCGGACCGTGGTCGAGTCGATTCTGGGCGTGGTCCAGGTGTAGCCCTGCGAGGCCGAAAGCCCGGTCGCCATGGTCACGTTCGACGAAACGAAATCATCCGTGCTGTAGTAAAGGTTCACGAGGCATGTTGCCTGGTCCTCGTCCGTGACCGTCCAGGCGACGGAAAGGTCTGTCCCGCCCGTCACGGTCTGGCCCGCGGCCGGGGCGATAAGAGCGATGGACGGGGGCAGGTCGATTATGGCCTTGTTGACCGTTATCGTCGGTGAGGGCGAGTAGCTGTCGCTGAACTGGTTGCTGTTGTGGGTGTTGGTGCCCTTGGCCGTAATAAGCATGACGTCGCTTCCGGCCGAGAGGACCGATATGTTCCAAAAGGCCGTGGCGGATCGGCCGTCCCGGAGAGTGCCTACATTGTATGTCGGCGCGGCCACCTTGAAGTGGCCGTTCTGGGAGGCCAGCGTGGCGCTTATGGAGGACATCCTGTCGTTGTCCTCGGTCTCGACCCCGGTGACCTCCAGGACCACCGCCACCGGAAGCGTCTGGCCGTCGTCGATGACCGAGGGTATGGTATTGCCGACGTTGCCTTCCAGGATATCCAGGTACATTTGCCGGTCGTTGTGGCAGTCCGAGCAGGGGTTGGTCGATTTCGAGGTGCTGGAGGGCCAGAGCGGGGCCGCCAGAAGCAATGCCGCCACGACAACTATAGCAAAACTGTATTTTGCGCGCATGAAACCATCTCCTTATTTCCTCCGGATGTAGAACAGGGCGCCGACCGTCGCTAACAGGGCGAGCACCACCCACCCGTCCAGCATGGGGACGGATAACTTGTTTTGGGGCTTTGGGTTGTCCACCGTAACCGTCCGGTTCACCGGGTCAGAGTAGTTCGTCCCGTCGAGAATCCGGACCTGGATGATATGGTTGCCGTTCTTGAGCCGGGTGGTGTCCAATGTGAACTGCCAGCCCAGGTTGCCCGTGGCGTTCATCCATTCCCCGGAGTCGAATCGGAGCTGGACCGATGTGACGTTTTGGGTGCCTTTCAGGGCCACGCCTGTGACCGTCAGATTGCCCCTCACCTTCTGGCCCTCGGAGGGCGTGATGAAGCTCACGGAAGGCTTCACGTTCACCGGCGCGGCGGTCACCCTGATGGTGAACTGCTGGAGCGATATGCCGCCCTTGCCGTCCGACACCTTGATGGTCACGGAGAAGTTGCCCGCCGAATCCGGCGTCCAGGCCACTTTACCGCTGGTGCTGTCGATGGTCAGGCTGGCCGGGCCGCTCTCGACCGAGAAGGTGAGACCGTCGCCGTCGTCGTCTTCGGCCTGGGCCGTGTAGGTATAGCGGCTTTGCGCCTGCGCGCCGGTTAGGGCGCTGCTTGTGAACCTCGGGGCCAGGTTGGAGAATATCGTGAACAGGCCGGAATGGACCAGGACCGAACGCCCCCAGTCGTCCGTGGCGTTGACAGAGAGGCTTGCCGTGGCGGTGTCGACGGCCGGCGCGGTCCAGGAGGTGCTCCCGGATAGGGGCTGGCCCGAAAGCAGCGTCTGGGCCGGAGAGCCCGGGTCCGGCCAAAACGATATGCTTACGACGGAGGGGCCGTGGCCGCCGGCGCCCGTCCAGTTGAGGATTATGGTGCTTTGGGCGCGGATGCGGGCCCCCGCCGCCGGCAGGTCCGCCGAGAGCGTGAGGGGCCGCGCGATCGAGAACGCGCCGCTCGTCGCGGAGGCCACCTGGCCGTTTTGGTCGAACACCGTGGCCCGCAGGACGCAGTTGTCCGAGGTGATGTTGGGCGCCGCGAACGTGTGCAGGCCGCTGTTGGCGACGGCGGAGGCGACGGGCGAAAACGTCCCGCCGGCGCCGTTTTGGGATATCGAGAGGTTGATGGCCAGCGCCCCGGTGCCGCCGGAGGCCGTCCATCGGGCGCCCAGCTGGTTGCCCCAGTAGAGCTTTTCACCGCCGGCCGGCGAGGAAAGGGCGATGGTCGGCACGGGCGTGCTTGTCGTGGACGTGCCAAACGACCAGGTGAACGTGCCCTGCAGGGTGTTGCCCGGGCTGGACATGTCCTTCACGCCCGGGGAGACCGTGCAGGTGTAGGTCGTCCCGTCGCTGAAGGCGGCGTGCGTGGCCGTCATGGTCGTTTTCCCGGCGTCCCAGCCCCAACCGACCAGGCCCGGGTCGGGGGAAATGGAGAACGATAGCTGGGCGGGGCCCGCCGCGACCGGCTCGGAGAACTGGACCTGGAGCGGGGCCGAAGAGGCGACGTTCGTCGCGGCGTCGGCCGGCAGGACCGAGACCACCGAGGGGGAGGTCGAATCTATGGCGAACGTGCCGGTCTGCACGGTCTGGTTGAATTTGCCCATCTTGTCCGTCACGGTGGCCTTGAGGCGGACCGTGGTCGAGTCGATCATGGGGGTGGTCCAGGTGTAGCCCTGCGTGGCCGAAAGCCCGGTCGCAACGGTCAAATTCGACGAGGCGAAGTTGTCCGTGGAATAATAGAGGTTCACCAGGCAGGTGGGCCTGTCCTCGTCGGCGACCGTCCAGGCCACGGGGAGGCCGGTTGCGCCCGTCACGGTCTGGCCCGCCGCCGGGGCGGTCAGGACTATCGACGGGGACAGGTCGACGACGGTCTTGGTGACCGTTATGGACGGGGACGGGGAGTAGCTGTCGCTGAACTGGCGGTTCTTGTGGGTGTTGGCGCCCGCTGACGTTATTAGCATGACGTCGTTTCCGGCCGCAAGGACCGATATGTTCCAGTAAGCGGTGGCCTTCTGTCCGGCCACAAGGGTGCCTATGTCGAAGGTCGCCACGGCGACCGAGAAGAACCCGTTCTGCGAGGCCAGAGTGGCCGTGATGCCGGACATGACGTTGTTCAAGGCGGTGCTGCCGGTGACCTCGATGACCGCCGCCACCGGGAGCACCTGGCTGTCGCTGATGGCGGTCGGGATGGTGTTCCCGGCGTCGCCTTCCAGGATGTCCAGGTACATGTACCTGCCATCGCTGTGGCAGGAGGAGCAGGGGTTGGTCGATTTCGAGCTGATGATTGGTGAGAACGGGGCTGCCAAAAGCAAGGCTCCCAGCGCCACCAGTACAAGTTTGGAGATCATCTGCATGAAACGAAATATCAAGCATTTTAGTAAATAAATGTAGGGGCAATTTATGCATACTTGTATAAAAACCGTGGAACGGTGAACCCGGGAAAGGATGGGAAGCCGGCGCGACCTTCGGCCTGGTCTATGGCGGTGTTGGATGGGTGGCCCCAAAGCGGAGGGTCGCGGACCCCATCGCCCGCGCATTCCACCCCTTGATTATTATGAATATTAATAACCTACCAAGAAATATTATATAGATTCATACGAATGGCATCCAATTGCGTCAGGGGGATTCGACTATGAGCCCATACAAGGATTCCTGCAGGTCCGAGGCCCTCGTGGTTTTGATCGTCGCAGGACTGCTGCTGACCGGTCTTTCCAGCCTGGTTTGCGGCCGGGGCGACGCCCGGGCGGACCCGGGATTGGCTGACTACGCGCCCTGGTGGGACTATTCCTGGATCTTTCGCAAGCCGCTCACGCTGGACAATTCCCAGAACCCGAAAGCGCTGACCGATTATCCGTTGCTCATCAATCTCAGCGGGAACGATCTCATCGCCTCCGGCAAGATGCGGCCCGACTGGGGCGACCTGAGGTTCACCGACGCCGACGGGACCACCCCGCTCAAGTACTGGGTCGAGACCGAGGGCAACGTCTGGGTCAAGGTGCCCTCGATTCCCGCAAGCGCCAGAAAGACCATCTATTTCTATTACGGGAACCAGGGCGCGGCCCTTACCTCCGACGGGAGCAAGGTGTTCGATGTCTTCGACCAGTTCGAGGGCAACAGCCTCGACACCGGCAAGTGGACGCTCATGAACAGGGGGGCCTATACGGTCGCCAACGGGGTGTTCACGATATCGGCCGACGGGAGAACCCAGCCCGGCAAGGCCATTGCCACGACCGCGCCGATGGAGGACAACTACGTGCTGCGGTCCAGGTTCAAGATAACCGGGGGGCTCCATACGGACGAGCGGATAGGCCTGAGCATCAAGTGCGGCACCGGCGACGGGAGGGGCTACAATTATGTCTTTCGCGATTTCACAAACCTTAACTACATAAGTTTCCTGGACGACTACGTCGTCTGGAATTCGCGCGCCGGCAACTGGCAAAAGAACACCTACTATGTCGAAGAGATATACCATGATGGAACCAACGTGCAGGGCCGGCTCAACGACGGGCAGTGGCAGACGCAGGCCTGGAAAGGAAGGTCGGGCTATCCCGCCCTTTACTTCGGCTCGTACGACGGCACCTCCGTGTGGGACTGGGCCCTGGTGCGAAAGTTCCAGCCGCCGGACCCCAAGGTCACATTGGGCCCCGAGGAGAACCCCTTCAAGTTCCTTGCGGCGACCTGCTCCAACGAGAGCCCCAACGAGCGCGACCTCGTCACGCTGAACGTCACCTTCAACAACCCGACCTCCAACCCGGTATTCCTCAACATCTCGTTCCGGGTGGGCGAGGAGTTCGCCGACGCGCAATTGCTCGACAAACGGGAGGTCCTTCTCGAGCCCAACGGAAATACACTGGTACAGCAGAACTGGACGGCTGTAGGTGGCGACACCGTCCTCTGGGTCGCCATAGGCGATTCCATCCTGGCCTCGTTCCCCCTGTCGGTGAACTGGCTGCCGGTGCTGACCTACATACCGGACCAGAGGCTCATGCAGGACCAGCCGTTCCTTCTGCGCCTCGCCGCGAAGGACAAGGGCGGCGAGCCGCTGAACTGGTCCGAGGACTGTCCCCTCTTCAAGTTCAGCAAGACCAACTCCACCGGCGCCGAGATCTCCTTTAGGCCGACCAACGACGATGTCGGCGTCTACCCGGTCAACTTCTCCGTGACGGACCCGCACGGCTGCTCGGCCCGCCAGCTGGTCCGTTTCACCGTGGAGAACGTAAACGACCCGCCCTGGCTGGAGTACATCCCGAACCTGGCTGCGACCGAGGAGGCCAGGTTCAGCTACCGGGTCAACGCCACCGACCCCGATATCCGCTGGGGCGACAAGCTCGCCTTCTCGGACGACAGCATCCTCTTCGACATCGACCCAACGAACGGGAACTTCTCGTTCACCCCGACCAACGCGCAGGTCGGCAAATACTTCATCGAGATAGCGGTCAGCGACAACCAGAGCGTCACCAACCGCCGGACATTCAACCTCACCGTGCAGAACACCAACGACCCGCCCTCCATCGAGGCCATCCCGCCGCAGACGGCGACGCAGGGGAAGCTCTGGCAGGTGATGGCCCGCTCGAGCGACCCGGACCAGGCCACACCGCAGGGCGACCGCCTCCGTTTTTCGGACGACAGCCCGCTCTTCGATATCAATCCCGAAAGCGGGCTCGTCACGTTCACCCCGGCCAACAAGGACGTCGGCCTGCGGACCTGCAACATCACCGTCACGGACATGGCCGGCGCCTCGTGCTCGACGAAGCTGCAGCTCACGGTGCTCAATGTAAACGACCCGCCGCTCCTTTCCGCCATTCCCGACCAGACCGCCACCGAGGAGGTCCCGTTCGAAATGGCTGTAACGGCGTCCGACCCGGATGTCCCGCTCAAACTGGACAACCTGACCTTTTCGGACGACAGCCCGCTCTTCGACATCGACCAAAAGACCGGCAGGATGGCCTTCACGCCCTCCAACGCCCAGGTCGGCCGCCATACCATCAGGATCACTGTCAAGGACGAATCCGGCGAGACGGCCGGCCGCACCTTCCTGCTCACGGTGCAGAACGTGAACGACCCGCCCTTCAACGTGAGCATAACCTCGATAGCGCCGGGAGCCAGGTTCCGGGAAAGCGACACGGTCTGGCTCAACGCCACCGGCGCCGACGAGGACGCCGGCGACCGGCTGGTCTTCGTCTGGCTCGACAACGACATAGAGGTCGGAAGGGGCCGGAGC
>Ga0315291_10000900_pt1 | contig 39809 bp, 34 predicted proteins | sample YL17G12_20_MG_FD_203070 | JGI IMG/M metagenome (GOLD analysis project Ga0315291, IMG submission 203070) | Sediment microbial communities from Yellowstone Lake, YNP, Wyoming, USA - YL17G12_20 | ecosystem: Environmental > Aquatic > Freshwater > Lake > Sediment | place: USA: Wyoming | collected...
GAAAGAACGAAGGTTCTCGTCTTCATGATCGAATCGATCAGCGAGAATCCCAAGCGTGATTACGAGATACTCCTCCATGAGCTTGACAGCTACAATTCTGAACTGGCCAAGAAGCCGCGAATCGTCGCCCTGAGCAAGATCGATCTCTTTGAAGACAAAGCGCTCAAGAAGCTGAAAAAGGTCTCGTTCGGAAGGAAGATCCGGGTCTTTCGCGTCTCAGCGATCACACGGGTGGGGGTCGACACTCTTGTGGATGAAATGTGGCGCGCCCTTCGATCGCATCACCAACCTGTGCAGAGCAAGAACCACCCGTGATGACGAGAGCTCCGCTGACACTTCCCAAAACGCTGGCCATCCTCAGCGCGTTGACACTGCTGGTTCTCGTTGCAGCTTTCTTCTCGCTTATGATCGGGACAACATCGATCTCATTCGGTGTTGCGTGGAAAGCGCTGTTCACTCCATCCGATCCATCCGCCGAGTCAGCCAGAATAATTCTGCTCGACATTCGTCTGCCCCGGATTCTGCTGGCGATGATCGTCGGAGCCGGCCTGTCGACCGCCGGTGCCGTGCTGCAGGCTCTTCTGAGAAATCCTCTCGCTGAACCGTACATACTGGGAATCTCAAGCGGCGGAACGGTTGGAGCGCTGGTGTCGCTTTCGATCGGAATCGGCATCACACAGTTGACGACGCCGTTGTTCTCCTTCGTTGGTTCGGGACTCGTGATGCTTCTTGTTTTCACCCTCGGCCACCGGCGTGGGTTTCTTGACACGAACGCCCTCCTTCTCTCAGGCGTGATGGTAGGAGCGTTTTTCAGCTCATTGATCCTCTTGTTCACGGCATTGGTCAACCAGGATATTCGCGCAACCTACCTCTGGCTGATCGGCAATCTGAGTGGAGCGGAGATGCGTTCGATCCTTGTTGTCGCTCCGTTGATCCTTCTTGCATCTGCCGGACTCGTGGTTCAATCTCGTGTCTATAACGTGATCGCCACCGGTGATGAGACTGCTGCCCACCTCGGTGTTGAAGTGGAGCGAGTAAAACGGATCTCGTATGTCCTGGCTTCTCTCATCACAGGCCTCGCGGTATCCGTCAGCGGCGTCATCGGATTTGTCGGTCTTGTGGTTCCCCACAGCTGTCGCTTGCTCTTCGGTCCCGATCACCGTTTGCTTATTCCTGCCTCATTCCTCGGCGGAGCGTTGTTCTTGCTGATCTGCGACCTCGCGTCGAGAATTCTCCTTTCCCCTTCAGAGATCCCCGTTGGTGTTGTGACGGCGACACTCGGAGTGCCGGTCTTCATTTATCTTCTCAAGAAGAAGTGGTAACGGAAGGTCCCGCGCCTCGAAGGTGCGTGGGACCTCACCTTGGTCACTCAAACCTCTCATAGTCCTCCCCTTCTCCGCTTGCTGAAAGAATTTCGATTGGACATCGCGGCAGTGATCGGATGAACATCTCGCCATAACGTTTTGAGATGATCCGCGAATCAAGAACCGTCACCATTCCCACATCGGACGTTGACCTGATCAATCGTCCCACACCCTGTCTGAACTTGAGCACGGCCTCGGGCAAGGTGTAGTCCATAAACGCGTTGCCGCCCTGACGGTCAATGAGCTCCATCCGCGATTGAATCAATGGATGCTCGGGAACCGAAAAGGGGAGTCGTGTGATGATGACGTGCTCCAGCGCCTCGCCCGGGACATCAACACCCATCCAGAAACTGTCCAAGCCGAACAACACCGAGCCCACATCCGTTTTGAACTCTTCGAGCAGCGAATGGCGGGACATCGTGCCGTCCTGGAGCAACAAAGTGATCCGCTCCGATTCGAGTTCGTCGCGCACACGCTCGGCCATCCGCCGTAACAGAGATGCATTGGTGAACAGCACGAGCGCCCTTCCCTTCGATCGAAGAATGGAACGATGGATCCATTCAGGCAGCTCTTGCTCGAACTCCGGATCATCTGGTGGAGGGATGTCTTTTGCCAGGACGAGCCGCATTTGCTTTTGAAAGTCAAACGGCGTATCAAGGACAAGCGCATCGGCGGAGAACGCTCCAACCCGCCGTTGAAAGTATTCGAGAGAGCCGCTGAGTGACAGGGTCGCTCCCGTCATGATCACGGATGTTCCCTCCTTGAAGAGTCTTGGCCCGATACTGTCGGCGACGCTCGTTGGAGCGGTACGGAGAACGACATTCTGTGAGCGACCTGGTGAGATCTCCACCCAATACGTGAGCGACGGATCGGGTTGCTCGAGAAATTCCTTCACGAGCACTTCCGCCTCCCACACCAGACGATGTGCCGCGCTCAGCTCCTCCTTGTTGACCTTTGATTCCTCATCCTCCTCAAGTTCTTTGACAGCAACCTGCAGCTCGTGCAAGCTCGGCGTCAGCATGTCTGCGATAAAGTGGGCCGAACGAATGCGGGTGGCACCGGACTTTGGATTCCAGGCTCGAACTGAACGTACGACGTCTTCAAAGAACGAGACGGCGGCCAGTTCGGCATGCTCGCACAGCTCCCGGAACCGCTTTTTCCGCATCCTTGCGAGCAAGCCCTTCCTGGTCGTCGGGTTGAACAGGCGATGGATTGCGTGGAGCGCCTGACCCCGCGAGATACTCTTGCCGACGGCTGCCCCGGCGACCTGTTCCAGGGTGTGTGCCTCATCGAAGATCACAAAATCGTTCTTGAAGAGGAAGAAGTCCTCCGCGTTCTGCAGAGCGAAAAGGGTGAAGAACAGCGCGTGATTCATCACGACCAGGTCAGCTTCCCGGGCCTTCATCTTGGCCTTTTGGAAGAAACAATCCGACTCACAGATCGATGAGCTGCAGGCGCCTTGCTCTGAGCAAACCTGCTGCCAGACGTCGGTTCGGAGGGCGAAGGGAAGGCTTTCGATGTCGCCATCGGTCGTCGTTTCGCGCCATTCCTTAAGTTTCTCAAGCTCCCTGGCCTCTTCTTTCTCAAAGAGCTGTTTCTGTTGACGGAGTGCAGCGCGGAGTCTCGTCGTGCAGAGGTAGTTCTTTCGGCCCTTCAGGAGAACCGCCGTGAAATCTTCGTCTATCAGCGAGCGGACGATCTCGATGTCTTTTCGAAGAAGTTGTTCTTGGAGGTTCTTCGTATGCGTGGAGACGATGGCTTTGCGCCTCTCGTTGACGGCATAGAGGATAGCGGGCACGAGGTAGGCGAGGCTTTTACCGATGCCGGTGGGTGCTTCAACGATGAGATGCGAGCAAGATTGCAGCGCAGCAGTGATTGCATTCGCCATTTCCAGTTGCTGAGGTCGATATTCAAACCACGACTGCTCTGAGAGCCTTCCACCTTCTGAGAATATCGGGGCAATTTGGTCGGCAGGCGGTTTCATAGTGAGATGATAACGAAAAATCGCTTGAGGAGAAACGAAACGCGTCTTGACTTGAGGTGAAAATGGTTGTATATTGATACCAGATACGATCGCGGGGTGTCCTTCGACTCGTCCCAAAAAACGGGACTCGCTCAGGACTTTCCCTCGAAAACACCGCGGGGTGGAGTCCCGTCCAGAAAGCGGACGGGATTTCGATCCGACACCTTCGGTGTCGTCTCTCAACAATTGGAGGTTAGCTAAGAAACTTTATTGAGTCTACGATCGCGGGGTGGAGCAATTGGAAGCTCGTCGGGCTCATAACCCGAAGGTTGCAGGTTCAAGTCCTGCCCCCGCTACTCTAGAGGCCGAATCCGAAAAGATTTGGCCTGTTTTTTTTATGACCCCGACTTGAACCTGCAATTGCTTTTCGTGGCTAGCAGCGGCGTCGTAGCTGTTCGAGCTGCGACGGCTTGAGCTGGTCTTGACCAAATCTCAAGATCAAAAACCCATCTCAGCAGGATCCTTTGTACTTATCTTGGCAGCCAACTTCTTGTAATACCGTTCTCGTTGTTTGAATTGCCTTTCAAGGAAGGGAATGTTCCTGTCCCGATAGTCAATGATGAGCCTCTGGTCGCCGATGTCACGCAGGCGGCCGATGTATTGGACAAGCTTGCCTTCAAATGAAAATGGAAACGCGAGGATCAAGCAAGTGATCCCCCGAATATCTACTCCTTCACCAAAGAATTGGCCCGTGGAAAGAACTACCTGATAATGACCATCCTCGATCTGCTTGACTTTTGATTTCCTTGCACTCGGTGAATCATCACCAGAAATGATGATAGTCTCGCATTTGCCTTTGAGATAGAGATTGAGAATTTCGAGATGTTCTTTGCGTTCGCTCAGCAGAAGCACTTTTTTGCCACCAGAGGTCTCTTTCATTATATCGTCCACTATCAACTTATTCCGAGCTGTGTCAAAACAGACCACCTTTGCCAGGAGCTGGAAGAGGTCGGTTGTAAATTTGAAAGGAATGGCAAGGTCCGTCCCCCTCACGACAACTTCGAAGCACTGACTCGGTGGAGATGACACTGGTTTGAAGTCCGTCGTCTCCATTCGAGCAACAATGTCTCCGATGTAGACATAGATCAACTTCTCATCATTGTGTTTGCGCTTAGGAGTGGCCGTCAGCCCATAGAGATAGTGAGAATTTAGTTGTGTGACGACGTCTCGGAAAGTCGATGCGGGTATGTGGTGACATTCATCAACCAGGGTTGTTCCAAACTTACTCTTGAATTCGGATAAGTCCTTCTTGCGAGCCAGGCTTTGGAGCAGGCCGACAGTAATCTGATTGCCAATCTTCTTCTTGATTCCTGAATACTGCCCGATATGCGCTTTCGGTATTCCGAGGAATTCCTGAATGCGCTCCACCCACTGATCGAAGATCTGTTTGCGATGAACCAGGATCAACGCTGGTAGTTTCCTTCTCGCGATGAGTTCAAGCCCAATAATTGTCTTGCCGCTTCCTGACGGTGCTACAATCACACCTTGGTCATGTTCTAATGCAGAATTTAACACCTCGGTTTGAAATAGGGTTAACTCGATGCAACTCTTGAATGGTGCCTCATCGAGTGAAGGGTAGTCATAGCGCACCGAATGACCAATGTCGTGGTCGTTCAGGAACGCAACGAGCCTGTTGAGGAAGCCTCGAGGTATTGACACAGCGTCGCCCGACTCTTCAATCAACTTGAAGTATTTTTGTACCTTGTACGTTGATTTACCAAGCCGGCGCTTCGTCAGGTATTCGGTGTTGAGAAAGTTCAATTCCTCCTTCAAAAAGGTTACTAATTCTGGCATGAGCTCTGAACGAGCAAGAACAATCTGATTGGCAACGGAGATGGTAAGACCAATCCCAGATAAAGCTGTTGGCACGGTCGAACCCGCCTTCTGAACGATAAGCCTTTGATGGACCGCGTCAATCTCTTGCGCAGTGTGTTGCTTTGCTTCCTTTAAGAACATCCATTGATCCGCGAACGGAGCTCCTGTTTCCAGATCAAGGAACACTGTGTTGCCCTGCGATATTGACCTGCCTTGTAAGGGCAACGCGATCAGATTGCCGAGCCCGCCTTTCGACAGTGTATCTTGATTGGGGAAAAACCGATCAAAACTGACCTCTTTTTCAAATTCTGAGATGTTGAATGTTCGGCGTACCAACTCGAGGCCAATCTGTCGGCTCTTATAGCAGGGATATGGTTCAGAAAAGAAAATCCATACATGTGCTCCACTGCCTGAACGAGAACGCTCAAGGTATGCAGCAAGTCCCACCTCGGTGCACGCATCAATGAAGGCAATCGCTTCAGATTGCCAGTTTTCCCCATCGAAATCAGCAGCAAGGAAGTGGGAGGTGTTGTCGGGAAGAATGGGATATATGCCGAGAACCTGTAAACCAAGAAGATGTTTCTTGATCACCTCGTCTGTCAGAGGCAACAGTTTCTTGTTTTCAAAGTCTTTGAGTGAACCACCCCGCCGCTTATGAGCCATGAACTCATCCCAACTGAATTCATAAGCAGGACTGTAGCCAGATCGTCCCTCTTTTTCCCACCAGCGTGCATATACATCCGATCTGCCGCGAAAGAGCGACAAGAAGAGTTCGACCTTATGTGCGTCTACAGGAGACATAACCTCAAGTGACGAGTTCGCTGCGGCTTGTTGCTCAAGTCACGAATCGACCAGATGACCATTGTGAACAGTCAGTTCTGCTTGTGGTTTTGTGGCTCGAAGGCACAAGTATTCTACTTGCTTTTTCTTTCACGCATTTGCCATCGAAATTGATCTGGCTGCCAGCGCGAATAGGGCTTCGGATCGACAAGGATGGGTTCAAGGAATCGTTCGATCAGTCCAATTGCATCTCTAAATGAACCAACTGGGGTCAACTTGTTTGTTGCGTGAAATGCAGTCCATTGTGTTTCCTTGTTACTGTGGCTCTTAAATGCGTCGCTGAAGATCATTTGGCGGTCTGGTAAAGGAGTGCCTCTGGTATTGAATGTAAGTTCTATGGCCTCGGCGAGAACGTCCGCACTAAAGGCTTGATGCTGTGCCAGATGGGCCAAGTCGTAGAAATCCTTCATTCGACTCGTGACAACATTGAGTCGGACAATTGCCTCAAACTTCTCAGCTATTGCGGATTCCAGTGAATACACCTTGATGTGTGGCGTTGGGAAATCCAACATCACCGGAAACTCAATGTCGAGTGGGCCCGCAGTAATTTTGTCGCCAAACCCCACGTCAATCTGAAGGACATTTTTTGCTGCGCCTATCGAACACCGGATGGACGCACGAAGGCCGCCGTACTCAGCCTGTTCCACGATTGGCTCTACTGCAATCGTTGTGGAATCGAAAGTGACGCCATCTTCTACGGTGATGGCTGCAACTGCTTCCATCACCGACTTAATACCGTCAATATCGTTCTTGACACCAAGACAAAGAAAGTCGATATCCTTCGTTGGGCGGTGGTCGGGCATATTGTAGGTGAGGAAGAGCAGAGCTCCTTTGAGGATGAAGTTGCTACGATAATGAGAGACGGAAAACCTGTAGAGCAGTCGTTCTTGAGCATATCGAATAAGAACACGATTGTAATCCTGGCCGCTCTTCCTGGCGATGTTCAATAGCCGCGCTCGAACCGATGCACCAACATTTGTGGGATGCTTGTCCATTTCCTTCTTCGGACTCATGAGACCATCGCTTTGATGTATGGGAGCATGACCGTCTTGACCCGGCAAACGATGGCGAATTCATTAAGCTTCTTTATGTTCGAGTCTTTGCGTCGGAGGTAATTTCTTAGCGCTTCGAGTGCAAGGTTTTCACCGATCTTGTTCCGGTATCGGAACATGTCGCAGATCGTCTTTTCCTTGTTATACATGCGAACTGTACCAGCAGAGGTTTTGATTTCTTCGATGCCCACACTGTAGAATTGTCTCGGGTAGTAGAAGAAACGGATGGGTGGGAATTCGATTTTGGGAGGCTTGTCCCAAAGCGGAATAGCGACATAGATCTCCGATGGCACAAATGTGGTGAGGCCATAATGGGCCAGGGCCGACGCAAGCGCGATTACCCCCTTGGGGACTGCGTGGGAGACTTCCACGAGACTGGCATTAATGTTGGTGGACACGTCAATCTGTGGCAGTCTGTAAAGACCAGACTTCACTTTTTCGATCTTTCCTTCCTGGACCAGCTTGGCGATGTCCCTCGTCTGGAAAGACGCGGCTCTTAGCTCATTCATTCGGGCAAAGCCGCCCTTTCGCTTGAGATATCTCAGGATATTGTTCATTTATGTGCCTGAATCGTTTATTCTGTTGGTGCGATGTACTTACAGAAGATTCGATTCAAATGCAATATGCGAAAGTCCTAAGAAGCGAGCTTTTCCATCCGCAGCAAGGGCGAGGGTTGGCGCCGCAATGGGATGATAGGCCATTCGGGCCAGCCCCCCCCTCGGAGATTATGAGTTCCGACAGTAATCTGAGCTCTTTCAATCCAGGTATACAGAGCAAATCTGCCGGTATTGGGCTCAGGTTTTGCAGGACTACCACCGATACAGGGATGTTTGGTTAGTGGGCCCGCTATACCAATGCCATTTCGTAGGTGTGATTTAAGGTTGCAACTGCCGTAAGTAGGCGGCCCCCGCTACTACGTCTAAAGAAGAATCCCCGCCTGACCGATTGAGTTTCCTCGAGGCGGGTCCCGTTGTTCGGGATCCCGAAAAGCGGGACAGGCTCATCGACGAAGACCCCGAAGAAGACTCGGGGCAGGCCCCGATCAAAAAGCGATCGGGGTGAATCGGTGAGGATTTTTCATTTTAGGCCGAAACTCTTCAATCATATCCCGTCTTTCACCTCAAGTTGAAGAACCATTCCTAACATCCCGCTCTTAATGCAACGTTGACTTTTTCGTGATCATCCTTGTGTTTGAAGCAGTAGGACAGAAAGTTTGACGCTGTTGCCTTTCAGTCTGAACTGCAGTAGCTTTGTGTGGTAGCATCAACCGACTGGTCCCATCGAAGCACGCAAATGTGTTCTCACTAGTCCCGATTCCGAACAGGAGGAAAAATCTTATGGAGTGGTATGTGTATCTTGCCCATTTTTTTGCAGGGGTTTTCTTGGCCAACGGTGTGCCCCACTTTGTCAACGGGATCTCAGGCAGGAAATTCCATTCGCCATTCGCCTCGCCTCCTGGCGTAGGTGAATCCTCACCCATAGTGAATGTATTGTGGGGCTTTGCGAACTTTGTCATTGGATATTTGCTACTGACGGGCATTGGTCATTTTACCTCTGGAGCCTCCATCGATTCCTTGGTAGTGGGACTGGGGATAGTCGCCATATCATTGGTTCTCTCTCGGCAGTTTGGTCGATTGCATGGCAATTGAAGTGATGAACTACGCACTAGATGAAGAAGTTAGGAAGACTTAGAAGAAAGGGGATGATAATAATATGGAGAAGCGAGTTATTATTATGACTCTTGAGAAGGAAACAAAAGGTACCTATCGTTACAAAGAAGAATTGAGTGGTCAACCTGAGGCAATCGGTGTCCAATACATCAGAAAGTGGGCGGTTGGGACACCACCCCCTCAGAAGATTCAGCTTACAATTGAAGAAGTGAAATAAAGTAGAAACAACGGCAGGTGGAGTGAACCCGGATTGCTCGCCCAGCGTGTATGCTCCCGGTGTTTTCTCTGCCTACCTTGACAATTCCCGCGAGGCGGAACTATTCTTAGTTACCCCAGAGTGGAGTGCTTTCTTCCTTGCAGAGACGACGGTAGACGACTAATAATCTGGATCCATGTTTGTGCATTGAGAAGCCCATTTCGACGGGACACCGCCAATTTGACTATCACTTCGAGGCGCATTGAGATCGCCTCCAGTCAGGGGCTTGCATCAGAAAGCTATCATCACTGAGTACAGTAGGTACTAGTCACGTAATAAGTTGTTTGAACACAGAAAGGAAGGACTAAAATGTCAACTTTTTTTATGTTCGGTAAATACTCATCGGAGTCTTTGAAAGGAATCAGTCCTAAACGGACCGACAAGACTCTCAAGCTTTTCAAAAAGCTAGGGGGTGAGGTTAAATCTATTTACGCACTGCTTGGGAAGAAGGATTTGGTGTTGATCGTGGATTTGCCCAATATCGAACAGGTGATGAAAGCCTCAGTTGCTCTGTACAAATTGACAGGAATCTCATTCTCTACAGTTCCGGCAGTAACGGTTGAAGAGTTCGACAGAATGATGGCTGAACAGTGAGGGCAATGCATGAAGCCGTCGTGAGGAGGTATTAGTTGTCACCTCGCGTCCAGTGCACTTCACAATGTAGTTGATAAGATATCTCTGCCGCTGAACCAAGGTAAGAACTACTCCTGTCTTTGGATGTAGGCTATACAGCCTACAAAATCTTGTAGGCGTTTACCGGATTGACTTTTACCTCCGACTCTTCTAGCTTGATACTTGAGCACCACGCCCGCCTCTGACTGAACCTACTAACCCGTGGAATGCGCCCGCCTGCCTGTGGCGGACCGACTAGGCGGGCAGGGGATTGAGACCTCTGGATTCGTGATGAAGCGATGTCAGCCAAAGGCTGATGAGCCTGCGGCTCAAAGGAGATTTTTGTTCTACAGAAAATAAAAACGCGATATTGCGTCATTCCACGAGTTAGCCGCCATTTGTTCCTATGAACCTTGCGAGAGATCGGATCATACAAGGCAGGTTCTTCGTCCAGAAGGCTGAAGAATTCTCATCAGACAGAGAAGCGTTCCGTTACTTTTTGGAAGCGAGTATTGTCGCAGCGAGAAGCGTTACCCTTCTCCTGCAGAAACAATATAGTAACGTGTCGGGTTTTGAAGAATGGTATGCGACTGTCCAAAAACGGCTGTCAGAAAACCCGTTAGCTCGTTTTCTCCTTGAGAAACGGAATTATGTGCTGCACGCAGGCATCGCCTCCGTCCGAAAAGTGATCAATGTTGCTCTGCATGAAGTTGTCGAGGTTGATGAGGCTATTAGCATAAAGGTCATCAGAGGTTCTTGGAAAAGCAAATTAAGACATTTACCGCAGGACCTCATTTATCCACTCAGGGAGAAACTAGGAGAGATCAAACGAAGGTACCGACGTCTTCGTCGCCAGCGTGAGGACAAACCTGCGGAGGTTTCAGAGAATTATTACTTTGAAGAACCTGAATGGTCGAAAACATCCGCCACGGAACTTCTGAAACGTCAACTTAATGATCTCGAATCAGTCGTAGACGAATGTGTTCAGCGGTTTGGCGAACCTGCAACCGGCACAAACGGCGGCTAACAGAACCTATATTGAAAGAGAAAGGCAGGAAGAAGCGCGGGAAGGTGTGGTGAGCCGCACTGAGGAAAACCTCCTCGCCGTCGCAAGTTAACTTGACATCGATTCTATCTCGCGGGCAGGTCGGATTCTCACCCGACTGAAGGCAATGGTTCCCCTTACGGTGCGGGATACCGTTGCTTGCCCTCTCCGGGCGTTGCCCGCGAGATCGGTTTTTTGACTAGAACGGAAGGAATCTGAAGGACCCGCAGAAGATTTTGAAATGCTAGTGATAGTCGGTGGTTCGTTGGACAGTTGGCCATTGTCCATTTGAATCCGAATCCAGACAGGCAAAACAGCCTGAAATTCAAGACCTAGAAAAATACCGAGTTTACGGTATTGCGGTTCTCCGAGGTTTCTTCCTAACATGTGTCGGCAAAACGCCTGAGAACGGCACATCAGGAGTCCGCCTCATTGATTTTCGCCGAAAGTCTCCTAACTTTGCGCGTAGCACCGTGGCTGCTCGGAGTATCTGAGTGGCCTTCAGACACTCCAAGACCACCTGCCAACGTACCTAATGAGATCTAGTTGAGGGGATAGACCTCCGGATTCGTGATGAAGCATTGAAGGAGGCTTTTGTGCTATGAGTGAAACAAATGAGCTACTGCGATCTTGGATCTGTATTGGCTAGGTAGATGAAGTCCGTTTTTGCACGAGGAATGGGGCAAGCAGCATGCACAATAGTAGTTGTGCAGTAAACTAAAGGAGACTCACTATGTCATTCAATTTTCAAAACTTGGATGAGAAGACAAGACAGTTGATGGTCGAAGAAGTGGAGACCGCCCGAGCGACAGGAAATCTCTACTTCAGCAAGAGATTCAATGACCTTGGTAACGCCCGTTGGCCAGACCTTCTGCGGGAGGCAGCGGCGGCACACACTGAACACTGGCTCGCATACATGATCGAAGCAGGGGGGTTGATGAAAGGGGTTGAAGTTTCACGCACGCGATCTGGTGGCTACACCACGAAGCACGTCCCAAATACTGCAGCCGAGACGCTAGCCGAAGGGCAATTCAACCGGTTTTACATTATCGGTGTCTGCCGGCGAGCGATCGCAGAAGGGAAGAATCAAGTCATCGTTTACCGAGCAAAAGAGCGAACTGAGCACCGGCCCGAATCGGAAGCATTGATCGGCAAGGCAATGTCCGCTGCAGAACTGATAACTGCGTTGCGCTCAGTTCAATCCAGTCTCGGGCACGAACTCCTAAAGCCAAACTCCGGGCTCAGTGTCCACCTATGACAGGAGGGTGCACATCCTTGGCTGGAGCGGGCCATAAACAGCAGTTTAGACTGTATCTTTGAATGTCATCCGGTGCGTGGCACATAGCATGCCCCCGCACGTTGCTCTCACTGAATGAGCGAGCAACGTGGCTCTGGTCGCTAATCCCGACCGTCATTTATCGAGTGTTGGTTGGGCAGAGTTCGTGTAAAGGGGATCCGTCTTGCGACATTTGGAGCTTAAGTGATTGACTGTCGAGGGAGCGTCTCAATTGGTTATCCAGAGGATTGAAATCAAAAACTTCCGGGCACTAAAGGGAATTGACGTTTCCTGCGACAACCTTCTGGCTATTCTGGGTCGCAATGGTGCTGGCAAGTCGAGCGTTCTGTACGCTCTTGATACATTCTATAATGTCGCCGCTCTGGTTGCTGAGTATGATTATTTTAACAAAGACGCTTCCGTTGACATCAACATACGAGTTACATACGGGGATCTTAGGGAGGACGAGTTTGTTGAGTTCTCGTCATATCTCACCGACAACAAACTGATCGTTAGTAAAGTAATCAACAGTGGTGGCTCTAGATATTATTCTGCTTCCAGAGAGCTTCCCGAATTCGCTGAGATTCGCAAGCTGGCAGCAATGCCAAAACGCCAGGAGTTCAACACCCTGGTGTCGAGCGGTAGATATGCTGATCTCAACCAGAGAGCAAACTCAGCTCCGGCTGTCGATGAGGCAATGGCTAATTTCGAAACGGGCCACCCAGAACTCTTACGGATCTTTCAAAAGGAGACACAGTTTTTCGGTCCACCCAGCATTGGCGGTGGCAAACTCGATAAATACACCAAGTTTGTTCTAGTCCCTGCCGTCCGCGATGCCTCGACGGAGGCAGAGAGAAAAGGGGCAATTCTCCAACTCATTGATGTGCTCGTGATGAGAAGTGTTAACGCCCGACCAGATGTTCGTGAGCTTAATGCTGAATTTGAAAGGCGTGTCAAGCAGGTGTTCAGCGCCGAGAACCTTAGCGAGTTGCGCTCCCTTGGTGCATTAATAACTCAAATCCTTAAGCGTTATGCACCCGGAGCGGAGCTAGACCTTAGCTTCGGCGAGGTCGTACCGCCCAAACTGGCTTTACCACCCGCTATCGCATCGTTAGTTGAGGACAGCTTCAGATGTCCAATCAGCTACAGCGGGCACGGATTACAGCGAGCCTTGATCTTCGCTCTCCTTCACCAGCTCTCAATAACTGATCAGTCTGTTCCTGCCCAAGCCGAAGATGAGCCTGAGGCTGCACCTTTGACTGAAGAGGCAACGAGAATCCCCGACCTCATTCTAGCGATCGAAGAACCCGAGCTATATCTCCATCCATCCAGATGTCGATACTTGTCGAGCGTGATGCTTCATCTATCCAGAAAACCCGAGCAACCAACGGAACCGAGGACTCAGATCATCTATGGAACACACTCCCCCTATTTTGTCGACCTTCAGAGGTTTGACCAAGTGCGATTGGCAAGGAAGATACCGGTTGATGGTACGAGTACACTTCAAACGAAGATAACTTCCTTCACTCGCGACAGGGCAGCTCAACGTCTAGCAGGTATCAGTCAAAAGAACCCTGGGACATTTACTGACACTTCTTTCGTGGCTCATGCATCTCCGGTAATGACAACAATCGTTAATGAGGGATTCTTCGCCGACCTAGTGGTCGTTGTCGAAGGTACCTCAGAAGTGGGAGCTCTGTGGGCGCTTCAGGAGATTCAGACGCGCAATTGGAATGCCTCGGGCATTTCAATCGTTCCAGTCTCCGGCAAGAATAACATTGACCGTCCCGTTGTGGTTTTCCAGGGTCTTGATATCCCTACCTACTTCATCTTTGACGGCGATTCAAGGCATAAAGAAGGAAGAGAACGCGAAAAGACCATCCAGACTAATCATCTTCTGCTTCGATTAGCAGGAATTGATGCAGTGGATTTCCCTGCGACAGGGGTCTTTGATACTTGGGCCGTTCTTAATGATTGTCTTGAAGCAGAATTGAAGCTTGCTGTAGGTTCCGCCCCTTTTGATCAATTGCGAGAACAGCTAGCGGAGCAACTGGGGTATGGCGAGCCATCGGCTGTGCTGAAGAACTCGGAGGGTGCAGCCCTGTTCGTCACGGAGATCTATCGAAAGGGACTTCGCATCCCCGTGCTCGAAGACATTGTGGACAAAATCACACGGTTACGAGAAAAGAGCATCAACCCGAATCACGCTTCAAACGTCGGATAACAGAGCCCAAAGACGACGCTCGCTCTATCGTAGGACAAATAACAGTTGTGGTTCTTCCATCGTCTTTGTCGGGAGATGAATGAGTCGTCGTTAACGTCAAAGATGACGGTGTGGCTATTACGCGAGGGCAAAAACCATTAGGAAGGGAAGCGCTAATATGGCTGATCAATACATAACTTGTCCGCATTGTGGTAAGCGGATACAACTGACTGAAGCATTTACACACGACATTGAAGAAAAGCTCCAAAAAGAGTTCGATGCCGATACCAAGCGTAAGGATAAGGAGTTTGAGAAAGCGTTTGAGGCACAACAGAAGGAATACGAAGAAAAGCTGAGTCGTGAAAAGGCTAAGCTCGAAAAGCAGGCAAGAAAAGAGGCGGAGGAATCAATGTCTACTGAGCTTAGCGACCTGAAATCCGAGCTAGAGAAGAAGTCCAAACAACTCAAAGAGGCAGAGAAAAAAGAGCTTGACTTCCTCAAACGACAGAGAGAGCTTGATGAAAGAGAGCGCACACTCAAACTGGAAACAGAGCGAACCATCGCAAAGGAGCGAAGGAGAATCTGGGATGAAGCTTCTTCCAAGGTCCTCGAAGAACACCAGGTCAAGGATCGGGAGAAAGACCAACAACTTGTCGAGATGAGAAAGCAGATAGATGAACTCAAACGCAAAGCCGAACAAGGTTCTCAGCAAGCACAGGGCGAAGCGCTTGAGCTAGAGCTTGAGGAATTGTTACGTTCCACCTTCCGCCAGGATGATGTGGAGCCAGTTTCCAAAGGTATTAAGGGTGGAGATGTAATTCAGAGAGTGAATTCGTCTACCGGGGGCAATTGTGGCTCAATTCTCTGGGAAGCCAAACGTACTAAGGCTTGGAGCGACGGCTGGGTCGACAAAGTGAAAGATGACCAACGCCAAGCCAAAGCTGACGTTGCTGTCATCGTTTCTTCAGTTCTTCCAAAGGGTCTAAACAGATTCGGGAATCTTGACGGGGTGTGGGTGACCGACTTCCAGTCTGTCGTTGGACTAGCAACTGCTTTGCGTGCTAACCTTGTCCAACTATATCAGGCAAGAACCGCTGTCGTTGGAAAGAGCGAGAAAATGGACCTTATATACAAATACCTCTCTGGTTCGGAATTCCGGCAACGGGTTGAAGGCATCGTCGAGTCGTTTGTTACTATGAAGGAAGACTTAGACGCCGAGAAACGTGCGATGGAAAGAGTCTGGTCGAAGCGTGAGAAGCAAATCCAGCGAGTCATTCAGAACACTGCCGGCATGTATGGAGACCTTCAAGGAATCATTGGAGCATCACTCCCTGAAATAAAGCTTCTTCAATTGCCTAGCGGAAAAGAAACAGACTGAGATAGACATTGGCAGTTTCTTTCCTCATCAGAGTCCATATTGAAACGGCGGGACAGGGCTGGTGGTTCTCTGAGAACCCACCACTGCAGTGTATCATGCGAGGTTGCCTTTTCATGATGTAAACGTTAGCTGCAGTGGTGCATGCGAGGTTATTCAATGTCCAGATGCAAGTTGTGCAATCTAGAAAAACCTTTGATCAAAACATCCCACATCATCCCTGACTGGATGTATGAGCATCTCTACACACAGAAACACAAGCTATACAAATTCGCCCCAGCTGATTACGTAGCTGGAAACAGAAGGATTCAAATGCCGTCTTCAGGCGAGTACGAAGGCGATTTACTTTGCAAACGCTGCGATAATGTTGTCATCGGCCCATATGAGGATTACGCTCGAAAGGCTTTCAAGGGTGGAACTCTTCCAGTCGAAGAATCCCCGACATCCAATTCCTTTGTTAGTCCCGGCGGAATGGAGTACACTGAGATTAGAAACATCAATTACGCTAAATTCAAACTCTTCCTTCTGTCGATATTGTGGCGTGCAAGCGTTTCCAGTCGAGACTTCTTCAAGTCTATTAGCCTCGGACCACACGGAGAGAGAATCCGCCAAATGATCTTGAACGGTGACCCTGGTAGTATCGACGACTATCCTATCGTTGTGCTTACATATTTGACTGATCCATCTTCCCACAAGGACATGGTCGCCGAACCGGGGAGACTTGAGGACAACCAAGGCACTCGATACATTTTCATCATTGCTGGTTTTGCATACATTTTTCACGTTTCAAAACACGATATCCCATCTTTTGTCCTTAAGCATACGATCAAGCCAAGCAATGAAATGACCGTCTTACATATACCAAAGGGCAAAGGTGAGGGATTGCTAATGAACTATTTCGGCGTTTCAGTTTAGCTTCAATGATGTGCCACTGCAGTCAACAGAACCTATACTGAAAGAGTAAGATGGGATGAAGCGCTGGTACGGTATGATGAGCCACACACAGGAAAACCTCCTCCTCGCAAGATCGGCTCGGAAAATGAACTTCAACAGTTTTTAATTTTCAAGCAAACGGAGTAGCCTCATTCAAAGCCACTCCGTTGCGAGGTCGAACAATGGATGTGATTGACCAAATTCAAGCTGCTCGTAGAAACCTCTTGGATCTTTCTATGAGGAACCGATTGTTGCATTTTCGGCCCAACAAGAGAAGGTCGATCCGGGTAGTTGATGAAATGCCGAACGAGGTTTATGATCTCCTCGTGTTAAACGAGCGAGTGATGGATTTTAAAGCTAGACCAAGCGAACAAGAACTGCCACTAGGTGAGAGCGACACAAGCCTCGGCGATGAATCGAGTGTGGGGACAAATGAGGGTCTTGAAGGCAGTGCTGAGCTTTCGAGCATTTGGGAGCTGCACTCAAGCGGCGAGCAAATCCCTGCCAAGTATGTGGATAGATTTCTTCAAACGATTCTTGATACCGAGACGCTGCAAAAGCGACTTTTCTACATCAATCAGCAAGCTCGTTCTGTCTTTGAAGAACAAGGCTACAGTGTGCTTTTCTTGGCACTCGGCTTTCTCGAATGGAAGGAGAGCCCCGATGCCACAGAGGTAAGAAAGGCGCCTCTCTTGCTTGTGCCAGTCGAGCTTGAACGCGCGGGCGTGCAAAAATCATTTCGCCTCAAATGGACAGGTGAAGAAGTCTTCTCGAATGTATCGCTTTCTGAGAAGCTGAAAGATATTGGTGTATTTCTACCAAGTTTCCAGATGCCGGAGGAAAAGTCCGAAGTTGAAACATATTTTGATGCGGTTGTAGAGACCATCAAAAAGATGATCGGGTGGCGCGTTCTGAGCGACCTATACTTGGATTTCTTTAGCTTCACGAAGTTTGTCATGTACAAAGATCTTGACCCGAAATCTTGGCCGTCTGAAAGTGAACTCGTTGACCATGCTCTACTCAAAGCAGTTATGGAGCCCTCTGAGTTGAATGCAAAGAATGAAGGATTCCTGCCAGAAGATGTAGATCATAAGCTCGCAATGAAGGACCTGTTTCATGTCATGGATGCAGATCCATTCCAAGTTGCGGTCTTGGAAGATATTAAGTCTGGTTTTAATCTAGTTGTCGAAGGGCCACCAGGCACTGGGAAATCTCAAACGATTGCCAATGCAATTGCCGAACTGCTGGCTGCAGGAAAAACAGTCTTGTTTGTAAGCGAGAAAATGGCTGCCTTGGAAGTCGTCAAGAATCGACTTGACCACGTCGGATTGGGTCAATTCTGCCTTGAGATTCATAGCCGGAAGGCAAGCAAAAAGGACCTTCTTAAGGAACTGGAGTTGTCAATCCAAAATCCAGCACCTAAGGGCTCAACACAAACTGACAGTATTGAGGAGATCGAATCTCTGCGAAAAGAATTGAACGAGTATGCTAGAGGGTTGCGGGAGCCAGTAGGCAAGTTGGGCCGATCGCCATTCGGTCTTTTCCAAATGAAAGAGGCCGCGAACAGAGAGTTCACGAGGGCCGGAAAGCCTATGCCAAGGGTTTCGTGGAATAACCCAGGCGAACATAGTAACGAAGACTGGAACCAAGCATTGGTTTGTGTCAAAGAGCTCAGCGAAATCGGGACTCTCGTCAAGCCAATCAACAAACATCCTTGGCGTGGATGTATGCCTGGCCTAGTTCTGCCAACAGATGAAGAGGAAATTCTTATTGAGCTAAGGCAGTGCATTGCTGCCATATCGAAGTTGAAGAACTCTGCAGCAATGCTAGCAAATGAGGCGAGGTTGGCAGGCGTACACACGCCCAAAAGGATTGAGCGAGCAATTCAAGCTGGAATGCTGATTGCTCATACCATGAGAGTGGAAAAAGATGTTCTTCAAAATGAAGACTGGGACCGATCAAACGGCCACGCGATGTGTTTGATTCGCCAAGTTGCCGACTGTCAAGCAGCGATAGGAGGTGTTCTAACTCGCTTCAAAAGAGGCGCACTTGAAGAAGATGTGCGCGGACTTCTCGACCAATTTCGGTCACAATTGATCAGACACAGAAGGTTTTTCACGTTGAGATGGTGGCGGCTCGTAAACAAGCTCCGCTCACTATATAAGGTCCGCGCTCCGTGGAAGTCCAAGGCGCTGATTCCAGATTTCGAGCGATTGCTATCAGCGATCGACAAACGCGTAGAGATACGAGCACAGAGTGAAAGAGCGAGAGCGCTCTTTGGAAGGCTCTGGGATCAGGAAAGAAGCCAGACACGTATACTGTCAAATTTCTCCGAGTGGATTACTCGATTTCGACCGTTCATCAGGGAGGGAATAGTCAGTGACGAGACCCTTGACCTCATTAGCTCGAAAGGGGGCAACAAGAACCTCGAAGTTGTTGTGAACGAAGTTGGGGCTTTGCTCAAAACCTTTCTGGAGATACGGGACGGCTACTTCCAGCGGGTGGGATTGAGTTACGGAATCGCGTTTGGCGTTGAGGTGGCCAACCTTGAGCTTGAGTTGCTTGACGAGAGACTGAGACTTCATGAAGCCTCCATAAGAGATCTTCAAAAATGGAGTCAGTATGTTGCTTATCGAGAGAAAACTCGAGCAACAATGGCAAATCCGGTGGTTGAGGTTTTGGAACTTGACCAAGTCGACCCTACAAATCTTGTTGCTTGCTTCAAGGGCAATTTCGCAGACAGCCTTTTGCGCGAGGCGTTCAAGGAGCGACCGATTCTAGGGGCGTTCATAGGGGATCTTCACGAAAAGAAAATCAACAGATTTGGAGATCTGGACAGATCAATTATCCAAGGAAACCGTCACCGATTAATAGAGAGGCTGTATCAGAACAAACCCGAAATAGTTGGGGGGCTTCAAGAGGATCTGAGGCGGGCATATTGTTAGGAGAATTTGGCCGTAAGAGAGGACATATGCCGATCCGTCGATTGTTGACCTATTGTGGCCGTCTGATTCAGAAAATAAAGCCGTGCTTCATGATGAGTCCGCTTTCTATAGCGCAATTCCTCGACCCTCGATCAATCAACTTTGACGTTATCCTATTCGATGAAGCAAGTCAAGTGAAACCCGAGGACGCCTTAGGAGCACTGCTTAGGGGCAGTCAGCTCGTCGTTATGGGAGACACCCGCCAGCTTCCACCGACCTCCTTTTTTGATAGTGTCGTGGCTGGATCAGAAGAAGAGGAAGTTGAACCCTCTGATGCGAGCGTTGCTGAAGTGGAGAGCATATTGCACCAATGCAAACGATGCTTCCCCAGCAAACTCCTCAGCTGGCATTATAGGAGTCGACATGAATCGCTTATTGCCGTATCCAACCGTGAGTTCTACGATAACAGGCTACTAATATTTCCTTCTGCAATTGACAAGTCAGATATGCTTGGTGTGAAGTTTGTGCACTTGCGCGATGCAATCTACGACAGGGGAAAGAGCGGGATCAACAGACGAGAGGCGCGGGAGGTCGCAAAAGCAGCCGTGGAGCACTATCGCTTATATCCCGAAAAGAGTCTGGGCGTTGGCGCATTCAACATCAGACAACAACAGGCCATTCTCGAGGAAATCGAGCTGCAACTCATCGAAAATAGAGATATGGAGGATTTTTTTCGGAGTGACCGATATGAGCATTTCTTTGTCAAGAACCTTGAGACAATCCAGGGTGACGAAAGAGACGTGATATTCATCAGCATCGGTTTTGGATTTGACGAGAATGGAAGGTTGATTCAGAATTTTGGCCCGCTCAACCAGGCAGGAGGGGAGAGACGCCTCAACGTGCTTGTTACACGAGCGAGAGAGAAATGCGTTGTGTTTTCGAACTTCCGTGCGGCGGACTTGCAGATTGATGCCAATTCCCCCTTCGGGCTCAGAGCCCTCAAAACATACCTCGCGTTTGCTGAAGATCGAACCATACTCCGAGATCAAGCCTCCGTTGATGACGCAGATTCTCCCTTCGAAGAATCGGTCTACGAGTTCTTAAGAGACCGTGGATATGGAGTGAGGAAACAAGTTGGATGGGCGTCATTCAAAATTGATCTTGCGGTGCTAGATCCCAGAAATCCCGGCACATACCTAGCTGGCATAGAATGCGACGGTCACAAATACCATTCCTCGCCAGTGGCCAGAGACCGTGATCGACTTCGCCAGCAAATCCTGGAAGGGCTGGGTTGGCGGATTGTACGCATTTGGTCAACTGATTGGTACAGAAATCGAGTTGATTGCCAGGATAGGCTATTGAAGGCTTTGGACCTCCTCAAGTACTCTCCTAGTCGATTGCCTCAAGCAGCCAAATCAAATGATAAGAACAAGGAGCCTATGAATGATTTGAGATCGGATTCTGGTACCCGAGACGACAACAGTCCTCAGAATGTCAGTCATATCAGCCTGGAGGACATTGTTCCGAGATATGAATGCTGCAAGTCTTTAGGCCCTCTACGACCCTCAGGAGAATTGCACCGTCAGTCGATGAACAAACTCTCGATAGCTGTCGTGGAGGTGGTCAACGCAGAAAGTCCAGTTCATTCGGACGAGGTTATGAGAAGAATTCGTTCACTGTGGGGGCTCTCCCGTACCGGACAACGAATACACGAAGCGCTAGAAAGTGGTATCAAATATGCACTGAAGAATGGCTACGTAAAGAAGAAAGGAGAGTTTCTTTTCAAGACTGGGGAACAAACAGTTGTACCTCGCCGGCGTGAAGATGATCCCCCACCAAATATTGACTTTATCTGTGATGAAGAAATCTCGGAGGGGCTCAAGCTGGTTCTCAAACATCAGTTCTCGACCCTCTTGGGAGATTTGGTCGTTCAAACTTGCAGGGTTTTTGGGATTCTGGCGACCCATGAGTCTGCTGCAAGAAGAATTGAACGCATTGTGCGACGGCTCTTGGACGATGGTGAACTCGAAAAGCTTCCTAACGAGATGATAAAACTGCCTTCAACAGTGTGAACACGAAAAGGGCAACATTCTATTCATTGAACCAGCATTGAGGAAAAGAAGGAGAAAAAGCAAATCCCTATCCATGAGTGAATGTACGCCATGCGACTATATCTGATCAACCCCTCCAACCCGCTTGTCAGCATCGTCAAAGTCAAGGAGAACCGCTGGAACCGTTACCGCGTATGGAAACCGCTCAGCCTTATGGTTCTCGCTGGCCTGACCCCAGCGGAGTGGGAAATCTCGATCGTGGACGAGAACCTCGGCGCGCCGAACTATCCAGCCATGCCTCGGCCGGACCTGGTGGGCATTACCGCCTTCACCTCGCAGGCGAACCGCGCCTACGAAGTGGCCACTCACTTCCGGCGTCTCGGCGTGCCCGTCGTCATGGGCGGCATTCACGCAACCATGTGCCTGGACGAGGCCATGGAGCGTGTGGACTCGATCGTCACGGGGGAAGCCGAGCGGGTCTGGCCGCAGGTCCTGGAGGACGCCAGGCATGGCAGCCTGAAGCGCCGCTATGACGGAGGGCTCGCCCAGATAAACGATGTCCCGTTCGCCCGTCATGATTTGCTGGCGACGGGATATGCCTTCGGAGCCATTCAGACCACACGCGGCTGTCCCTTGAACTGCAGCTTCTGCAGCGTGACGGCGTTCAACGGGGCCCGCTACCGGCAGCGGCCCATTCCGGATGTGGTGCGGGAATTCCAGTTGGTCCGTGAGAAACATGTTCTGGTGGTGGACGACAACCTTGTCGGCACGCGGCCTGACCACATTGCCCGCGCCAAGGACCTCTTCCGCGCCCTGGCACAGGCGAACCTGCGAAAGGAATGGGTTGCCCAAGCGACCATTAACTTCGCCGATGACGAAGAACTCCTGGCATTGGCCGCGAAGGCTGGGTGCAGCGGGGTCTTCATCGGCCTTGAATCCCCCGCGGCGGAAGGGCTTCGGGAGCTCGGCAAGAAATTCAACCTTCTGAAGGGCCGGGACTTGCGCGCCTCCGTACGCCGCATACAGCGGCACAACATTCTGGTTGTGGGTTCCTTTATGATCGGTTTGGACATAGACGAACCGGGCATCGGCAAACGTATCGCCGAGGCGGCCAGTCAGTACGGCGTGGACAATCTGAACGTGCTGTTTCTGACGCCTTTGCCCGGCACGCGCCTGTGGGACCAGATGAAATCGGAGGACCGCATCGCCCTCGATGCGTTCCCGGAGGACTGGAAATATTACACGCTAACCTTCCCGGTGGCCCGGCATAAGCATTTGTCTCTGGACGGTATCATCCAAGAAATGATCTCCTGCGACAGGCGCTTCTATTCCATGCCGCGCATTCTACGCAGGGCGTGCAGCAACTTGTGGCAACGCCGCAAGCCACTGATCACCTTGGTGGGCAGTCTTTCATACAGAAGCAACCTCCGGTTGAACTGCAAGGCATACGCGGACTTCAAGCGTCAACGGGGCAATAAGTACGATTGAGTAAGTGGAGTGTAAGGGGAAAACCGAGTGCCAGCCACAAGATAAAAGGAATGAAATCTACAAGTCATAATTCTTCATGCCCAACAAGTCGCTCAAGTAAACCGCTGATCGCGAGGCCTTTATGTACTTTGTTGCAACATTATCGCAAACGAACGAACACATAAGAGAACGTATATTGAAACAATAAGATGGGAAGAACGGAAGGAAGGTGTGGTGAGCTGAACAGACGTCAGGGCTTTGAGTGAGGGCCAAGATCAAATATCTATAAGTGAGGGTACATCATATGGCGACCAAATATGAACAATGGAAGCAGAGAGTCTGGAAAGCACGTGTTCCTGCTTATTTCAAGGGTCTCTTGATTGATGCTTCGGCCCAGAAAGTTGCTAGGTCGGCGAGCGGAGAAGTTGGGCGCTATAGTTTTTTCAACCCCGGCTTCGAACTGGGAAGGAACGTCGGTCAACATATTGACGCTGATGTTTGCGAGGAGTTAGAAAAAATTCTGGACGAACCAGTTAAAGTAGCTAGGTGGCTAAGGAAGCACCTGAATCGTTTCTTCGGGCTAGTTCCGGCTAAGAGAAGACCCATCTTTATCGAAGGGTTCACGAAAGGGTTTCAAGAAAATCACTGAGAGTCAAACTTCACGATTGCTCTTTCATTGTAACGTCTCAGCACAAATAACTCTTTGTGCGAATCCAAAGCGATCAGTGTGTCTTGGTTTTTAGGAGCTTTTCTGGAGAAAACAGTCATCTCAGTTCTTCCAGAACAGGGATAGGGATACAGAGCAAATCTGCCGGTATGAGGCTGAAGTTGCTATCGTGTGCATCGCGGGCCCCCGTGCTTCGACTCATCCCAGAAGAGGGGACTCGCTCAGCACAGGCTACAATCATCGGCGCCCCCTGTTTGGGGGCGTTGTCGTTTCGGTAGTAACCGGACAGTGCTTGGTGTCCTGTTGAGGCCCGTCAACGTAAGTTGACGGGGTGAAATCCCGCTCGTTTTGTGAGCGGGACCCCCGCTATCCCGATTGGGAAACATCGGGACACACAGAACGTGCGACGTCTAAAGAAGAATCCCCGCCTGACCCAATTCAGTCTCACGGGGCGGGTCCCGTTGTTCGGCCTGCCTGCCGTCAGGCAGGGATCCCGAAAAGCGGGACCCGCCCGAACGACGAAGGCGGGCAGGCAGGCTCATGGACGAAGACCCCGAAGAAAACTCGGGGTGAATCGGTGAGCCTGCCCGACTGAATGACTCAGTCAGGCAGGCGGGGATTTTTCATTCCAGGCTGAAACTCTTTAATTATGTCCTATCTTTTCCCTAGAGACCAGACTCAAGAACTCTGCCATTTGCCTTTCACTCTGAAGTGCAGTAGCTTTGTGAGGTAGAGTTTCCCGCCGTTACCGTAAGTCCCGATTCCCACGCGAAGGAGGCCCCTATGATCGGGGCAACTATTTCACAGTTCCACATTCTCGAGAAGCTCGGTGAAACCCCCAGATCACCCGCGAAGCCTCACAGCGAGTGGTCGTGATTTTGAGGACCCCGATGTTCTTTTTCGGGGGAGGAAAGAGATTATGATCGGCTAGGTCAATCCTCATTTCCGAAGACTCCAAGCGTAACCAACTGCTGAAACACCGCAAACGCCGACTTCGATGAATCAGAGGGTATACATTGGTTGCTCACACTATGGACCAACGTGGATCACATCAGATCGAGAAGCGGAAGGCTGCTCTGAAAAATCTAAACAACCCCTGGCACCGACTTTTCAGATTCCACCAAGCCACTTCTATCAATAAGGAGGACAAAGCATGAAAAGGAGCATGTTGGTATTGGCTGCAATCGTGTTTGTGGTCACGGCTTTTGCCCAGGCACAAGTGAAGAAATATGACATGAAATCTGGCGTCGTGACATATGAGTCCATTATGAAAATGGGAGACTTCGAGATCAAGAAGAAAGTCGTGGTCTATTTCGACGACTTTGGATTGAGGGAATGCAAAGAGACTCTTTCCAGAGACAAACTGGAAGAAAGCTTCTTCAGCGATGGGAAAGATCTCTATCTGGTGAAGCCCGGTCAGAAGACCGCTTACAAGCGGGGTACTGCATACCGTGGCACGGAGCTGCGCGTGGAGTGGTCGGAATTCGGCACTGAGAAGGATCGCCAGTCCGGCAAATACAAGAAACTGCCTGCCATGAAAGTCGCCGACAAGAATTGTGAGGCGTTTGAATATAACGACGGAAAAGGAACCATCACTCGATATGCTGGCTGGAACAAGATCTTGCTGTATATGGATCTCAAGACAAAAGGTATGGAAAGTACTCAACGGGCTTTGAAGGTAGAGGAGAATGCAAGAGTGCCAGCGGAGAAATTCAAAGTTCCTGCGGGATTTGCGGTCCAGTAGCAATAATTGGGAATGTTCACGGAGGAAGCTGTATTCCAAAACAACATGTCCAGCACCTCTGGATAACAACATCACCCAATGACAACTTGAGAACATGAACGTATCAGTTTCAATTCTACGTTTGAACAAAGCATATCCATGTTCGCTTGTCGATAGAAGGAGAAAGAGATGAGTGCAAAAAGAATTATCGCAGCTGGATCAATTCTGTTTTGGGTACTCTTCATTTCTGTAAGCAGCGTTTCGCGTCTTGCCGCTCAAGTCCCAAAGTCAGAAAAGGAGATACCGATTTTTCCCGGTGCAGTCCGTGATACGGACAAAGAGTCTGCCTTGAAGAGCGAACAGGGTGGGGAGATCAGTCCGAATGTGCGAAGCGGTGTGCTCAAAGTGTACATGACGGGCGCATCGGCAGAGGAAGTGTTCAAGTTCTACCTCCAGAAGATTGCCGCAAAAGAGGGGGCGCCAGGTATAGACCCGAGGGGACTCGAGCGAGGTGCGGTATCTCAAGCATCGTGTCAAATCTCCTACTATACGGATGAGTTTTTTGAGGATTATGAAGGGTATCATGGTGCGTGGAAAAAACAGAGTCTTATGAAAAATCGAAAACCTTACACGTCCGGGAAATGGGTCACAGGAGGTTATATCAGTTGGTATAAGAAAGAAAGCAATGATGATCTCACAACGTTCTACATCAATATCGATGACGAGAGTTTTGATGATTTCGCGAAGAAATATAAGACTGCCACAAGCATTCGCATTAGCGTAGGGACTGAAAAGTCGGAGCAGGCAATGCGGGAAGAGACCGATGTGCAGATGGATCAGAAGGTCGAGGACCTAACCAAATCTCTGAAAAGCAAACCGCCAACTGCGAAGGATCTCGGCGCTCCTCTGTATCCCGGTGCTACATTCAATGCAGACGCTTCTGCTGGCATGTCGGCCGGCAACGATTATGCATACTATATCTTTCTCACAACGGATCCACCGTCGAAAGTCGCCGCCTTCTATGAACAACAGCTGAAGATCAAAGCGGGAGAGCAAGGGGGCGGATACATGATTCCTCTTAAAGGAAAATTGCCTATTCCGGAGGAGGGTATTGTCATCGAACCAAACACCATGTTCGGCGGCAGCGCAAAGACCGTCATCACCATACAGAAGATGATCGGAAAGAAGGAAGAGTGAGTGGATTACACATGAGGCAGTGAGTGAAAAAGGAGGATAGTATGAAACACATTTTGAAGATCTGCGTCGTGGGCTTGATCTTGTTACCCATGGTCACCAGAGCCCAGGAGACCGACGTCAAGGATACTCCGTATTTCTCGGGCATGCCGAGCCACAGAATAGTCGAAGGAACTGACCAGGAGTTCGCTGACTACAAGTTCTTCAACGGTAAGGATTGCACGACGGTGGAGGGGGAGAAGCATTATAGGGTCTACACGCTCAGGGAGGATGGCAAACAGTCCAGTGAACTGCAGGTTTTGCGCAACTATTCAAACTCCATCAAGGGCATGGGCGGCACGGTCGTGTTCGATGGTGTCTGTCCGGGCTCGGCGAGCTGCGCAGAACTCGCTGGCTACCGCATGGTTGTCGGAAAGGTCACGAAGGGAAACAGTGAACTCTGGTTGGAGGTCGCGGCCTTCAATGAGGGGAATGACTACTACCTTACCGTTGTCGTCAAACAGACGATGAAGCAAGACGTCACGGCGAGCGACATGTTCGAGACCCTGAACCGTGACGGCCATATTGCTCTCTATATTAACTTCGATACCGGCAAATCAATGGTCAAGCCTGAATCCAGGCCCATTATTGACCAGATCGTTCAAATGCTGAAGTCTAATCCGGAGTTGAAGATAAGCGTGGAAGGCCACACAGACAGTGTCGGTAACCCGAAATCCAACAAGACGCTCTCCGACGATCGAGCGAAAGCCGTTGTGGGAGAAATTGTCGCCCAGGGTGTCGATGCAAACCGACTCAGCGCAGTCGGGCATGGTCAGGACAGGCCCATTGCTGACAACAAGACTGAAGAAGGAAGAGCAAAGAATCGCAGGGTTGAGTTGGTCAAGAAGTAAATCAGTCTCTCAGGATGAGTATCAAGCCTTGTTAACACAACCCATCTCAAAAATAGTATGAACTGTCATTCTCCCAAGGGGATCGCTTCGCGATGAGTCCCGCCATCGGCGGGACGAAGAATCTACCTCTCGAATTCAGAGGGCGACAACGAGATTCTTCGTCGCTATGCTCCTCAGAATGACCCTGGTCGGGTTTTGAGATGAGTTCCAGTAGAATGGGGTGAGGTGCAATCATGAAATCAATGAGCACAGTAGAGCGATGCAGGAATGGCAAAACTTCGTACCTCGTGATCTCTCTTCTCATTATGGGCTTGCTGAATGCTTCCGCAGTGGCCCAGTTGTTAACACCGAAACTTTCTGAAAGCGAGATCAGGTCCGTAATTCCTATCTTGAAAGCCGAGATCGCAGGGTACGGCCAGCTTGAAAAGGGAATGGAAACGGAGCGAGATGCGCGTCAAGCACTCTTTGACGGAATAAAATCAGGGAAAATCGACCCGCTCGCGTGGTTGAAGCAAAGGTCAAAATATGTCGTGGTTCCTCCGGGAGCGGTGTACGAGCCCGCCTGCTCACGTGCTGCATCTATCATAGGTTGGGATTCACCTGGTAGGCAAGATCCGGAAGTGGCAAATGCACTTCCACCTCCTGTGCACCCCACGGCTATCTTCACACTCGGCAAAGAGATCCCTGCAATCAACAAGCATCTTCTTGGGAAGAACATAACGGACGAAAGTTATAAACGATTTCGTGAGAACCCGATCAATATGGACCACCCGAGTTATCGGGAGATACAGTCTACTCTTGGCAAGGTCCAAGCGTTCTATATTGACGAGGGGTTCTCTGCTGACTTTTCTATGGGTGGGAATACCGTGAATTTCTATCCTCTCGATGCTGAGGGAGAGATTGCAGGCACGGTTCGGGATCTACAGATCGATCTTTTTGACCCATCGAATCCTGATGTCGTGAAGAACTGCCGATCGCATCCTCTGGGACCGTCTATAGAAATCAGGGCCGGCGACAAACTGATGGACAAGGCGTTCAAATCTGTTGATACCAAGGTGGACACGGACGATGTCAAGATCAAGAGCGCTCTGCAGAAGGTGGGCATCACGGAAGATCGGTACGGTGAAATAAAAGCGGCTCTTATCATGGCGCGTACAGGAAGCCAGAGTCCGGAAGAAGAGGAGCCCGCTGCGCTTGATTTCAAACCGTCCACACCCGAGGAGAAACGCATCGCTCAGGAAATCGAGATGATGAGAAAGGAAGTCAGGGTGAAGAAAGATAACGTCCGACTCTACATAAGATACAAAGCGGAGCTTGACCCGATCCTTGATGTCCTTCAGAAATACATGGGTGGGCAATGAGGGGTGATCGAAGATCTCGCTGACGCAATACGAGGGATTACTCTTGTGCGAGTACGGTTACCGCAAAGAAAGCAGGAGGTGCGGTCATGAGAAAATACATGTCTCTGATGCTTGTGATCAATCCCATCATGGTTTTGTTTTCGGGTCATGGTTATCAAACAGAGAAGATGGAATTGCCGTTCTCTTCTCTCTTCTCTGCGGCAGCCTCAGGTAATGTGATCTATTCCGTTCAGCAGAGTAAGCTGGATCAGGAATACAAAGAAGCGATGGAGGCTGCAAGAAAGCTCCTGAAACAGCCGATCGGAACACCACCCGTTCCTCCCGACATCAACCTGAAGTGTACAGAAAATGTAGCGGTTGAAAGATTGGGAGGTGTGTACTACGAGAGTCTTGTTCAGCCGGAGGAGGCACTCTGTCAAAGAGTGCTTTTAGCAGCTAAACAGCTCCGCCTGGCATCTTCAGGCGCAGAAGAAAAGGCTAATGATGCTATCCGCACTGCGGGCCTGTTGTTCAAGCGCAATTTCAGAAAGGTAGATGCTATTATCAGGGCGTACAAACCCAGCCCGGAGAAGTTGGGTGCTGTGGGCTATGCTTCCCTTCGGGTATACAAGGAAGCTGCATTGCTCGGGGAGAAGGAAGAATCACCTATGGATGTGATCGGTGGGTGGGCCGCCAGGGTTGCTGACAAGTACTTGGGAGAGCTTCGCAGGAATCATGACTATAAGGCCATATCCGCCTTTCTTCAATTGAGCAAGCTGGCAAAAATGCTTGGTGTGAGCGAGTCCGAAATGAGTGGTCTGAAGGAGCTGTCCGCTGCCATGGTTTTCAAAGTGGATTTTGATGCCACCTGCTGGGTGAGCGCGGGATCGCAAACGGTGACGCTGAAAGGGGATGCCAAACTGACCCCTGGTCAAAATCTGCAGCTTCTGATGGGTGAAGGGGGTGGGAAATATGAATCGTACGCCGGTGGGAGCGGCGGTGGAGGAAGGATGCAACTGCCGATTGGCTACTCTGTCTCGATGAAACTTCTTGATTTCAAGCCCTGTGATGGGACAGCAAAGCTTTCTGTTGACAGAATCGGGGCAGACAATGAGACATGGATTTCCCCGCAAACCGGTGAGAGATTCACGGCCCCAGGGCCTGAGGTGGACCTTTTCGTCAGAACGGTGGTTGATCAGTTGTTTCAGGGGTATCGGGGGGAAGGTGGCGGATTCAACTTTTCCATGCCGATTTCCAACCTTCAGGCTCAGATGTGTACTGGTAATTTCACTCAGACGGGTATGGTAAGCAAATCGGGTGAGAGTTTTTCGGCTTCGATTACATTCAATGTCACTATTACGCATACGCCAAATTGATGTCTTATCCTCTCTGTTCAGTCCAATTCCAGAGGAGGTACAACATGAAAAAACTCATTGTTGCGCTCTTGCTCGTTGGTCTTCCTTCCTTCGTCTGGGCGCAGAAGATCGGCGTTATTGCCTTTGAGGACGCCGCCAATGCTGGTCCGGAGCTGGGTGAACAGGTGGCGAAGTTCATCCGCTCTGAGCTGCTGAAAAACAAGAAGTACATCCCAAAGTTTATTCAGTACAAGGCCGAGGAGGGCGAATCGACGTCGATTGATTTTGAAAAAGCGGTGGAGCTGGGGAAAAAGAACGGGGTGGACTACGTTGTGATCGGGACAATTCTTGAGGCTGAGGTGACCAAGGGCTCCGCCGGTGTAGGAAACGTCACCATCATGGGGCAACCGGTCGGATCTTCATTGCGGAGTGTCACGGCGACATTGACCATCCAGGGAGACTTGATCTCCGTGGCGACTGGGGAACTGGTCGAGAGTTATCGTGCGACCGGCAGCAAGAGCGACCGTTCGGTCGGCGCGGACGTGTCCACGGAATGGGGAAGCCTAAACGTGGGAGGCGAAGGGAGTGGGAACACGCCGAATGCTCAGGCGCTGCGTGAGGCAGTGGAGGATCTCGTCAAGCAGCTGAGCAAAGCAATAAAGTAGTCGCGAGACGCAGATTCTCGCTGGCCTGTTTCTTCCCGTACTGAGGAATGAGGGAAGAGGCCAGGCAAACCTCGGGTTCGCAGAAGACTCCCCTCTGCTGCTTGAGTAACGGGCTCTGTGACAGTGAAGCTCCTTGTTCTTGGCCGACCAGGTCGATGGTTCGGCGTTCTGTAATGTTCTATTTTACAGCTCAAATGGAGTCATCTTCAGTCATATCCTATCTTTCCCCCTGAAACCACACTCAAGAACTCTGCCATTTGCCTTTCAGTCGAAACTGCAGTAGCTTTGTGAGGTAGAATTTACCCCCCCGCTACACGTTCTAAAGAAGAATCCCGATCTGAGAAAACAGGTCGGGATTCTCTCTGTTCAGGCCGAAATGCGAAGCCCTACTCCACTTCTCTGTTAGAATCCTCCAGAACGGGAACCGACATGCTGTTCACCGTACCATGAAGTTCACTCGCAGCGAAATGGCTGTTGACATCGATCACCAAACGCTCCCATTCTTGACTGCGACCAAGTCCGAAGAGAGCAAAACAGCCGATTCGAGGATGCAATGAAGGCAAGGTGCGGACTCATGCTTGAGATGGGTCTGAATCGCAAGGCGGATCCTCTGTCCTTAGCCTCTTGGCTGCTGCATCTGCTGAGACAAATCTGAAGATATGGATGAAACGGGCTGGGGGGCTATTTCTTTCGAGCATAGAAGAACACGCTGTCACTGTTGAAAGCCGTGAATATCCCCAGGCCATTTTTGATGTTTGTCAGCGGTTCATTCAAATCTCGAGAATCTTGCTCTCTTGACGCGTAGAGATCCACATATTCTTGATTCACCCGATACAGTGTGGCCCGGTGACGGCCAAAGTGTGTCAAGGTGAATGCGCTCACGATGAGAGAATCGCGCGACGTGGGTTGAGTGATGATCCTCAACGGTGATGTCGGAAAAGATGACTCTATCTGCTGAGGGTTTGCATCCACGTTTTCGATCACCAAGTAGTAGTAGGAGGCATCGGAATTGCTCCAGTGGACACTCAGTTGGGCCGACCGGAAGTCTGGGAAGTCTCCAGACGAGATGTTCGAGAAATCGGGTATCTCAAGAGTATCGGATGAAATGCTTACGTTCTCGGGCGCGCTCGGGACGACAGTTGTTCCTGTGGCAATTTGGGCGAAGTGTTCCACTTCAATAGTGAAGCGGTCTCCTGGCTTCACTATCAAATCGACGCCATCGTAATGATAGTATCCGCTATCGCCGGCACTCGGCTGCAGAGAATAGCGCGCTCCGTTTTTTATCAGTGTGACCTTCGCGTCGTTGATCGGCGAAGCAACATCGCTTTGTGTGTCGAGCGGGAGCGTGGAAGTGAGCCGAATGTCTCGGATGGGCCTGTTTGCATACAAGTAAGCGCGGACCACCACGAGACTCTCCTGCGGAACGAGGGGTGATTCCTCGGAACAGCCGCACACCAGCGATAGCCCGCAAACGATTCCAATTGCCATCGATCTCATTGCTGATCTCCAATGAACTCCGTTTCTTGCGTAGACCTAAAACCTTGTTTTGACGTATATCGTTGGCGTTATGCCAAGGTTAACGACGTCAGTAATGACAATGGGTGTAACCTCCAGGTCATACTTGCGATACCAGACGTTCTTGTGATTGGTGACATTGAAGATAGAAATGCCTATTTCCCAATCATATGACCGCTCTTCAAAGAATCTTCGCGAAACGCTTACGTCGAACCGCTGATATGTAGGGAGTCGGTAGGCATTTTTGTCTCCCACATGAATGTAACTTTGCTCGGTTCCATCCAGGAGTGTGATGAAATATTGACTTTGTGGTGAGGAGTACGGATTGCCGGTGGAGAAGACCCAGTCGGCTGAGAAATTCCAAGCGCCGAGGGCATATCCCGCCACGGCCTTGACCTCGTGCGTCCGGTCGTGGTCAGCGGGAAACGGTTTCCCGTTGTTGAGATTAGGGAAGGTGTGTTCGACTTTTCCCAATGTATAGCTTATCCACCCGTTGAAGGGTCCCCGCTTCTTCTGTGCCAGGATTTCAATCCCTCGCGCTTTTCCGGTCCCGAAGAAGAACATGCCGCCGTAATCTGCCCGGTTTTCAAATCGGCGGGAGAGTTCGACTAGCCCCTTCATGCTCTTCACGTACGCTTCGACGTCGAACAAGTACTCCTCTGTCTCATAGCTGAGCCCAAGGATTTCGTGTGATGCCGAGCTCGGTCGTATGTTCTCGTTTGCGACAAGCCAGAGATCTCTGCTCCGTTCGAGCACGTTTTCGCTTGTGATTCGATGGATGTACTGATAGTACTCACCCCAGGCAAGGTTCACTTTGATCCTGTCCGTTAACTGATAGACCGCGGAACCGCGGGGTTCAACATAGAAGGACCGTGTCTGATCAAAGTATGTTCCTCTTAGTCCAAAGGTGAGACTTAACGTCTCGACGAGCTTCCAGTTGTCCTGAACGTACAAAGCGGCTTGGAGCGCTTTGGTGTTTTCGTTGAGCAGGTTTGTCGTATCGCTAAGTGATGCAACATACCTTGTCTTCGTCTGTGCGATCCAGGTTCCAAACTCGATACGGTGGTCGCTGCTTGCATGCAGTTCATTGTCAACGCGAAACGAAAGGTCGGTTACTCGATTGTCCTCGTTCATGCCGAATGCCCCCAATCCCTGACGCCCACGACTAGTGTCGCTCGCGTTGCCCAAAAAACTCTGATTTTGTGAGTGTTCACTGAAGTACGAAGAGCCTGCGAGAAGGATGTTGGAATAGAAGCGATCTCCCCATTGACGAGACCACTTGACGCTCGCACCAAGATTACCCCAGTCGGTGATATCTTGATTCTCTCGAGTTCCCGTCGTCTGAGTGTCGTCTGAACCAGGAAAACGAAGCGTCAGGCCTGCAAGCTGCTGAGATTGATCCAGATTGTCCTTGCCGCTGTAGACGCTGAAGGCAAGAACGTCTTCTGATCCGAGTGTGAAGGAGAGTTTACCGTTGAGGTCGTAGAAATAGAATGAGGGCCTGGACTCCTCCTGTTGGAAGAATGCTGCCCCGCCACGAGATCCACCGCTAAACCCTGGCAGACCTGCTGCACCCGATCTGCTCCCCCCGGTTATGAAGTCATAGAACTTATTGTACAGATCGCTTTCAATAATGTCGCTATATGACCTTCGCACAGACACTAACCAGCTTCCCCTACCAAACAGCGGACCCTCGGCAACCGCGTTTGCGCTGAGGAGGTTTATTCCAATGCCCACGCGTGTTCTGTTCACGTCTCCCGTCTTTCCGGTAAGCTCCACGACGCTGGAGAGCCGTCCGCCGTACCGCGCGGGGAAACCTCCCTTGAACACTTGAATGTCCTTGACGGCATCCGCATTGAACGCGCTGAAGAATCCGAAGAAATGGTCCACGTGATACACCGTCATGCCGTCTAGGAGCACAAGATTCTGATCGGGGGTTCCACCGCGAACGTATAGACCTGAAGAAGCATCGCTTGCACCGCTGATGCCGGGCAAGAGCTGAAGCGATCTGAAGATGTCGACTTCGCCAAGACTCGGAAGCGTCGCGACCTGACGCGCGGAGAATGTAACCTGACTGACCTCCTCTGCTTTTTTCCACACCTGATATTCTTCCGCCGTGACGGTTACACCTCTGAGCTCAATCGCACTCGGTTTCATTTTTATTCTCAGTGGCTGCGTTTGTCCTCCTGCGTTTTCCACAATAACTTCTTGTGACAAGTAGCCGATGTAGGATACGAGCAGCGTGCAAGTGCGTGCCGGTGCATTCACCAGTACAAAGTAACCGCTCGTGTTGCTCGTTGTCCCTCGAGAAGTCCCCTTGAGAAGGATGTTCGCATACGGGAGAGCCTCGCCGCTTGTGGCGTCGATGACGAAACCTTTGATGTCGTTCCTGCCCGACTTCTGACTAGCGGTGTCGGCAATCGTCGCTCTCTGTGCGACTACGCTGTTGGAAATGCTCACGAGGAGCAAAGAGCACACGGCAATGATCAGGCAAATTCGATGCCATTGGGATGCTCTTTCATTGAGATGTCGGTTGTGAACCGCTGGGGGAATCGGCATCCTTTCACTCTCCTTCTTCAGCATCCATTAAACGGTCTTACCGTTGATGTGTCTGTATAATTTAGACAAATGAAGAGGCCGTTTTCTTCCCTCCCGAAGGCCCGAATTTACGCGAATCGAACCGCCAACTTTTTCGTCTCTACACTGTGGACAGGAATAAGAGCCTCAGAGGCATTGTCTAATAGTAGGATTGCGTAATGTCAAATGCCCGAATTCCGCCGGATAACGAGCTGATCGTCGCCGCCCAACGCGGTGACCTCGAGGCGTTTGGCAAGCTGGTGGAACGGTACGAACAAAGAGTGGCAGCAACGGTCATCGGCATGGTCGGCGATTGCGACGAAGCGGACGATATAGGGCAGGAGACATTCATCAGATTGTACCACGGGATAAAGAGATTCCGTGGCGAATCAAGACTGGAAACGTACTTGACTCGGATTGCCATCAACCTTTGCCTCAATGAGCTCAAACGTCGAAAACGTCGTCAACTCCTCTTTATTCGGTCCTCAAGTACTCCCGATGCGGACGCAGCGTACCAGGACTCAGAATACGATCAACGCGAGCAGAAGCATGTCGTCGATCGAGCACTTCAGGAACTCAAGCCGGAATTCCGATCCGTCGTCGTGTTGCGTCTCATCGAAGGCTATTCGACCGAAGAGACTGCACGCATTTTGAACATCCCGGTAGGCACAGTCCTCTCGCGATTGGCAAGAGCACAGGAAAAGCTCAAGCAGTACTTGAAGCCTTGGATTTCAGAGACTCTATGAACGATCAACTCTACAACCTTTTGGTTCGATCCTTTGATGCGGTGCTCGATGAAATCGACTATGCTCAGCTTGAGCAAGCCCTCTCAGAGCCTGAAAACAAAGTTGAATACGATCGCCTGGTGGCGTTGCGGAAGATGATCAAGGGAACGGCTGCTTCCGCGTTCAAGCCATTCTTTGTGCAGAGGCTTCTGCAACGACTTGCGTCTGCACACGAAGAATTTCGCAGGTGGCTATTTCAGGACTTTCGAAGAGTTGCCCTTGTCGGAGGAATTATTGCATTGCTGCTTGCCTGCTATAATGTCTCCAAACACGATTCTATCAGCCTCGAGGCTGTGTTCGCACAGCCCGAATACACCCTCGAACAAGTTCTTCGCTTGGAGGTGCCATTCGAATGAGTCCAAAGACGCGGGCCGTACTTGCCATTGTCGTTACGCTTTGTATCGGAATTCTCATCGGCGTGCTTGGTCACGGTGCATATTTGAGTAGCCAAGACAGGAAGATGAGGTCAATTCCTCCTTCTCGATTTTTTGTTGCCGACCTAGAGCGAACAATTCAGCCGGACGAAAAACAACGGGATACTGTTTCGAAGATATTGTCGAAGCGGTCAGATCAGGTTGCCGCAATTATGGAGGGACATCTTAAGGAAATCGGTGCGATCATCGATTCCACTGAGGCCGATCTCGCACCGATGTTGAACAAGGAGCAACAGCAGCGCCTCAGAGAACGCCTTCAGCGAGGGAGGATGGGACGACCCGGGATGATGCCACCTGAGATGATGCCACCTGAACAATGGGAAGAGCGGATGAAGGAGCGTCTCGACCTGAGCGAAGATCAAGTCAAGAAAATTCAGAGACTGATGGAAGCGTCGCGGAAAGAAATAACGAGGCTTATTGAAACACGCCGGAACGGCCCCGAAGCGGTGCGTGATTCCGTCCGTGCGCTCATGCTTAAGATGGACACACAAATCAAGTCATTGTTGACGCCTGACCAACAAAAGAAATTTGAAGAGTTGGGAAAAGAGCCGTTCAGGTTTGGCCCAGGCGAATTCCCACCCCCGAAGAGTGGAAGGGAATAGAGGAACACAGGCCCATTCCACTATCATTCAGACAGGTGTTCAAAGGGGGTTCTTCGTGAAGGACCGATCCCATCCTGCTGCAATACGATCGTTCTTCGGTACTCTCGCGGTTGTTCTGACAACAATCAGCCTGCCTATTCTTGCCCAGCCTATCCGAGTGACACCAGAGGAACAGACAAAAAGGCTTAAAGAGTTGCTTTCCCTGACTGATGCACAGGCGGCGAAGGTCCTCAAGATTTATGAAAACTCGCAGGAGGAGATGCGGAAGTTGTTCGAGTCAGGAGAAGAAGATCGCGAAACAATGAGACAGGCAATGATGACGATCATGATGAACGTCGATAAACAGATTGACTCATTGCTGGCTGCTGATCAAAGAAAGAAATTTGATCAGTTCAGGAAGGAGCGAATGAGCAGAATGCCTCGGCGCAGACCTGACAACTAGACTCCTCGCGAATGTCTCTAAGGTTTGGGGTGAACGCTGTGATCGCAAGATTGTGCCGAAAGAAGATGATTTTAAAAACTCTTTTCGTTGCGCCTATTCTGATCTTCCTGACTAGCTGTTCGGATCAACGGATTCAAAGCAACTGGGCTCGAAGGTCGCCAACCATTGATGGAAATCTGGAGGAGTGGAGTAGTGCTTCGCTGGTTATTTTTGAGGACCTGCAAGTGTCACTCGGTGTAGGAAATGATGCCTCTTTTCTCTATCTCGCCGGCCGCATTGCCAATGCCCCGCTGGCATTACGTCAAGCGAAAGCGGCACTGAACGCTTCATATGACGAGTGGTTGAAGCAGGGACTTAAGCAAGAGCTGGATATGTACGCCCCATTGATCGCGACGCGCGACCGGCGTGAAGCGCTTGAGGCGTTCGCCCAGAAGAGAAAGCCGGTCTGGAAGGGAGCCTAACTCCGTTCTTCTTGAACCTCGTCCTTTGGTCCTTTGGCTTATCTCAAGGTCGAACCTTGAGCTCGTCGAAAGGTTCGGCTCGTCCCGAGAATCGTGACTTCCGCCAAAAAAGCGTGGCGGCCAAGCGCTCAGGACGATCCACAAAACGATACGCCCCCGCTTCCCGGAGGCGTTTTTTTGGAACTTACGGATGGAAACGCCGGATCAGATCAAAGATTGGGAGCGAGAAGATTTCTATGAATGATCTTCGCTCCGTCGAAACCGTTGAACTTGGTTGACGACGCCGTGCTGTAAGCGCCGATGTTTTCCGTCAACAGATAATCGCCGACCTCCAGATTCCCCGGCAGCTCCACAGAGAGAGAAATTTTGTCGAAACTATCGCAGGTAGGTCCGACGACTGCGCAAATTTCCGTCTCGCCGTGCTTCAATGCACTGAAATTGGGAATCCAATGATCGTACACGACGCCTGAAAAAGTCTGGTACACGCCGTCATTGATGTGATAGAACACCTTGCCATCCCTGCGGGCTTTGCCGATTATTTCTGAGACCAGCGTGGCGGCAGTGGCTACAATAAACCGACCGGGTTCGGCAAGAATTTCAATATCATCCGGGAACAGCCGCTTGAATTCGGAATTCAACAGGCCGGCAAGTTTCTCAAAGTGCGGGACGTGCGTATCGTACGGCACTGGAAAACCGCCGCCGATGTCCAGCAAATTCAGACCGTATCCCTTCTTGCGAGCATCGTTGAAGATCTCAGAGGTTATCGCCAGCGCCTGAGTGTAGTTGTCGAAGTTCGTGCATTGGCTCCCAACGTGAAAGCTGATGCCCTCGACTTTCAATCCCATCTCGAACGCCTGATCAATCAGCGCTGCAGCTTCACCCGGCTCGACGCCGAATTTTGTGCTCATTTCCACCTGTGAGCCGGTGTCCGGCACCTTCACCCGCAGCACCAGTCCAGCCGTATCGCAATAGTCTTTCAACTTCTTCACCTCGGCGCTGTTGTCGTACGTAACCAGCGGCTTGTACTGCCTGATCTTGCTCAGCGTGTGTCGATCCTTGATCGTGTTGGAGAAGATGATCTTGTCCCAGACGAAGTACTTCTTCTCCTTCTTCTCAAAGTGCCGGATATATTGGTACACCTGCATGAATTCGTTGTACGAAGCCACATCAAAACTCGATCCTTCCTTGAACAGCGTCTCGATGATCTGCTGAGTCGAATTGGCCTTGACCGCATAATAGCACTGAACCCGCGGCAGGTGCTTTTTGAATGTCCGGTAGTTCTCCCGGATCTTGTCGTGATCCAGTATGCATAACGGGGTGCCGTGCTGCTCGACGAGTCTCACAAACTCCTCTTTCATCTCCACTTTGTTCTCCACGGGATCGACCAAGGTCATCGCGTCACCTGAGGGCTGATCATACGCTGATGAGAAATTCGAAATTCTAAGTCCGAAAATCGAAGGAAACCCAAACTCGGAACGCAAAACTCAAAAACTCAAAAAGCCGTAGTCCGAAACTCTGAACCTGAAACTTACCCCGGCCTTCCGCTTCTTTCCAAGCAGTACTCGAGATCTAGATATCTCACGGCTTCTCGTTCATCACAAGGGCAGCTTTTTCATGAGGTCTTTCAACTCCTCGATCTCTTTGTTATTCTCGAGATACGATTTGATCAACTTCTCCTGCAGTTCGTCGCCATGATCGTAGAGGCGCTTCAGTTTCTTGGGCTTGGTCGTCTGAATCACGTATGCGGCGAGGAGCGGGAAGGCGACCGTCACGTCGACGTACGCTGTCACGGTCTCCTCCAGTTTGGTGGGATCGATTTTTCCCCAGCTGGCGGCTTCGCTTGGAGGCGCTCCGGAAAGTCCGCCTGTGTCGGGACGCGCGTCGGTAATATTGATGTCGTAGTCCTGACCCGCTTCGGGAATCATCAGCACTTCCTGAATCTGCGGCTCGGTTTGAAGCAGGAAGTTCTTCGGGCTGCCGCCGCCGATCAGGAGAACGCCCGTTTTTCCGTTCTCGTATTTCTTGGCGTTCAGAATGATGGCCGTCGAATCATTGACGTCGATGCTCGGATTAATCTTGAGTCTGAAGTAGTCTCTCAGGCCGGCGACATCTGCCAGAAGTTCCAGTCCGGCCACGTTCATGCCGATGGTCGAATCGCCTGGCGACGAAGTGAACACTGGAATGCCGTTGCGATAGGCTGCGGCCAGAACGCTGACCTCACCAAGATTGTTCTTCTGTTCGTACTCGTTCACC
>Ga0315291_10000901_pt1 | contig 39803 bp, 35 predicted proteins | sample YL17G12_20_MG_FD_203070 | JGI IMG/M metagenome (GOLD analysis project Ga0315291, IMG submission 203070) | Sediment microbial communities from Yellowstone Lake, YNP, Wyoming, USA - YL17G12_20 | ecosystem: Environmental > Aquatic > Freshwater > Lake > Sediment | place: USA: Wyoming | collected...
AGCTTCTTCTAAGGTTCCAGGTAAACAGCCAATTTTGTGTTTCTCCCTATCCTCCTCTGACATATGAAAGATATCCTTTTCCACAGGTGGAAGAGGCTCTAAGTTTCCCTCAAGCCCTTTTAAGCCCGAAGCAAGCATCAAGGCAAAGGCTAAATAAGGATTGCAAGAAGGGTCAGCTGACCGAAGCTCAATCCGGGTAGCCTTTTCTTTACCAGGTTTGTATTCAGGTATCCTTACTAAAGCAGAACGGTTACGCGTGCCCCAGGAGATATAGGCTGGCGCTTCATATCCTGGAACAAGCCTCTTGTAAGAATTAACCCACTGGCTCAAGACCAGGGTGATCTCCCGAATATGTTTAAAAATCCCGCCGATATAATGCTTGGCCCTCGGAGTCAAATGATATTTCTTCTCATCTGGATCGAAGAAGATATTCCTTTCACCTTCAAATATAGACTGGTGGACATGCATGCCAGACCCATTCTCTCCAAATAGTGGCTTGGGCATAAAGGTAGCATAATATCCTTCCCTCAAAGCCAACTCTTTAACTACTAATCGATGGAACATCACAAAATCAGCCATAATCAGAGCTTCCTGATACCTTAAATCGATCTCATGCTGTGAGGGCGCTACCTCGTGATGAGTGCATTCAACCTGGATACCCATTTTTTCAAGAGCTGTAGCAGCCGCTTTCCTCATCCTCGTTCCTGGACTAACCGTGCTATAGTCAAAATACCCTCTTTCATCAATCGGCTCAGGCTTATCTTTTGAAGGGAAATAGAAATATTCCATCTCCGGACCACAATAGAAGGTCCACCCTTTCTTTTTTATCTTCTCTAAAATCCTTTTTAGAACATTTCGACTATCACCAGCAAATGGGGAACCATCCGGTTTCAAAACATCACAGATCATCAAACCAACTTTCTCTTCATTTACGGTCCAGGGTAGTATTCTAAAGGTCTGAGGATCAGGCATAGCTACTAAATCGCTTTCCTCTATCCTCACAAACCCTTCCACCGAGGAGCCATCAAAGCCCTGCCCTTCTTCCATAATCTGCTCTATCTCTCTGGTAGTAACCGACATCCCCTTTAAAGCTCCCAATATATCGGAAAACCAGAGCCGGATATAGTTAACCTTATTCTCTTTTATTAACTCTAAAACTTCCTGTTTGGTCTTCAATTTATTTTCCTCCTTTATTCTCAAATTTAAACATCATAATACAGACTGATCTCATAAGGATGAGGCCTGTTTCTTACCTCGTTATATTCACGATTTAATTTATAATCTATCCAGGTTTCCAATAAGTCCTCGTTAAAAACTCCGGTGGAAAGGAGAAAATCGCAATCCTTGGTTAATGCATCTAAGGCCTCTTTTAAAGATGAAGGTAAACTTTTTATCCTGGCTTTTTCTTTTGATGGTAGAAGAAAGATATTCTTATCCATTGGACCAAAGCCAGCTTTAGTCGGGTCGATCATCCTTTTTATCCCATCCAGGCCCGCTAAAAGTTGAGCCGCTACTGCTAAGTAAACATTACAGGAAGCATCTGCCGGACGAAACTCAATTCTCTTCTCCATCGGATCATTATAGGCATATTTTGGTATCCTGATTGCTGCACTACGATTGGCTAAGGAGAAGAAAAGCTTGACTGGTGCTTCAAACCCAGGGACTAATCTTTTGTAGGAATTGGTACTGGGATTGGTGAAAGCTAAAAGAGCGGGTCCATGCGTCAAAAGTCCACCAATATAATACAGAGCTAACTTGCTTAATCCTCCATATCCATTTTTATCATAGAATAATGGCTTTCCTTTTCTAAAAAGATGCTGATGAAAATGCATGCCGTTTCCGGCTTCATTATACAAAGGCTTGGGCATAAAGGTAACGGTGTGATTATGCTTTTTGGCTACCATTTTGATCAAATATTTGATCCACATACTTATATCCCCGATTCGGATGAGATCATCCAATATAATCTCTATCTCGGATTGTCCGGGTCCTCCCACCTCATGGTGATGATACCTTATCTTTATCCCGCTTTCCTCGATCAGTTTAACCATTTCAGAACGCACGTTAAAAAGGTCATCTAAGGGAGGAATAGCCTCATACCCACCATGCGGAGGAATTTTATGTCCCAAATTTTTACCCACCATCAAGCCTGAGTTCCAGTCCGCCTCGTTGGAATCTATGATATAAGACGACATATTAATATCGTTCTTACAACTTACACTATCGAATATATAAAACTCAAATTCAGGTCCCCATAAACTTTTATCCGCTATCCCACTTCTCAGAAGATACTTCTGAGCCTTTTGGACAATATACCTGGGTTCTCTGGGAAATAAGCTCATGTTATCAGCTTCAGCCGAACTACAGATAAAGCTCAAAGTTGGTACCTCCCAGAAAGGGTCAAGTTGAGCGGTGGAACTATCAGGAAGCAGGACCATATCTCCAGACTCTAAGGATTTGAAACCTGGAGTGCTGGAGCCATCATAGGGAACTCCTGATGCAAACATCTTTTGATTCAACTGACTTGCAGGCAAAGAGAGATGATGCCATTTACCAAAAAGGTCGCTATATTTCAAGTCTATCATCTCGATCTTTTCCTTCCTGGCAAAGGCTAAAACCTCTTTTATACTCTTAAACAATTTAACCTCCTTAAAAACAAATATACTGAATAAACCAGTGCTTGACATCCGCCTTTGGCGGATTGACCTGGCTCACCTATGGGGAATCGGGTCGGGGGACCCGAAGGATACATCACCTCGTCTGTCTTCTTAAACAATTAACCTTTTAAAAATAAAAAAACTGAACTACTTTATTTATTAAGTTCAATTTAAATTACTTATATAACATTAAAATTTCCAAAAGTCAAGGCAAATTAAAAAATGTTGTCAAGCCAATTTCCATCGACTTCTCCAGGAGAAAAAAACAAACATCTTATTTCGTCTCAAAAAAATCCTCATAGATTTTAAGGAGAAGCTAAAACTTCGTAATGGGCTACATTCGGCTCAAGTTCAAGTAGGAATTCTTTATCCCTGGAATAATAATACACCGCCTTCTCGAAATCATGCCCGGCAAACTTCCGAATCGCATCGTAAGATTCCCACAAAGAGATCAAAAGAAATTCTGCTTGCCCATCTCTTATACGTCGCAAGACATACGCTCCACGATTTCCCTCGGTAGAACGATACCCCTTCACCCCGGTCTCCATTATGTAATTAAAGTATTCATCACCTTTTGATTCCAGCGTGACCCCATGCCAGATCCTCGCAATCATAATGGTTCTCCTTATTATTGAATTTGATACAGGCTTTCCAAATTGTTCAACCGTAGGGGCATCCCGCCAAGGCGGGACAACGTGCCCCTACGTTTTATATTAATATTTAGAACTATAATTTAATCCCTGCTTTTGACGATTTTACTACAAGATAATTGATAAATGCTGAACAGGAAACCAACATAAACTTCGCATCTTCAAAATCCAAATTGGACTTATCCATTAAAGCATGGCGTATACCATCTGCATCACTTGTATATCCATACAAACTTTCAAATGCTTTTTTCAATGCAGGATGCAGTTCCACTTTCTTATCAATCACTTTAAGAGTATTTCCTAATGTTGCTTTATCTTTACCAGCTATTATTTTACAAATTGACTCAACAGCACTTATAGATTCTTTAATGGAATTTCTGTAATCTGGTGATTTTCGATTAGCAAGTAAATCTAGTGCGGTCTTTAAATGGTTACTAACAGGTTTTAAGGGAATATCCAGTGCTTCTTCTATTTCATTAATTTCTTCTTCAGAGGTTATTTGAGTAATCACACCTCCAACAAAACGATATGCGGATAATTCACGCTCTAAAACTTCATTACAGGCATCCATAAATTTTGAGTTCCAATCATCGTCAGGATGATTGTTCGCTACAAACGCTATAAAAGAATAAACTTCATCCCATGTAAAATTGAAGAAAATATCTTTAATTTGTTTATGCGTAATAGGCCAATAATCGTCTAAAGTATCGAGAGGCCATTTAAAATAAAGATGCCATAATCGCTTAAATAGTATGTTCATTTCTTCATAGTAAGAAATTAAATATCCATATTTCTTGGAATTTAAAAGATCCCAATAGAAAAGAAACAGAGTATTCCACAAGCCATTCCTCAAATCCTCATCCATAGAATCCACTTGTATAACACTTTTAACTGGTTTAAGACCTTTTCTTTGAGAGAATGATTCCATATTACCATCCTTATGGTTCTTATTCTACATTATAATTGTTTTAAAATCAATTTTTCCATTTTTTATATTTTCAGGATTCTCGGAATCTAGTTCCCATTTACGGGGATTGTTGACGATATATTCCCGAATCTGTTTCAAATCCTCTTCATTCCTAATCACGTGTTCATAATAATTACGTTGCCAGATTGAAGTTCCTGAGGTGTGACGGACTTGATTAATTTGCTTGGTAGTTGAGGCTTTGAATAACCGAATGATAGTAGGTATTGAATTTGACACTGGCTTCCCAAATTGTTCAACCGTAGGGGCACGTTGCAACGTGCCCCTACAATTATCCATTATCATGATTATACCATGTAAATGGTTTGGCATGATAATAAATTCATCTATTAGTAAATTTGAACGCATTTCTCCTGTCTTTAGCCATTCTTTCCTGATGATTATTCCATATTTGTTTAACTGCATTTCACCTATTAAAATATTTCCAAATAAACATTCCCCACCATTGGTGCAAATTGTTATAAAATATCCACCGTTCTGTGAATAATCGTACTCCTTTAACCGGATGGAACGCCGATGGTATTCTTTTGAATTATCTATCTTATCTTCTTTAATCATTAAGCCTATTATGAATTTCTTATTGATCTGATAAACGTTCTTAAATAGACCGTAGCAGTAATCAAAATAACTATCACCCCGATTCCCAAGAAAATCTTTTTTATATAATCCAGCTCTAAGACATAGAATAGAATGGTAAAACTCCAGACACAGGCATTAAGTTTGCCCCAGAAGGAAGAGACCGGAACGATCCTTCTTTTTCTGATTACCAATAGTCCAGCTAAAAGATTCAGAATTTCTTTAGTGACAACCAGAACACAAGCCCATACTGGAAAACCTTTATATATGGTGGTATAGAGGATAAAAATCCCGATCCCTAATTTGTCCACAAATGGGTCCAGGATTTTACCTAAATCTGAAACCTGATTCAGGGTTCGGGCAAGGAAACCATCTAAAACATCTGTGATGACTGCCAATGCTATAAACAGCATAGCTAAAGGTAAATTCTCATCTTTTAAAAAATAGAATATAAAAGGGTAGGTCAAAATCCTTAAAATGGTAAGCAGATTTGGAATTAAGAAAAAGTCAGCTCTTTTAATCTCCATTCTATTGATTTTGGATTTAAACCGTAGGGGCACGTTGTCCCGTCAACAGCGGGATGCCCCTACAAAAATATTTATTACTCTTCAATCATCTCCGCCGCATGTTCCAGGGTCAAATCACTTATCTTTTTACCCGCCATCATCCGGGCGATCTCTTTTATCCTTTCATCTCTGGAAAGAATTTTTATTTTAGTTATAGTCCTGTTCTTGGAAACCTCTTTATAAACCTTAAAATGATAATCTGCCTGGGAAGCTATCTGTTGAAGATGGGTTATACAGATGATCTGATGGTTTGCAGAAAGTGTTTTCATCCTTTTGCCCACAGCCTCAGCCATCTCCCCTCCAATCCCCACATCCACCTCATCGAAAATCATACTTGGTACCTGGTCTGACTTAGCTAAAACCGATTTTAAAGCCAGCATTATCCTGGAGATCTCCCCACCAGACGCTATTTTAGCTAAAGGCTTCATCTCCTCACCCGGATTGGGCGAAACGTAAAACTCAACCTGGTCTAACCCCTTCTCATCCACATAATATCTTTTCCCCTCTAATTGCAGAAGACCATCCTCTGCTTCCCGGTAGAAAATCTTTGTATTAAAATCACATTTCTCCATTCCCAAAAAAGAAAGCTCTTTTTTAATCTTTTTGGCTAACTCAACCCCTTTTTCTTTTCTTTTACTTGAAAGGAGTAAGGCATCTTTTTTAAGTACCCGTTTTAAATCATTAATCTCCGCATCAGTTTTTTGAATCAGCTCATCCCGGTTTTCAATTTTATCCAGTTCAGTTTTTATCTTATCTGCATAATCTAAAACTTCAGATACCGTTTGACCATATTTCTTTTTCAGAGTATTAATCAAATTCAACCTCTCCCTTATCTTCTCCAATCTCTCCGGCTCGAAGTTTAAACTATCCTTATATCCCTGCAAAAATCTGGAGGTTTCATCTAACTGCAGGGCAGCAGAATTTAAAGCTTCGATATGCTCTTTTAACCTGAGGTCATACTCTCCCCCTTTTTCCAAATCCTTTCTTAAACCAGAAAGCCTTTCTAAGATCGACTCATCCTTCTCATAAAGCTCATGAAAGATTAGAGAGGCAATCTGAAAAAGGGTCTCTGCATTCTCCAGGATTATTTTCTCGGAGGAAAGCTCCTCCTCTTCTCCTATTAAAAGATTAGCACTTGAAATCTCTTTGAGTTGAAATTGATAAAGCTCTTTTTTTTCTTTTGAAATTTTGTCTATTCTTTTCAGCTCCTCTAAATCCTCCAACTTTTTCTTCAGCTTGTAATAGCCATCTCCAACCCGGCTCAAGAGATCTTTTGCTTCAGCATAATTATCTAAATACCTGAGATGTTCTTCCGGATTCAAAAGAGACTGGTGTTCGTGTTGACCGTGAAGGTCTGCTAACTGATCACCGATAATTTTGAGATTTGCCAGGGTAACTAACCGGTCGTTCAGAAAACATCTGCTTACCCCTTTACTGGAAAGTTCTCTGCGGATAATCAACTGGTTTTCCGGGTAAATTATACCAAGTTCAGATAAAAGTTTCTCAATCAGACTTTTTAGTCTAATCTCAAATATTGCCTCAACTATGGCAGACTCAGCCCCGGTTCGGATCATCTCTAAGGAAGCTCTTTCTCCCAAAGCTAAATTCAAAGCACCGATGATAATCGATTTACCTGCTCCCGTAGCTCCGGTTAGAACGTTCAAGTTAGAGTAAAATTCAACCTCTAAGTTTTCAACGATGGCAAAGTTTCTTATCCTCAGAGATTTGAGCATCAGTTTTTAACCTTTGAACCTGCCGTATGGACAACCCCCTCCTTCGGCTCTGCTCCCTTCGACTTCGCTCAGGGGGACTGTGAGCACAATCGAACAGTCAGGACGGCGAGCCTGTCTAAATGTGTGGTTGTTCATACGGCAGGGCAGGCACGGGGGCCTGCCCCTACACTTTATTTTCCCATCTTCGGTCTTGCTCCCCAGTGAAGCTTTGTTCTCAAAACCTCATAAAAAGATCTGTTCTGAAATTTTATCAGGTTAATCCGATGTTTAGCTTTATGAACGAAGATAGTGCTGGGCGAATTCAACTTAAGAGAAACCTGGCCGTCCAGAGTCAACATCGCTTCGTTATGTTCAGATTCTACCACAATTTTTAAAAAATCATTTCCGGAAAAAACCATCGGTCGTAAGGCTAAGGTAAAAGGACAGATGGGAGATGCAATGATGGCATTTATCCTGGGATTGATGATTGGCCCATTAGCCGCCATAGAGTAAGCAGTTGAGCCAGTGGTCGTGGCTAAGATCAGACCATCCGCAGAATAAGAACAAACGAATTCTTTATTGTCATACAGATGAAGATGAATTAAACGTGCCACATTCCCCTTATCTATAACTATATCGTTTAGAGCAAAAAGATTTTTCTGTTTTAATCCGTGGATTTCTGCTTGCAAACACATCCTCTTATCGATAACATATTCCTTTTTCTTGACCTGATCTAAAGTCTTTTCGATTTTATCAGAGGTGATTTCAGTTAAAAAACCGATGCCTCCTAAATTAATCCCTAAAATAGGATTCCCTTTACTCCCCACCACCCGGGCAGAGGCAAGCATAGTTCCATCTCCCCCTAATGAGACTATGATCTGCGAGTAATCAGGAAGTTTTTCAATCGGGACAGCTTTTTCCTTATGCCCGACTAACTTTGATAATTCCGGAATTAAATAGAAATCGATCTTATTCTTTTGAGCCCAGCGGATTATTCGATTAACTGTTGATTTAACCTTTGGCTTTTTAACGTTCGCCACAATCCCTATGCTTTTCATCTTACTTCTGCCTTTTTATTTTTCCCTGAAGATTTAATTTGAATCACAAAATATCCAACTGAGTAGAAGGGGCTTTTTCTTTGATCTTGACCATTTGTTTGACTGCCTTAATTATCCCTTCCTTATCCAGCCCCAATAGATTTAAAAGCTCTTTCCGGCTTCCGTGCTCGATAAACTTATCCGGGATCCCTAACCTTTTCAGGTCTATTTTCTGAGCTCCTTTCTCAAAGATAAACTCAGCTATTGAACTACCGAAACCACCGGAAAGGACATTCTCTTCTATAGTCAGGATTTTATCAAATCTTTTAAAGGAAGATAATAAAAGCTCTTGATCTAAAGGTTTTATAATTCTGCAGTTGATAACTTCTACTTCTATCCCCTCAGACGAAAGCTCGAAAGCCGCATCTAAAGCGGGATAGACCATAGAGCCAACCGCTAAGATCAAAAGGTCTTTCCCTTTCCTTAAGATTTCCCATCGGTCTAAAGGCAGGAGATTAAACTCCTTTTTGATCTCTTTATCCGGAATAGCAGTTCGCGGATAGCGGATTGCAACTGGAGATTTCCCCCAGTTTACTGCGGTATATAACATATCTTTCAATTCATTTCCATCCTTGGGCGCCATTACAATAATATTTGGTATCTGCCTTAAATAGGAGAGATCAAAGGCTCCATGATGAGTGGGTCCATCCTCGCCTACTAAACCAGCTCTATCAATAGCCAGTATTACTGGAAGATTCTGCAAAGCCATATCGTGGATCATCTGATCAAAAGCCCTCTGTAGAAAAGTGGAATAAACTGCAAAGACCGGCTTCAAGCCTGATACCGCTAAGCCACAGGCAAATATGGTCCCGTGCTGTTCTGCAATCCCTACATCGTAAAATCTCTTGGGAAATTTTAAAGAGAAATCCGAAAGCCCGGTACCTAAGCACATAGCCGCAGTGATAACCACCAGATCCTGGTCCATCTCTGCTAATTTAACCATAGTCTGTCCGAAAACATCTGTGTATGCCTTTTTCCCGACCTCATTCGATTTACCGGTCACCTTGTCAAACTTTCCTATCCCGTGAAATTTAGGAGCATCCTCCTCCGCGAATTTATATCCTTTCCCCTTTTGAGTCAAAATATGTAAAAGCTTAGGCCCCTTAAAATTCTTGAGATGCTCTAAGGTTTTTATAAGTTGATTCATATCGTGGCCATCTAATGGACCAAAATACCTGAAACCTAATTTTTCGAAGATTATCCCTGGCACTAAAAACCCTTTGATACTTTCCTCTGCCTGAGCTACCATGGTCCTGATCTTATCCCTTCTTTTAAACCTGCCCACCATCTCCCAGATCTCAGCTTTGAGCTTATTATATTTCTCATCTGTCAAAAGATCTGTCAGGTATTTGGAAACAGCTCCAACATTTTTAGAGATGGACATCGCGTTATCATTCAAGACCACTAAAAGGTCTTTTCCCTGAGCTCCAGCATTATTCAACCCCTCAAACGAGATCCCCCCACTCAATGCTCCATCTCCGATAACCGCTATAATTCTATAATCTTCACCTTTCTGGTCACGGGCACAAGCCATCCCTAAAGCAGCGGAAATAGAAGTTGATGCATGCCCGGCTCCAAAGGAGTCATATTCGCTTTCTATCCTTTTGGTGAACCCACTTAAACCCTGATATTGCCTCAAGCTCTCGAATCTATCTTTCCTTCCGGTTAAAAGCTTATGGGTATAACATTGATGGCTCACGTCCCAGATGAGCTTATCTTTAGGCAGATCGAAAACATAATGCAGGGCTATGGTCAGTTCCACTACTCCCAAATTTGAAGCCAAGTGCCCGCCCGTACGGGACACCACCGTGATGATTTTATCCCTTATCTCCTGGGCTAATTGAGGGAGCTTTTCCAGGGGGATTTTTTTAAGATCAGCCGGTGAGTTAATTTTATCTAAAAGGCTTTCCATCTTTTGTTCTATACCTTTCAATCATTTAAAGTTCAAGCTAATTAGATTTAACCAATCCTATCATATACATAATCAGCCAGCTCTTCAAAAATCCAGCTTTTTTCTTTTAAAATCTTCAGCTTTCCTTTTGCCTGTATTAATAAATTTCTGGCTAAAGATTTCGATTTCTCCAACCCAGCTACCTCAGGGTAAGTCGCTTTTGAATTAGTTCTATCCGAACCTCTTTTCTTTCCAATCTCCTCCTCTTTACCCACAACATCCAGAATATCATCTACAATTTGAAAAGCCAATCCAAATCTCTCCGCATAATAAGTAAGAGCCAGAAGAGTCTTTTTATCTACACCTCCCAAGATCGCCCCTGCTCTGACAGATGCCCTTAATAGTTTTCCGGTCTTATGAGTATGGATATATTCCACTTGTTTTAAAGAGACTTTCTTACCTTCAGCTTCCAAGTCTTTAACTTGTCCACCGATCATCCCCTCTGTTCCGATAGCTTTAGTTACTTCTAAGACTACTTGAGGATTTCTCGCTTTCAGTAAAAGCTCAAAGGCTAAAGCATGCAAAGCATCCCCGGCTAAGACCGCCATTCCCTCACCATAAACTTTATGCAGAGTAGGTTTCCCCCTTCTCAAGTCATCATTATCCATACAGGGCAGATCATCGTGGATTAAGGAATAGGTATGGATCATCTCTAAGGCACAGGCAACCGGAAGAATTTTTTTATCCTTCCCACCAACTGCTTCAAAAGAGGCAATGGCTAAAATTGGACGCAGCCTTTTCCCTCCAGCGAAAACCGAATAACGCATGGCCTTATGCAAGCTTTTAGGCTCAATCTTTTCATCCGGTAGAAAACTATCCAGCGCCCGTTCTATGATAACTCTTTTCTTTTGCAGATATTCTTTGAAATTCTCTTTTCTGTTTACTTCCACCGTCTCTCTTCTCATATCTTTTGTCTTCCGTCTTACATCTTACGTTTCACTTCTTACTTCTCACTCCTCCTCTTCTTCTTTTTTCTCTGCTTCCAAAGGCTCCGTCTTAAACTCCTTCTCACCTGACTTAATCAATTTCTCGACCTTGCTTTCAGCCTCAGAGAGTTTCTTAGTACAAAGGCGAGAGAGTTCAATCCCTTCCTCGAAAAGTTTAAGAGACTCATCCAGAGATAATTCCCCACCTTCCAATCTCTGAATAATCTCCTCTAATCTTTTCAATGCATTTTCAAAATTATTTTTCTTCGGCATGTTAGGTTAATATATCACTGAATATATTTTCTGGCAAATAGTTTTATTGTGGGTTAACCCACCTTAAGGGCAAGTCCGAATTTGGATCCGTAGGAGCGGGATTACCATCGCGTAGGGATAGAGTTTGTTGAGCTTAGCGAAACCCAGATTTTAGGGACTCCACCCTCAATTCAGTATCCCCACATTGCCCACAACGTGGGTTAATCTCTAATACGCAAAGCTAAAGCTTTGCACTCCAAATAATTTCCCTATTCATCTATTTTCTTGACCTCTGCCTCTATCTTTCCTTTAAAGAATATTACCTCGACTCGATCTTTTAACTGTAGAGTTTCCACATCTTTTACTATTTCCATCCCCGGCAGTTTTCTGGTCAGGGAAAATCCTCTTTCCAGAACCGCTAGTGGAGATAAGGCATTTAACTTTCCCAGGACTAAAGATAAACTTTTCTTTTTGAATTCAAAATAGTTTTTTAATTCTTTTAAAAGACTTTTTAAGAGTTCATCTGTTCTCTGAGCCCTCTGGACTATCAAATCAATTACTTTTTTGAAACCATAGCTTTCCCTCGCCAGGACTATTCTGGATTTATAGTCATCTATTACGAACCTCTGAGTTGTGATCAAAGTCTTAAATAAATTTTTTACCTCTTTTATAACCTCAGCTCTGTTTTTAACTGCCAGCTCAGCTGCAGCAGAAGGTGTAGGAGCTCTCAGGTCTGCTACAAAATCTGCAATGGTAAAATCTACCTCGTGACCGACTGCGGAGATGATAGGAATTTTAGAATTATAAATTGCCCGGGCAACGATCTCTTCATTAAAAGCCCAAAGGTCCTCTAAGGAGCCGCCACCCCTTCCCACAATCAAAAGATCAGCTTTTTTATATTCATTGAAATCCTTAATTGCCTGTGAAATTTCCTCTGCTGCACCTTCGCTCTGAACCCTGACCGGGTACAAGATAATCTTCACACCAGGTGCTCTGCGGTGAATGATTTTTATAATATCCCGGATAGCCGCACCAGTAGGTGAGGTAACAACTCCAATTATCTCAGGATATTCCGGGATTGGTTTTTTATGAGCCTCATCGAACAGGCCTTCGTTATATAATTTCTCCTTCAACTGCTGAAAAGCTAATTCAAGCTCTCCAATCCCGACCGGATGAAGACGAATAACGTTCAGTTGATACTGTCCGCTTTTCTCATAAACCGTTATACTCCCTAAGGCGAAAACCTTCATCCCATCCTGCGGCTCAAAAACAAGCTTTTTCCCCTCCCAGCGAAAAAGGACACACCTTATCTGGGCATTTTCGTCTTTCAGGGAGAAATACCTGTGCCCGGAAGAATGCAGAGTATAATTGGAGATTTCCCCTTCTACCCACAGGATAGGGAAACTCTGTTCCATGAGATTTTTAATCTCCCTGGTTATCTCCGAGACTTTGTAGATTTTGGTTTGCATATTTTTGATTTTCGTAGTGCGAGGCTTTAGCCTCGCTAATTACGGTGAGCCTGCCGAACCGTGTGGCTGTCTGCTATTTGTGCGGACAGAGACCCCGCAGTCCGCCAGAGGCGGATCGCTTCGCTCAACAAGCCCTGTCCCTACAAAAACTACCTCACAGCTGATTATCAGGATTAAGCAGATAATCCGCTTCAAAAATCCGCTTAATCCGCTCCATCAGCTGTGAATTAACTTCCCTCACTCCACCAACCTCTTAAAATCCTCATCCTCCCACAGATTCTTGAAACCCTCTTCTTCCTTTGCTTTTTCCTTATTAGCAGGGTCAAACTCAATAGCTCTTTTAAGATTTTCTAATGCTTCTTTTTTCATACTTTGTAAGGAATAAACATAGGCAATATTATACCAAGCACCAGAATCTTCCGGCTTCAACTCTATCGCCTTCTTATACTTCTCTATCGCCTCCTCATACCTGCCTAATTTCCTTAAAGTTACACCCCAGTTATAATAAGCACGTGCATAATCCAGCTTCAGCTCTATCGCCTTCTTATACTTCTCTATCGCCTCCTCATACCTGCCTAAGTTCCTTAAAGTTACACCCCAGTTATTATAAGCCTCTGCATAATTAGGCTTAAACTCTATCGCCTTCTTATACTTCTCTATCTCCTCCTCATACCTGCCTAACATCCATAAAGTTACACCCCAGTTATAATAAGCATCTGCATAATCTGGCTTCAGCTCTACTGCCTTCTTATACTTCTCTATTGCTTCCTCATACCTGCCTAATTTTCCTAAAACCCAGCCCCAGCCAAAATATCCATCTGCATAATCTGATTTCAGCTCTACCGCTTTCTTGTACTTTTCTATCGTCTCCTCATACCTGCCTAACTTCCCTAAAGTTACACCCCAGTTATAATAAGCACTTGCATAATCCGGCTTTAGCTCTATCGCCTTCTTATACTTCTCTATCGCTTCCTCATGCTTACCAGCTTCCCCCAAACTCCAGCCTTCTGTAAAGGCACTAATAGCCGAAACTTCTGTCTTACTTTCCTCAACAGATCGCTTGTCCTTTCTTATCTCTTTACCTGCCTTTTCAATATCTTCCCCAATCTTTTTTACATCTTCATAAACCACTTTAACATTTTTTATGACAGTCTCTGCTTCTGTTTTTAAACTTTCGATACTACTTCTTAGATTAACCGTTTTCTTAAATTCTTGCTCACAATCATCTTTTAGACTTTTTATTTTCTTGGAATCCTCTTCCACTTTCCCAATAGTAGCATCTGCTTGTTCTTTTAGTTTCCTAATTTCTGCAAGCTCTTCCTTCATTCTTCTACTCACATCTCCAACTTTTATATAAGTAAAAATTCCTGAAGCAGTTATTAACACAGCCACTAAAGCTAATACCAGATTGGCTAAATTGATACTCCTATTAGCAGCCTCCATTGCCTTTTCATAGTTATCTTTGCTCACCTTCTCAAATTCCATTTTTAAAGTATCAATCTGTCCTTGCTGCTTCAAAACTATCCTAGCACTTTGAGAAGTATCCTTAGGAATAGTTTGTGAACTTATCGAAACCGAGGATAAAAGAATTAAACTCAAAGCCCAGATAAAGATTATTTTTTTCATAAGCCCTTTTAGTTAGAGTTTTTAGTTATCATTTACGTGGCAGTTAGGTTCCCTGACCTGACTGTATTTTTGTCCTTTCTCTTCGGACAGGGACTCCGTAGAAGCGGGATTTCGTTTCGCTCAACAAGCCCTGTCCCTACGAAAACTACCTCACAGCTGATTATTGGGATTAAGCAGATAATCCGCTTCAAAAATCAGCTTAATCCGCTCTATCGGCTGTGAATTCACTTATCTCCCCTTTCCTGATAAATCCTTGAACTCCCTATCAACCAGCTTTCGTAGTGCAATCTTTTCAGAGCCCCCTGAAGCGAGGCTAAAAGCCTCGCACTACGATAAAAATTAGTATCCCGCTGAAATAAATAATATGCACCAGTAGGAGATTTGTCAATCAATATATTGAAAATAGAAAAAAATGACGGATGACGAATGAAAAAAGCAGGGGCTGGGTTACCCATCCCTTTTACCTGGGCGAGTCCGCCTGTGGCGGATCGCCCCTACAACCTAGTAACCCCATCTTGCCCTCAAGATGGGTCCAAACGAAACGCCCGACGCGATGGTCGGGCGCTACGAAAATATAAAAATTCGTAGTGCGAACCTTCTTATCCCGCAGTAAGCGGGATCAGGGTTGCCCAAGCGAGGCTAAAAGCCTCGCACTACGTTAAATCACCTCTAAGATCGCACATTTTAAATATTCCGTCTCCGGCATAGAGAGAAGGATCGGGTGGTCCTTTGCCTGGGTGCGAAATTCGATCAGGCGAAGATTTTTATGGGCATCTTTCGCGGATGATTTAATCATCTCCATAAAAAGGTCCCTGGATAGATTATGAGAACAGGAACAGGCAATCAAAATACCCCCTTTATCCAAGAGCTTTAAAGCCTGAAGATTAATCTCCTTATAACCTTTTAAGCCTTCAACCAGTTTACTCTTGCTTTTCACAAAAGCAGGAGGATCTAAGATAACCATATCGAATTTCTCACCCTTTTGTACCAGCCCTCTTAAAATCTCAAAAGCATCCCCTTTCACAAAAGTGCAGAGCTTTTCCACCTCATTCAGTTTCGCATTTTTCTGCGCAAGCTCTAAACTTTTAGCGGAACTATCAATCCCTAATATCCCCTTTGCTCCATTCTTAGCTGAGGCTATACTCCAGGCACCGGTGTAGCAGAAACAGTCCAAGACCTTTCTATTTTTAGCATAGATAGCTCCAATAAGCCGATTTTCCTTCTGGTCAAAGAAAAAACCAGTTTTCTGCCCTTCTTTTAAATCCACAAAAAACTTCAGACCGAACTCTTCGATCAGAGCAGGATTCTCAATATCTCCTTTCAAAATCTTCACACCCTGAACCAATCCCTCTAATTCCCGGAAAGAGGTATCATTACGTAAAACTATCCTTACAGGAGAGAATAAATTTTCGCATGCTTGAATTAGGTCCTGCTCAAATCTTTCCATCCCTGAGGTTAAAATCTGCAGGACTAAATTTTTCTCATATTTATCTATGATCAAGCCAGGTAGAAAATCCCCTTCAGAATAGACCACCCGATAAGAAGAAAGCTGGGGATAAATCCTCTGCCTGTATTTTAAAGCCTGTTCCATCCGTTTGAAAAAGAAACCCTGGTCTATTATTTCATCTTTATCGTAACTCAGGACTCTCACCGTAATTAAGGAATGGCGATTATAATAACCATTTGCCAGAAAATTCCCCCGATAGTCTTCCACTTCCACCAGCTCCCCTTCCCCTTTTGCCTCTGAAGATTCATCTATCTCATTGGAGAAGATCCACAGATGCCCTTCTTTAATCCTCTTATCCTCATTCTTTTTTAATCTAACCTTGTCCAAAATCTGTTCCTTTATTTTCATTTCTTTTTTCTTCGAATCTGTTTGAGTACAGAATCCGCCTTAGGTGGATTCTGTCCCTACCTTAAAACTAAAACTTCTTTCAACTTCTTTATAGATTTCTCTAAGTGGTAGATTATTCCGTCCCGCTAAAATTTTACAATCCTCAAATTCAGGAGAGATATAGACTTTATCTCCATCTTTGATTAATTTTACTCTCGCCTTTCCGAATTTGGTTTTAATAACCACAATTTTTCGAGGAAGTTTTTTTCTAAGATGAAATTGAGTCCGCAGACCAATAGTTCCGGTTTCGGAGAAGATAATGGAGGAGAGTTGATTTAACTTTTCAGGATTACACAATACCGATAGAAGAGTTCCAGGCCTTCCTTTTTTCATGAATACGGGGATAAAGAAAACATCCAGGGCCCCTTTTTCTAAAAGCTTTTCAGAAAGATACCCTAAAATTTCAGGAGTAGTATTGTCAATATTGGTCTCCAGAACTAAAATCTCATCCTGCTCTAAACTTTGTTCTTTATGACCGATTATCACTCTTAATAGATTAGGGATTTCTTTCAAATCCATAGAACCAGCACCATACCCAACCTTTTCGACTTTGAAATCCAGCCGGGGCGAAAAGTTTGCTAAAGTGGTTATAATCGCCGCCCCAGTGGGGGTGACCAATTCTCCTTCAATGTCAGGAAATCTCACTGGAATATTTTTACACAATTCAAGCGTAGCTGGAGCAGGAACCGGGAATTTCCCATGTGAGAATCTGATAAATCCTTTTCCTAAGGGAAGAGATGAGGAATAGATTTTATCAACTTTTAAAATATCTAAGCCTACAACTGCACCGACTATATCGATTATTGCATCCACTCCTCCAACCTCGTGAAAATGGATTTTATCAATATCAACTCCGTGCACTAAAGCCTCTGCTTCAGCTAATCTTTTAAATATCTTTTTAGAGTTATCCTTAATCTTTTTGTCCAAGGAGCTTTTATCAATTATTCTGAATATATCTTTCAAATTTCTATGAGTTTTTTCTTCAGGGACTTTAACCTCGAATTTCGTCCCTTTGATTCCCATTTTTTGAGTCTTGAAAACCCGAATATCATAACCTTTCAAAGGCAGTTTCCTCAGCTCTCTTTTCAAGGTGTCGAGTTTTAATCCCGCATCCAGCAAAGCTCCTAAGATCATATCCCCGGCAATACCGGAGAAGCAGTCAAAATAAGCGATTCTCATAAAATTTTTATTCCTGGTAGAACAGACATTCTTGTCTGTTCTATTAAATGGTCAGACAGGAATGTCTGACCTACCTGTTACCTGTTTCTTACAAAGAGGTGACACAGGCATCCCTGCCTGTGAGTTATCACCCAGCCAGCCTTTCACATAAAGCCATTTATAATCTTTAGGATTTCTTGCTAAACCTTTTCTTATGGGATTATTAACAATATAATTCATCCTTTCAAAAAGCTCATTTTCATCCCTGATAATTCTATCATAATTCTCATCCAGCCATATATTTGGTAGCACAGTCATCTTGCCTCTGTTTGGTAACACGGGCATCTTGCCCAGCTTTGGTAACACAGGCATTTTACCTGTGTCATTAAGAAGTTCAATGACCTCTTTAGCCGAATAGCTTTTTATGCTATGCATAATCTCAGCAATACTATAAAAAGAACCTTTGACTTTTTCTAAAGGTCGTATAACCAAATGCACATGGTTGGGCATAATTACACATGCATAGAGTTTGTATTTTTTACCATCATGAAAGCTGATACTATCAATAACAATATTTCTTGCTTTTGCGGAGAGAACAACTCCATTATTTGTTCTACAGGTGATAAAATAATAACTTCCCGCTTGCTCCCAGTGAGGGAGATTTTTTCTATATATCCTGAATTCTTTCACAGGCTGGAAGCCTGTGATACCAGAAACTTGTCCCGTAAAATTTCTATTATTGGTTTGATTTTTTGATTTCAATTTCATTTCAGTCAAAATCCACAGAACAGGCAAGGATGCCTGTTCTACCTGAGGGCAAGCACAAGAGCCTGCCTTTACACCTACAACTGATTAATCAAGCTTGCCGCACATCCTGCACCAAAGCCGTTATCGATATTCACCACCACTACTCCGGAGGCACAGGAATTAAGCATGGCTAAAAGTGGCGCTATCCCTCCAAAGCTGGCACCATAACCAATACTCGTAGGAACTGCAATTACCGGTTTATCCACCAAACCTGATACCACAGAGGGTAAAGCTCCTTCCATTCCAGCTACTACTATTATCACTTTAGCTTTTTTTAGCTTATCTAAATGATATAAAAAACGGTGAATACCAGCCACGCCCACATCATAAAGCTTTTTCACTCTATTCCCCATTACCTCACAGGTTAAAGCCGCCTCCTCCGCCACAGGAATATCTGAAGTCCCGGCAGAGACAACTAAGATATTACCTTTGAGCTTGAGTTTTTTTCTTCTATCAGTTTCAATCACAAAAATCTTGGCCTGTGGAAAATACTTTGCTTCAGGAAGATAAATTTTAAGCTTTTTAAATACCTCCTCCTCTATTCTGGTTCCCAGCACCACAGAGCCAGATTGTTTAATCTTTTGAGCAATCTTGGCTATCTGCTCTACGCTTTTACCGGAGCAATAGATTACTTCTGGAAAACCTTTTCGCAGGTGCCGGTGCAGGTCAACCCGTGCAAACCCCAAATCTTCAAAAGGCAAGGTCTTCAGAGCTTCCAGAGCTTTCTTCGGAGAAAGCTTTTTATCTTTCACCTTATTTAATAGCCCTAATATTCTTTCAGGATTCATCTGTTTTTATATTTTGGTTTCTACTGTTCCACCCTTGAAGGTACACCTGAAGATAAGTAAAGCTCAAATGCTTTTTTTAACTCTTCATATTTCTCGGCTGAAATGATTCTCTTTCTTAACTCCTGATTATGGGAAAGATTTCTTATATACCAGAGTAAATGTTTTCTCATCTTTAAAATCCCATAATATTCGCCACTGTCCTGAATAGAAAGGCTTAAGTGCCTTAAAGCTATCTCGACAACCTCTTTCTCAGAGGGTTCAGGTAGCAGCTCATTTTTCTCCAGATAATGATTCGCCCGATTAAAGATCCAGGGATTCCCCAGAGCACCCCTGCCGATCATAACTCCATCACAGCCTGTTTGGTCTAACATCTCCTTAACATCCTGAGGAGAAAAAATATCGCCTGAGCCAAAAATAGTTAGATTGACTTTGGATTTTACCTCTTTAATTATCCCCCAGTTTGCTTTACCTTTAAATAATGATTTGCCGGTTCGAGGATGGATAGCTAAAGCACTAACCCCACAATCTGAGGCAATTTCAGCCACCTTTAAAGCCACGATATTTTCAGCATCCCACCCACTTCTGATCTTCAGGGTTACCGGAAGGCTGACTGATTTTACCACAGAAGAGACAATCCTTTTCAAAAGCCCTAAATCCTTTAAAACTGCCACACCTCCATTTTTTTTGGTAACCTTTTTAACCGGACAGGCGAAGTTCAGATCTATAAGATCCGGTTTCAATTTTTCAACCAACTTTGCCGCCAGCGTAAGTTTCTCCGGATCTGAGCCGTAAAGCTGGACCCCAATCGGCCTTTCCTCCGGCTTGAAGTAAAGCAGTCTTAAAGAGTTAGTGTTCTGGCGGATAAGTCCGTCCGCTGAGATCATCTCCGTATAAGTCAAAACTGCACCAAAACTGCGGGCTAATATCCGGAATGCTGAATCGGTCACCCCTGCCATAGGAGCTAAAATCACTCTGCTGGAAAGATTTAAGTTTCCCAATTTCATGACGACAATATAATTGAACAAGACTTATAGGCAAGTCTTTTTTGGTAAAGATATTTTTTGTAAATATGTTGACAAATCAAAAGAAAGGTGTTTTTTAGCTGAAGGAGGAAGGCTATGCCGGAGATAATCGTAAAATACGAGGATAAGATCATCGAAAGGGTGGTTACCGAGAAAAAAAGGCTCAGCATCGGCAGGACCCAGGATAACGATATCGTTCTGGATAACCGGGGGGTCTCAAGAAAACATGCCCTGATAGAACTAAACCCTAATGGAGCGGTGATCATCGACAATGAAAGCTTGAACGGGACCTTTATCAATAACCGCAGGATAAATGAGGAATTCCTTAAGGATAACGATGAGATAACCATAGGGAAATATAATCTAACCTACCACCAGGCTATAAGCCGTGATCCGCGTCTCTCGGATCTGGATGGCACTATGGTTCTGCAGACCAAAAAACATAAAGACCTTCTGTCCAAAGATAAAAAGGAATCAGAGATCACTCAGAAGGTTGGATGTTCAGTCCTTTTAGGAGAACTTAACGTAGATAAAAAAGAGTACCCTTTAGACAAGGAAATCATCACCCTGGGTAAAGGGGATTTCGTCAATATAAAAGCACGGGGATTCTTCCTCCCCAAACTCCAGTCAAAGATAATAAAGGAGAAAGATGAGCTGATACTGGTAAACCTGGGAAGAAAAGGGATGACCAAGGTAAATGGCGAAGAGGTACAAAGACACCGGCTTAAAAATGATGACCTGATCCAGATAGGCAAATCGGTTTTTCGATTCATTCAAAGGAAAGGTTAAATGCGTTTTGCTTTTTACTCTGACGTACATGCTAATTTAGAAGCTTTAAAAAGTGTAATCCGAAACTTTGAGATAGAGAAAATAGACAAGTTTTTTTTCCTGGGGGATGCGGTGGGATACGGTCCTGAGCCGAATGAATGTCTGAGTTTAATCCAGAAAACCTCAGAGGTTCGACTGATGGGAAATCACGATTACGCCGCCTTGGGGCTTTTAGATATCAGCTATTTCAACCCCTATGCTAAAGAGGCCATCGAATGGACCCGCAAGAAGCTTACTGAGAAAAGCATAGAGACTATCTCCAGCTATAAGATCGACCATCGTTTTGATATATTTCATCTGGTTCACTCCACCCCTAAGGAGCCTCTAAACTGGGACTACGTTTTCTATCTGGAGGAAGCCGAGGAAAACTTCTCATATTTCAATGCTCAGATCTGCCTGATCGGACATTCCCATTCTCCTTTCATCATAGAAAAATATAAGGAAAAACGATGTTTTATACACGACGAGCCAGAAACAGAAATACAGGATGGGTTCAAATACCTTATAAATATCGGTTCAGTCGGACAGCCTCGGGACGGGAACAATAGCTCCTGTTATCTGATCTACGATTCTGGGGAGAAAAGAGCCTGGCTTAAAAGGGTTCCCTATGATGTTAAGCGCACTCAGCAGAAGATGAAAAAAGCTAATTTACCTGCCTATCTGATCGAAAGGTTAGCTTTAGGAAAATAACTTCGGGGGAAAAGATGGGGTTAAAAGAATTTTTTCAGATAAATACTAAAAGCGCCTTTTCCGATTGGACCAAAAGATTCTCCGGGGTTATCCTCTATATCCTGATCACCTTTCTGGTAATGGTTTTGTATCTGGACCAGCAGAGCTGGTTAGAAAAATTCAACTTAAAATTCCAGGACTTAGGTTACAAGTTTAGAGGAAAAACCGACACGGGAAGTGAGCTGGTCATCTTAGCTTTAGATCGGAAGAGTTTAGACCAATATGGGCGCTGGCCCTGGACCAGAGATAAGATCGCTTTGCTGGTAGAGAAACTATCCGCCACCGATCCTAAAGTAGTTCTTCTTGATTTTTATCTGCCTCAGGATATAGTTGAGGATACCTCTGGACGAACCCGTATTTTATCAGAGGCAATCGCCCGGGCTAATAACGTGGTTTTACCTCTTTATTTTAATTTTGCAGAAGTTGGCTTAACCCCTACCCGTTATCCGGATGTGCTTTTGAGCTCTACTCTGATCAATATCCAGGATCAGGAAGAGATCAGCTACCGGTATCCTTTTAAAGCCAAGGAAGTTTACTATCCCAGCCAGACTCTGGCTGAAGCCGCTTATGCTTTAGGACATGTGAACCAGACCCGTGACCTGGACAACAAAATTCGCTATGAATCACTTCTTATAGGGTACGATGAAAACTATTACCCCTCGATAGGTTTACAGATAGCACGAAAATATTACAATTTGAAGATGGAGGATTTAAAAATTGAGCCTGGAGGAAAAATCTTTCTGGGAGAAACTTTTATCCCCACAGATAATAACTGGAAGTTTTTGATAAATTATGCTGGCCCTAAAGGGAGTTTCAAATATTATTCTGCCTCCTCCTTATTGGGTGGCTCTTTAAATCAAGAGCTTTTTTTCCGTAAGATAGTGCTGGTGGGCTTAACCGATCTTTCCACCTCTCAGCTAAAAACCCCGATCTCTTCTCATCTTCCTTCTGTGGAGAAAACTGCCAATTTAGTGGAGAACATAATCCATAAAAACTTCTTGAAAGATACTGGACTTCTCTCAATTTTAGACCTTTTAGTCCTGATCTTGATCGGAACTTTCTGTGCCTTTGTTTTACCCAATGTTAATCTGGTTCAAAGGCTGGTTATCCTATTTGTTTTCCTTTTCGTAATCTTGAATCTCAGCTTTATCCTCTTTTCCTCTTTTCATATGATCACCAAACCTTTTTACCCTCTTTTGGAGCTTTTCCTTTTCCTTTTGGTTTCACCTGGGATAAAGCCACAGAAAGCCCTGACACCAAAAAAGAAAATAGAAGAAGAAAGAAAGGAATCAGAAGAGATAAAAGAAAGGTTTATCCCGGCTGAACCGGAGCCGGAGAAAACAATGCAGCTTGATCTGCCAGAACAGACCAGAGAAAAAACACCCGCTCCCGTAATCCCTTCCTCTACTCCAAAACCTCTGGAGGAAACACCTTCACGCAGAATGGAGAAAAGCACTTCTTCTATTCCCGTAGAACAGTTCGGCAGATACAAAGTGATAGAGATAATCGGTAAAGGAGCTATGGGTACGGTCTATAAAGGGGTAGACCCGGCTATCGACCGACTGGTGGCTTTGAAAACGATCAGGGTTGACACTATCGGGTCACCGGATGAGCTGGATGAACTGGAGGACCGGTTGATCAAGGAGGCTCAAGCCGCGGGTAAATTATCCCACCCTAACATTGTCACTATATATGATGTTGGTCAGGAGGGAGACCTTTATTACATTGCCATGGAGTATCTGCAGGGATATACCCTGGACAAGATGATCCAGAAAAAATCTGAGCTTAACTATAAACTTGTGGCCAAGATTATGATCCAGGCCTGCCAGGCTTTAAGTTATGCCCATGAAAAAGGGATAGTCCACCGTGATATTAAGCCCGCCAATATTATGATTCTGGATAACTTCGATATAAAAGTAATGGATTTCGGGATTGCCAGATTCGGCGGTTCCTCAATGACCCAGACCGGCTTAGCCATGGGTACCCCCAGCTATATTGCGCCAGAGATCCTGCAGGGGAAACGCGCAGATAATAGATCAGATATTTTCTCTCTGGGGGTAGTCCTGTACGAGATTTTGACCGGACAAAAACCCTTTAAAGGGGATGCTATCAGCACCTTAATCTATAGCATCTTAACTGACCAACCACCCATGCCTTCAGCCATAAATGATAAAACACCCACTTTATTCGACCGCGTTGTGGGCAAAGCCCTGATGAAAAATCCAGAGGAAAGATACCAGAATGCCTTAGAGATGGAAGTTCAGTTAAAAGAGTTCGTCGCTTCTTTTGTGGTTACCCGAAGCTTTAAGATTTGAAAATCATTTAGTAGCGGAGGTCTTCAGACCTCCGCTAATAAAAAAAGTTGGAGTGCATCAGCTTGTCAATGTTGACCTTGAGGTCGAATTTGACCTTGAGGCTGATGCTTCTTAAGAAATAATAAAAACGCAAGAGCAAGCTCTTGCACTCCGAGAGACTCCTGAAAAACCAGGTGAAGGTACCTTCACCTGAAAAATGGGGTTGATGAGGGGAAAGTTGATTGCGGAGTAGTATTGTTTGGTAGAACAGGCATCTTGCCTGTTCTCACTTATTTTTTAAATAAAAATAAAGCTGAAGCCTTGCTTTATATATTATAGAATTCTGAACGGATTATTTGTAATATTTCAGAAACTCCAATATAATAGTTAATATCAGGATTATAGTCTAAGATAACTCGTCTTTCAAGATAAGACTCGATATTCCATTCCTTCTGCTCTTTCTCGGTTTGAATTTCCTTTAAAAATGTGTTGTAAGCATCATGTATTTTTTCTACACCTAATTTTATACTATCTTCATCGTTTATATATTTATCTGTCTTAATTTGCATAACCCCTAAGGTCTTTGCTTTTCCAATCTCAAAAAGTAAATTCTCTGCAAGACGACATAATTTAGGTCTATTAAATGATTCTTGTATTAAAATAGCATAAATAAGGGGTTCTAAATTTTTCTTTTTTGCTTTGTCCGAGATTATAGCACCATATTTTTTTGAAAAGTATTTGTATCTATTTCTAATATAATTTCTTTTTCTGTTCACTGTTTCAGTTAATGGAAACTGTATTTTATTGAATAAGGCATATAAAAACAATATGATTATAAACCATAATTCATTAGAGATAGAACCAAAATCTGGAAGTATATTTTTTTTAATTACAATTATTTTACTATATGTAATATATGATAATAATGATATCCAGAAAAATAGGTTGATTTGTTGTTTCCAGTTCATTAAGCGAGTTCTTCCAAGCAGAATGTTTACAGATACCCTAAAAACAATATAATAGATATTTACCAAGTAAATATATTTTACATACTTATCTACTTTTAAAGTATAAAGTAGGGTTGATATAAGTAGAATATAAATTATAGGAGTTAAGACTCTTAATAAAAAGTTAAAAGCGGGGGCTTCATCCGCTTTTAATACAACTGAGAGTTGAATATATCCTAAGGAATAGGATTTTTTTCCTATCCAATTTATTATGAAAAAAAGAGCGATAGCAAAAGCAAAATGAACTAAAAAGTTATCAAATCCATAAGAATAATCTGACATGATATTTTACACTCTCTAAATTGTGTTAAGATAATATTACTCATAGTCGTACTATAACGTTAATCCCTTTTCAAAAATTACTTACTTAAATTTTCTTTTATTTTACCTATTCCACTCAAAAAAGTCAAGTTTTTTTAAATAATATTTGGAAGTTCCTTTTGAAGGATTTGCCTTTAGGTGTAAAAAAAGACCAAAAGGTATGAATTGATGTGGTAAGAAGTTTAAAGTCCTAATGGAACGAAGAATCTATCTGCACAATAATTCTTCTTCACAAATGAATCGGATGGAACAAATCTGCTTGACTAAAAGTAAAATAGTAATATATTAGCCTTCGTATTAAAAAGTAGAATTAAATGAAAATAACGTAAACGGAGGAAATTAAATGTATGCCATAATGGAAAGCGGAGGGTTACAGTTCAAGATAGAGGAAGGCGCAAAGATAAAAATACCCAAGCTGGAAGCCAAGCCCGGGGATGAGGTTGTCTTCGACAAAGTCCTTTTGATCTCCCGGGAGGAAAAAGAACCCCTCATCGGTATGCCTTATCTGGAGAATGCCAGAATTACGGCAGAGGTTTTATCCACCAGCAAGGGGAAGAAAGTCCTGATCTATAAGTTCAAAAAACGAGTAAAATACAGAAGGAAAAGAGGGCACCGGCAAGAGTACACTGAAATAAAAATCAAAAAGATAAATCTTCCCAAAAAGTCGAAATCTTAAAAAATAACTTATGCTCAAAAAAACATCCTTCATAATTTTTCTTTTAGTTCTTTTTACCTATTCATTTTCATCCTCTCGGAACCTAACTGTCTCCCGAATAGAAATAGAGGGTAATAAATCCGCAGACAAATCCTTAATCCTCTTAGCCTCTGGATTCACTAAAGGCTCTCCTTTAGAACTGCCCAGTATTCAAAGAGCCATTAAAAGGATCTATGCCTTAGATCTTTTCTCCGATGTAAAGATCTCTGCCTCCCAGTTGCCAGAAGGAGTCATCCTCACTATTAAGGTCAAAGAGTATCCTAAACTTGTGGGACTGGATATAGAGGGCAACAAGAAATTCAAGAAAGAAGAGTTGGACGAGAAATTAAATCTTAAAGTCGGAATGCAGATAAGCCCACAGCAGGTGCAGGAGGGTATAAATATCATCCAGGCACTTTATAAAGAGAAAGGTTATCTGGCAACTAAGGTGAAATCAGAGTTAAAGCCAAAAGAAACGGAAGAAGAAATAGCACTGGTATATAAAATAGACGAGGGCAAAAAAGCAAAAATAAAGAAGATCTATGTTCAGGGGACTGAGGACTACACTGAAGGCAAAATCAAAAAGCAGATGAAAAACAAAGAGGACAACTGGATCAGAAGCGGAGAATTCAACTCGGAAAAATATCAGGAGGATAAAGAGAAGATCATAGAATTCTATAAGAAGAACGGATATTTGGATGCTGAGATCTTAAAAGACTCGATCTGGTTTGACCCTTCCGGAAAAGATATGTATATAAAGCTTTTCCTGTCTGAAGGAGAAAAGTATAAATTCGGGGAGATAAGTTTTCAGGGGAATAATATCTATTCTGGCGAAAAGCTGAAAAAAGTAGTGAAATTCAGAGCGGGTGAGTTTTTCGATCAGAAAAAATACGAGGAGACCTTAACGGAGATCTACAATCTGTATCAGGAAGAAGGGTATATCTATGTACAGATCTCCGATGTTACCTCCACCCGGGAGAACGTGGTTGATATCGATTATCAGATAACCGAAGGAGTTCCAGCCGATGTTCATTTTGTGAAGATCGAAGGGAATACCAAGACCAAGGAGAAGGTTATCCGCCGGGAGCTTTCGATTTTACCGGGCCAGAGATTCCGTCGCTCAATCCTTATGAGGAGCATTCGGGACGTGATGTATCTGAACTATTTCTCTAATGCTACTCCGGACCTTGAAGTCTTGCCTAACGGGGATATAGACCTTATAATCAAAGTTGAGGAAAAACCAACTGGCTCCATAAATTTCGGAGCAGGGTACAGCGAAAGTGATAAGTTGGTAGGTTCCATCGGGCTGGGTATACCCAATCTTTTCGGGAATGGTCAGAATGTGGATTTGAGCTGGGACTTCGGAAAAAGGAGAAATACAGTTCAACTCAGTTTCACCGAGCCCTGGTTCAGAGATACCCCGACCTCAGTCGGGATAGATTTATATCAGGTTAACCGGAGATGGTACGATTATTACACTGAAGGTAGAACCGGGGTTGGGCTGAGGCTGGGTAGAAGGCTTAGCTGGCCAGATAACTACTGCAGGTTTTATGCCAGATACCGAATGGAAAAAGTACGCTATTTTGATTTCTCTGGTAGTTACCTGGAAGCCTATAAAGATAGCCCTTACAACCTGCAATTAATAGACTGGCCTCAGAGTACCTCCAGTTTTGATTTCACCCTGACCAGGGATTCCAGGGATCTGCCTCAGTTCGCCACTTCTGGTTCTATTATCTCCTGGAACACAGAGCTGGCCGGGGGCATCTTAGGCGGGAGTTGGTCTTATCATAAACATATATTTGAGTTCTCCAAGTATAAAAGAACTCTCTGGAAATTCGTTCTGGCGACAAAAGTTCGAGCTGGATTAATCGATGGATATATCCGTAAATCCGTTATCCCCTATAGTGAAAGGTTTGCCCCCGGTGGAACAGACCCGGATGGGATGGTGAGAGGTTATCCAGATGGATGGATCGGACCTAGAGATTCTTATGGCAATCTTATCAGAGGGAGAAGCGTTCTGGTTTATAACTTGGAAATTCAGTACCCCATTATAGAACAGCAGATCTACGGGCTATTTTTTGCAGATGCAGGAAATGCCTGGCTTAGCGGCAGGCAGATCTCCCCTCTTTCCTTCAGACAACTTTACAAATCAGCCGGTTTCGGCTTCAGGATGATTGTGCCTAACCTGGGGATGATCGGTTTCGATTTTGGGTATGGGTTCGACTATCCAGGGGGAAACAAGTGGAGACCTCACTTCCAGTTTGGCAGATCTTTTTAAGTAACGGAGGAAAAAATGTCAAAGCTGAATATTAAGAACAGGATTTATTTTTTATTTTTGCTCACCTTTTTAGTTTTATTAACCAATAAAGCCCTGTCCCAGGAAGGTAAGATCGGTTATATCGACTCGATGAAGCTCAAAACCGATTACAAGGAGTTCGCTGACGTTCAGGCTAAATTTGACCAGCAATTAGCTGAGTGGCAGAGCCAGGCTGATAGCTTGAAAAAAACCGTGGATAGTCTGCAGTCAGATTTCGATAATCAAAGCTTGCTTTTAAGCGAGGAGAAGAAAAAGGAGAAAGAGAATCTCATTGAGCAAAAGAAAGGTGAATATACCAGCTTCGTCAATCAAGCCTTTGGTCCCGGGGGAAAGATGGAAAAGTTAAATGCAGAGCTGACCAAACCGATCCTGGATAAGATAAATACTGTTCTGGAAAAGATTGCTTTAGAGAACAATTATATAGTGATCTTCGATGCGGTTAATGGAAATATCGCCTGGGCAAAGAAGGGGCTGGATTTAACTGAGATGGTGCTGGAAGAATTGAATAAGATGCAATAATTTTAAATGTGATCGAATTTATCTGGAATAAATCCACTTAGAAATCCTTGGGAAACTTAATGGAAAGAACCTTAGAGGAAATAGCTGCTCTACTTCAAGGAGAGCTTATAGGGGATGGTTCGGTTAAGATCAGAGGGATGGCTGGAATTGAAGAAGCCCAGCCCGGGGAGCTAACTTTTCTGGTAAATCCTAAATATCAGATATATCTAAAGAATACTAAAGCCTCCGGGGTAATAGTTGGCAAGGAGATTGAAAAATTAAAAATCCCTGTAATCCGCCATAATAATCCCTATTATGCTTTTTGCAAAGCCTTAGAGCTTTTCGCCATAAAAAAAGACTATCCGGAAAAGATTCATAAAAGCGCTATCTTAGGTGAAGAGGTTAAAATCGGAAAGGGTGTGCACATAGGGCCCTTTGTGATTATTGGAGACAGGATTAAAATAGAGGATCGGGTAGTGATTTTAGCTGGAAGCTTCATTGGAGATGACTCAACTATAGATAAAGAGAGCTTCATCTATCCCCGGGTAACTATCCGGGAAGGGTGTTTAATTGGCAGAAAGGTTATTCTTCACAGTGGTGCGGTGATTGGCAGTGATGGATTTGGTTATGCTAAACAGGATGGGGTTTACCATAAGATACGCCAGATCGGTAAAGTGGTTTTAGAAGACGACGTGGAAATTGGAGCAAATACCACCATCGATCGAGCCACCTTAGGTGAGACCAGAATAGGGAAAGGAACAAAAATCGATAATCTGGTTCAGATAGGACATAATGTAACCATTGGAGAGAATTCGATCTTAGCCGGGCAGGTTGGGATCTCTGGAAGCACAAAAATTGGTAAAAATGTGACTATGGGTGGGCAGGTAGGAGTAGCCGGTCATATAAAGATCGGAGATAATGTTATGGTTGGTGCCCAGACCGGCGTTACTAAATCTATCCCTTCAAATATTATAGTCTCAGGTTATCCTGTCAGAGAACACGGTAAAGCCAAAAAGATCGAAGCCTGTATTACCCTTTTACCTCTTTATGTTAAGAAGATCAGAGAGCTGGAGAAAAAAATCAAGGATTTAGAGAAGAAGATATGTTCGAGCTGACTTATAAAAATTTCGATTCCGAGGTTATAAATTCAAAAGATGTCTATTTAGTGGATTTCTGGGCAGAATGGTGCAGACCCTGTAAGAGTATCTTCTCTATTCTGGAGAAGATATCTATTGAATATAAGGGGCGATTAAAATTAGGGCAGGTAGATGTAGGTAAATATCCAGGAATCGCTACAAGATTTAATATACTGAGTATGCCTAATCTTCTTTTTTTCAAAGATGGTAAGGTCATCAAGCAGGTAATTGGAACAGATAGCGAAGGGAAATTATTGAAAAAAATCAATACTATCCTGAAGGAGTATACTGAAAATTAAGGAGAAAAGATGAGCGAGCCGATTGAACTCACAGATGATAATTTTGAACAAGAAGTTTTAAACTCGGAACTGCCGGTTTTAGTGGATTTCTGGGCTACCTGGTGCGGTCCCTGCAGAATGGTTGGCCCCATCGTGGACGAACTGGCAAAGGAATATGTCGGCAAAGTAAAAGTAGGGAAACTGAATGTTGACAGTAATGGAAAGACACCTATAAAATATGGGATAATGAGTATCCCCAGCCTCCTTTTCTTCAAAAAAGGGCAGGTCGTAGAGCAGGTTGTTGGAGCAGTGCCCAAGAAAAACTTTGTGGAAACAATAGAGAAAATTTTAGCCCAATAGGTTTATAAAGGTGCTGGTTGAGACTCGCAGGTCAAGCATGTCCGCAAGACTGCTTGACAAAAAATGTCTAATAGTAGATACTGGAGTGTAAAGCCTCAAGGTCTTGAGACTTTAGCTTTACTTTTTACTTAAAAGTTAAATCGAGGGATGGTATGCAGGCAGAGATAAAATGGGTTGGGAAACGAGAATTTATTGGAGAGACTGAATCCGGCCATAAGTTAAGTATGGATATCGCGGTTGAAAAGGGAGGAGAAAATACCGGTCCAACTCCGATGGAGCTTGTTCTCTTGGCCTTAGGCGGGTGTACCGGATTGGATGTGGTCTCGATCTTGGAAAAGAAAAGGTCAAAATTAGAAGGGATGGAGATTAAAATTAATGCAGAAAAGACAGAGGAACATCCCAAGGTTTTCAAAAAAATTAAGATAGAATATATTTTCCGGGGAAAAGATTTAAAAGAATCCGATCTGAAAAATGCCATAGAACTCTCGCAGGAGAAATACTGCTCCGTCAGCGGAATGCTTAATAAAACCGCGGAACTGAGCTATACCTGGAAAATCCTGTAATTTAAAGTCAAGATAAATCATCTTTTTGTTTGTAGCGGAAGGTTTCAACCTTCCATTTTTCATTTATCTTGACAAAATAAAGTCTTCAGTTTAAATATGAAAAGTAAAAGGAGAAAAGATGCTTAAATATCATATGAACCGGAAAGAAAAAGAGATAACTGATCCGGTAGTATTAAACGAAATAGTGAAACAGGGAAAGTACGTTATGATAGCGATGTGTCGGGAGAACGAGCCTTATATAGTTACTCTTAATTATGGATATGATGATATCAAAAATGCACTATATTTTCATTGTTCCCTTAAAGGTTTGAAACTCGATTTTATCAAGCATAATCCTGCAGTCTGTGCGACGGTAATAGAGGACAGAGGATATAAAATCGGAGACTGCTCGCATGCTTATCGCTCAGTGGTTTTCTGGGGGAAAATGCATATCATAGAAGATTTAGAGGAGAAAAAGTATGGAATAAATATCCTGTTAAATCACTTAGAAGATAATCCAGGTGAAATCAAAGAAAAAAGCTTGAAATCGGATGATGTATATAAAGATGTTGGGATATTAAGACTGGATATAGCCGAGATAATCGGGAAACAGGGTAGTTAAACTTGTATGATGTTAAATTGAATGTCCTCATATTCTTTAATCTTCCAACTCCCCACTGGAAACCTATCAGAGAAACGGATAGTTAGGAAAGGTTCCCACTTCATAACAATCTACCCAGAATTCTGGTAGGTCAAATCCTTCTTGTCTGACTGAAAAAATACTTGACTTCTGAAAGGGAATTGATAGAATCAAGGATGACAAATTGACTAAATGGAAGGAGGTTGAGATGCGCGCTGCAAAAATCCTGGTTGCATTTGGAATTGCTCTGTTTATGGCGAGCTGTGTGATGTCCTTGCATCCATTATTTACCACCAAGGATCTGGTTTTCGAGTCAGCGCTTGTAGGCACCTGGGTAGATGAAGACGGAAAAAACACCTGGGCATTTCAAAAATCAGGAGACAATGCTTACGAGTTAGTCTATACTGAAAACGAGACACCTGCTAAATTCAAAGCATATTTAGTTCGCCTGGAGAATTTCCTGTTCCTGGATATTGTTCCAGAAGAACCTGATACCAAGAACGATCTCTACAAAGGTCATCTCATTCCAGCCCACAGTTTTGGCAGGATCTCGATAGAAGGTGATCTTCTGCGCCTTGCCACACTGGATGGTGATTGGTTAAAGGATATGATTAATAAGAAAAAAATCAAAATCGGTCATGAATGGTTAGATGAAAACATTATCTTAACAGCGTCAACCAAAGACCTTCAGAAGTTTGCTCTGAAATATGCCAAGGATTCAAGGGCTTTTTCTAATAAGAGCGAATTGCATCGTCAAAAATGATAACCGATACCAGTACATTCGTGTTAGCTTCTATCACCTAAGATCAATCTGAGTAGACTTTTAAATAGAAAAAGGAGTATTGATTTGAAATTAGAATTACATCCAGATGCAGTAACGGACTTTAATAGAAAGGCAGATAAACTACTATTAGAACTTGAGCCAATCCCTCAAAAATCATCTCCTATACATAAGAACTCATTCCACCCGGACACTTTTATTTCAGCCCTTATCACAGAAAAAGATATTATAGATGAAATACGCATAAGCAGTGTTGACCAAACTGGAACCGAAGTTGCGAAGTATTTTAGCCACAGTGATACAACTATTGGTCTTCAAGGCGAAAGCTATAAAAAGTTAGCATACATTTCCCAGGAAATGCAAAGAACAAAAGAACTTTATAGAAAAGTAAGTGTTACTCTACTGACCAACCTGATTTTCGACTGGCTGAAAGATAAGTACAAAAATACAACCGATTTGTCCATGGTTGAATATGTGCTTAATAAATGTGAAGGAAAAATACAGGAATTGGAAATATGGATACCAATAGCCATGCTGCATATACAGTCAGAAATAAAAATTGGTCAAATCACACTGAAAACGATAACGAGAGAGATGTTTGATCATTGGCGTACAGAAGCAAAAAGGAAAAACCTCGCAGAGACTGACAAACTTAAGGAATGGTTCGATGAGGAACAAAAAGTGCTCCAGGGACTTGCAGCATCTACTATTAAGTTGTGCGCAGAACCTGAGAGGGGATTTGAAATCGCCCTTGAAGAAACTGAAAAATCACTTAGTCTCTTAAGATTCTTTTCCCCATCTAACTTGCACCCGGAAATACCTTCATACTGCACTGTACTTGGTAAAGAGAATATAGAACTTGTAAAACATTTAATCATACGAGATGGCGAGTTAATTATGATTACCTCATCCACTGTGGATAAAGCCATTCAAGATTGGGTTATTGATGATCTACTACTTTCAAAACTTAAAAGTCCAGGACTTGAAATACTAAGTAATCTATTAGTCCAGGATTGTAAAACGGAATTCCAAGATAAAGTTCTTGATTCTCTACTGTTATATTCAAGAAGTAGTTTGGCGAAAAACCTTGCTGACAAATTAGTTTATATCCTTGTTGCATTAGAATCTATTCTTCTAAAAAATGAGAATGAACCCATTCAACAGAATATTGGAGAAAGGATGGCTTTTTTTATTGGTACAAACTTAAGTGAACGTAAATCTATAATTAAGAACCTCAAAAAAGCATATACTCTTCGTTCATCTTTTATTCATCATGGACGCACTGTTGAAGATCTTGAAACTCTAAAAGAATTCATGCTAAATGCTTGGATGTTTTTTAGTCAACTTATACAGAATGTTAATCATTTTAATACCAGAGGACAATTCATCGATGCAATTGAAGACAGAAAACTGAGATAAGGTAGAATTAGTTACTTAAAATATCTAACAATTAATATTCGTTACTAAAACGACAGATTTTGCACAAGCGGTAACCCAACATAATCAACAAATAAGTCATTTAGAAAGGAGGTAAGAAGATGTTAAAAGAATTCAAAGAATTTGCCATGAAAGGGAATGTGCTGGATATGGCAATCGGGATCATCATTGGTGCGGCGTTTGGCAAGATCATCTCCTCGCTCGTAGGTGATGTCATAATGCCGCCTATCGGCTTACTCTTGGGTAAGATCGATTTTTCTACCCTGTTCATCAATCTGTCCGGTCAGCCCTATGCCTCTCTGGCACAGGCAAAAACCGCAGGTGCCGCCACCATCAACTATGGAACGTTCATTAACACAGTGATCGATTTCGTCATTGTGGCTTTTGTGATCTTCTTGTTGATCCGGCAGGTCAACAAATTGAAACGTCAGCCAGAACCAGTACCGGCTGTTCCCACGACCAAAGAGTGCCCCTATTGTTTATCCGCTGTCCCGATCAAAGCCATACGTTGCCCATATTGTACCTCAGAACTCAAGACTGCGTGAAATTGTAGGGGCATGCCGTGCCCCTACTGTAATGGAAGGCTTTGGCCTTCCAGTTCTTTAATGGAAACCTATCCGAGGAGCAGATCCGAAGGAAAGGTTCCTGCTACAACTTTTCCCTCTCCTCATAAAAGAGGGCAAGAGTGGGGTCATTTATCCAGGTAGGTCAGACATCCCTGTGGCTACGAGCTAGACCGCCCGTAGGGCGCCAGGCTTTGCTCTCTGACCACAGGGAACAGGCAGGATGCCTGTTCTACAAAACAATACTACTCCACAATCAGCTTACCCCTCATCATCACCATCCTGCAGGTGAAAACATATTCGCCTGGTTTTTCTGGAGTTTCTCGGAGCGCAAGAGCTTGCTCTTGCGTTTTTCTTATTTCTTAAGAAACATCAACCTCAAGATCAAATTCGACCTCAAGGTCAACATTGACAAGCTGATGCACTCCAACATTTTTTATTAATGGAGGTCTGAAGACCTCCGTTACAGTTCGTAGCGCGACCCTTTTAGGATCGCTTAGCGAGGCTGAAAGCCTCGCGCTACACGAAAAACTAAAATCTCCTTAACCTCAACGAATTTGAAACCACTGAAACTGAGCTGAAAGCCATGGCTGCAGAAGCAATCATCGGGTTCAGCAGGATTCCGAAGAACGGATAAAGCAGACCGGCAGCAATTGGAATCCCTAAAACGTTATAGATAAAAGCCCAGAAAAGGTTCTGCTTGATTATCTTTATGGTTCTTTTACTCAGCCGTATCGCAGTAACCACTCCGGCAAGGTCTCCTTTTATCAGGGTAATATCAGATGCCTCCATTGCCACGTCTGTTCCTGTGCCTATGGCTATTCCGATATCTGCCTGAGCTAAAGCCGGGGCATCATTTATCCCATCACCGACCATTGCCACAATCTTCCCTTCCTCCTGCAATTTCTTAATCTCACTCACCTTATCCTCAGGTAGAACCTCAGAAATCACTCTCTCGATTCCGGCTTTTCTAGCAATTGCCTCAGCCGTCTTTTTATTATCCCCCGTCAGCATAACTATTTCCAGACCTAACTTATGAAGCTCTTCCACTGCCTTCTTTGAATTTTCTTTTAAAGTATCTGCAACTGCTATGATTGCCGATATTTTTCCATCTATGGAAAGATAGATCGGAGTTTTCCCATCCTGAGCTAATTCTTCACCTCTGGGGATTAAATCTTTTATTTTAAGTTTATTTTCTTCAAAAAGTTTTTGATTGCCCAAGAGTATTTTTTTGTTATCTATTTTCGCCTCTATACCAAAACCGGATATAGCCTTAAATTCCCCAGGCTCTTTAAGTTCGATTTTCTCCTGAATAGCTTTTTTGACTATCGCCTCGCCTAAGGGGTGTTCGGAATTTTTCTCTGCGCTTCCAGCATAGAATAAAATATCCTTTGAGGCTGACTTATCGAACAGAATTATATCCGTTACCTCTGGCTCACCTCTGGTCAAGGTCCCGGTCTTATCGAAGATAATTGAGTTTATCTTGTGGGCAGTCTCCAGAGTCTCTCCTCCCTTTATCAAAATTCCCTTCTCCGCTCCTTTGCCTGTACCTACCATAATTGCAGTGGGTGTGGCAAGCCCAAGCGCACAGGGACAGGCAATGATCAACACTGCTACGAAATTTAACAGGGCAAAAGTTAGAGCCGGGCTGGGACCAAAAATAAACCATACTATAAAAGTTAAAATGGCTATGAAAATCACCACTGTCACAAAATACCCGGCAATTATATCGGCTAATCTCTGAATGGGTGCTTTGCTCCCTTGAGCTTCCTGCACCAATCTGATGATCTGAGCCAGGGCAGTATCCTTTCCAATCTTGGTGGTTTCGAATTTGAAACTTCCGCTTTTATTCATCGTTGCTCCGATAACCTCCTCCCCGGCTTTCTTCTCCAATGGAATACTCTCCCCGGTTATCATCGATTCATCCACATAAGATTTTCCTTCTTTGACTATACCATCTACCGGGATTTTCTCCCCGGGACGAACAATAACTATATCGCCAACTAAAACCTCCTCCACTGAAATATCCAGCTCTTTACCATCCCTTATTACCCTGGCAGTTTTCGGCTGTAAGCCGATCAACTTTTTTATAGCTTCAGAGGTTTGCCCTTTAGCTCTGGCTTCAAGCAATCTGCCTAAGAGTATAAGAGTTATTATCACGGCTGAAGTATCGAAATAGACCTCTGGTTCAATTCCTCCAGATTTGAAGAAAGATGGGAAAATGGTTGCTGTTAAACTGTATAAATAGGCAGCTGAAGTTCCCACTGCAATCAGGGTATTCATATCTGCACTTTTGTGTCTGAATGCGCCCCAGGCACCCCGATAGAACTGCCATCCAGCCCAGAACTGAATTGGAGTGGCTACAATCCAGAGAAGATAATAATTAGTCAAGATTCTGGGAATTCCAGGGATCCACTCTAAGCTGCCAATTAAAATTATTATGCTTAGTATTAAGCTGAAGAAAAATTTATTTTTTAGTTTTTTGTATTCTTTTTCGCGGATTATCCTTTCCACATCCCCAACATCACCTTCCGCCATTTCCAGGACCTTATACCCGGTTGATTCAATCGTTTTTTTAATTTCAGACAGATTAATCTCTGAGGGAATATATTCAACCCTGACTTTCTCCGTAACTAAATTTGCCACAGCCCTGGTTACGCCTTTGGTGGAAAGCAGCGCATCTTCGATTTTCTTAACGCAGGAGGCACATTCCATCCCCTGGATCGGGATTTCAACTGAAACTGTTCCTACCTCATATCCGCTTTTTCGGATGGAATGAATAAAACCATCCAACCCGATTTTTTCAGGATTATAGAAGATGGTTGCTTTTGAAGTGGCTAAATTGACTGAGGATTTATCTACTCCCTGAAGTTTTGATAATCCCTTTTGAATGGTCTGGGCACAGGAGGCACAGGTCATACCTGAGATGGGAAGGTCGATCCTTTCTTTTTTTCCTGATTTCGGTGAATATTTAATTTCAGGAGTTTCCTCTGCTCGGACAGGAGTTGTACTCCTGTCCGTTATAGTTTTCTTAGGTTTTTCCTTAAGAAATTTCTCCGGGTCTTTATCAAATTCCTCTTTACAGTACTGGGAACAGAAATAATAGACCACACCCTTATAAGTAGAGCTACCAGCAGCTTCCTTCTCTTCGATTTCCATTCCGCAAACTGGATCTATATGCATTTTTCTCTTCTTAGATAGCATAGCTTATTATACCGATACGAAAAAGTTTACATTAGTCTTAGGGCAAGGTTTCAGCCTTGCATTGGATATCTCTTTAGGTACCTAAAATATCCTTTTTCTTCTGCTCGAATTCCTCTTTATTTATCTCTCCTCTGGCATATCTTTTCTTCAGAATCTCTAAGGCACTTTCCTGTTGAGCAGGTCCTCTCGTCTCAGTTTTTCCCTGCTGAAAGAGCCATTTGACCAAAAGGACGATGACCACTATAAATGCAATCCAGAAAATAGCCATCCCTAACCATCCAAATCCCCACATATACATACTTTCCTCCTTAGATGATTTATCTTTTACTTTTCTCTCAACTCGGACAGGGCATCTGCCCTGTCCGAAAATCTTTCTCCGGGCAAGGGCATAACTCCCGCCCAAGCATTTCAGAAATGTAAAAAGAGTTAAATTTCAAAAAATCGCAAAAGCAAGCTTTTGCACTCCAAAATACTTTTCCAACAATTCCAAATACCTTTCCCAAAATAATTCTATTCTAATTGCTTCAATAACTCTAAAACAAAGCTCGCTGAATTATCTGTAGCTACTTTAAAGAAATCCCTTATCTCCACAGCCGCAGTGGCAGAGCCTGAGCCGCCAGCCAAATCTGAACAGCTCCTCACCACTAAAACCGGGACACCATTTACATTTGCCACCTGCACTACCGCCGCAGATTCCATATCCACAATCTCTGCATCAAACTTATCCTTCAAATAATCCCTCTTTTCCTTCTGATCAATAAATGAGTTACCGGATACTCCTTTGCCACCGGTTTTAATCTGGGGTATGCGTTCCTGAACTGGTTTTAATTTAAGAGATTGACCGGCTGATTTTGCTTTCTCTAAAAGGTTCTTGTCCACTTCGAAATAAAGAACCCCGGCCTCTCTTTCTTTGCCGGGCAGGACCACATATACAGAGTCAGGTAAAAATCCCTCTTTGCCATAGTAGCCATAGTCGTGCGTTGCCCAGCTCTCCGGGATTACGATATCGCCTATATGGTTTGAAGAATCGATCCCTCCGCATATGCCGGTGAAGATTATTTTTTCTGGATTATATCTATCGATCAGAAGCTGAGTGGTCATCGCCGCATTGGTCATTCCCACCCCGGAGTTGACAATGATAACTACTTTCCCATCTACTTTTGTTCCTGTGGACAATTTGCCAATCCGGAAAATCCTCCCTTTTACAAAAAGGCTGTCTTGCAGAATTAGTCTACTTCGTAGAAGCGCTCCTTCATTATCAAAGGCGTACATCAGGGCGATTTTACCTTTAGTTCCAGCAGATGACTGAATAAAAAAGATACAGATAAAAAACAAAGCTGTGATAAGAATTAGTTTTCTTTTCATTTTTTAAAACCTCCTCTAAAATTAACAGGTTTATTTTCAGTCTTAACTTGAATTTACCTTTCCCTTTCCCTGCAGGAGAGGGAAATGGTGAGATTATGACAAAATATTTTTCTATTTACTTAGCAATCCAGAAAAGGTTGTACTAAAATTAACTAAGGGTAAAAGGATTGCTTCGTCTCGCCTTCGGCGGACCCGCAATGACAGTGCTTATGTAACTACCCTCATCGGGTAGGTATAGAGATTCATCCTTTTACCTCTGGCGAAACCAATTACGGTAATCCCTAACCTTTGGGCTAACTCCAGGGCTAAACTGGTAGGGGCTGAACGGGAGATGATTAGATTAATTTTGGCTCTCCCGGCTTTTAACAATATATCAGAAGAGACTCTGCCACTGGAGATCAATAATTTATCCTGCAAGGGGATATTTTCGATTAAGCTTTCTCCTAATATCTTATCCACCGCATTATGTCTTCCGATATCCTCTTTGAAAAGCAAAATTTTCTCTTTATCCGCTAAGGCAGCACTATGGGTTCCGCCAGTTGACTTGAAAACCGAGGATTTAACCTCAAACTCATTCATGAGTTTTATTATTTCATTTGCACTTATAGTAAATTCCAGGTTTATCAAAATATCTTCTAAGAAGTTCAAATCTCCGATCTTCTGAAAGCTTTTT
>Ga0315291_10000902_pt1 | contig 39797 bp, 31 predicted proteins | sample YL17G12_20_MG_FD_203070 | JGI IMG/M metagenome (GOLD analysis project Ga0315291, IMG submission 203070) | Sediment microbial communities from Yellowstone Lake, YNP, Wyoming, USA - YL17G12_20 | ecosystem: Environmental > Aquatic > Freshwater > Lake > Sediment | place: USA: Wyoming | collected...
TCGCACCTGATAGGCCAGAGGTTGATAGACGCCGGCCACGATGTAATGTTCGTGGGCTCCAAAAAATCACTTCTGTATCTGAAGCAATATTTTGGCCGGCGAGTGAACGAGGTATTTGGTCTGTCTTTTGCCTACGGCCAGGGCTGTGTTGACCCAATAAGGACTTTGAAGCGGAACCTTTTCAAGCTGCCTAAGGCAAAGAGACAAAATAAGGAGCTTTTCAAGAAGTATTTCGAGCCGTTCGGACCGGACCTCATTATCTCCGATTTTGAGCCGTTTAGCGCCTGGTGGGCCTGGCGACAAAAAGTGCCATTTATCAGCATCGACAACGAGCATATACTCACTCTTTGTAAGCTCGAGCCCGCCGAAGGCGGAGCGAAGAACTGGTTTTCGCGGCTGACCGCCAAAGTGGTGACCAAATGTCACTACGTGGGGGCGGTTGCTTACATAATCATCAATTTCTTTAAGGCCCCTTTGAGAATCAGCTCTGCCGTCCTGGCGCCGCCTGTTGTAAGGCCTGTAATTTGCACACTTCAAAGCCGTCCCGGCGACCATATTTTGGTGTATTCCACGACAGGGACAGGCGAGGAGCAGTTGCGAAAAATCCTCGGCAGATTCGGTGGGCAAAAGTTTTATATTTATGGCTTTGACAAAAGCGCGGAGGATGGGAACTGCGTCTTCAAGGAACGCTCAACCGAAGGATTCCTGGCCGACCTTGCGAGTGCAAGGGGCGTTGTGGCATCAGCAGGATTCTCGCTGATAAGCGAGTGTCTGTATCTGAAAAAGAAGATGCTTCTTTTGCCTTTGGCAGGCCAGTATGAGCAGATTATTAATGCGCATTATATCCAGAAGCTCGGATTAGGGCTTTCGGCTGCAAAACTGAACGAAAGTATTTTGGCCCGCTTCCTTGATGACCTCGATAAACCTATGCCGGCCGATGAGAGAATCATCTGGCCGGACAACGATAAATTCTTCCAGATACTGCAACAGGAGTTAAACAAACTTCCTACTCCAATTTGCATCACTTTGGCATAACCATCTGTCTCCGTTCCAAATCAGGAATTTTTCGATATAGAATCCTGCCATTTTAGAATAACTGAAAGAGTATTATACCAATCATAATAAGTTTTTGCGCTCGGCATAATTTGCCATTGGCATAATGTCCAGACGGGAATCTGGATTCCCGCCTTCGCGGGAATGACATATTGACCGTTCCCAAACATACATATTGATGATGTAAAGCGCATTTAATTTTTATGATCCGTATTACTTCGGCTTTATCAGTCCAGTGCTATTCAATGCCTCGCGAATAACATCAAGCTTGAGGGGAAAATATAGACCAAATGGCGAAGAGTTGGTATTATCGCTGAGGTTAATACTCTGAAAGGGATATTGATAGAGGATACTTGCAATATGAGCCTGGTTTGGTTTCCGGTATATGCGATAGGTTTCTTGTTCTTCATCAAGCTTCTGCAATATGCTTTAGTAGTAAAGGCTCTTTTAACCTTACGATATAAGCAGGCCGGAGGAGAGCTTCGGGACAGGGGGAGTGTGCCTATCTATTTAGATAAGCTGTTTGGCGTATCCGAACAGCAGTTGGCTGGTTTGGGTTTTGATTTTTACCATTGTCAGATATTCGATGAGCTTGTTATATCAGAACGCTCGAGACGATGGAATGTGATTTACTTCAACCGTTCAAATAAGTGCTACGCTAACATCAGCACGTCGCCTCTGCCACAACCCGAGGATCCGGTAAGGGTAGAGTTTGTATCTATTTTCTCTGATGGCTCCAGGTTAGTTACCGTAAATGGTGTGTCGCACTATGTGCTTGGCGAAATTCCGAACGTAACCCTGCTTGACCCATACGCGGAGACAGTTGAAAAACAATATCAAACCCACCTTGAGAAGCTGACAGAGCTTATCCAGCAGAAAATACCTGTTGTCCTCGGGCAAGCTGAGTACCTCGCATCTGAGATCGAAGCTGCAAATGCCTACCTCGGTAGTTTACGGGCAAGGGGGCTTATCCGGCAGACAGATGAAGGATTGATGCGTCTATTAACAATACCTGCGTGCCTGCAGGCTTACAAGGCACTTAAAGGTATGCGAAAAGCTAAACAATTGTCGGTGAAGCGACAAAAGTTGAGTAAGACTTACAAGTTGGCGCTTCCTGAAATACCTCTGGAGGTTGAAGTGGATGCTTTTGAGCGTGCGTTGGAGATTTCAAAATCGCGGGATAAAAGCATAGGCATTGGCGGTAAGGTATTGGTCTTTGTGGTAAGCTTGCTTTTGTTTTCAATGGTTTTTGGGTTCACCCTTTCACTGGAAATCCTGTTAATTTTAATTGTGGTGCTTTTCATCCACGAGCTGGGCCATTTTCTCGGCATGGTCTTGTTTGGATTCTCCGACCGGCAGATATTGTTTCTCCCATTTGTCGGTGCTGCTACTACCGGCTCCAAGCGACAAGCAACGCCGCTGCAGCGAGTCATAGTCTATTTGCTCGGGCCGGCCCCTGGTATTCTACTGGGCGTTGCTTGCATAGTGGTTTTTAGAAATACCCACGCTGAGTTCTTCCTTCAAGCTGGGGTTTTACTGCTGCTCTTGAACTACCTTAACCTACTTCCCATAGTGCCGCTGGATGGAGGCAGGGTCCTCGAAGTTGCTTTGTTTTCCAGAATTTCTTTTCTAAAAACCGCATTTGTCATTTTGAGCACCGCTGTTTTTTGGGTCGGTACGGTGTTCATCCGAGACCCTATTCTGTTTGTTATTTCCTTATTCTTAACAATTGGACTTCGCTCTCAAATCCACCAGGACCTCGTTTTGTCCAAGCTTAATAAGACAATGAGACTCGAGCATCTTGAAGCGACAGATGATGTTATTATTCCGGTTATCTTCCGTATCCTAAAGAACGAACGGTTTAATAAATTGCCTTTTGCCCGCAAATTCCGTGTGGCAAAGTATCTGCTTGATAATAGTATGCAAAAGCCTCCGACGATTTGGGTAACACTTCTGTCATTGCTCCTCTACGTGGTTGTAATACTCCTGCCGATATCCATTATTGTGACTGTAGCTATTCTTGCAGTCTTTCTTGGTTATTGAAGGGGAAAGGGCGTGTCAATCAATTCCAAACGTGTGGTGCCCGTGGCCGGATAAATTTTCCCAGATACTTCAGGATGTTTCGAATAAGCTGGACAATCCGATTAGTATTGGCTTATCATAAAATAGCGGTGTTTCTACGCTACTTTTTGAAATTCAGCACTTCGGGATTTATCATAAGTTTTATGTCGTCTTTGGTGTGGGGTATGCCGTCGGGGCCGGGGCTGAATATTTTTTTATTTTCAAGGTCAACAATATATTCATCACTGTAGGCCCGTGCTTTGAGATTAACTTCCCTGCCGAGCCTTTTGTTTAGAACAATTTGCAAAAGGTCGTAATGGATTTGCAGCTTTGTGTTTATTTGAAATATTCTGTCGAAAGCAGGCATTAAAATGGCAAGATATAGTGAGCCAATCGGGTTATATACTTTGTAAAACCACGGCATTTTGCCATTAGGGTCAATTTGCCCCGCCACGTCAGGGTAAATAGAAGGCCAGACTGATAGCTTGCTGATTTCCTGGCAACCTTTTTCAGCAGCAATTTGGCAGTCCCAGAAGTTCTTATATAGTCGGAGCGTTGAGTTCAATTTTAAAAAAGGAGAATGCATTGACTTTTTGTCTATATTAATTAACTCGTTTTTGAACGTAAGATATTCAAATATCATCGGATTTTGTAGAGATGTATGCTCATTTGTAAGCGGCTGAAAATGCTCTGCAAGAAGCTTAAGCGAGTCTTCAGAAGTTTTTGGATTATTTATTATGAAGTTTGCTGTCTCAATGTTCACAGAAAAACAGGCAATATACACCAATTTTGTAATAAAAGAACGAGCATTAACATCAAGTTTTCTTACAACGTCATCTAATTTTAAGAGTTCATTCAAGGTGATTTCCTCGTTTCCTTGACAGCTTTGAAGACACACGAAGGTTCGATGAAGAAGAATTAAACGTCTGAAATTGGGAAAGAATTTAAGAAACTCGGTCATGTAAGGTTTTGTCAGGTCTGCTATTTCTGGGAAGGTGTTGAGCTGGTTTATAATGTCTCTACCTTTTTGGGCATTTTGCCAGACGCGCAGGATATTTTCTGCATTGGCGGTAAGTTTTGCGTGTATATTTTCGTAGCCATCCTCTTTGAAAATCTTGTTAATCTCGCCAAGATTGTTAATGTCTTGTTGTGATAACCCTATAGCTGGTGCATCAGACAAGAGGTCATTTTCATCCGCCAGTTTTTTCAAAAGCTCGTAGCTTTGTTCGCACTCGGCTGGGACGGAGCGAAGGTCAGCGATGGTGTAATCATTTTCTATTGGCGGTGCATCAAGACTCCATAGGAAGACGGCTGACATCAATAGAATTGAAATAACTATTGCTGCAACGGCAAAAGGTTTACCTTTTAGTTTGCCCCGACTTTTTCCGATTTGAACAATACTTATGATACCAAGTATTATCGAGGGTATTCCAGCGAGGAAACATAAGAATAGGCTAAGAAAACTGAGTATAAAGGAAGCGATTGCCAGTTTGCTGGTTTTTGGCTTTGCAGCTGGCTTTTCGCTTGTATCATTTTTTAGAACCTGGCCACGCGAAATACAGATTTGGGCGCCATCCGGATTTTCTTTTCCACATTTTGGGCAGTTCATTTGTGTTCTTCTTTTTCGTTTTCCTTTCCACCTCTCAAGGGAACCACTCTTAGCGGCGGCGGAGATGGTGGCGGTGGCCAAAGCAGCGGTGGTGGTTCAAGTGGCACTATTTTGTCTTCCTTTCCACCCCACCTGAGGTGCTTCAGGCCTGCTGTTCTGACGAACGCTACGTGGCCATCCACAAATAGAACATTGCAGCCCTCGCGCTGGTGGCTGTCTGTGGTTAAGATTTCAAATCCGCCGGACTGGTTCCAGCCAGGATGGGTCTCAAAGAGCAAGACCATATCAGGGAGGGCTTTTGTACCCAGCTCTTCTACGTTTATGTTCATAGCGTAATTGCAGGGACCTTCAGGGGCGCCCAGGCAGCGAAATGCAGTACGATTTACCTCGTTGTGTTCAATTAGCAAATCGCACCATTTTGAAGAAGTGGGGAATTTATCACCATAATCGTTGGCGTAAATGAGCATTGCCTTGCCAAGGCCGGACATATTATTAGCGCAGACCATTCGGAAGGATACCTGTCTAACCCTGAAAAGTGCAGGCATCAAGATTCCCATCAAGAACGCAATGATGGGCAAGGTAGCAGGTCCGATGACTATGCCTGCAATGGCAAGACCACTACCTTTAAGCCGGCCTACGCTTTTACTGATTTTGATTAATGCCACGATGCCGAGGGCTATCGCCGGTATTGCTGTTATAAAGCAGGTGAAAGGCGCGAGGATGCCGAGCACAAGCGATGCGGTTGCCAGACCGCTTGTCTTGGCCTGCTGGGCCGGGCCCGACGCAGCAACACCCGGCAGTGCGCAGTTGCAGAACCGGCAGGATGCAGCATTATCCGGATTTTCCGTTTTGCATTTTGGACACCGCATTTTGTTTCCCTTTCAATTCAAGGTTCGATTGGTGACTGTAGAACGCTTGCACAAATCATAGAATTGTTGGACGGGATTTACCAGGATATTTTTGCGTTTTATTGCAATGATGCCGGCTGGTCTTGTCCTGTTGTTGGACTGCGTTTGCCGATATATCCGGCATCGATGCAGAACTGGATTACATCGCGTGCTAAAGGAGCGGCGTCGGTTGAGCCGCGCTGACCGCCTTCGACGAGCACGGCAATTGCTATCTTGCGGTTCATCCCGTCGGCGGCAAAGCCCGCAAACCACGCATTGTCCGGTTTTTCCGTTGACCCGGTCTTGCCGCAAACTTTGACATCCTGTTCGGCAAAACCGCTGTGGGCGAATTCTTTGTAAGCCGTTCCACCCACCTCATTGACCACCGCGGACATCCCATCATAGATCACGGACAGCGTCTGGGGTGATATGCCAAGGTCGATATCGTCGCTCGTTGCTCGTCGCTCGTCGCTCGTAACATCAGGTGCGAAGAAAAGTTGAGGTGGTTTGTATAATCCGCTGCGAGCGATAGCTGCCATAGCGTTTGCCACCTGCAGCGGCGTAACGCGCAGATTGCCCTGGCCTATGCCGAACCACCTTCTCTCGCCTTCATCGAGTCGCGGCAGCTGATTGAATTGCCGGACATCAGTCCTGGGCGGGACATTTGAGATTTGTCCCTGGACTTGTCTTAGTTCTCGATGCTCGATACTCGATGCTCGATACTCGTCGTTTGATGTGTAAATGTCGGGGACCAGTGGAATCTGGCGGCCGTAGCCAAAATTGAAGAGCCATTGCTGGAGAACCTGCGGCTCGATTCTGTCGGCGAGGCGCGAAAAATAGACATTGCAGCTACCTTTGGTTGCGTTATGAGCGTTGTTAAGCCCTTCGGTGTCGTGGCCCAGCCAGGAGTATCTATTGAATATCCAGCAGCTTGGCCAGCCGGTCGGTGCCTTTTGGGCCGGGCAGCTAATAATTTCATCAGGCGTGATTTTTCCGGATTCCAGGGCGGCGATTAGAATCAGCGGTTTTATGACCGAGCCGGGCGGATACTGTTTGTTGATTGCCCGATTGCGCAGCGGCTCATTTGGGTCGCCGGCCAGAGCAGTGTAGTTAGACCTGACCTGGTTCAAATCGAAAACCGGTATCGATACTAAAGCGAGAATATCACCTGTCGCTACTTCGATTACGACTGCGGCAGCAGGCGCTCTCCAGTTGGGGTTATGCCGGCTGTCAGCCAGATAATCTTCTATTTGTTTTTGAAGTTCGATATCCACTGTCAGCCGGGCGTCTTTTCCGAACTCGGTTTCGGTCCGGCTTACCAATTGCTGGTCTATGTCATAGATTAGTTCGCCTCGTCTGCCTCGCAGGATAGTCTCGCAGACGTATTCGACGCCGTCTTCTCGCCCGCAGACTTCGCCCTCCAAGTAGCTTGCGAACCTGTCATCTGCGAAAAGCTCTTTGTCCTGCTGCTGCGTGGCCGGGCCGACCCAGCCTATTGTCTGGGCGGCAACTGTCGCATAAGGATACGACCTTTGACCCTTCGGCAGGATTTCCACCCCGTCAATATCCGCAAATTCCAGTTGAGCGGTAAAAACATCATCGTCTGTTTTCAGCTCCAGCAAAGGCCAGTCCTTGTCCATCTCCGCAATGTCATCCACTTTGCTGATAAGTAGAAGCTGCTGCTGTTTATCCGGGAATTTCTTTTCGAAATCCGCGATTGCCTCCGAGAGCGGAATGCTGCCTATCTTATGGCCGTATTTTTCCAGAATACCCTCGTCGGCGCCGTTTCGTATCCACGCCACGAAGGTCCGCAAATTCCATATCCGCTTGTTTATTTCCTTAATCTGTGCCTCGACCCGCTCGCTTATCAAGCCGAACTGATTGCACTTGTCAATCACCTGTTCCAGGTCTTCGCTCCTGGCCTGGAGCTCTTTTTGCTTTTTTGACCCCGTCCCGCCCTGAGCGAGGTCTAATGGTTCACCCAGAAAACGGCTGAGCCTGTAGTTTATGCACAACTGGAATTGCGGCTGGTCGCCAGCCAGCACTTTACCTTTTCGGTCGAGTATCCTGCCTCTGACTGTTTTTAGCTGCCGCGACAGGCCTCTTTGACGTTTCAGCTCGGCAATCTCATCGTGTACAGACGAGTTGGGAAGCAACTGCATTTGTACTAAGCGAAGCACACAGACGAGCAGAACGACCACACTTGCGACTATAAAGATTTTGATTCGCTTATCGTACATATCCGGCCCCGCACCAATTGACCGCTCGACAGGGTCTCTGGGCAAAATTTAAGCAAGAGACAGCCGCGGTCGAACAATTGGTGTGGGGTGCCTTTCACGGGATTAGCGTCTGCGCAGACGACTTGTCTTTATATGCATCCACCAGCTTGTCGGCAAGAACAAAAATGGCCCCACAAAGCTCGAATAGAGGGCTATTCCCAATAGAACGGTGTGAATGTTTGGTGCGATTGGCTGGCCCTTAAGGGCGGCCAGGAGATAACCTGCAGCCCCGGCTGAAACTGCGGTAGCAAATATCGCAGCCGCCTGGTGCGGCATTGACCTTATGGCAATAACGCGATGCAGGTATGCCAAGGCGGTGCCGAATAGACCGTAGCTGATTATTTGCGGCCCCATCGCTGCGCCAATCAGGTCTGCTGCAAAACCTATCGCAAAAGAGGTTATAATCGCCTCCGAGATATTGCAGTAAATCGCAAAAAATACGACAAGGATTAGCAGTAAGTCGGGCTTTATGTTCAGGTCTGCAAATAGACTTGCCTGCAGCACAGCGGTCAGAATAATCAAAATTGCAAACCTAAGCCATCGCATTTGTCCATACTCCATTTATTTGCAATCGACGATTGTCGATTTTCGATTGCCACCTCAAATCGTAAATCGAAAATCGTAAATCGAAAATCCTGTTATCGCGGGTTCATTATGATTACGGTCACAACGGTCATTCTTTGTATGTCGCAGGCGGGTTTGACCGTTACATCCCACAGAGACGGATTCTCATCGTCTCTTTTGCACTCTGCGACCTTTCCTATAACCATAGGTGCATCCAGAAACCCCGGCTTTTTACCGGCGTAAATAATCTCGCCGGTCTTGACCTTGTGCTCCATCTGCAGCAGTTGAATCTTCGCCGTGTCATTGCCGGTGCCCTGCATTACCCTCTCTACGTTCAGGTTTCCAATCTTTACCGCTATTTTGGATGTCGGGTCTGTAAATAATTTGACGCGGGCGGTCCGTGAGGAAGTTTCCGATATGGTCCCGATGACGCTGTTGTCGGTCAGAATGAATTGACCCTTGACCAGCCCGTCCTCCGCTCCGCGATTAATCGTAAGCTCGCTGCGCAGCCGGTCGATGGAGGCCGTAATGACATCAGCCGCCATCAGCTTTGCGCCTTCCAGCGGATGGCGGTTGCGCAGCCCCGAAAGCCCCTCAACTTTTTGACGCTCTTGATTTAACTGGGCTTCGAGGTTTGCGATATAGATTTGATATTGTCTCTCTCTCTGGCTGAAAGGCTCTCTAAAAGGTTGCCGCGTGCGCGCCGCAAGAGAGATGTTTCTGCCGACGCTTAAAGGCCAGCGGAAAATGCGGGTAAAAGCAAGCTGAAATTTGTTCGTCAGACTCTGTGGGGCAAGCAGGAAGATAAGCCCGGCTAACATAAACCAGGTAAATAACATTGCTCTGGAGACTCTTGGTTGCTTCCTTGCCATATTCGCTGTTCGTGTCCTGTCTTTGACCGGACACTGCAAGATTGCTGGCTATGTATGTTTAGCCAGAGGTTACTTCTTCAATATCCGCGCCAAAATCTTGCCTATCCACCTCAGTGCCTTACTCTTAGGCTTAGGGCGGCTGAAACTTTTGAACCCACACCACTTGCAAAATCGTATGCTAATCCATTTTGACATTACTGTTCTATTTTAACTGGGTATAGTTAATTCCGCTACCTCTATGTTTCCAAAACGCATTTTTCACAGGGGGCCTTCGTTTGCGACTTGCGACAGGTTGCAAGATGTTCGGCTTTTAGTCCCAGCCATATTCATCGTGGTCCATCGTATCTTTCCACAATTCCAGATTTTCAAGATAGACGCTGGTGCCACGGGCTACACAGGTTAGCGGGTCCTCGACTCTCTGGGCCTTCAGGCCGGTCGCGTTTGCCAGGACAGTATCCATCCCCCGCAGCAGCGAACCTCCGCCGCAAAGATGAATGCCATTGTCTATCAAGTCGGCGGCCAGCTCCGGCTCCGCCTTTTCCAGCGTTCCCGTAACGGCGTCTATGATGGCGGCAATCGGGTCACGAAGGGCCTCGCGGATTTCCTCGCTTGTGATGACGATTTTTCTGGGTAGTCCCGATATGGTGTCTCTGCCGGCTATCTCCATCGTCAATTCCTCTTCCAGCGGGGTGGCTGAGCCGATTTGTATCTTCACTCGTTCGGCGCTTGATTCTCCGATGAGCAGATTGTATGTCTTCTTGAGGTGATTGATTATCGCCTCATCCATATCGTCGCCGGCAATGCGAATCGACTGCGAGGCGGCGATGTCGGCCAGGCTTATTATGGCCACTTCCGTTGTCCCTCCGCCAATGTCAACAATCATTGACGCGGTAGGTTCTGTAATCGGCAGCCCCGCTCCGATTCCCGCAGCCATTGGCTCATCAACCAGATACACCTTGCGTGCGCCTGCTCGCTCGGCGCTGTCTATGACCGCCCGGCGCTCGACCGCGGTTATCCCGCTGGGCACGGCAATGACCACCCGTGGTCTAATCAGGCTGCCGCGCCCGTGCACCTTGCGGATAAAGTAGCTCAGCATTGCCTCGGTTATCTCGAAATCGCTGATTACGCCGTCTTTGAGGGGTCTTATTGCGCTGATTGAGCCGGGCGTCTTGCCGAGCATCTCGCGGGCGACCAAGCCTACTGCTTCGCCGTTATTGAGGACTATGTTGGTTCCTTTGCGAACCGCAACTACGGAAGGTTCATTGAGGACGATACCTTTGTCGCGGACACAAACCAGGGTCGTGCAGGTACCGAGGTCGATACCCATATCCATACTGAACCAGCCTAAGATTGTGTCCAAAAACACTTTCGACTCCTTTCTTGGTCTGCCGGTGGGCTATTTTGATAATAAAGAGCGGCTTCGTCAATAGCCAATTTATCTCGGTATGCTGAAGATTGTCTGGTATTGAGTATAGCACCTGTAAGCAACCAGCACCGCGGCGGCAAGGACTACGCAAAGCGCAACCGCCAAAATGACCGTGTAAAGATTGTCGGGCGGCGTTATCTTTTTACCGCGGCTCTGACCATTAGGACTCATATCTCAACCTCACACAGTTATATCAATCCCCACCCCTGCCCCCCTTGTCTTCTGTCAAAGACGGAAAGGGGGCCGGCATTTTATAAGCTGGTGCTTACGCTGTCGCCGACCTTGGGTCCGCCTGTGGCGGACTGCACAAGCTCCATGCTGCCGACCGCCTTTTCGGCATCGACATCCAGAATCAGAATATCACAAACAAATTGGTCGCCGCGCGTAACGTGGAATTTCATACTTTCCCTGACGCCGTCCGCTGAGCCGATGGATATCTCGGCCATGGAATTCTTCGGGTCCACTGCGGTCACCTGCCCCTTAAGCTCGATGTCCCTGGTGACAGGGACCACACGTGCCTTGTCCTTTATGGGTGTGACCGGCGTGGGAGCAGGCACCGTCTTGCCGTATTGACGCAGGACCTGGTCGAGCTTGTCCTGCAATTCGGTTTTTTCTTCGAGCAGACGTTTCGATTTGTCCGCCAGCATCGTTATTATCGCCATTTTCTCGATAAGGGCGCTTGTGGTCTCCTTAAGGTCGGTCCGCTCTTTAATCAGCTCGGCCTGAACTTTGTTTAGTTCATCGAGGGTGTTCTTTAATAACTGTCCCTGTTTGTCGTTTGTTTCATAAAAGGCCTTCGTTATGCTCGTCCAGCTATCAACCTTCTGGAGCAATAGCGCCTTTTCTCTCTCGGCCGCATCGAGTTTGGCGCCTACATCATTGAGCTGCCGTTGCAGCGATGCAATCGCCTCGTTCAGCTTGGCCTTGTCCCGGTCTGCTTGTGCGACGGTGTTGTTGAGTTGTTCTTTGGCGCTTCCGGCATTTTCCACCGCGGCGTCTCTTTCGGTCCTCAGGTTGTTGTACTTCTGCCTGTAATTTTCAGCGCTGGCAACATACGTTACCACGATGCCGCACAGGAAAATCGAAGCCACCGTCAGCAGGACGATTAAAGCCTTTGTAAGTGTGCTCACAACAGGCCCCTTTCATTATATATCGCTTACGGATGCCCCCAAACCCTTATGGGCGGGGCACTCCCAATGCAACAAACACCCTCCAGGTGCGCCCCATTTTGCAGCAAGCCGCAAAAATGGGACTCTGAACCCTGGCTTATTATTATAACACAATTTTACGCTTAAAACCCCAAAACGTCAAGCTATTTTTGGCTGCTACACTCAAATAAAATGCACCCAGGAAACAATCGGCAATTTGCCGGCGAAGGCCTTAGCGTTTAGCGGACGATTGCAGCACGGCCTTGGCGGCGGCAATGCGAACAATTTTTGACTCATTTTTGAGCATCTGGGACAGAAATTTCGTCAGGGACGGCCTTCGAATTTGGCCTATCGCCATTGCCGCCAGCACCTCGACCCGCTCACAGGACCTTTTATCCAGGTTGGCGGTGAGTTTCTTCTCGAAAACTTCGAGGACCTCGCTTTCGCCGATGGGGTCGTTAAGCATACCGAGCTGCTCCGCTGCCGCCAGCCGGACCTCCAGCATCTCGTCATCCAGCATAGTAATAAGGGCATTTTTCGCATCCGCAGTTGCCAGCATCCCCATCGCCCTTATTCCCATAATTCTGACATCGGCGTAACCGCTTATCAGCATCCCCCACAGCTTTGGATATATTCGCTCATCGCCTAACCTTGCTATGGATTCAGCCGCCTGGAACACAACCTTGTCTTCCGAGGTATTGTGCTGCATAGCCCAGTATAGGAGCTTGATGGCCGCTTTGTCCCCGCTTCTGCCCAGAAGCAGGGCCGCATTGGCCCTGGTGGTCTGGTCCTCGCTGGCTATGGCGGCGCGAATAACCTGGGAATACTCGGAGAACCCGAGTTTGGTCATCGCGTAGGAGGCGGCAATCTTGACGTTATCATCCTTGTCCTTCAACAATTGCTTTGCCGAGTTTGCCCCCAGCGTGAACTGCAAATCGCCTACGGCTAAAGCGACAGCAAATCGGACCGGCACAAATTCATCGGCCGACAGTCGCTGCACCTTCGGCATCAGCTTGATTTGCCTGGTGGCTGCAACGACTTCTATGGTATTAACCCGCACCATCGGATTGCTGTCCGATAAACCTTCCAGCAGAATCCGCAGGGCCTGTAACCTCGGTTCGTTCACGTCCACAATAGTGGGAACCGGTCCGCCAAGACGACTGGCGGACTGCGGCTGCTTGCATCCGAATACGAACAGCATCGTGCATACGAAAATTACTGATGGGGGGACAAAAAGACTTACTTTTTTACTATCCTGTGATTTCGTTTTCCGTGCCATTTTTCTCATTTGGCTGCCCTGCCAGATAAATTTTTGTCTTTCCTTGTTTTCAGGAATTTTTCCCAAAGTCCTGCTATTATGAGCAAAGTAAGGCCAATTCCACAACAAAAATCCAGCCACTCGCCATGTTTGCTGAAAAAGCTGACCCTTTTATCAACTGGTATCCTGTCGGCGAACCATCCCGCTGTGGCGGTTCTGGCCATAGCCTTGTCGGGCAAGGTGCCGACCAGGAACCCGTCTTTTATGCGTCCGAGGCTGTCGATTATGCAGCTTATGCCGGTATTGACGCTTCGCACGATGGCGACCCGGTTTTCGACCGCCCTGAATGCGCAGACGGCTGCGTGCTGGGCAAGCTCGGCGCTTGGGCGGACCTGCTCACCCGCGAATCTGACAAACCAGCCGTCGTTGCTGATATTGACCAGCCAGTCAACCTGCTTTTGCCTGTTTTTATCCGCCGGACGTGCAGCGGATTTATCCAGGGCAAATCCTCTGGCGATTGCCGGGACTGTGTCCTCATAGCAAATAATTACGCCGAATCTATAGACTCGGCGTTCGTGGCTCGTGGCTCGTGAATCCTGAATCGCGGCTGGGCTGAATGGGGTCATCTCAAAAATCGTGTATTCGCTGCCGTAGTCGAGCGAGTAGTCGAAGTTGTAGGGGATAAACTCAATTTTCATCAGCAGCTTGTAAAACCAGGGCAGCGTCTTTCTGAGAGGTATGACTTCGCCGAAGGGCACGAGGTGGATTTTATTATATTGTTTGCCCGATTGCCGGCCGTCGGGCGTGTACAAAAATGCCGAGTTATAACGTTCTGTGAGGTGAATTGAGTCTTCCTGGATTTCGGGCGTCCCGCCATAAGCGCCTACGAGCACAAACGCCGTATCCTTGGCGTGTTCTTTCAGGGCTTCGTGGAAAATTTTGTATTGATGTGGCGAATCCAATTGCTCCAACAGTCTCAATACGCGACTGTCCAATACCGCCTGCACCATTGTCTCTGGCCAGATGATAAGTTCCGCCCCGGCTTTTGCGGCTGCTTTACTTTGCTCCAGCAGCTCATTGAATATCACATCGGATGATTTGCCCTCTCTTTTGACCGACTGTGGAACATTCGATTGCAGTGACGCAGCCACCGGCCCGGGCTCGACGCAATCATCTGATTGTGCTGTCCGCCATCGTCCATAGACAAACGCGGCGACTATGGCCGCACAAACAAGTATGGCAGCTAAGAGGACAGGGATCGGGGTTCGGGGACCAGCTATTACTGACCCCTGACTCCTGGCCCCTGACTCCTGACCAATTATCAGTTCGGCCAGCAGGCCGTTGTACATCGCTATCAAGAACGATACGCCGCCGGCGCCGAATATATCGGCTATCTGAATAAGTGCGGTGTTGGCGTATTGGCTGTGGGCCAGGAACCTCCAAAAAAATCCGCCCAGGAAAAATCCCTGCATTCGCTCGATGCCGACAATCAGTATTGGTGCAGCCAGAAACAGCGGTATCTTTTTTATTCTGCAGTAGCGAAGGCAGAGCGCCAGAATCGGCCAAAGTATTGCGGTGTAAATGCAAAAGGCGAGGTGGCCGGCTATCGTTACAGGAAACACCCAGTATAGATTGCCCAGCCAGTAGAGAAGCGAAATCACATAGCCGACCTTGACTAATCGCCGGGGTTCGGCGTGCGGGGAACACACCAATATAAAAGGCACCCACGCCACCCACGCTAAAAATGCCCATCCAATCGGTGGTTGAATTACCGTCAGCATCGCCGCGGTAGCAATCATCGCGAGGACAATGATTTTCAGATTTGAAACTTCGTGTTTCAGATTTGAAATTCCTTTATCACCGTTAATATCTGCTCGGTGGTGTATTTCTTCTCGTTGTTCGTCCGCACCAAGAATTGTTTTGTGAACAGTTTTATGAGTTTCTTATCTGATGCGATTTCCTTCGCCGGCTTTCCCATATCCGCCAGGAGGCGTTTCAGTTCGGCGATATCCGAATTTGAAATTTGGAATTTGAAATTTAAAATCGGATTGTTTAGTTCTGCCAGCCGTTCGTTGGCTTTGCCGACATATTCTGGAGAGATTTCTATGCCGACATAGTTTCTGTCGAGTTGGTATGCGGCGGCCGCGGTGGTGCCCGAGCCGCAGAAAGGGTCGAGCACGCAGTCGCCGGGATTGGAGCTTACCGCTATGATTCTTTTCAATAGATTTTCCGGCATCTGGCAGGGGTGCCAGCCCGTCCGTTCCTTGAAGGTCCCGCATACGCGGGAGTATCCGTCCCAGACGTCGTCCGGCATTTTGCCTTTAACATTGGCACGTCGGTCATCGTAGATTAACTGGCGGTCGGAGGGAATCCGGATGGCGTAGTCGTTAAATGTGAAATTCTTTTTGTCGTTGACTAAGTAAAAGATGTGGGTGTGCGAGCGTGCGAATTTGTTTTTGGTCTGCTGCCCGAATGTGTAATGCCAGATGAGCCAGTTTCGCATAAAAAAGCCGAACTGGTCGGCTATGATTTTCACGTTCGCGGCGTAGTCATCGCCTATGGCTATATAAAATGAGCCATCCGGTTTGAGGACCTTTTTGCAGGTGCTCATCCAGTCTTTGGTCCAGGCGATGTAGTTTTCGCGTTTTTGTTTATCGTTGTATTTGTCGTATTTGTAGCCGATGTTAAAAGGCGGGTCCGCAAATATTAAGTCCGCGAATGGCTCAGAGACCTCACCCAGAACATCTATACAATCGCCGCAGATAATCTTATTGAGAAACCCTTGCATAACGATATGGTATATATTGCCGCCAGTTTTGCAAGAGGAATTGAGGTTACTGCAAACAACAGAATCTTATCCTACCTACGGTGTCTTGTGCGACAAAGTTTTTTCCAGATGTGATATCAAAGCAGGGAGGTCTATTGAGACAATCTGCCAGACAATATCAAGGTCAACATCAAAATAACCGTGAATCAGACGGTTTCTTGTCCCCGCAATTTGCCGCCACGGAATTGACGGGTGTGCTTGCCGACACTGTTCTGAAACACTTTTGGCCGCTTCACCCACAACCTCCAAGAGGCGCACTACTGCTAATGCAAGCTTTTCGTCTTTGTCCAGGTCAGCTCGCTTGCAGTTCTTCGTAAACTCCCTCGCCTTATGAGCGGCGTCGAGCATGTGGCGCAGGCGAATGACATCTTCAGGATTGAGCATACTGGACCTCGGCCTCTTTGAGCACCCTGCCTCGAAAGTATCGACTCAGAAAGTTCGGCGTATGCAGTTCCACCTTTCTGCCAATAAGCCCTGATAGCTCCTCTTCCATATCAAAAAAGGCAAATCCGGGCTCAAACCCCTTTTGAAACTCCACTAACACATCCACATCGCTGTCAGGACAAAAATCATCTCGCAGTGCTGAGCCGAAGACGGCGAGCCAGCGGATGTGATGTCGCTTGCAAAAGTCCGCGATTTTGTCTTTCGGTATAGCCAGGTTCCTATTCATTAACTATCCTGCTGCCGTCTGAATTTTCTGTTACATGGCCCACAGACAAACCACGGTCCACGGCTCACGAGCCGCGTGGCTTAATGGCTTTTTGCTCTGTAAAGACCCGCCCGCTGAGGTGGTCTGTGAAGGTGACCTTGATAGTTAGTCCGCCATCGCCACCCTTGAGGTCGGCGAGCTTGTCGCTTACATTGAAGACAAGGCGGTAGTTGAGGGTCAGCAGCGTCTTAAACCACATCTCTCTCAACTGTTCGGCTGATACGTCCCACTCGGCGAGCAGTGCCTCGCCGGCATCTTTGTTGAGGTCCCAGAGTTGCACCTTCACGTCGCCGGCCGCCTTTATTATGTCGCCATTTTGGTCGATTGGCTGGATATAGACAATAAGCGTTTCCTTCTTGTCGTCCTTATCTTTATCGTAGAGGTTGGTGTATCTGGTAATCTTGATGCTGATCAGGTTGTATATATTTTCCGCCTTGACGCCCTGCGGCAGGCCCGAAAGGACCTGTATGCGTTCTTTCAACTGCTGGGTTTCGTTACCGGATTGGGCGATTTGATTTTGCAGTTGCGAATTTTCTTCCGTCATTTTTCGGACCTGGTCCGCCGGCGATGCGTTCTTATTGCTGTTCTCACAGCCGAGGGACAACGCCAGCAAAGACACCGAAAAGCGTAAAACCGAAAGCCCGAAACTATTGAATTTTCTTTTCAACACTTTTTCACTTTGCATTTCAAGTTTCTTCTGTCTGGGTCTGTGGTCTGAAGTCCGGGGGTCTGACAATTTCCGGCGCTTTTTGCAATATTCTATCGGCCAGGCCGTATTCTATTGCCTCTTTTGCATCCAGCCAGAGATTGCGGTCGCAATCTTTTTCGACCTTCTCCACCGATTGGCCCGTGTGTTTTGCGAGTATATTATAAAGCACGCCGCGAAGCCGCAGTATTTCCTGCGCTTCAATATCTATGTCGGTCGCAGGACCGATTAGATGTCCCGTTATCAGCGGCTGATGCAGCAGAATCCGGTTGTTGGCCAGCAGGAACCGCTTGTCCGGCTTTCCGCCGGCTAACAGCAGTGCTGCCATACTTGCTGCCTGCCCGATGCAGTATGTCGCGACGTCGCACCGCAAAAACTGCATCGTATCGTAGACGGCGAGGCCGGCTGTGATTGAGCCGCCAGGGGAATTGATGTAGAAATGGATGTCACCTTTGGTGTCTTCATTGCTCAAAAAAAGCATCTGGGCAATAATTAAGTTGGCGATTTCGTCATCGAGCGGCCCGCTGAGGAAGACAATTCTGTCCTTCAATAATCTCGAATAAATATCGTATGCCCGCTCGCCCCGCCCGCTCTTCTCAATCACTATCGGCACCAAATTCTGATTAAGGGTCATATCTGTGATTCCTATTTGCTATCGCTTGTTTTTTTCGCTGCCTTTTTTTCCTTGTCTTCTTCGTAGAGCACTTCGTCGATAAGACCGTATTCACGGGCCTCATCGGCAGTCATATATCTATCCCTTTCGGTCTCAGCGGCGATTTTCTCAATCGGCTGGCCTGTGTGCTTCGCAAGGATTTCGTTTAGCATAACCTTGGCCTTGAGGATTTCTTCGGCCTGAATTTTGATGTCGGCCGCCTGACCGCTGACGCCGCCCCAGGGCTGATGGAGCATAACCTTGGCGTGCGGAAGGGCGAATCGGCTACCCTTCGTCCCCGCTGCCAGCACCAGCGCCGCGCCGGACTGCGCCCTGCCGATGCAATAGGTCGCCACCGGAGAGTTGACAAATCGCATGGTGTCGTAAACGGCCATTGTGTCGTCAACGCTGCCGCCGGGCGAGTTGATGTATAAGCTGATTTCGCTGTTGCGCTTCAGGTTGTCCAGATACAGCATCTTCATAATGACTTCCGCGGCCCTCTGGTATGATATCTCCCCGATGAGAAACACAATCCGGTTCTCTAACAGCATATCATCCAGGCTCATCTGCCTGTATCGCTGATAAGGACCGTACTGGTCATATACTTCCGGGTTTTTGGCAAAGACCGTATTTTCATTTTCCAGGAAGCTGCACCCACAACCTCCCGGGAAGTCGTTGACAGGCCGGAATTTGAAATTTGGAACCTGAAATTCGAACTTCGGGCATTTAACGGACATTTATCGCCCCCTTTACAAATTTGCACCTTGTATGTGGTCTTTTTGCCTGGCGTTTATCATAAATTCCTAATCGGTTTTTTTCCCACCGGTCTTCTTTTTAGTCGGCGTTTTATGCGTTTTTGTCTCTTTTTTCTCATCGCCTGCTGCTTTTTTAGCCGGTTTCCTGACCGTTTTTTTCTCGCTCTTTTCGCTCTCCTTTTCCGGCTCTTTCTCGGTTATCTTTGCCGATTCAAGCAGTTTGGCAATGCACTTACTCTGCCGGACCTCAAGGCGTAGCTGTGCCAGTGAGCCGTTGCGGGTCATCTCTTCTTTCATCCTTTCAGGCCGCATCCCCTGGTGAATCGCCAACTGGGCGATATGACCGTTAATCTCTTCCTCGGTCACCTCAATCCCGAGCTTGTCGGCCACCTTGTCCATCACAAAGAACGTCTTGAGCTGGTCTTTGGCCTGCTCTTCACTGCCTGCCCGCAGCTGGCCCATCTGTTCTTCTATCTGCTCCCGCTTCAGCCCGCGCATTAGCAGATTCACATACTGCCTTTGCAGCAGCGTGCTTGCCTGCTCCGCGACAAGGTCCAGCGGCAGGTCAAACTTGGTATTATCGAGCAGGTGCTTGTAAATCTGCTCGGTCATCTCTGTTCTTGTCTGCTGCTCCAGTCGCCCATGCAGCGTATCTCGCGTCTTCTCACGCAGCTCGTCTTCATTTTCAACGCCTAATCTCTTCAGAAAGTTCTCATCCAGCTCCGCCGGTTTGAGCCACTTTATATCTTTGACGGTTATCTGAACATCCACCTTTTTCCCGCGGTATTCTTCTCTAAAATATGTCTTTGGCACTTCGACGGTTGTGTTTTTAGTGTCGCCGGCCCTGGCTCCCGCCAACAGTTCATCGAGTTTCTCGACCGGGACAGTTCCGACAAAGCCGTTTCGCCTCACAAATATCTCGGTATTGTCGAGCTTCTGCTCCGCCTCCGCCCCCTCGACCTTCAGGACCACGTCTCCGATTATCTGGTCGCCGGCTTCGACAGGTTCTTGCTCTCGCGGCGTCCACACCCCTGACCATTTACATAGCTGCTCGATTTCTCTGTCGATTTGCCCCTCGGTGACCGCCAGTTTTGTTTTTGTTACGGCAACGCCCTCAAGCTGCGGCAGGTCAAACTCCGGCCGGACCTCCACCTCAAAATCAAACTTTAATGTTCCTTCCGCCGGAAGTTCTACCTTTTCGAAGTCTATATTCGGGTCGCCGATGACATCGAGCTTATTGTCCTTAATCGCCGAGTCGCTTGCCTCGGCCAGTAATCGCAGTTTAATCTGCTCCGAGGTTTCTTTGCCGAACCTTTTTTCCAGAAGCCGCCGCGGCGCCCGGCCCCTTCTAAAACCAGGCACTAAAGCATCTTTACGCAGCTTGTCGTATTCATTGTCGGTGGCGCTCTTTATGGCTTCCTGCGGGATTTCTATGATGACCTTTTTCTTGCACGGGCCTGCCTGCTCGATAGTAACGGTATTTTTCGATGCGGTGGATTGCTGCTCTTCGGCCATTTCGGTGCTCCTAAACGATTCTGCCTGTGTTGCTCCGTAATTATAAACAAAAATGGCGTCAGGGAAGAAACTTCCCTTAGCCAGGTTCAGCGGTTTCGACCCCGCGCCAAAGTTATGCGGGACCTGAGCATATCGGCAACCAACGCCAAACTACTGCTTAGCCGGTATCTCACCGATACTATAAGGATTTCCGGACGCCAAACACAGCGCCCCCAATCCCTATCCCTGGGAATATTCCATAACAGCGGGTGATGAGATTCGAACTCACGACATTCACGTTGGCAACGTGACGCTCTACCCCTGAGCTACACCCGCAACAGTTCGTCACTCGTGGCTCGTCGCTCGACTCATAGTCGGCAGTTAAAGATTATATATGTAGTAATCTGCATCTGCAAGGGGTTTTTTGCAAAAATCCGGCGTTTATATCGGCAAGGTGGTTTCCTGCATATATGCTATAATATCGGTTGCCGAGGCCTGGAAATTGTAGTTAAAGCGGATGGCGATTTCGAAAAAGAGGGTTATTAAAATGGATGCAAAATATCGAGGGTTGGTTGAGAATCAGGTCTATACGCCTTCGTCTGTATTGTTTCTCCTTGTGCCGTTTATGGTTATTTTAACAACAATACCCCGGTCGGCTTTTGCCGTAGAAAGTAAAGGAGCAGATGCGAATCAGCCGGCGGGGGGAGAGCGAAGGGACCCAAATAGCCAGAAGCCGCCCCGTCCTGACCATAAACATCCGGCTTTTAGCGAGCGGGTTAGAGAGCGAGCGAGAATGGTCGCTGAGCAAATCAAGGCACGAGATGTCAACGACCCTAACGTCCTGAAGGCGATGCAGATAGTGCCTCGGCACGCCTTCGTGCCCGCCGGCGAGCAGCCCTACGCTTATGCCGACTATCCGCTTCCCATCGGCTTCAACCAAACCATAAGTCAGCCCTATATCGTGGCTTTTATGACCGAGGCCCTGGTGCTGAAGCGCGACTCCAAAGTCCTGGAAATAGGCACCGGCTCCGGCTATCAGGCCGCCGTCTGCGCCGAAATCGCAAGCGAAGTCTATACGATTGAGATTGTCAAAGAGCTTGCTGACTCTGCAAAAGCTCGCCTCAAGGAGCTTGGCTACAAAAACGTCTTCGTCAGGGCTGGCGATGGCTACTTCGGCTGGGAAGAAAAAGCGCCCTTTGACGCGATTATCGGGACCGCCGCAGCGGGCCGCATACCGCCGCCGTTGCTGGCGCAGTTGAAGCCGGGCGGCCGAATGATTTTGCCTTGCGAAGACGACATCGGCTTTCAGTACCTCGTTGTGGTCACGAAGGACGGTAAGGGCCGCATCCAGAGAAAAAATGTTATGCCCGTCCGCTTCGTGCCAATGACCGGCCAAGTGCAAAAACCCGAAGGCAAATCAGAGAAATGATACCAATCATAATAAATTTTTGCGCTCGGCATAATTTGCCATTGGCATAATGTCCAGACGGGAATCTGGATTCCCGCCTTCGCGGGAATGACATATTGACCGTTCCCAAACATACATATTGATGATGTAAAGCGCATTTAATTTTTATGATCCGTATGAGTCAGCACCCGATATAAAAAACGATAAGCAGATGTCGTTTTGAAAATTCGGATTTCGGATTTCGTGCTTCGGATTTAGGTAAGTAGTGATTGTTTTGAGTACCAAATTACTGTTGTGCCGGCAGCAGAGAACCACTCAGCAGGTCAGGTGCAGTGCCGCCGCCACATTTGCACCTTGACTGGACAGTTCATTAAACTGCTCGACTGCCTTGTAGGTATCAAGTGCCTCCAATTGAATATTGTGCTGTTGCAGGAGCTGCCTGGTTTTCGCCTCCACCCTCATAAAACCCGATGCCCCGCAGCCAACCACTAAAACCGCCGGCTGTGCCGCAATCACATCCTGAAGGTCTTCGATGGTCAACAGGTGCCCCTCTTTTCTCCGCCAGTTGGTCTGGATGCGGCTGCCGGTTATCAGGCAGTCGCTGTCGTATTCCACGCCGTCAATAACAATTTCGCCAAATTGATATGAATCAATACGCATCACAGTCTCCGTCTTGCGAGATACGAAATACAAACCGCGAGCGACGACCAAAACGGAGCAGGAAGTTTTGGATGTTTCAGAACTTTTATTCCAGCAGGTCCGGCCCCTGTGATTATTCGGTCTCGGCCCCGACCGGCCCTTTTCGCTCAATCTTCTTAAGCGGCGTCGTCCACAGATATACCTTGTGTTCGACGTCGTTATCACTGGTGGTAATCTCGACGACCTTGTCCGGCTGGACACCTTCCATTGCGAAGTCGTGTGAGACAATCCGCGAGCCCGGTTTGAGCTTCTCCAGCTGCGGGATAAGCTTGACGTTCAGGTCCGGGAGCAAATAGAGAGTGACTACGTTCACCTTGCTGAGGTCGAGGGTGAAGATGTCCTTTTGCTCGATTGTAACGAGGTGGCCGACGTTGTTCTTCTCCACGTTCGCCAGCGATTCTTTCACTCGTTGCGGGTCAATGTCGAAACCTGTGGCTTTGCAGCCGTATTTTTGGGCCGCGGTTACTACAATCCGGCCGTCCCCGCAGCCAAGGTCATAAACTATGTCGTCCTTTTTCACTTCCGCCAGCTCCAGCATCTTGTCCACCACCTCCTGGGGCGTGGGAACAAATATCACATCAGGAGAGCGCGTTTCCCCGACTTGTGTTGTCGGCTTAACTTGCTTTATTTTCTTTCGAACCTTCGGCAGCGTCAGCTCGCCTTCGTTATTCAAAGGAAGCTGCACAGACCCCAAACCGGGGGCATCCACCGACAGCAGTAATTCCGCCTTGTAAGAAATTTCTGAGCCGGCCTTAACTCCCAGGGTTTTTAACATACCCCTGTAGTTCACTTTGGCCGACAGAGAAACGGTTTGCTTGCTGTTTGCCGGAATGGTGGTTTGAAGGTCATCAGCGACCGAAGTAAACGTATTTGCATCGCTGGCAAGCGTGTAGCTTAAACTCGTCAACGGCAGATCAACCGGATATGGGTTATCAACCTCAACATCGAATATCAAGGTTGCCGCGTTGGACTTGACATCCTTGAGAGCCAGCCCCATCATTTGTGCGGTCGGCTTTTTAACGCTCACGGCTTCGGGTTTTGTCTCGCACCCTCCGAGAATACCCAACATCAGGACCAGCGAAAGAATTTTTTTAGTTGTCATAGTTTTGCCTCTTCTAAATAAGGTTGATACTGCTGATTTTTAGCAAACGCGTCGATAATTATAGTCTAAAGTCAGTGAATAATAAATAACAGTGTTTCTATGTTCCCTGGACATCCCAAATTCTTGTCGTTTTTCCTTTGACGAAAGGGATGCCGAGGCGTATCTTACACATAAATGGAAAAAAGGTAAATCACTATTTCAAATTGAACTGGAGGTATTTGCTATGAAAGACACGAATCGAACAATGGTTGTGCTTACGGCTTGTGTGGTCGTGATGATCGCGAGCTGCGCCTTGGCGCAGGACTGGCCTCAGTGGCGCGGGACCAATCGGGATGCAAAGGCAGCGGGATTCACCGTGCCCAAGACCTGGCCCAAGGAGCTTACGCAGAAGTGGAAAGTCACCGTAGGCCAGGGCGATGCCACGCCGGCACTGGTGGGCGATAAGCTCTATGTCTTTGCGCGACAGGGTGGGGACGAAATCACTCTTTGCCTCAACGCCGCTACCGGCAAGGAAGTTTGGCAGGACAAGTACGCGGCCCAGGCCGTCGCCGGAGCGCCCTCGTCGCATCCGGGACCCAGGAGTTCGCCGACGGTGGCCGATGGAAAGGTCGTTACGCTCGGCGTCGGCGGGATCCTCTCCTGCCTCGATGCCGCCACTGGTAAGATGCTGTGGCGCAAAGACGACTTCCCCGGCGCCTGGCCCAAGTTCTTCACGGCCATGTCGCCGATAGTCGTGGACGGCCTGTGCATCGCGCACCTCGGCAAACAGGGCGAGGGTGCTATCGTTGCTTATGACCTCGCCGCCGGAAACCAGAAGTGGAAATGGACCGGCGATGGCCCGGCTTATGCCTCACCTGTTCTGATGACCGTGGAAGGCGCGAAAATGATAGTTGCCCAGACGGAGAAAAACATAGTGGCCATCGCCGTGGCCGATGGAAAGCTCCTGTGGGAGGCGCCGTTCGCGCCCCAGGGAATGGCTTACAATGCCGCCACCCCCATCGTGGATGGCCAGACAATCATTTATACCGGGCAGGGCCGCGGCACTAAGGCCGTGAAAATCGAGAAGCAGGGCGATGGCTTTGTCGCCAAAGAACTCTGGAACAATCCGGAGAACGCCGTCCAGTTCAACTCGCCGGTGCTTAAGAACGGCCTGCTCTTTGGCCTCTCGCAGCGTGGAAACTTTTTCTGCATCAACGCCCAGACCGGACAGACGGCCTGGACCGACTCCACAGGCGGACGCGGCGGTTTCGGGTCCATAGTTGACGCCGGCTCAGTTGTACTGGCTCTGACCTCCAAATCCCCGCTGGTTGCGTTCGAGCCTAACGACAAGGAATACAAGGAGCTGGCCAGCTTCAAGGTCGCGGAGAATCAGACCTACGCCTACCCCGTCGTCGCAGGCAGCCGCATATTTGTAAAGGACCAGGACTCCATAACGCTCTGGACCGTCGAGTGAGCCGCTTCGAAGGACCGGCTGCAGTTCGATGCGGTGACCTTTGAAGAATCGGTTTGCGCGGAAGCGGCGGTGGTAAAAAGCGAAGCCCGACGGCTCAAGGCTCGCGAATTTCAGTGCAATTCACCGAGGAAGCTGTCCAACGATGTTCTACTTTAGAACCGGCGGATTGACGGGCTGATAGACGCGGACATAGTCGATGTAGAATCGCTGGGGAAATATGCTGTCGTCGATGCCCTGCTGTCCTCCCCAGGTTCCGCCGACGGCGGTATTCAGAATGAGGTAATGCGGTTTGTCGAACGGCCAGACGTCGTTGCCGGTATCTTCGTTGCGGAAGGTAAAGTATTTTTTCTCATCGACGAAAAAATCGAGCCGGTCGGGAAACCATTCGATGGCGTAGATGTGAAAATCCTCGTAGGGTTTCTCTATCCGGATTTTATCGCCTTTGTTGGTTTTTTTGACGTGGTTGTAGGCTTTGGTGTGGATGTTGGCGTGGATGATATTGGGGTCGAAGCCGACGTTTTCCATAATGTCGATTTCACCGCAGGCGGGCCAGCCGAGCTGATTACGGTTTGAGCCGAGCATCCAGATGGCCGGCCACATGCCGCGGCCGGTAGGCAGTTTGGCGCGGACCTCAATTCGACCGTAACACCATTCGGCCTTGCCCCATGTGTGCAGGCTGGCAGAGGTATATTCACCCTTGTCAAACTTTTCCCGGCGTGATTCGATAACCAGCGTGCCCGTTTCCACACGGGCGTTTTCCGAGCGGGCCTTGGTGTAATACTGCTGTTCACGGTTGCGTACCAAGCCTACTTCATAGTCCCATCGGGCGGGGTCGGGCAGTCCGGGGGTGTCGAATTCATCGGCCCAGACCAGCTTCCAGCCGGCCTCTTCGGGCAGGCGGAAGCCCTCAGTGGGACAGGTCAGCATTGATTGCAGAGGGAGATGGTTCACCGTGTCGCCGCCGTTTTGCAGGAAGAAGCGGCTGTCGGTGATGCCGGCGTCGATGTTCAGAGTGGGGGTGTTGTCGGCGGTGAAGCGAGCCTTTGTCAGTGCGACCCACTGACCGTCGAGGGTCTTCACCCAGCCGTTGCCATAGTGCGCCAGGCGGACGTTCTGTGCGCTCGTGCCGTTCCGCCAAAAGTCCTCCACGAAAGAGTAATAGCCTTTAAGCGGGTGGCCGCCGGTGATCGTCTGGAACGTGGCTAGATGCTTCCATTCTCTGCGGTCGTTCAGATAAAAATACGCGGCATAGGTGGTCCGGTCGCCCTCAACCTCTGCCTTGACCATGCCGCGGCAGGTTTCGCCGGTCTTCCAGGAGTAATCGAACATGCTCTTGCCGCCGGTGCCTTCGTTGCCGAAGCGGCTGATTTTCACGCCTTCGCCCTCAAAGAGGACCCTGACGCGGCGGTCTTCGGAGACCTCGCTTGGGTTGTTCTGGCTGCCAGGGTCCCAGACGGAGAACAGGACGACTTTTTTCCCCTCTGTCAGCTCCTGGATGCCGAAATAACCGTGGTTGAAACCGAGAAAGCAGAAATAGCTGCCGGGAAAGCTCTTTTCGACGGTGACTTCGTTATAGAACACCTCGCCATCCGGGGCGGGATACCAGAGGTGTACCGAGCGGGCGGCTTTGGGCGGCTGGGGCGAGGCGCCAAAGGAAACAGACAGAGCCAACACAATAATGGTCTGGAACATGGTGAAACTTGTCCTTTGATTTCCTTTCCCTGTCAAATTCGATTAGTATATCGCAAAAGCCTGTGCGGCTCAACGTCAAACGCTGTGGTTGGCCACCGCATAGCAATATCAGGGCAGACAATAATGGGCCGATATTTTCCAAATAACCAGTTAAAGAGACATTTTAACCTTTCAACGGCAGCATTTTTACCAGAAACTATTCGAAATGTCACGTCTTTTGATTCTTGTTACAGGCCAAACAAGTCTATATGAGGCTCTTGAAGCCGCAAATTTTGGGCACACAGGGAGTATTTCTAACCTGATGTCGCCAAACCTACAATAAAGTTTTAGTGGTTCCTTCTCAACATCGCCGCACCCAGGCCGAGCAGAAAAAGCGTGACGGGTTCTGGGATAAGGGCGATTTAAGATTATTCATTTTCAAACAATTTGTCATAAAACTTTTTCCTTTTCTCTTTCAGCATTTTTTGAGCCACATCTAAAGGAAATTGCTTGTCATAATATTCTTTTTCAGATAAAGACTTGATTTCAATTTTTTCGCCAAGCCATTGAACATTATCACCTTCTTCTCGATATTCAAAGGCAGTGTTTTGTTGAATTATAAAAAATTTCATTTTTGCAGTTAACTCTTTACGTAGGGACTTCCAATGCTTAGCGAAACTATGGTCACTTGGACTTGCTCCATATACTGTATTTGGTGTTGAGGGATGATTGTGTATGTGAAACACAAATGATGATTCACGCATCTTACTTAATAGTTTATATTGTTCTTCTTTTTCGGGATCATAGCAGACGTGGTCAGACCACGCAATATCTGATGAGATATGACCTGATATACCTCGGGCTTGTAACCAAACAGTACTTTTTGAGGGATCAGAAGGGATTAATACCCAAAAAGCTTCTTCAACTTCCAGAGAACCAATTTTATTACAAGCCTCGGATAAAATCTCCATGACTTTTTGCTTGTCAGCTTCTAACAATTCAGTATCCACTTGACAATTCTTAATTTGAGAGGATATTGTTTCAATCTCGTCTCTGTCGTTTGGATCCATTTGTGCGAATAATTCTTTGACATCCTTAGGAGCAGGATTAAGTTGTTGCATGAAGTATTTAGCAACATTTTTAATATCTGTATCACCTTCAATAAGTGCCCAATAAAGAAGCCTTTTTTGGTCATTGTTTGAAAGGCTACTGAATAAGGTTTTAGAACTTCCTGGGTCGCCATAACGGTATAATGATTCGGCTCCTTTTTTGAAATGACAGATTTTGTCTCGCAATTCGTCTGTGCTTAGCCTATTGCCCATTGGATTTTTTTACCCTCCAATCAAAAAGGTTTTAACGTTTTCTTCAGTATAAGAAGTTCCCGTTGCTTCTTCTATCAATATTAAATCATAACTCTGAAATATTAAACACAAAACCCCATCTTGCACAACCATTTCCAGAGCAATTTTCTTAGGCGTTTGGCTTTACCAAAGACCATAAAGGACTGGTCGTTGAGGACACTCACTGTGAGCTTGCTTACCGACCAGCGGGCCGAGGAGCACCAGCATAGCCGCAATTACTATCATCCAGATTGTTCTACTTCTGTTTGCTATTTTTCTCCTCCTAAAAAGTTTTGATATTTTTTGTATGTTCAACGTCTTAATTACACACTGACGATACAAACTCTGACAAAAGAAATGAATCTCCTCTGTTCTCTGTAATGCTTTAGCTTCCTCTAAAAGCTGGGTCATATTATACACTTTTTACCGCTGCGAATCAAGGAAAAACGGGGTAGATTTTGTCTCTTTTATGGTAAAAAGGGAGGAAATTGAGAAATTCCATACCTGTCAAGCTCAACGTTTGGAGGCGTTTTTTCTGTGGAATCCGAACGGCCCCCGCAGCCCCTTATGGGGCAAGAGCGGGGGTTCGGACGGCGGCGGGCAGGCGAGTTATGAATTTTGGTGCAGAAGGCGGACTTGCCTGCCCCTGCAAGCAGTTAGCAGGGGTCCGCCGTAGGCGGAATCCGGCATCAACCCATCTACTCCTCCCTTCATTCAAAAATCTTGATTCCTAAAGCACTCCATAAGTATATACGCATATACTTATATACTTATATCTCTGTACAAAAACCCTAAAAGCCCTCTCTAATCCCTGTCAATCCGGAAATTTGGCCTCTCGGCCTGAATAATGGGGACGGCCCCACAGCCCCCGTTTTTTGGCCAACTGAATAATAACTTCACCGACGGCTGGCAGGTGAGTTTTTATCCGCAATAAAAAAATACTTAACGCTCTGTGTTCTCTGCCCGCCCTGCTTGCACTGAGCCTGTCGAAGTGAGCAGAGTCGAAGGGTGCCCTCTGTGGCAAGTGAGTTTTGAGTTTTGGGGCAGAAGGCAGACCAATCTGTGCCAAACCAGTCAGTGTCAGTCAGTGCCAAAAAAGTTCGTGTCACTTGTCCGCCACTCCGTCTGGCGGAATCAGCGTCTATTGTCAATCCGTATCTTCTTTGTTTTGAATCTTGTCTGCCTTCGGCGGATTTGTGAGCTCTTTGTGCCTTAGTGGCTTCCTCGGCCTATTTCTCTTTCAACATCTCATCGGTAAGCATGCGCACCTTGTCGTCTTCGAGTAGCTCGCCGGTCTCCTTGTCCCACTTCCGCGTTCGATGTTCCATCCGATGTTTGCCGTGGCACTCGACGCAGTACTTCTTTCCTTCGCTGAGCTTACTACCGGGATGGCAGCCTTTGCAAAACGAGTTGATCGCGGCCTTGGCGAACATCTTGTCCGGCGGCGTGATATTGTCTTCGTCGCTGCAGTGCTTATCCGAGGCCCCGTGGCAATCCTCGCACCCAACATCCCCCTTGGCGTGCATAACAGTCAGTCCCTCGCCATCGAAATTTATGTGGCACACATAACAACGGCTGTTATCAGCGACAGGTCCGCTCGACCCGCCGGATACTTTCGCATCGCCCTGGTCTTCGAGCAGCAACAAAGACTCCTCCTCAACCGCTTGTTCCGCCCCTCTCCTGCAGGCCGCTACGCCGATGGCCGCCGCTGCAACGACTAACGTCATCAGACAGATTCTTATGTGCTTCACACAAATCTCCTTCAAATCAGCCTATACTAATAGCATCCCCCCTCGTCCGAACGTGGAATAGTCTCTCGCCCTTCAGTGCTCGTTACACATATTCCCAGTTCTTCAGCCACCGGTAGTTTGCCGGCAGCCTCGCCCACGTCCGGTCCATTAGTTGCCTGAGCTTTTCGGCCTCGGCAACGTCAAGCTCCCGACGCTCTTTCACTGCCTTGGCGACGTTATCAACCTGGTGTATGCTGATAAGCCCGGGAATAGGCATAATATGCGGATTGCACAGAATGTAACGAATCGCCAACCTCGCGCAACGGTCGTCCTCCTCAGCATTAGGATCATCCGGCGCACTGCTGCCTTTGAAAAGCGAATTGCTCGCAAAAGGCTTGATGCCGAACGCACCCACGTCGCACTTCTTCAGCGCATCAAAGACACTATCTTCCGGCATCTCTTTGCTTTTGGCCGTATAAGGAAACAGCACAACCTCAATCTGGGGGAAGTACTCGATCATGAACTTAATCCACCGGCGGTCGTGGGACGAAAACCCGATGAACCGAGCCTTGCCCTGCTTCTTGGCCTTCTCCAGCGCCTCAACAATCTCACAGGACGTATTGAAAGAGTGTGTCCCGCCGGGTTCATGGCAGGTAATACGCCACAAATCCGTGTATTCCTGGTCCGACTCTCTCAGCAGTTCATCAAGGCTCTCCAATAGCTTCTTCGCCGTACGAAACTCCTCGTTACGGGGCTCCTTGGCGCCGTGGGACAAGGCAAGGTAAATCTTGTCGCGTCGCCCCGCCAAAGCCTTGCTATAGGCCTTAACCTCATTATCCCAACACGCATCGATGTAATTGATCCCAACGTCCATACACCGGCTCACAACGTCGTGGCGGTTCTTGTCAAAGTCCTGATTCATTACGTTGACGCGCTTCCAGTGCCCGCCCAGGCACACAGCCGATATCCACAGACCCGTCTTGCCTAACCGCCGATACTCCATATTCTCATTGTAGCAAAGCGTCTTCTTGGCAGCGCTCTGGTCGGTCTTGCCTAACGCCGGCTGCCTGCTCGCCAAAACGCCGGCGACTGTCCCGGCAGCCACCAGAGAAGTCTTCTGGATAAACTTCCTTCGTGAGAGTTCCTTGTCGTTCATGGGTTCTCTTCCTTTCAATTCAGGCCCGTTCTGCCATCCCTCTCGTACAGATACGGAATCTTCCCAATAACCACCCCGCAAGTTCATTGACCAAACTATACTAATAACACCATAATCCAATCAGCCGGAAATGTCAACACCCTCTCCACCCATTTCCGGTGTTCCTGAGCATCTCGCAACCAAAGAACCCCGGGCCACAGCCCCTCGGCCTAACTCGCATCCGCCGGGATAATGCACAGAAATCTAAGAACCGATTCACCGGTATTCTTGAAGCAGTGCTCCTTACCGCCCGATGTGTCAGGCTGCCGGAAAACAGCGGAAAAATCAAGTCCCCTCGCCTTCCAGTGCTCAATCGCCTTACGCACTCCCAGCCGGTCCACCCTGCCCACCATATCTTCAAACTTTCGCAAGCCAAGCTGCGCCATAATCCGGCACACCTCCTCGTCCACGAACTCGCGCACCTGATCGAGACGAATCATACCCCTCGGTTTTGGAACATCGTGTCGGTTCAGGTGCCCCGATGGGAACAGACGAAGACGTGGCTTCGCGTACACGGCGATCTACTTGAAGTGGATTTCTGAACGATTTGCCGTGTGGATGTTTCTTCTGCCGAAGAGATTATTCACCTTGATAATGAGGTTTATGTGCGGGATTGCAATAGGACACAGAAACTCGAAGGCTGGGCCTTGAGATTGGATTCAACAAAGGGCGAGACAACAAGACCATGAGGATCGGGAAGCAAATTGATGAGGCCCACGGCGGCTGGCAAGTGAGTTTTTATCCGCCGCTTCGTATGGCGGACTTGTCCGTGTAATCCTTCGGCTCCGTCAGCCGGCACGCTCGAAAGAGCAGGGCAATTCATTTGCCGGCGGACAAGGAGCAGACCTTCACAGTCCCTGCACGCCGGGACGAGAAAGGACTGCGACGAGTACGCCTTCCCGGCTGACCTTTGCGGTTAACAAAATCTGTGTTAATCTGTGCAATCTGTGGTTCAATTTCTTTTATCTTTTCTCTGTGGTCTCGGAGTTTACCCGCCATTGTTTGGGCGGGCTCTCTGTGGCGGAGGAGTTTTTAGTTTTGGGGCAGAAGGCGGACTTGCCTGCCCCTGCAAGCAGTTAGCAGGGGTCCGCCGTAGGCGGAATCGAGCATCGAGTATCGAGCATCGAGCATCCACCTGTGCACTCATCTACCCCAAAAGTAGTAGTCAAAAAACCTGCTCAAAACCTGCTCATTTCTGTCAATTTCCGTTCAATTTCTGTTAAAAAAGTGCAAAAAAATACAAAAAAGTGCTAATTTTTGCTCATTTTTACCCTCATTTTTAGCCTAAAAACACATAAGTCCTATAAAATCACTCTTTTCACTATCACCAGCCACCCCATTTTTCAAAAAAACCCTCAAAAAACCCTATTTTCGTCTATTTTCCGACTTTTTTTATCTTTTTTCCTCCCCTTTTTCGTTTTGCTTTTTGCCTTTTGTCCGCCTGCGGCGGTCACCCCGATCGCCTGAGGGACTTCTCCCCCAAACCCTCTCGGGTTCGAATCCCTCCCCTCAAGTAAGCTTACTCAACGGAGCAGGAGGGATTCCGGCCTGTGGTCTTGAACCTAAATTTGACCAGTTGAAAGGTGAGCAGGAGACCGCAGTTTCGCATTATCGCCTGTTCCACTGCTCAAATGCTCAACTGCTCTGTTGGCCAAAGGCCAAGCGGAGCAGGAGGGATTCGAACCCCCGTCCCGATTACTCGAGAAACGGTTTTCAAGACCGTCGCCTTAAACCGCTCGGCCACTGCTCCGGATTATGAAATAAATCGGCTCTTTTATATACCTGGGCTGAAAGAAAATGGTTTATCAGGAATCCATACTACTTTACAGCCAAAACCCTGCTTTTGCAAGGCCTTTCGCCATAAGCCTTTCGCCCCCCGAATCCGCCAATTATTCCCTGGCGGATAGGGGGCAAGCTGGGCGGATTTACAAAAATTTAATGTGACAATCCAGCGGAGTCTGTGTATATATGTGCGTCCAATGGAAATACAGAACGGCAATAAAACTTTAGGAGGTCCCTATGAAACCTAAAACCCAGCAGACTCATTCTACGACAGATTGTCCCTTGTCAAGGCGTGAATTTATCGGCGGTTGTGCCGCCTGTGCAGCAGGCCTGATGGGCTTATCGGCCATTGCCGCAAAGCCGGCGGCGGCCCAGGCAGCCGCAGACGGTGAAAAGCCCAAAATCCGGCTTGTCTTCACCCACATCCCGCCGCAGACCCCCACCTGGCCGAACATCGGCTATGACTATGAGGGCCGCAAGAGGGAGCTCGCGGGAAAGCTAATGAAAGGCTGCCCCGGTATCGAGTTTATCCCGGCCACAGCCCAAAATGCAGACGACGCCAAGAAAATCCTCGAGGCCGACAAGGAAGTTGATGGATACCTTATCTATATGATAGGCATCTGGACGGGTGCTCCGCAGACCATAGCTGCCGCCGGCAAACCTACGCTGTTTGTCGATGACCTCTACGGCGGGTCGGGCGAATTTCTGGTCGCTTATTCTTCTGCCAAAAGGCAGGGCCTGAAGGTGGCCGGCGTTTCATCGTCGCGGATTGAAGACGTAATCCAGGCAGCTAAGTGCTTCGAGTGCATTAAGAAGCTGCAGTCATCGGTAATCCTGCGGATAGGAGGCGGTTTCGGCTGTTCTGCGGAAGGCGTGGAAAAAGTATTTGGCACTAAGACTATCGAAATGAATTATGACCCGCTGAACGAGCTTTATAAAAAGGCCGACCGTAATGAGGCCCGCAAGCAGGCCCAGCAATGGACCAAGCAGGCGGAAAAGATTGTGGAGCCATCGAATCAGGAAATTGAAAATTCTGCGGCGATGTACCTGGCTATGCGCGACCTGATGCAGCAAAACAAAGCCCGCGCCATCGCTATCAACTGCCTCGGCGGTTTTTACGGCGGCAAAATCACGGCCTACCCGTGCCTCGGGTTCTTCCAGTTCAATAATGATGGTTTCGTAGGCGCCTGCGAAGGCGACCTTACATCGACTATCACAATGCTGTTGATGGGTTATCTGGTCGGACGTCCGGGCTACATCTCCGACCCGGTTATCGATACCTCGAAGAACCAGATTATTTATGCACACTGTGTTGCGCCCAGCAAGGTCTTCGGCCCTGGTGGTTCTTCCAATCCGTATCACATCCGCAGCCACTCCGAGGACCGCAAAGGCGCCTGTGTGCGGTCGCTGATGCCGCTGGGCGAAATGACTACTACGCTCGAATTCAATTCTGACTCACGCAAGGTGATATTCCATCAGGGGAAATCCGTGGCCAATATTGATGAGGACAAGGCCTGCCGAACCAAGCTCGCTGCCGAGCCGAAAGGCAGCATCGATAAACTTCTCAAATACTGGGACCAATGGGGCTGGCACCGCGTTACTTTCTACGGCGACCTCAAATATCCTGTTGAGCATATAGCCGGGCTGCTCGGCTTCGAGATGGTAGAAGAAGCGTAGAGCACAAGACACATAACACAAGACCCAGGACCACAGACCGAGGTCCCGGGTCTTTTTTTTTGGAGTCGTGATGGTGTGCCGGTGTATGAATGTAAGTAAATATCCTGCAATACATCTTGACCGGCCTCGACGATATTTCCGGAGCAACTGTTCTCGCCTGCACAATCGGCAGGAGATATTTTTGTGAGGGGCTGTGTCTGGTGCTGCGTGCCGTAATTTCTTGTCAGAATTGACGTTGCGGCGATTTTCTTGCCGAAATCTAAACGCCCGTCCTATTGCCGTACTGTTTTTCAAAAAAATTTTGGAATTTTCAGCTTTTTACTTGACATTACATAGTATGCATAACATAATAGGCAATGTAAGACATATCAAGATTTTTGCTGGATTCCAGTTGAGTTGAATCAGAAGTAAAGTTAGTTCCCAAACATTGATAAGGAGTTTTGTATGAAGTTTGAAAGTCAATTGTTAAAAGGTATCGCGCCGGTTGTCGTTCTGGAGATTCTGTCCCGCGGCCCGATGTATGGCTATGAGTTAAGCGAGGCCATCGAACAGCGAAGCAGTGACGTCCTGACTCTCGGCAAAGGGACATTGTACCCGCTGCTTTATAACCTCGAAGCCAAGCAGCTTGTCAAAGGTAAGTGGGAGACCTCTGAGTCAAGCCGAAAGAGACGGTACTATTCCATCACCGGCAGGGGCAAGACTGAGCTTGTAAAGCAGAAGGCGCAGCTCCGTGAATTGACAGCCGGCCTGAACTTTGTCTTCAGCGGAGCGCTTGTGCCGGCCTGAAGTAAATGATTATCGATTATTGATAATTGATTATTTGAAAAGCGTATTTTTACCTGCTGTAAAAATGACGAAAATGCCGGAGACCGAATTATGAAGGAAGAACGAAAAGAAGAATTGCTCGATAATCTTCCTGGGTGTGCTATTGAGTTTATAAAGCTTGTTATAAAGAAGATGCGATACCGCAAAGGTGTTCGCCGGGATGTCCAGGCCGAACTGACAGCGCATTTCGAAGATGAACTGAAAGATTGTGCGACCGCTGAACTGCGCGAGCAAAAGGCCCGGCAGATAATCGATGGCTTCGGCGACGCTAAACTGCTTGCAGTTCTATTACGCCGGGCCAAGAAGCGATGCCGACCTCTCTGGCGAACCATAACGGCCAGAACTTTTCAGACAATTGGTGTGCTGATTTTGTTATTCGTTCTTTATACCGGATGGTTTCTCACGGGTAGGCCAACCATAAGTGTTGACTACCTTTCAGTGTGGAATCAGATGAGCAGGCCGCAGATTAAAGATGAAGATAACGCCTGGCCGCATTATGAAAAGGCAATAGCACTTTTTACAGAGCCAAATCAAGAGTTGAATGAGATGCATGAATTTACTGCACCAGGACGTATAAGCCTTGGCAGTCTTACCGATGACCAGCAGCAAAAAATCAAAAAATGGGTCGAACTCAATGAATCTGCCTGGCAGGAGTTTGTGAAGGCCGGTTCCAAATCATACTGCTACAGAGAATACCGGTATGACCCCAATACTAAGGATGAGGACAAGTGGCTGCTTAATATCCTTCTGCCTCATCTATCTGCCATAAGAAAGTTGGCAAGAGCCGGCATTTGGCAGGCACGGATACAAATGGATAAAAACCAGCCGAAGCAGGCCATAGAGGATTGTCTGGCGATTGCACGCTGTGGCAGCCACTGGCAGGGAAAGGGAACGCTTGTAGAGCAGTTAGTTGGGATTGCTATCAGCGGTTTGGCCTATGGGGAGATATTGAATATCGCGGAAACGAAAGATTTATCACCTGTTGACCTAAAACACCTCCAGGAGAAGTTGTTACAGATTTACCCGCAAGGTTATCCGCTTATGAATATGGAAGGCGAAAGAATAGCCTTTCTGGATGTGGTTCAGCATTTGTTCACCAAAGGTGGTCCAGGCGGAGGGCACTTAGTCCCCCATAAGTTGACTTATCTCGGAGATATTACAGGCTCTGCTGATGAGGTAAGAATAAATATGGTGCGTTTGCCTTTTTATACAGCAGCAGCTATGGTTCACGCGGGACGCGATGAGACGATAGCCAGGGGTAACGAGATTTATGGCCGGCAGGCTGAAATTGCGAAGATGAGTCCTTACCAAAGGCACATCAGCGACCCTAACGGCATCAATGAGATGTTTTCGAATCTATCGAAATACAGATATTTTTTAATACATATCATGATGCCTGCTATAGACCGGGCATCTGAGATGGCGTATCGGGGCAGGGCATCGCATCAGGCAACGGTAACTGTTTTGGCGCTTAAGCGGTGGCGATTAGAGAAAAACGAATATCCGAAAAACCTTGATGAATTAGTTGCAGCGGGATACTTGAAGGAGCTGCCGGCCGACCCATTCAGCGACAAACCTCTGGTTTACAAAAAAGCAGACGATGATTTCACGCTCTACAGCGTTGGGCCAAATTTCACAGACGACGGAGGCGAATCAGGTAAGGATTCAAATGGCCGACCGACCAAATGGAGAGACGATGGAGATACGGTTTTCTGGCCTGTGCCGGAATTTAAGCAAGAACATAGTGCAGATTCAGAATAATGAGCCCAAGAAATAGTAGTTGAAGGCCTACTGAGTGTCCGCCTCTGCGGGTAAGTGGGGGGAAATTCTTGAAATTTCATTTCGCACCGCATACCATATCTCACATTAAACGCAACAAAATGACAGGTTAAGTTGTCCCAGCAGGATGACCGGTGTATCAACCGATTTGGTCTGTTGTTTTAGAGGAGATTATAATGGGTCCAGGACGATGTCCTTTGCATTGTGGAACGCATCATAAGTGCACACGACGGGATTTTCTGTGGGGTTCGGCGGGGTTGTTGGCAGGTTCGGTTCTGCTCAATTCCTGTTCTTCAATAATGACCGCGGCGAAAGTTGCTGAAAACCCGATAAAGGCGTATGGCCCGGCCTCGCAGTACGTGCCGACTATCAAAGCGGCCTTTGTGCGCCGAAAGGGAGATTACGGAATGCGATGGCCCGGCGCAGTCTATGATGGTGAGGCGGCAAGATGCAAATACACCGCACAACTGACCGATGCAGCCAAGACCCTCGGCGTCAAATTAGACCTTCGCGCGGAGCCTATCTACAGTCCCGCCGAGGCCGATACCTGGCTGGCGGAAGCTAAGAACGCCAAAGTTGATGGGCTGGTTGTGCTCGTGCTGGACCGGCAGGAGCACGCCTGGCCAACAGCCGCCAAGGCGGTTGGCGCCGGCATCCCGACAATTGTCTTTTCGCCCGTCGGCACCTCCTTTACCACCAATACCGAGGGCCTGGCAGACAAACCCGGCGGCGTCATCTACTCCACGGACGACTTCAGCCAGGCCGTATATGGCCTGAAGATGCTCAAAGCCGGCGCTAAAATCCGCCGTGCCCGCTGTATCGTGATTAAGGGAAGCGAGCGGTCCGATTCGACAATGGCCGAGCTTGGAATCTCGCTGCGGCACATCCCCGCCGCCGCGTTTATCGAAGAATATAACCGCACCGCCGACAGTAAAGAAATATTGGCGATGGCCGACGGCTATATCCGCCGGGCCCGCCGGATTACCGGCGCCACCCGCCAGGATGTCATTAACGGCCTTAAAAGTTATTACGTGGCCGGCAAAATTCTCGAAAGTGAAGGCGGCGACGCAATTACTATGGATTGCCTGGGCGCCCTGGGAAAAATTAACGTAAGCCTTCCCTGCATCGCCTGGTCACGGATGAATGATGATGGCATACCCGCGGCCTGTGAGGCCGACTACGGCGCGGTGGCCTCGCACATTGTCGTCCAGTATCTTTTCGACCGCCCCGGCTTCCAGCAGGACCCGGTGGCCGACACCGCTCAAAATGCCATCATAGGCGCCCACTGCTCCTGCCCAACCCGATTAAATGGCTTCGACCAGCCGCCGGAATCATTCGAGATAAGGCATCACCACGGCAATAGAGATGCGGTGCCGCGTCCGCTGTGGCAAAAAGGCCGGCGGGTCACCAGTGTCGATGTTCTAACTGCCGAGGAAACACCCGAGCACAAAGTAAGGGTGCTTATTTCAGCGGGGACCGTGATGGACAATATCAGCGTGCCGCCCTCCGGCGGATGCGTGGTCTCCGTCAGGGTAAAGTTCGATGGCGACCAAAAGGTCCTCAGCTTCCCCGGATTCCACCAGGTCTTCTTCTACGGTGACTATAAACAGAATCTCATCGAGTTCTGCCGGTTGTTCAATCTCGAATCGCGGGTGGTCTGACAACACATCGGTGCAGCGACACCCCGTTTGCCCTGATGCACGTGTGTGTGGCGGCATACAATGTGCTGCTCGACGGCGAAGCGTCCAAGCAGGATAAAAAAGTTATGGGCGGCAATGTCCTTCGGCTATTCGGCCTGCCTGATAAGTAGCGCGCAGATATATCGCTGCCGCCAATCTGTTTATGGCTGCACCTTGAGGTTGGTGGAAATGATACTGCGAGGACTTTTTATCTTTGCAAACGAAAGCCGAGCAAGCTCACTATCCGTAATTTGCCTGCCCGGCTTAAAGGCTTGGGAAAATTTATTGCCGACTTACGACTCGCTGGGTCTTGCGCATACGCCGCCTGTTCTTTTCTGATGGTTTTTCATAATAAGCGATGCGCTTCATATCTCTGATTAGACCTTCTTTTTCGCACAGCTTCTTAAAGCGCCTTATCATTTGTTGAACTGTTTCGCCTGCCCGCGTTTTAATTCTTAACATAGAAAAACGAACCTTTTTTATACTTCTAAACCGATATTGATTGAGAATGTTGACCAAACAACGTTATACTATCTTCTTAGCCCGCCAAGGGCTGCCAAAGTTTATGACTTTAACGTAAATGCTATACTATTTCAAGTGAAAAATATATATCCTAACCAACTTTGGTGCGAAAGTCGGTTTCTCCAGGCCGGCAGCAGGGGTCTGATAGGGCTTAAAATTACCGAAATTACCAATATTCGACGGTATCTTGTGTAATATAGATAAATTTGGTAAAATAGATAAATAATTTAGGAGGTGCAATTTAGTTGGAAAAACTGCGTCAGATACTGACAGTCAAAAAAGAGCGCGTGGTATTAGTGGCCGCCTTCCTGCAAAGTTCCGGAGAAGGCGATGATTTGGCCGAATTGACCGCCTTGGCTGAAACCGCCGGGGCAACCGTTGTTGATAAATTTCAGCAAAAAATCCGAAAAGTAAATCCCTCCACATACATAGGCAAGGGCAAGGCCGAGCAGCTCGCTGACCGCGTCAAACGCTATGAGGCCGATGTCGTGGTATTTGATAACAACCTCTCGCCCGCCCAGATTCGCGGGCTTGAAGAGATTGCCGGAGTCAAGGTCATCGACCGCAGCGAACTGATTTTAGACATATTCGCCACCAGAGCAAAGACCAGACAGGCCCAGCTTCAGGTCGAGCTG